>Ga0228664_1000019_pt1 | contig 172179 bp, 227 predicted proteins | sample 78DmetaG_FD_183029 | JGI IMG/M metagenome (GOLD analysis project Ga0228664, IMG submission 183029) | Seawater microbial communities from Monterey Bay, California, United States - 78D | ecosystem: Environmental > Aquatic > Marine > Coastal | place: USA: California | collected 2016-09-26 | reverse complement strand
AGAACTTATGACCATCACTATGGAAGAATGTGGTGAATTAACTCAAGTATGCAGTAAGATGATGAGAAAGTTTGATAACACTGATGAACTAACAAGTAAGAAACTAAATGCTCAAACTCAACGAAACAAGATTATCGAAGAAGCAGGCGATGTATTATGTATGATAGAACTGTTAGCTGAGAACGGATTAGTTGAGTGGAACGAACTTGAAGAACGTGTACAAGTTAAAAGAAACAAACTAAAGAAGTGGTCCTCATTGATAAAGGAATAACGTAATGACACAAGCATGGATGTCCCCGATAAGAATAAAGTATAATAAAATTATAGAAAATCTTACTAAGAATGCAGATATATTTAGTAAAATGTATTTGGAAACCGGTGACGAAGGTGCAAAGTGGGCTTATGAAAAATACACAAAAGAGATTTGTGATTTAAAACAAAAAATTAAAGATAGAGAAGAAAAGGATAAGAATTGATAAGATGGTATGATTATATTGCCAGTTTTCTAATGGCAGACTTCATGTTAGTTCAGTTTAAAGTAGCTTTCTATTCTCCTATTTGGTGGCAACAAAGTTTCGCCGGGTTCTGTGTTTGGGGACTATACAAACTTTGGTGTGATGTTTATTGTATATGGCGATTAAAACAGGAAAGTAATACATGATATTAGTAGTAGGTTGTGGGTTTGTAGGGGAAACAGTAGCTAAATCACTAGAAGAAAATGGAAAACAAGTAGTAAGGATTGATCCAAAGCTAAATGATAATAAGATACAAGATTATCTAAAGGCTAAAGGTGCAGTCGTATGTGTTCCTACACCTACAGTGAATGGCAAATGTGATGATAGTATAATCAGACAAGTATTATCAGAACTAGGAGATATGAAAGTATTATTAAAGTGTACAGTGCCACCAGACATGTTGGAACAGTATCCTGATAATGTTACATATAATCCTGAGTTTTTGAGAGCAAATACGGCGAAAGACGATTGGGATAGACAAAAGCATTTTATCTTAGGTGGATCACCACAAGGCTGTCATTATTGGAGAGGAGTATTTTCATATTTAAATGTATTCTTTTTTGATGTGGATAGAACAACAGCAAGTATGATAAAATATGTACATAACTCTTGGTTAGCAATAAAAGTAGCATTTTTTCATGAAATGAAAAATAATCTTGACAATTCCTATAATCATGATAAGATGATAGATATATTAGGCTTATTTGAGAATATAGGACCTAGTCATATGAAGGCACCTAATGAAGATGGTGGACTTGGTTTTGGAGGACATTGTTTTCCTAAAGACACAGAGGCTTTTTATGACTACTCAAAAAGTGAAATATTGAAGACTGTAATAGAAGTAAACAATAAACTTAGAAAAGAGTAATTATGCCAACACATGCAACAATCGACTTAGAAACATTAAGTACGAAGCCAGATGCAGTATTATTAACAATAGGTGCAATTAAGTTTGACCCTTTTACAAATGACCCGCCTTATAATGAATTTTACTATAGAGCAAATGTCGATGAGCAAACTGCTATGGGAAGACACGTTGAAGATGGCACAATAGAGTGGTGGTCAAGACAAGCACCTGAAATCGTTGAGGAAGCATTATCAGATGAGAATAGACATTCAGTAAAAGAAATCCTAATTAAGTTGAACAAGTATTTAGTTGGAGTTGATAAGATATGGTGTCAAGGACCAGTATTTGATATTGCTATTTTAGAAAATTTGTATAGACAACTAGGATTACATTATAATTGGGCATTCTATAATATTAGGGATAGTAGAACTTTGTTTAGTCTTATGCCAAGAGACCCTAGAAAAGATATAGCATTCGCGGCCCACAACGCATTAGAGGATTGCAGGATACAAAGTATATGTGTACAGAAGTCTTTAAGAAATTTAGGAGTTACACAGTAACTACCATCTTCCTTGACCTTTACCTACAAGCCAAATAATAAAAACAATAATTGTTGTCATTGCACCTGCAAGTGCTAAACCGATAAGCCATTCTAAGATTTTTTGTTTTCTTTCTTCTGCGGCGTAGACTGCCGCTTTACGTTCATTACGCATCTGTGCTTCTATTCCAACAATTTCTTTCCATGCTGATGGTCCATAATATAAACTAACGTGAGACCTTAATTCTTCACGCATTTCTTTTGCTTTTTGTTTATGTCCCCAAACTTCCAGGGCGTTTTGTTCAACTTGGCTTGCACCAAATATCTTTTTGAACATTGGTGGATTTTCTGCTTGTCTGTGTGCAAAGTCTAAGTCAGACATTGCGCCCGCCCACTGTTGTAGTGTGCCTGCCATGTCATGTAAACTTTTGCCTGTTTCTACTGCTGATTTAATGCCACGATAGGCCGCGGCCGCTATGCCAATGGCAGATACTGGATCAATCATATACCTCTCCTCATATATGGTCTCTTTTGTTATTTATTAAAAACTTGACAAAATAACGAAATAATGTTATAGTACTACTTCAATAAGGAGTTTAGCTTATGACAATGCACTTAGTTGGTCCGTATATGACCACAACTAATTACAAGAAGAAAAAGCGTAGTAAGATTACTGCTGGTAAAATGAAAGCATACGAAACTGATTTACGTGCGTATAACAAAAATATGAAACGTATTGGTAGTCACAATATGCAAATGACTATGGATGAATATATAGATTATAGACAAGGTAATTATAAGCCAAAAGTAAATCCGAATTATAGGCCACCTGCATATGAGCCACCACAAACACGTGAAACACCAGACTATCCTAGTCTTAGTAATAATCTAGGAGGGTCAACTGCAAAGAAAGAATCTATGAAATATACAGGTGAACGTAAGTTACTTGGTATTGCAACAATGCATAAGAGTAATATGGTACCGGTATTTGCAGACAATAAGGAAGAAGCTGTAGAAATTGCAAGGATGCGCCGATAATGAATAAGGTTTGGAGTGTAACAATTAATGGTCAAAATGATTGTGTAGTTATGTCAGATGAAGAAGCGGCATTAGTTACATTAAAGTTTGCACCTAATATCGATATACATGATATGACTACGAAGCATGGTATGACACCTGAGTTTATGCAAACTCTGACTAGAAACAACCAATTGGAAGTCAAAGGAACTTTGTTAGAAAAATATGCCGAAGCAGGTATGTTTGGCGCATTCGTTAAACAAAACTGGACGTTTAAAGATTTATTAGAAATGGAGACAACATGAAAAGATTATCAGAAAAAGGCAAAATTAGAAATACGAAAACTGCCGCAAAAAAATATAAAAGAAAACTTGCATTCAAACTAAAGAAGAAAGCAAATCAGTGATTAAAACGCACAACAAAATTCACGGTATCGGTGTAGATATTGTTGAAATAAAAAGAATGCAGGAAGCATTAGACAGGCATGGTGATAAGTTCGCTATGAAAATCTTAAGCGCCTCTGAGCAAGAAAAGTATTTTCAACAAGCAAATAAGGCACAGTATCTTGCAAAATGTTGGGCAGTAAAAGAAGCCTTTGTTAAAGCATTAGGTATTGGATTTAAAGGTAACTTTACTTGGGGTAATATTACATACTTCTCTCCGACTGGAAGCTATGGATTAAAACATCCACAAGTTAGGGTATCTAATGAGATTGCAAATGAGCAAATAATAAAAGATAAAACTATTCATTTAAGTGTCAGTGATGAAAAGTCAATAGTAATAGCATACGTAGTTATAGAGGACAAGTTAAAATCATGACCGATAATGTAATAGAACTTAATAAGTATAGACCAGATTTGACAAAATTAGTACATGAAATGGATCAAGATGATATCGAAGATATTGTAATAGAATATCTTCAATCCGCTATTCAAGTACTAGTTGACAATGACATTAATCCGTATGATGATGGTGTTGGCAATGAAATGGTTGCTATATCGATGTTGTTTAGAGCAATGCTAGATAGGCAATTTGGTAGAGAAAATCATCTACAAACTATGTTAGATGTAATGACTAAAGATATGAAAACAACTGGAGAGGAATAACAAATGACTAGTACTATTATGGGCTTTAAAGTAGAACAATCTGATAAATATGGGCGTTCAAGTAATAATAATTTAAGTGAGAATAAAAATAATATGGATTTAATAAGTGCCAAAGGCAGAGACGATTTATACAGAAAGATTTTAGAAACACAAGATAAACGACCAGAAATAACAGAACGTATAACTGCCGCAAGACTACAAGGCGGTCTTGAAGAAAATGAGGAACTTTTGGTTGCATTGGAAGATATGCAACGAGTAGACATGGAAGTTCATAGACTACAGGAAATGCTTGAAAAGGTAACAGTAATGGAGCCTTTGGCCAAAGGAAAGAAAGAAAAAGTATCCTTTGGTACAACAGTTAAGATTGAAAACTGTGATACAGAAAAGACAATCGAATATACGATTGCCGGAGAGTTCGAATCAGACCCAAATAATGGAATAATTAGCTTCAAATCACCACTAGGCGCTGAACTAATCGGCTCAAAAGTTGGTGATATTGTAGCAATTATGCGTCCCGCAGGTGATATTGAGTACGAAGTACTTAAAATTTATGTATCTTAAAACTTGACAAAATAGCGAATCATGTTATAGTATATACATAATCAGAAAAGCGAGGCAGATATAAATGTTGAAATTTCTAAAAGTAATGGGTAGTGGGTTCGTTACACTAATGAACCTAACAGTGATGGGTATATTAGTAGGATTTGCCGCCTATGCCGCAAGTGCTACACTTAATGTAGACTCAGGCGAAAAAACTAAAGATATTGATACAGTAAAAACAACTATAGTAGAAACTATTGATATCTCAAATAGAAAAGATATTGAATTCTTTCTAATTGACCCATATGAATTTCAGGATGAGTTTTGTTTAGCACAAAACATTTTCTTTGAATCAAGTATCGATAACAAGGCTGGTATGGCGGCAGTTGCTGATGTTGTTCTTAATCGTGTAAAACATGCACATTACCCAGATAGTATATGTGGAGTAGTATATCAAGCTAAAATGAAGGAAAGCTGGAAGACAAAACAGTATCCTGATTTAGATGATAGTGAACGTGTATATATTCCTATTCGTCATAAGTGTCAGTTTAGTTGGTATTGTGATGGCAAGTCAGATGATATTCCATTAGGCTCAGAGAATTGGGTCAAGGCACAGATGATTGCTTGGGACATTATGCATAATGATGGGTTACGAGGCATCACTGAGGGCGCAACACATTATCACGCAACTTATGTGGCACCTGCATGGAGCAAAGACCATCGAATGGATTTAGTAGGAAGAATTGGCATGCACATTTTTTATCGTTGGAACTAAAATAGTTCTTGCAATTTAATGAATTTTGTTGTATACTAATAACAGTTCAAATGAGGAACTAACACCGAAATGTGATTAAACTACAAACACAACTTTGCTAACTACAGACGAAGAGGATATATGAAGTGGCAAACAAAACTCAACGTGGGCGCAAGCCTCGTAAAATGTCGGTTTCAATGGAAGAGGCAGTTAATCTTCTAAAACCGTTCAAAGGCCGTAATGGTCTATATAGTTGTTTTAGTAAAAACGACAATGGGGAATACACAGAAGTTGGTGTATATAATTACTCAACTAAGAAGTATGCAATATTTCGAAGTGAGTACGTGGATTCTACAGCGGTAGAAGAAATTAGGGAAGTTATCAAAGGTCTTTAAGGCCTTTGAATACTTTAAGGTAAATTATGCATATTGAAAATGAAATTAAACTTAACTATGATGATGTTCTAATTAGACCTAAACGAAGCACATTAGGCTCTCGCAAGGAAGTTGACTTAGAACGTGGGTTTACATTTCGCAATACAAAATCACAGACAGAATTGCATAGACATTATAGAGGTGTCCCACTTATGGCATCCAATATGGACGGCGTAGGTACCTTGGTAATGGCAGATGCACTTGCACAACAAAATATTTTTACCTGCCTTGTGAAAACATATTCAGTAGAACAGATTGTAGAGTTTTTCATTAATGATTTTCCAGATGCAAGACGAAGTAAAAATGTTGCTATGAGTATCGGCATCACTTCTCCAGATGAAGAAAAATTTAGAACAGTATACGAACAACTAAACGGTATCTTACAATATGTTTGCATTGATGTAGCAAATGGGTATAGTCAAAGATTTACAGAGTTTGTAGGTAAATTTCGTGAAAATTATCCTAATATAGTAATCATAGCAGGCAATGTTGTAACGGCAGACCAAACACAGGAGTTAATACTAAATGGAGCAGATATTGTTAAAGTGGGTATTGGTCCCGGGTCTGTTTGCACTACTCGGATTCAAACTGGTGTGGGATATCCGCAGTTATCGGCGGTCATCGAATGTGCCGACGCCGCACACGGACTTGGCGGTCACATTATTGCTGACGGTGGGTGTAATTGCCCTGGAGATATCTCTAAAGCCTTTGCAGGTGGGGCAGATTATGTTATGCTTGGCGGTATGCTTGCCGGCCATGATGAAGGCGGCGGTAAAGTAATTACTAAGTTTTATACAACAAATGAATTAGAATATGAAGTTGGGGAGCATTTAGATAATCGCAAACAAAAAGTAGAAGAAAAGCAATTCATAAAGTTCTACGGAATGAGTTCAGATGCGGCAAATCAAAAACACTTTGGTGGATTAAAAGATTATCGTGCTAGTGAAGGTCGTGAAGTACTTGTACCATATAGAGGAAAGGTAGCAGATACAATACAAACAATTCTTGGAGGTATACGTTCTACTTGTACATATGCAGGTGCAAAAAGGTTGAAATATCTTTCAAAATGTGCTACATTTATAAGAACAAATAGTCAATATAATAAAACGTATGAAAATACAACAACAAAGATGTGATATGAAAACATATAAAATAGATATAGCGAAGACAAAGACTAACCCAGGTGTTGGTCTTCCTTATTCTATTGTAGCACAAGTTGTTCCTGTTGAAGAATCCAATAATGCTAAGTCTTCATTATTTTTAAATAATGATGCTATGAGGAAGTTCAGGAAAGATTTAGTGAAAAGATATGCTCAAAAAGATATCTCATGTCACATTGATAACTATACAAGAATTGCAACAATCAATTTTAGAAACGAACAGGATTGTGCAGATTTTTTAATGAGGAACTAGTATGTTATTTCAGGTATTATTAACTTTAGGATTATTTTTAACAGTTACAACAATCGTATACAGATTGGTAGGGGTTAGAAAAATTATCGAATGTGTAAAACTTTATGGTAAGAAAGAATATTGGGTAAATTATAACGTTGTAGAAGCATCAGCCTGGTATGCAAAAGCATTAGTCATTCTTCCTGCATTATTATACGGTATTGAAGTATGGCAATTTCATTTTTTAACACTTTTTACAAGCAGTCTTTTAATATGGGCTAGTAGAGAAAAAGGATTACCTACGTTAGTAATCTTTAATACTTTATGGTTAGGTATTTCTAGTATTGTTATTGTGAGAAATATAATATAAAAAAGGGACACTATGGAGTTTAATGAAGGAATATTTAAAACTTTAAAAGACTTAGCAGTAAAAAGTGACTCATTGACACTTGCATTAATTTATACATGTGGCCACATTATTATTGCTATGACAGTAGTTAAAATAATGACGGATGCCTCTTTATGGGAAGCAGGGTCAGTTGCATTAGTAGAACCAGCAATTAACGGTATTTGGTTTTTTGTATTACATAAACTTTGGAAAAAGTTTTCATGAAAATAAATGAATGGGCAGACAATCTAAGTCTTTTTGATGATGGCAATGAAAGATTAGTTTATCTAATAGAACTTGCAAAAAAGTCTACTACGCTACCATATGAATTAAGAACTGATGATAGACTTGTAGGTGGGTGCATGTCAAAGATTTGGATTGATGTAGGTGTAGTAGAAGATAAAGTAAAAGTGTATTACGATAGTGATGCAATGATTACAAAAGGTATTACTAGTATTGTTGCAGATTGTTTTTCAGATATACCAGTTGAAGAGGCAAAAGAAATCAAGCATGAAGATTTTCAAAGTTTAAACATTCAACAATTATTATCTCAACAACGTAGAAATGGATTAGGAAATTTAATTGAAACTATAAGACAAAAGGTACACGTATTATGAAGATAGGATTTACATGTAGTTCATTTGACTTGTTACACGCAGGTCATACATTGATGTTAGAAGAAGCAAAAGCACAATGCGATTATCTTATTGTGGGATTGCAAACAGACCCAACAATGGACAGACCGACAAAAAATAAACCAGTACAAACTGTTGTCGAAAGATACTTACAACTACGTGCATGTAAATATGTAGATGAAATTATTCCATATGCAACTGAACAAGACTTGGAAGACATTCTAAGTGGTATGCATATTGACATTCGTATTCTCGGCGTAGAATATAGAGACAAAGATTTTACAGGTCGTGATATTTGTAAGAAAAGGGAGATAGATATACATTTTAATGAACGAGACCATAGGTTTAGTTCAAGTGATTTACGTAAGAGGGTAACTATATGCAAATGAATTTATGGGAAATTGACGGACAAACAGTAAAAGACAATGAAACGTATACAGTAACGGATAATACCTTACTGAGAAATTTAGTTGTCAGTTCAACTACATTGCATTCAGGAAAATCTACCAGTGGACATAAACATGAAGGACAAGAAGAAGTCTATATGTTTTTAAAAGGACACGGTATTATGGAACTTGATGATAAAGAATTGTACGTTATTGAAGGTGATTGTGTACTGATTGAAGATGGTGTTTTTCATCGTGTTCATAATCAAGGCTCAGGCGATATGTACTTTGTATGTGTATTCGATGGTGGGCGAAATCATTAATGAAAGTTTTTTTAATACTAATTTTATTATTAGTCAGTGCGTGTGCTACCCCTAAAACAGAAAAAGAAAAAGAAGATAGAGTAAAACTAACAGTAATGAAATTTGTAGGCTGTATTGTAGTACCAACATTACCAATATGCGTTTTACCGGGAAAATAAATGAATATATATTTGAGTTATAATGCAGGTGCCGGCGGCGATTTTCTAAAAATATGCCTATGGTTATTATTGCACCCAGAGATTGAAATAGATTTTGAAGATGCAGGGTATTGGGCGCCAACGTTTGTTAAGCATACAGCAGGTGCCCCACCAGAAGGTAGTACATATGTAGCAGAACATGATGGTGTAAAGTATGACTTAGTTGCATTGCTAAATGATGGCTCAGTTAAACCATTAACTTTCTTGTCGAATGTGTTTCCGCCTAGGCACGGTACTGGACAAACATTTTATGATGTTGGTGCATTAGATGTTGCAAATTGGCATGCGTTACGCCATGGTATATCATTTCAGGAAGCATTGACAAAGATACAATCGCTAGAAGTTGCAAATATGAAAGACCGTCATAGTAAATATATGACTGAAAGAAATATAAAATTCAAGCATCAGATATTTGGACAACATGAATATTACATTATCGGTGATACGTATTCGCACCCTAAACTTTTTAAAGATGTATATGATTTAGAAATTGATACCCATATTGCCATAATTTCTAAATCGCCTGCTGAAATGCTGGCTATAACACATTTACAAGAAGTTAAAAATGAAGGCTATCGCAGTAATTTCTCTTATCAAAGCTATTATGATAATATTACAGAGTTGTCACTAAAGTTACGTAATGAAATAGGAGTGAGAGATAATATTTTAGCAAATGGCGGCCTTGCATTAGGTTTTAAAGAATTGCATTGTTCAGATGCAAAAACGTTAGCAAAGATATTATCTAAGAACATTCCTGGACTGACATTAAGTGATACTTACTTAACTTGGCATAAAAAATATAAACAACTAAATGGTATAGAACAGTTGCTTTCAACTAACAAATTTAAAGTTGCAGACAAATTAATCAATGATTATCAGGATGAAGTAGACAAATGGCTATCATAAGAGAAACAGTATTAGAGGTAAAACATTATACAGATAACTTAATGCATATAAAGACTACCCGTGATAAGGGTACTAGATTTCGTGATGGTGAATTTTTAATGATTGGCTTAGATAATTGGTCAGAAAAGTTACAAAGAAATAAGCCTATAATGAGAGCATATTCAGTTGCATCACCAAACTATGAAGAATATATGGAGTGGTTCTCAATTAAGGTACCAGATGGACCATTAACAAGCAGACTGCAACATATAAAAGAAGGCGATGAATTATTAGTAAATTCTAAAGCAGTAGGCACGTTGGTTATACCAAATTTAAAACCTGGTAAAAATCTATATTTACTAGCAACAGGAACTGGAGTTGCACCCTTTATGAGTTTGGTAAGAGGATTAGAAACCTATGAAGATTATGATAATGTAATATTAGTATGGGGTACACGAACAGTTAAGGAACTTGCATATAAAGAGTTCTTAGAAGGATTGAATGCTCATGAAATATGGGGCGAAATTACTCAAGGTAAATTTAAGTTTTATCCAACAGTAACACGTGAAGAATTTGTTAATATGGGCAGAGTTACTACTGCAATGTATAAAGGCAAAGTACAAGAACAATTAGGACTAAGTGAATTCTCTAAAGAACATGACAGAGTTATGGTTTGTGGTTCAATGGAAATGAATTTAGAATTAAAAGAATGGTTAGAAGGACTTGGGTTCTCAGAAGGAAATAATAAGACACCAGGTGAGTATGTAGTAGAAAAATCATTTGTTGAAAAATGATAAGTACATACTATTAGAAAGGAAAAAGTATTTTATGAAAGCAACGGTATACAGCAAAAATGCATGTACATATTGTGTACAAGCTAAGAATTTATTGAAAATGAAGGGTGTAGAAATAACTGAATATAATATACAAATTGATAACGATGCACGTACAACGTTATTTGAAGAATGTGGAAAACTGAATATAGTACCTCGTACTGCTCCTCAGATTTGGTTAGATGAAACATACATCGGAGGATTTGACGAATTAAAGAAATATTTTGATAATGCTTGATTATACATTTTTAGTAGGTGCGCCCGGTTCTAGGTGGTCTGGTGTAGGCCAGGTTATCGCAGAGAACTTTGGTTACAATACGTCAGATGAAACAGACTGGCGCCTCTACACTCATGGAAAATTTTCAGGACACAAGGGTGCATATTGGGGACCAGGTATGGAACTAGGTCATAATTTTCATAGCCTTGAAAGATTTTATAGTGATAATGTTTCTCAGTTTAAAAAAGATTGCGACATGGCATTTCAAGAAAAAAACTCAAAAACAAAAATGATTAAGTGTCACCAATTTGCATATAGTTTAGATTGGTTAAAAGATAACATAGAAAACTCACAAATCTTACTAGTAAGACGAGGAAACAAAGAATGCTTTGATTGGTGGAAAGAAGCAGGCGGATGGGATATATCATATCCAAATTATCAATGGTATGTGGACGACCATCATATGTATCATTATATTGAAGCAGAGAATAAACTAGCAGATGACTTTGTTAAACGAACAGGAAACACTTGGAGTATGTTTGATAGCGAAGATGCGAAATTTAGTGATGTAAAAATATGTCTAATTAAAACTTGACATTTATCAAAATAATGCTATATTAAGTATAACATAAGGAGTATAATGTACGAGTTTGAAAATGATGATATGATAGACTTTGAAGGCGTTAGTCTTCAAGGGTATGTTGAAACTACATACCAAAGGTTAGTGGACATATTTGGCGACCCTACTATTGGTAGTGATATGTCTGATGCTGAATGGGTTCTTCAATTTAAAATACCAATGGACACTGCTGGTTATAATGATGATTACGATTTTATAACTGCAACCATCTCTAAGAGAGATGAATGGGATGAAGATAATATACCTGATGGCATTTATAAGTGGCATGTGTGTGGTTATGATGATGAAGCATTAGAATGTGTTAAAGAAACATTAGGTGAAGAGGAATATTAATTGACGACCAAGAAGAAAAAGAAAGAACATTTTTTATATCTTATTGAACATGGCAATGAGACTGAAATGAAACTAATGACAGAAGTAGAAGCGGCACATTTTTCATTAATACACGAAAAAGAAGTTTGGAATGTACATACCTCATTAGATATGGATCCCGAACTACTTGATATCGAAACGCTATAACATACAATATGTTGTAAGTAAACTAAACCACAAATTGTAGTAAATACTTATGCAGGCTTTTAGCCTGCACTTTAGTACGGTGCTCCCTGCACCGTTCTCTAGTCCTCTTCGCCAACTGACCCGGTAGTAGCAATACTATCGGGTCTTTTTTTGCTTGTTTTAAATCGATTATCGACTAAAATAATAAATATTTGTATGGGAAATACAAGTAGTTCTCTGTTTTACAGTTTACTATCGCAACCCAAAAGTATATCGCAAGTAAGCGATTATATTGAATTATTGCGAAGTCCCTTCTATTTGTGAGGTGCAAAAGGTTCGAACCGAGATTTGCATTGCAACAGCAACATAGAGGTCTTCTATTCAGAATATAGGGTTGCACTTTCGAGTGCAATCCACTGAAACTACAGTTGCGGTAGATAAATACATATATAAGTAGAGCAAAGAGAACTTAATGAAGTGTTATCCACATAATGACTATTATAGAAAAAACGAATTAGATATAGTTGAAAAACTATTAATTGCGTGTCGTTTATCTAGTAAAGACCGTCAGTCTATTATGACTGATGCCAAACAAATTCAATCTAAACTTACCGAAGAACATTACCTGACTCAAATTATGAAGTCATATGATATGAGTGCACCTGAAGGTATGGCACTTATGACCCTTTGTGAATCTCTTTTACGAACACCAGATAGTGATACGCAGGATGAACTTATAAAAGATAAGTTATCAAACGCTCAATGGAATAACTTAGCAAATAATAGTTTTTATTCTAAAGTTGCCAGCACCGCTTTGACGCAGGCACAACAACTTTCTGCATATGAAGGCATAGTTGCTAGGCTTGGCTGGCCAACGGTAAGAAAAATAACAAAATCTATGGTAAAACATATGGGCACATTATTTGTTATGGGCAATAGTATTGATACTGCAATCAAAAAGAAAAAACCTGGATACACTTATTCGTTTGATATGTTGGGCGAAGCCGCAACAAATTGGGAAGATGCGAATTTATATTATGAAAGATATCTTGAGGCGGCAACAAAATCAAAAGAGTCTATATCTATAAAACTGTCCGCAATACACCCTAGATACGAATTAAAGAACCACATAGATGTTTTACACACACTAGTACCTAAATTAGCCGCTATAGCTAGAGTATGCGAAGAAAACAATACTACTATGTTTATCGATGCAGAAGAGGCACGTAGACTAGATATTAGTATTATGGTATTAGAAGAATTATTAACAACTTATAAATTTAAAAATGATACTGTTGGATTTGCTCTACAGGCTTATCAGAAACGTGCATTTTGGACTATTAATACCTTACAGACAATAGCAGAGCATAACGACACAAGGGTAGTTATACGGCTCGTTAAAGGTGCATATTGGGATACTGAGATAAAATACGCTCAACAAGATGGACTAGAATACCCAGTATTTACTAGAAAAGAAAATACGGACATATCTTATCTAGCATGTGCTAGAAAATTAGTACAATCTAAAAATTTAAAAAGTGCATTTGCAACACATAATCCATATACTGTATCAGCAATTATTCATGCATTAAAAAACTGTAATGATTGCAATGAAGACTTTGAATTTCAAAAATTGTTTGGTATGGGAAATAGTTTATTTGATTACATAAGAAAAACATCAAATCATAAAATTAGAATTTATGCTCCGGTAGGAGAGTACAAAGATTTACTTGCATACCTAATAAGACGATTATTAGAAAATGGGGCAAACACTAGTTTTGTATATAGCTTAGAAGTGACTGACCCATTTATAGAAGTCAAAAAGAAAAAAACATCATTAAAAACTTGGGATCAATTATATCCTGGAAGAAAGAATAGCAAAGGTTACGACCTATCAGATCCTGCAATGATTGATTACATGTTGGATTCGCCAACGCATCCTCCACACGATGAAGAAGTAATTTCAGTAAAAGATACGATAACACTTTTAGAAAACTATCAGCCCCAATGGGCCAATACAACATTTGAACACAGAAAGAAATTACTATTAGCATGTGCAGACAGTATAGAAGCAGAAATGGTTAGTGCGGCAAATAGACTTGTAAAATATTCTTATAAAACATATCCTAACGCAATAGCAGAAGTAAGAGAAACAATCGACTTCATAAGATACTATGTTGAACAGGCAGAAAAAATGTACAATGTAGATGTTAAGTTGGGGTATACAGGAGAGCATAATACTACATTAGTTAATCCACGTGGAGTTTGGATGGTGATTGCCCCATGGAACTTCCCTTATGCGATATTTTTAGGACCAGTAGTAGCCGCATTGATTACAGGAAACACAGTACTGGCAAAACCAGCACCACAGACAGTTGAGATTGCCAAGGTTGCGATTGCAAGTATGCATTATGTTGGCATTCCAGTAGATGCATTGCGTATGTGTGACCCTAGCATTGAGAGTGCGTCTATGGCTGTCAAAGATGAGCGTATAGCGGGTGTAACGTTCACAGGCTCTCATAGTAGTGCTAAAGCCATTCAAAGGTTAATTGCAGAACGTGATGGTCCCATTATACCGTTTATCGCAGAAACAGGTGGCATAAACTGTATGATAACAGATTCAACATGTTTACCAGAGCAAGTAGTAGAAGATGTTACATATGGTGCATTTGATAGTGCAGGACAACGATGCAGTGCGACCAGATTTCTCTTTGTTCAAAAAGATAATAGTGCGGAAGTTATTCGCATGTTAGCACAAAAGATAAAAGTAATGACACTTGGACATGCAGATGATTTGAATACAGATATATCTAGGGTTATCGATGGACCGGCATATTCACGTATTCAAGCACGTATTGGGGTACTGGAAGAAACAGAAGAACTTATTGCAATGAAATCACGTAATGGAAAAACTTTACCAAATCTAGTTGTCCCACCATGTGCATATACTGTATCAGATTATAAGAAATATTTTGATGAAGAAATCTTTGGCCCAGTATTGCATGTGTATGTTTACGAAAAGTCTGAGTTACCAGAGATATTAGATTTTATAAACAAAAGTAAATTTGGATTAACACTGAGTGTTCATTCACGTGTTAATAGATTTTATGAACATATTGCAAAGACATTGAATGTAGGAAATGTTTATGTAAATAGAGACCAAATCGGAGCAGTCATAGAGACACAGCCATTTGGTGGATCAGGTTTAAGTGGAACAGGTCCTAAAGCAGGTGGACCTAATTATTTAACTCCATATGTATGGGAAAAGCATATAAGTATTAACACAACAGCTATAGGCGGGGACACTTTGTTATTGACTTCTGATACTGAATAGTATATAATAAATCTTATACTAGTAGTAAAGGAATTAAAATGAAACAAGTAGACTTGAACAAGTACAAAGATTTTGTACAAGAGGTAACATCCGAACAGTCAGGCAATACAGATGCACTAACTTCTACACTTAAAAACCTTGATAAAGAAACAGGTGTCAATATGGCATTGCTTATGACAGGTGCAATTGGTATTGCGTCAGAAGGAGGAGAGTTTGCAGAGATTGTTAAAAAATGTATATTTCAAGGTAAACCACTTGATAGCGAGACTATCTTTCACGCTAAACGAGAACTTGGTGATATTATGTGGTATTGGGTTAATAGTTGTCGTGCATTGGGTTTGGACCCTAATGAAGTTTTAGCAGAGAATGTAGAAAAGCTAAAAGCACGATATCCCGGTGGTGAGTTTGACGTTCACTATTCAGAAAATCGCAAAGAGGGCGACCTTTGATTTCAGAAATTAAAAAATGGATTGAAGAATTTGTGTCAACGCACAATGACCAGATTGGGCAAGTGCCATGTCCTTTTGCGAAACAGGCCATGCTCAAAGAGAGAATCAATTATGTCTCAGTAGGAAAGCATACTATATCACCTCTGATTGATTCTCTCGTTGATAATTGGGATGACAAATATGAGGTTGTTGTTGTTTATTGTCCAACAGAAGATTTGACTCCAAAAGAACTTTCAACCATGGTAACAGACTTTAATGATATTGCAATGTCTAAGGATATAGTAGCACTAGAAGACCATCCCAATGATCCAGAAATATTAAATGGTGCATCAATGAATTTTGGTAAATGCATATTGGTATTAGTGCAAAGACTATCGAAGTTAAATAATGCAAGTGAAATTTTAAAGAACCAAGGGTATTATGATAATTGGCCAAAAGAAAACTATGATGATGTTGTAAGATGGCGATTTCAGAAATAATAAATAGATGTAACTAGGAGTTACAATATGACAACTTATGCCCGGATAGATTTAGAACAAACTAATTATTCTGTTTTGCTAAATTGTAAATTTTTAAAAAATCCAAATATACCTGAACTTAACGAAATATATAAAAAGTATTGTAGATACAAAGGTTTTAAAAGTGTAATGCCTATGTTCGATAATGATTATTTGCAAAATGATATTATTGGATACTACGATGAAGAAGATAAACTTGTTGCATTCAGTTGTATTATGATACAAGACCATGAAAGCGTTGAAGCACTACAGTTTGCTTGGGATTACGAAACTCCTAAATTGCATTTAGGTATAAAAAGTTTAAGAAATGAATGTGCAATATATAAAGATAAAGGCTATAAGTATTTGTATTTAGGCGAAGCACATACCTATAAAAAACAAATCAAAGGCTTTGAGATATTAGGACCAATTTAATGGATGTATATACAATCTATGCTGACCATAATGCAAAAATAGATGCTCATCATTTTGCTAAAAAAATGAAATTATTTTTAGACAAGATGGTAGAACTAGGGCATATGGAAAGCTACAGACTTACACGAATGAAATTAGGATTTCGTTCTATGGACTTACCTGAATTTCGTATCGATATGGAATTCAAAAACATGCAACAGCTTGATAACGCAATGACTGGTGTACTACGAAATGAAGAAAATATAGAAAATGAACATCACGGATTTAATCACATGGTAGATGTTGAAACAATACAACATTTTTTATACAGAGATTTTCCAGATGAATTATAGAGTAAACAAAATTAATTCTTATAATGGTTGGGATCCATTAAAACAAGTTATATTAGGTAATGTATTTGAACCTGAATTTTTTGAAGATTTGCCTGATACAAAAACTCGGGACTTAGTACAACAGATACTTTACGAGACCCATGAAGATTTAGATGGCATTCAAAAAACCATGGAAGATATGGGAATAGATGTTATTAGAACTCCTGCAAATATGACAATGTTATCAGATTTAGCAGAAGGAGAAGCAAATGTTTCAGACTTTAAAACAGTTATGGAATGGGTTGCACATGCTAAACATTGTTCAGGTATGACTAGGAAAGCCCGGTTTGGCGGACATGGTATTCCTAAACCTTGCTTATCGCCTAGAGATTTTTTTATATCGATGGGAGATAAACTTCTATATACAAACGGATTTAATCAAATAGAACAACTACAAGAAGGCGGACAGGCGCTGATTGACCCTAAGGTTTTAGATACAAGATTGAGTGTTGGAAAAAACAAGATAGGAGAGTTGCGACCATCAATACAAAATATGGAAGAAAATGGACTTCCTGTTGAATGGCTTGACGCACAAGGTTATAAAAGAAAAGTTATAGCAGAAAGCGAAGGAGACATGTTTGAAAGATACAGAGCAAACACACAACAGTTTTGGGCACCTACTGTCACAAGATGCGGAGATAGATTAATCGTAGATACGGAAGATGTGCAAAACTTAAATATTATTTTAGGCCATATGTATCCACAATTTAAAACACCAACTGTAGCAATTGGCGGACACAACGATGGTACATTTTGCACACCTAAACCGGGGTTAGTAATTTGTGCGCCATGGGTAGATAAAAATATATTTGCTAAAACTTTTCCTGGATGGGATATAATGACTATAGAAAACCCAGCAATAATGACTGATGATTTTGGTAAAGGTTGGGGACATCAAAAGAAACAAAATGCAGGAAGATGGTGGCATCCTGAAAGTGATGCTAATCCTGATTTTTCTAAATATGTAAATTCATGGCTATCCAAATGGGTAGGCCTAGCAGAAGAATCAATATTTGAAGTGAATATGTTAAGCGTTTCACCTAACGTAATATTATCAATGAATTATCAGAAGGAAGTAAATGACAAATTAAAACAGCACAATATCGAACCTGTATATTGCCGATTTAGACATAGAAACTTTTGGGATGCAGGACTGCATTGCTTAACAGTTGATACTGTCAGAGAAGGCGGAATGCAAAATTATTTTGACTAAATACTTGTAAATAGAGAGTAAATATTATGTACACAGATTATAAAAGTCTTTCCGAAGAGGACCTAGATAAGAAGATAACTGATTTGCAATCTAAGATGGAAATCGCTTATCGCTTGGGACAAGAACATGTTCTGGAACAGTTACAACATCATTTAGAGGAGTTGAAACTAGAATATTCAGAACGCTTTGAAAAAATGAGATTTGAGATAATAAATCAAAAAACTCCAAATTCTATGGTTATAGGAGAAGACAATGAATCAGACGACGGAGAACTTACCGGTACCGGCGAAGAAACCACAAAGGATAACAAACGTATATCATAGCTTGACATGTGATTGTGATGATGTTACAATAACTAAATTCGTTGAATACATGGATAAAGATTGGTACAATCAATGGCATCCATTATTTAACATCAAGATTATGAAATTTGATATAGGACATGATATATTGCATTTTGAGACATTTGGGGGGAAATTAGATTTGATAAAATATATATTGAAAATAAGTGCAGAATTCCCTAAAATGTTTTTAATGTATGATTTTTACACAATTAATGAAGCTGACCACCAGCAAGGCACATACTTTGTAATGGAAGGTAAAATAACAGACCAAAACCTAATAGCCAATAAAACAGAGGTATAAATTGACAGACGAATATGTAAATAGTTACACAACATACGAAGCAAAGTTTAGTGTCACAATGATGCAGGCAGACCCATTTTTACTAAGTGATACTTTTAATATTAAAATAGATTTTGCTTGGAACACTCCAGAAATAGCTAAAGGAAATGCGGCATTTTTAAAAATGAAGTATTTTGTTGAAGATATACTACACCAATCTATTTTTACCCATAAGGCATCTACCATTGATATGATGCATCTAAAGAATAAAGTAGTAGTATTTCCATTTGTGCCTACGAGCGATATCATAGCAATGACATTACATGCGAAGCTAAATGCAATATGCGAGAATGACATTGAAATCGTATCAGTGACTATTGGAAGTACATACACTAATCCCAAGATGTCATATACATATGCAGACATTAATTATCCAGCGTTACCAACACTAAAAGACTGGATAGGACACGAAAATTACTATTATAACTACCCATGGTGGTCAAGAGGAACCGTAGAAACACAAGATTATGAAGTAAATGAAAATACGGACTTGACAAACCCTCCAGAATTTGATACTATATTAGATACTATAGATAAATTAACTATGGGAGAATTAGAATTGAAACCCGACGGCGGAGAAGTAGTTGACATTAATGGCTGGAAACCTAAAATCATCAAAGATTGACGGTCTTAAAGACCAGTACGGAAGAATCGTATATAATCGTCAAGATTTATACGAAATGCTTTATAATGGCGAAGACATATCTAAAGTCACTGAAATGGAGTGGCATGATGATATTGAAAAGTACAATAAAGCATTATCATTAAATAATGTTGAAAAAGACTTAATTCAACCCATACAGAAATTATCTAAGGAAATAGCTGAATTTGATAATGAAAATCAGAAAGAATGGTTTATTCCTGACGAATACAAGAATATGGACATATGGAATTACGTATTAGATAAATGTCCTGATGATTTGCCTCAAATGAACAGAACGTGCAATGAGTTATATTTATATGATAAATACGGTATAATAGACGTACTTAAAGTATGCGTTTATATTGTTGATACACTGAGAAAGAACAATATTATATGGGGTGTCGGCAGAGGAAGTAGTGTTGCCAGTTATGTGCTATACTTAATAGGTATACACAAAGTTGATAGCATCAAATACGAGTTGGATATAAATGAGTTTTTAAAATGACAAATGATACAATAGTTAGATTTCCTAATAGCAAACGTTGTTTAACGTCAAAAGAAGAACGTCTGGTAAAATGTGCAACTAATCAAATTCATAATTCGTATGAGTCAAATAACCCATTTGTAAAAAGACATGATAAGAAGAATTATGTCGAAACACAAATAAAAACTTTATTAAAAAAAGTTTTTGAAATAAATGAAAACGAGGATATACAATGAAACAATATAAAAGTATGCGTGGCATCAATGTAGACCTTGCTAAACTGATGGCGAAATCGGAAAAGAATATCTCAGTAGGCAATACGTCTACTAATGCCCGAGGCGACCAATTGGGTCGTGGTGGTAGAGTTATAAAATCTGCCGATGAAATTGCACGTGAACATTATAACGTAAATAATCCACGTGCGGTAGTTAAATCATCCATAAAAATCGATAATGAAGATGATGCGGCAAGGACACAACAGGATGCACCAAAGCAAACAGAAGATGATTGGGTAGAGCCAGTTGTCGAAACTGAAACTATTACTGAACCTGATCCAGTAGCTGAGGAAGTTACAGAAGAAGATTGGGTAGAAGACGAAGAAGGTAATTTTGTAAAAGCATCAGAAGTTAAGAAGACTTCAAAAAAAACATCTAAAAAGAAATAGAGGAAAACATGGCGAGTTTAAGACCAATCAGGGACCGAGTTCTTTTGAAGAACTTGGATAAAGGGGAAAAAACAACAAAAGGCGGAGTTATCGTTTTAGATGATTCTAAAATGTCAGCAGGCGAGCGTGGCATTAGACCACGTTGGGCGCAAGTCTATGCAGTGGGACCTGAGCAAGAATCAGTAGTAGCCGGACAGTGGGTACTAATGGAACATGCAAGATGGACAGAATCAATGACCGTTGACATAGATGGTGAAGAAACCGAGATTTGGATGGGTGATCCAGAAGCAATGTTAGGAACTAGTGAAACAAAGCCAGATGATGTAAACTAGGTCATGCAACCATTATTGGATATATTCTATCTAACATATAAGAACGATTTTTCACAAGAAAACTATGACAGAATAAAAGACAGGTCAGGTTTCCCACAACGTGTGGTTAATGTAGCAGACGTAGATGGTATCTATAATGCTCATAAAGAATGTGCAAGACAATCAAAGACTGACCATTTCTTTGTTGTAGATGGCGATGCATGGATTGTTGATGATTTCGACTTTTCATATATACCAAGCACAACAGATGAAGTATATCCCGAAACATGTTCAGCACAATGCACACATGTTTGGAGAGCAACAAATCCAGCAACAGGAATGACATACGGCTACGGCGGTGTTAAGCTATTTGCCCGTGAAGCATTCTTTGATAAGGCTTGGGCTCATGTAGAGTTTCCAGGTGTTGATGTTACATCAGAAGTAGCAAGGCGTGGATTTCCTTACTTACCAATAGAACATGTTTCTAATGAAACACGTTTTAATACAACAGCCTTTAATGCGTGGAAAGGTGCATTTAGAGAAAGCACTAAACTAGCAAGTGGCATTGCAACACAAGATAGAAGAACCAAATTAAAAGAATGGAAGACCCCATTAGAGGATGTAGGATTTCGTGCAGAAATCTTATTAGGGGCCATAATGGGCGAAAATTATGGTACTGTTAACGTGGGCAAAGGTGATAAGTTACACAGAATTAATAATTGGAAATGGTTGAACACTTGGTTTAAGCAAAGAAAGAATTGGAAGGCACAACCAATAGTCGAATTCGATACGACATACCCTGATGGTAGATATATGCTAAATGGTATTCAACGATATGCTGAGTGGACAAATCATCCAAATGTAGAAGACTTAGAATTAATGAGATTGGCTGTTATTGATAGCAACCAAGACCACGTATTTAATGCTATAGAAAAACTTATATGGGATAAGAAATATAAGTCTGAACATTTACAAATATTTTTACAATATCTTTACAGTGGTATAAAGAATAGATTCAACCCTGAAAGATGTATCCATTTCATGTATGAGTACTTTAATACAGAACAAGATCCATATTTTGGTATGTTAATGGGAGCATTCAAGGAAGCTCCAGAAGTAAACATCGTAGACGCACATTCTAATTATCAAGTAGAAAGCAAAACATGGTTAATTGATAATTTAGTTAAGTTAAATAGACGCTTTGAAGATGCAGTATTCATAGGTGGTTGGTTGGGTATATCGACATTCTGGACACACAAAAGAAATATTGTACATCATATTACAAATATTGATATGGATCCAGAAGCAATAAAATTTAGTAACAAACTTAATCAGTTCAATAATACGTACTCAGGCTTAGTAGAAGACGCATATGACTACGATTATGATAAACATGACTTAGTTATCAATACAAGTGCAGAACATATGACAGAAGAATGGTTTAATAAAATCAAACCAGGCACAGTTGTAGCTATACAAACGAATGATTTCCATGAAATTGATGAACATATAAACACTGTTAATGACTTGACAGAATTGCAAGAAAAGTATATAATGTCTGAAATACTATTTGTTGGAACCAAAGATTGTGACCGATACAATAGGTTTATGTTGATAGGTATAAAATAATGAAAGCAATTCATATCATTGCATATCATGGGTCACGTGATAATGCAGAGACAAGAAATAAGAGAAGTGTTAATCATAATAAGCAAGTAGAGTGGTGGTTAGATTATGACAAAGAACTTGAGATACGAATTCTCGCTATGGACTTTGATGAAGTGGAATATTGGAATGATCCTCGGGTTGTGTATATCGACCGTCTTGACAATCCTATTCCTCCTGCAAGTGCAAGAAATGTACTATTTAATTATTTCTATGATACAAATGAGGAGTGGGGTATCTTTGCAGATAGTGATGCAATCCTTAATATGCATCCTAATTTTGACCACACTCATATCAACATTGTCGATGCTCTACGTAGCAATCCGGGAAAGTTTAGTGATGTTACGTTATTCTCGCCGCACAACGACCAAAGACCGGGCGATGGGGCTTTCTATGACAAATTTAATGGAGTAGATAAAGACTACAAAGATGTAGACTGGAATGCAGAATTTGTATTCGATAGAAAACTTACCCACATGAAAGGTACTATGTTTTTTCTACGAAACAATCCAGAACGTTTAATGATGGACGAGTACTTTAATGTACATCCATTAGGTACAAAACCCATACTTGGTGGTGAAGATGATGAATTTATAGTTTCTTGTGTAATGGCAAACAAAGGAACTTATATGTTGCGTAATATAATGCTGAAAGAAATGACGGCTGGATCAACTTGGAGTGATACTGAAACTCGTAAAGATGATGAAAAGATGCGTGATGATTATATTGCAAAGAAATATAACTTACCAAATGACAAAAGTAAGTGGACGCAACTAATAAAAAAAGAAAGAACAGGTTATCCAAAACAGTTGCGTATTAACCCTAACCAAACAGATGCCTTTGGCAGTCTGTTTGAATAAAGAGATTGTATTTTGAGAATAGTTAAAGATAAAATTAATGATTACTTTAGATGGGTCAAGGGAACAGAATTAGTTGAACTAGACGATATCGATGTTACAGAAGATCCAGTTAGACCAGAGTTAACTTTGGGATGGAGAATTACTAATGGACGCAAAATTTACGGACTACAATATGAGGAAAACATAGAAGCAATTATTTGTGTCGCATTCACTCCTGACGTACCAACAAGTGTACGTGAGTTAGACATGATGAGTGAACTTGCGTATCTAAAAAAAGATAATAAAGTTGCAGTTGCTTATACCGTATGGTCACGTAAACGTGGAGCAGGAAAAGAAATAGTAAAAAAAGTTTTAGAACTTGCTAAGAAAAAAGGAATAGAAAAAGTTGTAACACTATCACCACTTACTCCGATGGCCACTCATTTTCATATCAGTAATGGTGCTAAACAAATTAGCATTAATGATGATACTCAAAATTTCGAATACTCTCCATAAACTTGACAAACTAGCGAATCGTGTTATAGTATATACATACTCAGAAAAAAGGACTTAGTATGTCAGAGTTAGAAACAATTAAAGTTCCCCATACATTTTGCATTTTTGCAAATGATACTCGAAAAATGTATCACATTTGGCAAACTTCACAAGAAAATTATAAGCAGAACGTAACAGTTACAAATGCGTTTTCAAAAGCCGCATATGCTCTTTCAGGAAAAGATTCTGCTCAATCAGGTTCTACTACAACTTTCCTACGAATTCTTAGCAGTACTAAAAAAGATGAATGGACTGTTTCTTATGAAGAATTAGGTGATGTTGATAAAGAAGATTTACAATCTGAGTATCAGTTATTTTCTGAAATCTATGAATCAGAAGGATACACTTGCATTACACGTGACCCAAAAGTACGTATGCAGACAGGACGTTATGCAGGTAAGAAATGGGTTGCACGTAAACTAGAAAACATGCGTTATGTTCAAGTAAAAGAATGCGTTACAAAAATGCTTGAAGATTGTCTGTTAGATGATGTTGATTATAATTCTGTATCAAATCAGATTTCAACATATGCTCTAAAGTTAGGTTCAGAAATTGAAAATATCAGTCAACTTTGGAACTATGTTTTTCACAATTACTCTGAATTCGGAGACAACGTAGCACAATAATCTACGCATTTAATACCAAGAATATCCTAGTAAATATCAATGAGAGAAAAATATGCTATATTCTATAAAAGGCGGCCTGAAAAAAGAGAAAGAATTGGTAGTTAAGGCACTTTGGTTTGCTAAGGACTACTTGCTCCCACGGCACAAGAATATAGAAATAGATATTGAAATTCGCCCTAATATCAAAGTTGATGCAGACGTAATAAGCGGTGATGAATACCGTGAATATACAATGCGTGTACGTAAGGGTTTGAGTGAAGATGATTTACTTACAAGCATATTCCACGAATTTGTACATATTAAACAAGATGTAAGAAAAGAACATCCACTATTTGAGTGTTCTGATGTTCCTTACTTAAAGCGTCCTTGGGAAATTGAAGCATTTGATATGCAGGAAGTTATGCTAAAAGCATACCGAAATGCTGAAAAAAACTTGACAAAATAGCATTCCATGTTATTATATATACATAATCAGGATCAGGAGAAAATATGCAAAATATCACAAGTTTGGCGAGTTTATATAAAAGAGATACAAAGGGCAAATTAAGGATTTGGACTGTAGAATACGGTTTTGATTCGGATGATGTTGCTGGTACAAGAACTATTGCCGGGTTGATTGATGGTCAGAAAGTTACTAGCGAATGGAATATGTCTATTGCTAAGAATGTTGGCAAAGCAAATGGAACAACTGCCAAGACCCAAGCCATTTCAGAAGCAAAATCTAGTTGGGACCAAAAAGCAGATAAAGAATATTTTGAAAACATAGATGATGTTGATAGTTACGAACTATTCAAACCTATGTTAGCTAATGATTTTACAAAGAAGCCAGTTACTAGCGGTTACACACAACCGAAACTAGATGGTATTAGATGTTTAGTTGATAAACATGGTATGAATTCAAGGAGCGGAAAGCCAATCAATAGTTGTCCGCACATTATGAAAACTCTACAAACTATAATTGATAATAATCCTAGTGTAGTTTTAGATGGTGAACTTTACAATCATAATCTTAAAGCAGACTTTCAAAAGATTGTTTCGCTTGTTAGAAAAGTAAAATGTAGACCAGAAGAAATTGCCGAGAGTGCAGAATTAGTTGAGTATCATGTTTATGATATGTTTGATAAAAACAATCCAGATATGACATTTACTGAAAGAAGTAAATGGTTAGAAGATAATGTTGGAAAGTTTGCTAATCCATTAATGGTTGTTTTAGTTGAAACTACTAAAACAGATACTACTGCCGAAATTGATAAAATGTATGGTGAATACACAGAGGCAGGGTATGAAGGTCAAATGGTTAGACAGGATACTGCTTACGAATGTAAGAGAAGTAAAAATCTTCTAAAGCGAAAAGAATTTATCACAGAAGAATTTACTGTAGTAAGTATTGAGGAAGGTAATGGTAACTGGTCAGGTTATGCAAAAAGGTTTAATCTTCAACTTGCAAATGGTACAAAATTCAGTTCAGGTGTTAGAGGTTCACAAGAGAAATTAAAAGAACTCCTAAATGCTGAAACTCCCACGTGGGCTACTTGCAGATACTTTGAATTATCTAATGATGGCGTTCCAAGATTTCCAGTTGTTATCGATTATGGATATGGTGAAAGGGACGACTAAAAACTTGACAAATCCCCGAATCGTGTTATATTAAATACATAATCAAGAGAGAGAAAAATGATAGAACAATACGAAAACGAAATCAAAAAGTTAGAAAAATATCTAACTACTTTTGCTGGTAACACTTCATCAGTAAAAATGAAAAAGTATGCGATTGAAAAGAAGATTCAAACATACAAAGATATTGTTAACGAAATGAAATTAATACTTGCTATATAAAACTTGACAATATCACGAATCGTGCTATATTAATTAAGTAATCAGAGAGAAAGAGAATCATTATGCAAAATGAAATTCAAATGCTTGAAACACTTAAATCAGATTTTTTAGGTATGCAGTTCAAAGTTGAAATGAAGAAATATCATTTGTCAGGGATTGCCGAAGGTCTTGAAACAGTAGAAACAATGAATTTTGTTGATTGGGAAGACGCATGTGATTGGGCTGGTAAAGTAACAATGTCAACCAAGGTTCCATATGTAATACTTGAAATGCGTAATCTTGTAACCAACGAAGTTGCTGAATTTTAAACTTGACAATATTACGAATCGTGCTATATTAATTAAGTAATCAAAGAGAAAGAGAATCACTATGACAAATCAATCTATCTATTCAAATCTTAACGAAAACCGTATGGTATTCGATTGTGAGACAACAAAAGCAATGGGTATTGCAGATGGCGAATATGAATTGCGAACCGATATGGCCGACTATCGTTTGAATACGGATGATTTCTTTATGATGCAGTGGGCATCAGGTCACAAAGTTAAAGTAGTCAACGGTGAATGGGACGTTCCTTCTGTTCTCAAGGCTTCACAACATCTTATGGATGCTTGTGGGTATTGGGGTGTCTACGTTGAACAACTGGATTATAATGTAGAAAATGATTTTATTGAGTTGACAGTAGGCTCATAATCATGTATACTAACTTAAGTAATCAAACAAAACAAACTAATCTTAAGGCAGAGATTGACATGAATATGTGTCCAAATATTATCGAAGCCGGTGGTGCACGTGAGTACTGCTTTGGAGATTTAGTAGAGATTGGTTACGCAGTTAAAGAAACCGGATCTGCCAGTGGCATGTGTATGGATGTGCGTTGGAAATATACCGGACCAAATTGTATCAATACACAGTTCTATGGTGTAATGTATACAGGTGATGCAACAGAATGGATTGAGAAGGATTACTCATGATAGATTTATTGAATGACATCGAAAGTTTAGAGAATGCACTTATTCTTATCACAGAAGGTGCAAGTGACGAAAAGCGTAGCGGCTATGCAATCATTGAACGAATGATTGAAGATAAGAAAATGGTCGTTAACCAATTTGAGCGTGATATGGCGCCTAATTATAATGCTTAAATCTCGTTTAAAATTTAGTGACCTAACATTTAAATCAGATAATTCTGGTCGCATAATGCGTACTCGTATTAACTTTGGTTCTAAATATGCACTAAGTGTCATTAAAGAATCCCATAAACCACTTTACGAAATTGGTGCATTGGTAAATGATGAACTAACCGAACTACCAGGTATTACAGAAAAAGATAATACAGTTCGACAGGGATTAACACCCGATGATATAGACTTCATCATTATGAAGATGCATACGATTTCAACCGAACAACCAATGGAGGAAGATGTTTAAGTTTAGCCTCCTTGGTGGAATAGGTAGACACAAGAGACTTAAAATCTCTCGCCTTTAAAAGCGTCCCGGTTCGAGTCCGGGAGGAGGCACCAATCATTACGCACCCTTCGTCTATCGGTTAGGACGCCAGGTTTTCAACCTGGAAAGACGAGTTCGATTCTCGTAGGGTGTACCATTTAATTTCTCCACTTAGCTCAGTTGGATTAGAGCAAGTGCCTTCTAAGCACTAGGTCAGAGGTTCGAGTCCTCTAGTGGAGGCCAATATTATAGACCTCTAGCTTAATTGGTTAAAGCCACCCGCTCATAACGGGTCGAGTGTCGGTTCAAGTCCGGCGGGGTCTACCAAAATTTATCGGTGAAGTGTTACGGTAGCACGACAGTCTCCAAAACTGTAAGCCGGGGTTCGACTCCCTGCACCGATGCCAAGAAGAAAGGATAATAGATGTATAAAGTAACGGCATGGTTTAAGGATAAAAAAATATCCCAAGAATTCCATGATGTACATGATGCGATTGAATATCGTGATGATATGGATGCTCATTATCCTACAAAGATAATATTTAGAAAGGTAATATCAATGAGAGAATTTATTTTTAACAGTTGGAATGTAGTAATGGATCACGAAAAGAATCCACTAAGTAATATTCCAGATTTTAGTACACGACATATGATTATGCAAGTATTAGCATGGATGTGGTGTATTGTATTTGCTATTATTGTAGGTAGCATGTGGGCAGGAGTGTTCAGTATGATGCTACATACACTATTACTTGGTGCCATTGCTATTACTGTAGCAACATTCGAAACAGCAAAACGCAAGCCACAATATTTTGGTGGCTTTGGTCGAGGCCGAGGTGGCGAACATGAGTGAACAAACTAATTATTGCACACTAAAAGGACTAGGTAAAGCATTTGCTATTATTTTGTTCTTTATTGTAGGAGTTCCATTCCTATTGGTAGATAATGCTCGTTATTGTAAGCAAAGTATTATTCCTTGTTATCCTTGGGTGGAGCCTGAATAATGGATACTAAATTATCGGCTCAATTTGCAACCGTATTGATTACGTGTTTACTAATCTCTACGGGCGCGGATGCTAAAAACTTTATTGCAAAAAAGTGTATGGCTGATTATGATAACTTGTCAGATGTTGCTTTTTGTATTGATAGCAAAAGAAATGAGAATATTAGAATTCGAAATGCAAAACAGTGGGAGTTTCTAAAAATGAATACTCGTTATCGTTTTCCAGGTCAAAGTTTGAATAAATGTTTTGGACGACCAAAAGAATCGGTAATCCATCGTGTAGAAACAACAAATGATAAAACGGTTTTGTATTATAAGAATTCTATTAAACCTTGTTTACCATAATTATCGGGGTGTAGCTTAGTCTGGCTAAAGCGCCTGGTTTGGGACCAGGAGAGCGTAGGTTCGAATCCTACCACCCCGACCAATTATTAATTTGCTAATGGATTGTCTAACGCCCTTTGCAAACGTTTATTCAATCTAGTTTCTAGTTCTTTAAGTTTTAAATCAGTGCTTGTGCGTAAACTATCTGCTTTTTGTTCATAGTCTGTAAGTAACTGGTCACGTTTATTTTCAAAACGCTGGTCAGCTAAATCAATCTGTTCACGTACATTATCTTCTACTTTGTTAATATCATCTTCTATTGAATCTACAATACGTTCCAATCTAACAATATCATCACGTAATCCGTTTTTAATATCTTTAGAATAGTCTAATGCTTCATCAAGTTTTGTGTTAACTACTTGTAGTTCTGCTCTAATTCCACTTAAGTCTGGTGCTACATAGCGTTCTATCTTGGCTTTCATATTTCTATAGTCATTATAAAATTCAAAGCCTCCCCATGCGGCGCCACCAAGTGTACTCAGAATTGTTATAACTAAAAATAACTTTCCACCAGTGAATTTAACTCCACCAACTTCTACTGTTGTTTTGTCACTCATAAGTTGCTCCTATTTTAATTCAAACTGTATGCCAAACACGACACCAGTCCTTTCTTCATCTTCAACAGTTGGCATAACGAATAAGTTTTTATATCTTAATCTAGCCATTGGTACAACATCATAGTCATATCCAGTGGCAACGCCAATATCTAATGACAGGTCTTTATTAAGACTATATTTATATGCCCCAATAAGACTCCATCGGTCTAAACTATTATAGTAAGTTCCTACAATAGTCTTTTCGGTTTCACACATTGCATATGGGTGAAGATTGTTATATTTTCCTTCTAATCCCACATGTGCTGAAAGTGCCAAACCCAATACTAAACAATTTAACATTATTCCATCCCCTCATATTGCATATCAACCATTTTCTCATGTAATATTTCACTTGCTAAACCATTGCGTAATCCTCTCTGATTTTCCGGTATCTTTTTATCTAAGTAGATATCATCTGGTAGATAAAAATCTCTGCCTGGTATATAAGATTCGCTATATGCGTTGAATCCAGGTACGTAATTTATAAGTGCAGTTATTTGTGCCTGTAGAGCCTGTTGTTGCTCTAGCGACACTGCTTTACCCATAACATCTGCTAATTGTTTTAGTTTATCTTTGATAATTTGTTTCATCTTTTTAATTTTTGCTTTTCTTTTTTGTTCTTTAGTTAATGGTTGCTTTTTAGTAGACTTAGGTTTTGCTTCTGTTTTTGTATCAGACTTAGTTTCAGATTCTTCACTTTCAGACTCTTCTTCCGCTTCATCTTCTTCTGTAGCTTCTTCCTCACTTTCAGATTCTTCTACTTCTTCTGACTCTTCCTCACTTTCTTCATTCTCAGATTCATCAGTATTTTCCTCAGATTCATTTTCTTCGTCAGTTGATTCTTCTTCTGTACTTTCTTCTTCTGTACTTTCTTCTTCTGTACTTTCTTCTTCGTTACTTTCTGTAGACTCCTCACTAGTGTCCTCATTTTCTGTACTTTCCTCTGCTATATCTTCTATTGTCTCTGGCTCACTTTCTTCTGTCTCTACTTCTAGTTCCATTGTATCATTTGATGATGTGTCTTCTGGAACTTCTAATTCCATTTCAAGTTGTTCTATCTCTGCTTCAATTTCTATTTCAATTTGTTCCACAGCATCTGGAACCGGAACCTCTACTACTTCTGGTTCTATTGGAGTAACTGGTAAAATCTCAACTTCAATAGCTGGAAGTTCAGGTATTAAGTTTACAGTTGGTAAGTCTGGTGTTGCAATAATACTATCAACAACTGCATCACCTGTGCTTATTCCATCATCAATAGCAACTGGGTCAACAGTATCTTCTACAGGTGCTTGATAACCTGGACACTGTGTATCATATTGTGGGTCAAAGCTACATTGCTGATTGAAATATGATATGTCGTAACCTTCGCAACTTTCAGCATACAATGGATTCTCATTACACTGTGCCAGTGTATATGCTTCTTCATATCCATCACAACTACTATCATATAACGTGTTGATGCCACACTGTTGAGACAAGTAAGCCTCATCATATCCATCACATTCGCTGTTGTATAATGCACTTAATCCACATTGCTGATTAAAGTATGCTGTATCGTATCCACTACATTCACTGTTATAAAGTGGATTGGCTGTACATTGCTGTGTAAAATATGCTGTATCGTATCCACTACATTCACTATTGTATAATGGGTCTGCATTACATTGTTGTGTAAAGTAAGCACTTTCATAGCCCGGACATTCACTGTTGTATGTTGCATCTAAACTACATTGTTGATTGAAATATGCAGTGTCATAACCTGGACATTCGCTGTTGTATAAAGCATCTAAACTACATTGTTGATTGAAATATGCGGTTGCATATCCACTGCACGAACTATCATGTAAAGGATTTAAACTACATTGCTGAGCCAAGTAAGCCGCGGCATAACCTGAACATGACGTAGAGTGTAATGCACTTATACCACATTGCTGTTCTAAGTAAGCCGCCGCATAGCCATCGCATTCACTGTTGTAAAGTGGATTGGCTGTGCATTGTTGTGTAAAGTATGCGGCCGCATATCCATCACACATTGGACTATAAAGTGAACTCGAATCACAGTATGTATCTAACTGTGTCTTTGTTAAAAATCTATATTTGTCACCGTTTGTAGGGATAAAGGTATTACCATCTGTGTCTTTTGTGTATAGAAATGCATAATGCTGACCATTACTATAATTAAAAGTAATACTACTAATAACTGCATCTTCACATCCATCATCGTAAGTCTTACATTTAGCAACCCAATCGCCTGCGTCTATTTCTGATTCGTTATACCATAATGCCCACCACCTATCAGTGCTAGAGGCTTTAACTATTTCAATAAAATCACTACCTTGTCCTGCCGCATTTTCTCCCCAACCGGCTGTGACAGTAGTAATAGCCCAATTATAATATGGACATTCACTGCTATGATGTTGGTCTAAATTACATTGTTGAGTCAAGTAAGCCGCGGCATATCCATCACATCCACTATCGTAAAGTGGATCCGCACTACATTGTTGATTGTAATATGCTTCTGCGTAGCCATCACAACCACTATCATATAATGGGTCTGCACTACACTGTTGATTGAAATATGCAGTAGAATACCCAGGACAGCCGGGATCATAAAGTGCATTAGCGGCACAATTTTGGTCATATTCCCATGCCGCATATGCAGTAGCATATCCTGGACAACTTGGATCATAAAGTGCAGTATCATTACAAGGGTTTGCTCTATAAGTAAACCAAGTTTTTATATCGTTTACGATAGGTCCGTAATAACCATCCCAATTACCTTTATCGTATCCAGTAATTCTAAAACGAACATCTCCTAATGCATTTGGTGTACGTATTGTTCCTACTTTATCTATATGATTGTAAATTTCTATATTGTCTTCATGTATCTGCCAAACAGTTGTACCTTCTTGTACTTCATTAGTACTGTGACTATTGCTTGATGTCCAGTCATACCATGTATCCATAGTCCATGTTTTAGTTTCAACTACGTTACCACTAGAATCTGTAACTTCTACAACTACAACTAATTCGTCCCAATAAGTATCATCAGTAATCTCACCTGTTGAGAGGTTTACTCTGTCTTCAATATCAACACTACAAAATTTACCAGGTTCATTAAAGCAATGAATATACTTCCATTGATAGTGAACCTTGTCTATACTTACGCCTGTGCCTTGTAGTGCTTGGTTAATTGCATAAGAAATAGCAAATGTATTTTGACACTCTCCCCACCTTACAGAACTTCCGCTTCCATATACATATGCCGCAGAGGTACCTGCAGGACAACCATATGTTGGATTGGATATGGTACCATCATCTAAATCTAAGGTATCTGGACTAGTAGTTGTTGGATTATCTGGTGCAGTAGTATCGGTTGCGTATGCTATATTACAGAGCGAAAGCCAGCAAAGCAAGAACGCCTGCAATAGTAAGCCCTTCACGCATCCCTTCTTTTGCAATTCTCTTTTCATCATCTACATAAACCTTTTTAGGCATTTCTTGTGGATTTTTCTTCCACAGTTCATATGCTTCTTCGCCAATTTTACCATTATATGGACAAGGGGTACCTGCCATAGACATAGCATCAAACACTCTTCGGTCTTGGCACATTACTGAGACCGCCGCGACCTTCATACCCATGTCGTATAGTGTTTTAGAAAGTTTGAGCCTTTCACAATTGGCATCCCTATAAGTTTGCCCGGTAGACACACCTAAAATCTGTGTTTGTACTGCACCACTGACACCAACAGTACATAAATCAGAATTACTTCCATTAATGGAAGGCGATATCGCACTAGGTGGTGGGCTTTTTACGGTAGTGTCGGTATCATTATTAGACTTAACTGTGCTATTACTAGTAGAATTAGTAACGATAGGATCCGCATCCGCAGACACAGGAATACTAATAGCACCCATTAATATAATAAAGATAGTTGCCAAGGCAATATTATGAGAAAGAAATTTCTTTTTTAGGCTCATGTAAGTGTCTCCTCTAAGTCCAAGATATGAAGTGTTTAATACATTCATGCTCAGTTATTAACCATGTAAATTTATACTTTAAGTACAAACTTTACTCAATGTTAATATTTATCATTTAAGTTCAAAAAATTGACACAGGAAACGTGCTTTCTACGTAAATTATATTATATTGTAAAAAAATAAATTTGACATAAAATCCATTCAAAAAATTGACACCGTCAAATAGCCGTCAATGTCAATTATTGTATAAATACGACTATAATGGGAGAGACAAAATGACAGACCTTAACTCACTAAGCATGGAATTATCTGATTTCTTACTACCATGGATTGGTGTCTTAATATCTTTAGTTGTTGCCATATGGTTTAAAGACTTTGCTACAGGATTGGCTAAAGGATTAAAATTCAAAATGGATCCTGCATTTAATGAAGGCGATGAAGTACTACTTGATGGCGAACTAGCAATGATTGTAAAGATTGGTGCAAGACAAACTGTATTTGGTGTTTATTCTGATAGAGGATACACATGGAGATATGTTCCAAATGAAAGAATACCAGTACTAAAATTAGAGAAAGTTATCAAAAAAGACCTACACGTTGACACAGATGAGGAAGTAGCATTAAAGATGAAGGCGCTCATAGACAAAGTGCAAGACGAGAAGATAGCCGCTAATTCACAAGAAATAGAAAAACTAAAAAAATAACACTTGACACTTTATGTGTTTAGTGTTATTATTATGTATATAACTCAGAGGAGAAACTTATGGATTTTGGAATAAACCCAGGATATATTGCTGTACTTTTTGGACTTATACTATTTGTTATGGGATATATGAAGGGCAAGGACGTAGGTAGAGAACAGGGTGCTGGAAGTATGGTTGACATGCTTCACAATAACGGATATCTTAAGGTTAAAACACGCACATTTGATGAGAATGGCAAACCTGTAACAGAATTTGCAAAAATAGACGAATAGGAATATAAAATGTCTTTTGAAATCATCTACACACCGAGAGTTGAAAATGAAGTAGTGGTTGCTAAATTTAAAACATTGGAAGAAGCAACACTACATTTAGAAACAATAAAACAACAAAGACCTAAAACATTAAAATACCATCGTATTGAAGAAGTTAAAGAATGGTTAGGTCAAGATAGTGGGATAGAAAATTACATATGAGTGTAAATAAAGAATCTGAAAACTTAGATGCACTATTTGAAAGAATGGATAAGTTTTCAAAACAATTTGATTATATTAAACCATTCGAAAGTGATATTAAGATATACTATTTCAAACACCGAGAACGTTTGAAAATGACAGTAAAAGTTTCTGACAATTTTGCTATGACGTATTATTGGGATAAAGAAGCGTTTGAAGACATGATAGAACATTGGCAGAACGAATGGGTGGGAAAAGCCAAAGGTATTGAAATGTTTGTAGGTCCCAAGAATAGGGATGGGCAAAGATTCGTAAGAATGTCAGCCGCACATGCGGCCTGTTTTGAACATCGTGTTCCATATCGTGCAATGCTTGAAATGAAAAAAGAGTACTATAATCAACGTGATAATCCCATGCCATGGGATAAAGAGGATTAAGTCTTGACAAAGTTCAAAAAAGGAATTATAATAAACAAAAGAATGTCAAAAGACACTGAAATGCAGGAAGAATTCGAATGGATGCCACTGCTTTCAGATGATAAGCCCGTCAATGACATTGCTAGAAAATTTATAAACGAAAACGGAGAAGAACTTGAAAGAATTGTGGGTAGAAAAGTATCGACCAAGTAACATAGGTCAGTATGTTTTCAGGGATGAGAAACAAAAACATCAAGTACAGAGTTGGGTAGAAAGTGGAGCGATTCCGCATCTACTGTTCTCAGGCTCAGCAGGTACAGGTAAAACTACATTAGCGAAAGTTTTGTTAAAAGAACTTGGTGTTGATGATGGTGATGTAATGTTTATCAATGCATCAAGCGAAAACAACGTAGATACAATGCGTACTAAGATTAATGGTTTTGCTAGTTCGCTTCCTTTTGGTGGTGAATTCAAATATGTATTACTAGATGAATCTGATTATCTATCACAGAACGCACAAGCAATTCTACGTAATATGATGGAGACATATTCTTCCACATGTAGATTTATTCTAACATGTAATTATCCAAACAAAGTTATTCCAGCAATTCATTCACGTTGTCAAGGTTATCATATTGAAAAACTAGATACGAATGAATTCACAGCCCGTGTTGCTGAAATTCTTATCACAGAAGGAATTAATCCAGATTTAGAAATACTTGATGTTTATGTTAGGTCAGCATATCCTGATTTACGTAAATGTATCAATATGGTTCAACAAAATATTGTTGATGGTGCTTTGCAACAACCTGGTCAAGGTGAAAGTGGTGAAAGCGATTGGATACTAGAATATGTAGCACTATTTCAATTAGGAAAAGTATCGGAAGCACGTAAACTTATCGTATCAAAAGCACGTGCGGAAGAATATGAAGGCGTATATCGTAAGTTATATGAAAACTTAGACTGGTTCGGACAAGATGATATGAAAAAAGGCAAAGCATTATTGTGCATTCGTGATGGATTAGTTAATCACTCATTAGTTGCTGACCCTGAAATTAATCTAAGTGCAACATTGCTAGAGTTACAGTATATAGCAAAGTAAAAAAATGTATGAACCAAAAGTAATCATTTCAGAGGATAAACAATCCCAATACAAACTGATGTTGTACAAAGAAGTAATTAAACTTTGCGAAGATAATGAACCAGTTAACCCATTCAAGTCTATATACGAAGAAGGTGAAGGAATAAAAATAGCACTAAACACTACTAATGATTTGCCTGGTGCAATCAATTATTGGGATAGCGAAGTGTCTGACAAGAAATTCAACTATGTGATTATAGGAGACCCTAACCCTGCAGGTTATAAAGAAAGTATATTAGAAAAAGTGATTGAACAATGCACAAATACAAGTAGTTATATAATCTCAGAAGATTGGTTTATGGCAATGATAAATATTACTGAAAATAATAAGTTAGTAGTTAACAAAGCAAAGATTACGATAGAATAATATGGCAAAAAAAGCATACATAGTTTTAGCACACACATTTAGGCCTGCAGAAGGTCAGAATACATCAATGAAGGACTTTGGCAAAAAAGGCAAATGGACAATGATAGAAGATTGTTATTTTGTTACAAGATTGCGTAAACGATATTGGGACCATTCTACAACAATTATAAATCTTACGGATGCTAAAATAGAAAAGAATTCGGCTGAAACAAAGGACTATAATAAAATAGTCCAACATGTTATGATTAAATATCCTCAGCATTATAATAAATTTATCGAGGAATGCAAAGATGGCGGCCTGATTAATAAAGGTAAAAGCGAAAAGCAACCTACTGAGTAACACATGGCTAGTATACATATATTTGACTTTGAAGATGGCATTCAAGACTTCATTGGAAGTTTACTCCCGTATGATTATAAGTCATTTGATTGGGATAAAAATGGTTTCTTTAAATTTGATGAATTAGAGCCCGGTGATAGTAATATAATTTGTTTAACCAAGCCATATGACTGTTTACACAATGGGACTATCAAAGGTAAGTATAATACAGAATCTCCCAAGGAAATGAAGATATGGAGCAGGAGAAACTGGAGATACAATACACAAGACATTAATGATGAAATCTATAAGTTTCTAAATAAACTGGAAGGTAATTATATTTGTATTCATCCTGATATGATTGAAGAAAAAATAATAGAATTATCAGCATATCTAATGACTAATCAAATAAACTTTAATAAAGAAAAATATAACCAATTCTATAATGAAAAAATAAACATAAGATGAGCAAAATACAAAGAGATAAGTTTAACGCAGAATACAACATGCCTAGTACAAAGATTTTAGGTACAATATCAGCTCCTATTGGTAATAAAATCAATAAAATGATTGTAAGCGGAGACACCTCTGACGCTAAATTGATTGTAGATTCCATTAATAGTATCTTAAAAACTACAATTACTGATATAAGTGCCGATACATTTCCTGAACCGTTTCAAAGTGACTCAAAGATGAATTTAAACTATGATGAACCTACAGGACTATTTTTTCTAGTAACACAAGGTAATGTTGAAATACGAGTAGACGGAAAATCTTTTAAATTACAAACTAATAAGATATTTTTCATCAATGAAAGATTGCCATATGTTGTCTTATCACCAGATTCAAGCAGAGTAAATATGTTTTCTGCCAAGTTTACGTGGGATAAGAATATTCATGCATAAAATTGATTTACATGGTCTGAGAGTACATGATGGTTGGAAACGTTTTCGTAGTTCTACTGTTGACGCATATATGCAAGGGCATAAACAAATAGTAGTTGTAGTAGGACAGGGTGAAATGTCGAAAGAATTTGAAAAATGGTGCGAAGCGGATCCTTATGTTAGAGAAACTAGAAGATTAGATAGAAACGCAGGTGCATTCAGAGTAATTTTAAAGAAGAAGAAATAATGTCTATATCATCTAAAACTTATTGCAAATACTTCTTTAATCATGTTGCACTTTGGAACGGTAGATTAAGTAATCCCTGTTGTAGATATAATAATAAAAAAGGCGATTTGGAAGACCCTAAAAATCATCCTGTAGCTTGGCCAATGGAACCAGTAAAGAGTTTCAATGAAACCTTTCATTCAGACAAATGGAATGAATTAAGAAAAAATTCACTATCTGGAAAAAAAGATCCTGGTTGTTGGAAATGTTACGAAGAAGAAGAACAAGGAATATATTCATTACGACAACAAGCAAATGAGATAATGCTTGAACAAAAAGTTGATGCAGGTTTAACACATGATAGCCAAGGTGATTGGGCAGAAGTAATAGATTACATACAAACACCTAAATTAACTTATATTGAAATGAATTTAGGAAATTATTGTAATCTTGCATGTAATATATGTTCTTCTTCATTAAGTACAAAGTGGGAAGAAGATGATAGATGGTTAAATGATGAAATGGGGTTTGGTAGAGGAGTGTATGGTACAGACACGAAACTACAAATCGACTATAACAAACAAGATTATGAACATGTTAATAGAATAAAGTTCGTTGGCGGTGAGCCAATGTTACATCCAAAGTTCGGAAGTATTGTAGACTTTATTATTGAAACAGGTTACGCAAAGAATATTGCTTTGCATATTTTTACAAATGCAAGTTGGATACCAAAGGATAAAATTATCAATAGGTTGAAACAATTTAAAGAAGTAAAAATATCGTTGAGCATTGACGGAACCGAGGAAGTAAATGACTATACGAGACATTTAAGTTCTTGGGAAACTGTAAACGCAACAGCCAGAAGTTGGCTAGAATTATCAATGAAATATGAAGGTTTTCAAGTAAAATGGGAACCAACGCTGAGTGTGTATAACGCCAATCACATTCCTGAAATGTTTCAATGGTGGTTAGACTTATGCTTAGAAATAAGAGGAGATAACATACAAAAAGCCTTGTTGATTAATCAAGGAGAAGGTATAAACATTTATCTTAATAATGTAATGTATCCTGCATATCTCCAACCAAAACTTTTCCCTCATGAAAATAACGGTGAAGGAGATAAAGATTTGTTTAGAAGAATCGAAAAATGGTTAGGTGATATAAAAGATAAACACTATCAAGCAGGTAATCATTGGAACATGACTACGATACGTATGTTGAAAGAAACTGTTCGTAAAGGAAAGTCATTAATAGCACAAGAACCAAGTAGAACAGAAATATTAGATTTTTATAAGTATTCTATTTTATTGGACAAACGTAGAGGCAAAAATATTAAGACTGCTTTGCCCGAAGTTTGGAGATTAGTAACTAAAGAAAAAGTGTGAAAAACTTGACAAAATTACGAATCATGCTATTATATATAAGTAATCAGAAAGAAATCAAAAAACATGCAGAAAATTATAGTGACAGATTGTGATGGGGTTCTCCTCGATTGGGAAACTTCTTTTTATCAATGGATGAAATCAAAAGGATATGACACACAAAATGAAGGTGTCTATAACATGGCAGACGTATTTGCTATGAAAAAAGTTGAAGTTAAAAAACTAATCAAAGAATTCAACAATAGTTCATGGATGCTTAATCTTCCTGTCTTGCGTGATGCAAGAAGCGGTGTTGCCGCTCTGGTAGAAGCAGGTTACACTTTTCACTGTGTCACTTCATTAAGTTTAGATGAAAATACAAAAGCACTAAGACAGCAAAACTTAGATGATGTATTTGGAAAAGGGGTATTTACTGAACTTGTTTGTTTAGATACCGGTGCTGATAAAGACGAAGGTCTTTTACCTTACGAAGGAACAGGGCTGTATTGGATTGAAGATAAGCCTGAGAATGCAGTTTGTGGTCTCAAGTATGGGTTGAAACCAATTCTTATAAGTCATGCACACAGCGTAGGTGCAGATGTACAAGATATTCCGGTTGTTGATACTTGGTCTGAGATTGTAGATATCGTTATACCAAATCATAGGTAATAATGAGGGAGCGAACTCCCTCATCACTTTTAATCGTCTTCTCCGTAAATTTTTAAAACTTCTGTAACCGCAGGATGTCTTTCAACATCCATTAACTCGAACCTACTAATACTAATATGTTTTAGTTTAGCGTTTTCGTAGTTGCGTACAAGTTCGACAAAATCTGAAAGACCGTTTTCTGAAAATCCTCTATCATGCTGTTTTAAGTCGCCTGTTACAATCATCTTTGTATTAACACCTATTCTGGTTAATAACATTTTCATTTGAGATTTCGTTGCATTCTGCATTTCATCAGCTATGATCCACGAATTTTCAAATGTGCGACCACGCATATATGCTAGTGGGGCTATCTCAATCAAATTTTCCTCAAGCATCATTTCGATTTGTTGCATCGAAAAATGCTTCTCAAATATATCAAATATAGGTCTCGTCCATGGTGACATTTTTTCATTTAAGTCACCGGGCAAGAACCCGTGTTGCTCGTCCACCGACACAGCGGGACGAGTTATAACTATTTTCTTCACCTCTCTTTCCATGAATGCTTTTATACCCATTTGCGTACATAGGAGTGTCTTACCTGTACCAGCTGGACCAATCGCAAATACAATATTGTTGTCTGGATTAGCTAACTGATATAGATAGTCTTCTTGTGATACGTTTCTGGGTAAAATAGTTGGAATTGTTTTTTTATGTAATGGGATTATACCGTAATCGTTATTACGATTTGTTGCTTTGTTATTATGTTTTTCAACACGTTTTTTTCGTGCCATATTGTTTTCCTCCTTAAAGAGGGATTTTCAGAAATGAGCATTACACTCAATATTACTTATCTTTTTTAGGTTGCAATTATGTACTAATACTGTTAGAATAGAAATAAATATTTAACATGAAACAAAAAAGATAAATAGATATGTATGAAGATTATGGAGAAAAGCATGTCAGATGTAGACTCAAAAGATATTATTGATAATATAAGAAATGTCGATAAAAATGGCACATTGCTAGACGTTCTACTTGAATTTGAAAAAGTATTGGACGAAGTTGGCATGTACGCTTATAAAAACTGGTCAAAGGGCGAAATTGCTATGGGACCTAAGCTATCACGTTATTGGTTACACGTTAAAGTGATGTATCAATACAATGATATGCCTGATCCAAGAGCAGGTTTGAGATTGACTAAACTAGGCTGTGAAGTAAAGTACGAACAGGGTACTCTAAAAACACCAATTACTCCAAAATCACCAGAAGATTTAAACAAGAATGGCGAACCAAAATTAAAATCTGACACAGTTTGGTTAGTTGACATTCTAATGCCACGTAAGTTTGTAGATGAATTCACAGATGAGGAAATGGCAGTTGGTAACATTAAAGTAGACCAAGAAGCTGTAGGAAACGCAGAAATTCAAGGGCTTGATGATGCAACCAATCAACAGCAGGATATTTAATTATGAAATTTGAACAAATTAAAGAAGGTGTTGGTTTTAATGATTTATCGTCATTAATACATCCCAGAGTTTCAATAGCAGAATTTGTTCCTAAGACAGGGAACGAAGAAGATGTTATAGTTTTAGCTTTTTATGTAAAGGATGATAGACCTGCACAAGATTTGGCAACTTTCCTTGAGAAGGGCATCATTGATATCCTAGATACAGAAGTATCTCCTAATGCAGACGAAGAAGGCAATTATCTTTGTTTTGTTGAAATGAAAAATGAAAATGTTATGAAAACAACTTTACAATTACTTGAAGAAGTATCACGTATTTGCACAACAGATGAATGGTCTTTAGAGTTTTATGAAGGTAAAACAATTTCAGTAACAGAAAAAGATATTAAGGGATACTTAAAAAGTAATTAATGGCTAAAGAACCCGCAATGGAATTTGAAGGTGATGTTATAGATATCACTCCCGGATGTTTCAAAGTCAAACTAGATAATGGTCACGTAGTTGATGGTACATTATCTGGAAGAATGAGAAAGAATAATATTAAAGTTATTCTACATGATAGAGTTAAAATCGAAGTGACTCCTTATGATGTTTCAAAGGGTCGCATAACTTTTAGGTACAAATAAATGTTTTTAGTTAAAATAAAAAAATATCTAATCATCGCAGGCTTTTTAGCCGCGGCTGGTTTTGCTTTATTTAAATATTACGAATATACTCAAAACCAAATACGTATATATGCAGAAAATGCCGCTAAAGCCGAAATGGCACAACAAGAAACACAAGCCGCATTAGCACAAACATTAGCAGACTTACAAAAAGTGCAAGAGAAATTTACTCAAGTTTCTTCCGAATTCGAAGCCGCAGAAAGTCGTGTATCAGGTTTAGAAGATAAACTCAAAGAACACGATTTGCCTTACTTAGCTGAACAAAAACCAAGATTAATTGATAAAATAGTTGACAAAGGTACTAAAGATGTGTTAAGATGTTTAGAGATAGTAAGTGGGTCACCACTAACCGAGGAAGAAATAAATGTTACTAAAAAAAGCAAAGCAAACACTACATGTCCTGATATTGCTAACCCTAACTACGTTCCTATTAACTAGTTGTAGTTCTACGCCAAAATCAGTGACTTATACGCCAGAGCCAATCCAACGCCCTGAATTAATATTACCCGAAACTAAAACATTGAATATGCGTAATGTTGATTTCATGGTTCTCACAAGAGACAATGTTGAAGAAGAATTTGCTAAATTAGAAAAAGACGGCAAAGCTATCGTAATCTTTGGGTTAGATGCAGAAGATTATGAAGGATTATCTTATAATATCGCAGATATACTAGAATTACTAGACCAACAGCAATCAGTGATTGTGGCATATAGAGAATATTATGAAGAAGCGGATGGGGTATTACAAGAATTAAATGAACAAGAAGGAATCGAAATAGAAGTCGAAGACGAAGAAAACTTCTTTGGTAAATTTCTTAAATGATAGCAGATCCATACGCAGTTTTAAAAATCGATAAATATTCTACGAGTGATGATATAAGAATGTCGTACAAACGACTTATGAAAAAACATCACCCAGATACAGGCGACGGCGATAGAGAAACATTCGATAAGGTAAGACTTGCTTATATACAGTTAAAAGATAAAAAACCCAAAAATGGTGTCGTAAGGACACTCAGCATAACAGTCCCTATTTCAAAGCAAGACTTATCTATTATATTAGGAACAACACAGACATTTATGTGTCAGGATGTTCCTTTTGAAGTTTTAGTTCCTTACGAAACTAGAATGAATGACACTATTGTTGTAAAGAAAATATTAGGTGACTTGTCACTAAAAATAAAATTCAAGGAAGAAAATGAGCAAAGCAGATAGAGTAAACATTTCTATTGAACGTGCTGTTCAACACGCAAATTCACTCGCACACGAATATGTAACACTAGAACATCTTTTATATTCTATTATGGAAGAAGAAGACGTTAGTGACATGTTATCAAAAATGAAATGTGACGTAAAATTTATTTTAGAAGAACTAGAAAAATTTCTCAATGAACGTGATGATATTACGAAGAACGAAGATACTAAGACGCCAAGAAAAACTCTATCATTAGACCGTGTTTTCAATCGTGCAGTAACACAAGTAATTTTTAGTGGACGTTCCAAACTTCAAGTAAGAGATATATTTGTTTCTCTATTGAGTGAGAATGGTTCTACAGCTTATTATATTTTAAAGCAATCAGGTGTTACCCGTGATAAAGCCATTGATATTCTTAGAAAAGAATATTATGGTACTCAGCAAGGTAGAGACATGGTTGGTGGCGGACAGGGACAAGGCGCACCTGTTAGATTTGAAGATTATTGCTTAAATCTAAATCAACAAGCATTGGATGGACTAATTGATCCAGTTATTGGTCGTGAAGATGAACTAATCGAAATGACCGAAGTATTAGCAAGACGTAAAAAGAATAATGTAATCGTAGTCGGTGAACCAGGCGTAGGTAAAACTGCTATAGCAGAAGGTCTTGCATTGATGATTGGTGAAGGACAAGTTCCTGAGATATTAAAAGAAAAAACAGTTTACTCACTAGATGTTACTTCATTAGTAGCAGGTACAAAGTATCGTGGTGAATTTGAAGAAAGAGCAAAAGCAGTATTTGACCAACTAGCATTGAAGAAAGATGTTATCTTATTCATTGATGAAATACATATGATTATGGGTGCAGGTTCGGCAGGTGGGTCTAATATAGATATTGCAAACTTATTGAAACCATTATTAGCAAATGGTAAATTGCATTGTATTGGTGCAACAACAAGTGAAGAATACAGAGAAAACTTTGAAAAAGATAGAGCATTACAAAGACGTTTTCAGAAACTTGTTATTGACCAACCAAGTGCAGAGAATACAAAATTAATTTTAAAAGGCTTGAAGCAATATTATGAAGCATATCACGAAGTAGAATATACAAGCGAAGCGATAGAGTTATCAGTTGATTTAGCAGAACGTTATATGCATGGTAAGTTTAACCCTGATAGAGCAATCGATGTTATTGATGTAGCAGGTGCAAGAGCAAAGCTACACAAACATAAAGGTAAAATTTCTAAAGAAGAAATACAACAAGCCGTAGCAAAAATTACAAGAATTCCTTTAGAAATGATAGACGCAAAACAAAATGCGAACTATGAAAAACTAGAAGAAAGTATTAAGACAAAACTATTTGGACAAGACAAAGCAGTTGGTTCATTAGTTGAATCTATACTCGTATCTAAATCAGGTATGAGGGCAAGAAATAAACCTATAGGGTCATTCTTGTTTGTAGGTCCAACAGGAACAGGTAAAACTGAATTGTGTAGACAATTAGCAGATAATCTTGATATCAAACTTAGAAAGTACGATATGTCAGAATACATGGAACAACATTCTGTATCTAAACTTATCGGTGCCCCTCCGGGCTATGTAGGACACGCCGAAGGCGGGGCTGGTGCTGGACAACTTATCAATGACGTAGATGAAACACCTAACTGTGTTGTTCTATTAGATGAAGTTGAGAAAGCCCATCCAAGTGTAATGAACCTCTTATTACAAGTTATGGACGATGGTCGTTTGACTAGTTCAACTGGTAAAACAGCAGACTTTAGCAATGTTATTCTTATAATGACTAGTAACTTAGGAGCGGCACAACAATCTAAGAGTGCTATAGGGTTCACGAATTCAAATCAAGGTGCTTCATATGAAGCAGTTAAGAAATTCTTTTCACCAGAGTTTAGAAATAGACTAGATGCAATGGTTGAATTTGTTTCATTGGAACGTGAACACATAGACATGATTGTTGATAAAACAATCAAAGAAATCAATGAAATGCTATCAGATAAAAATGTATCTATACAATTATCAGATGAAGCAAGAGTTTGGTTAAGAGATAAAGGATATCTCCCTGACATGGGAGCAAGACCTTTACAACGAGTAGTCAATGATTACATTAAGAAACCTTTATCAAAAGAAATATTATTTGGAAAACTTGTCGATGGTGGCGCAGTAACAATTAATATCAAAAATAGTGAGATTGATTTTGATTACGGAAAAAGTAACTAAATTATTTTATGGGACTCACCCATATAAGATATCATTTAAGCGTTTATTTGGATTCCCAGATAAAGACAGCTTATTTTGGCGAAGACATTTCCAAGAAAATCCACAAGCTATTAATGATTGGTGGTTTGATATGCCACGTGACGATGAAGAAAAATCAGTTAGAATTAATTGCTATAACTACTTAAAAAAGTTTAAAAACGTAAAATTCAATAATGGTGCATTAACTCATGTGTATTTTAAACATAAGTCTGATTATGAAGAAGCAAAACAAAGATATGTAGATTTGCATAAAAGCTACGCTGAGCCTATGATTGAAAATCTAAAAGAGGTATTAGATAGCTTTGACCGTAGAGTAGAAATAAAGAGGTCGCTATGGTTTAAAAAATATCAATATAAGATAGTATTCAAGCCTAATAGAGATTTTATTGACCATACAGGTCACGACTTGTACAAAATGTATGCACATAATCCAAATTATAGACTTAACTCTAATATGATGCGTTTTGATCCTGTATATATGCAAAAGAAACAGGGCAGATATATTCATCATCCGTATCAACTATACGCAATTTATTGCCGTGAGAGAATTGATACAGATTTGCTAACTTTTGTTGCAAGTGAGTGCATTAGTACCATAACAAAATCCGTGCTATTAAGTGATTTAGATAAATAAGTATAGTTATTATTGAACGAACTATACAAGTTAATTACGAAAAGGTTGGAGAATAAATGGCACGTAAAACAGTTACACTTTTACCACAGACAGGTACTCTTGAACTAAACACTACTGGCAATGCAGTTCCTGGTGACAGTTATTACGGTTACACAGATGGAATACATACTGTAGCAATTTACGGTCAAGATTTTTCAGGTAGAATTAAAATCCAAGGTACATTAGCCACTAATCCTACAGAGGATGACTGGTTTGACGTACTATTCAGTGGATTGCCTTACAAAGATTACACAAACTTCACAGGAGTTGAAGGTTTCACATTCGTGGCTAACTTAGTTTATTTAAGAGCATCTTTAGACAGGACTTCTTTGGGTATATCAGATTTTACTCAAGCGGGTTACGTAGAGAAAATCTTTTTGAATTACTAAAGGAACACAGATATGAGCATTAACGCACAACCATTTAGTCCTACATTTAAACTAGTTGGCAATTTGTCGGACAGCCAAATATTAGTTTATGATGCTAGTGAAAATGCGTTTGTAAACGCAACTAATACGGGTGCATCTGGCGGCGCTGGTTTAACAACAGTATCGAACATAGGTACTGGAGTTGGATTAGGACAGGCGACAGGAACAGCCCTAGAATTAAAAAGTCTTGTAGCCGGCACAAATTTAACAATTACAGACAACGGACAAGCCTTAGTATTTGATGTTGCGGCATCTGCCGCAGGCTTATCTAGTGGTACCAATCTTGGTACTGGACTAGGAATTATTAAAGGTAATTCAATATCAGGTGATGTACTTGAAGCAAAAAGTATTAGTGTAGGTAGCGGTCTTGCAATAGCAGAAGCAAACGATACTCTTACTATTACGCTAACAGCAAGTTTATCAGGCAGTTTAGAGATTGCAAACAATTTATCTGATTTAACCGACAAAAATCAAGCAAGAACAAATCTTAATGTTTATTCAAAAACAGAAAGTGACGCAAAATACTTAAGAGTAGATGCTCATAGCGTACCAACTGTAGACAATACATTTGATTTAGGTTCTTCATCCAGAAGATTTAATGACATTTATGCAGAGACATTCCAAGGTACTGCCGTATTAGCAGAAAATCTAGCATTAGTAGGTACTGCTCAAGGTGATGTACTAACATGGAACGGTTCTACTTGGGTTGCTTCACAACCTACAGGCGGTGGCGGTGGCGGTAACGCTGGTGTTCCACAAAGCCTTACTTTATTGGGAACGGCCCTTACTATATCAGGCGGTAATACAGTTCAATTACCAACATACAATGATGATGACCCATTTGTAAGATTAGACCAATCAACTGTACCGACAGTAACAAATACTTTTGATATTGGTTCTTCAACATACAAATATAATGATATTTACGCTGAAACATTCCAAGGTACTGCGGTCGCGGCTGATACACTTACTGTATCAGGTACAACAGGACAAGTACTAACTTACAACGGCAGTCAGTGGGTAGCCGCTGATCCAACAGGTGCAGGAGGAGGAGGCAACTCTACTCCACAAACACTTTCTTTAAACGGCACACAGATAGCAATTTCTTCTGGTAACACAGTTGACATTGGTTCACTTATCAGTACTGACTATAATAGCCTAACTAATAAGCCTACAATACCAGCAGATGTATCAGACTTAACAGATACAACTAGCCTATTAGCAGGCACGACACAGAATTTAACATTAGCTGGAACACAACTTTCGATATCAGGTGGCAACACTGTAGATTTCTCAGGTATGTTCACCGATACAGATAATCAAACATTATCTTTCGACACTAATAATAACAGATTAACCATAGCAAATGGTAACTACGTAGACTTATCATCATTAGCAGGTGGTGGCGCTGGCGCGGCCGACCTTAATGGATTGGCAGACGTAGATACAACGACACCAGGACATATCCCAACTAACGGTCAAGCATTAGTTTGGTCGCAGTCAATGGGACACTGGATGCCAGGTAGTGTATTCGACGGAGATTATAATTCTCTATCAAATCAACCAACAATTCCTTCAAACCAAACACTTCTATTTTCAGGTACGACCTTATCGATATCTGGAGGCAATGGGGTTGATTTATCAAGTTTATCGGGCGCAGGCGCTCAGTCACTATCTTTAGCTGGAACACAATTAAGTATCTCAGGAAGTAATACAGTAGATTTTTCTGGTATGTTTACAGACACAGACAACCAAACTCTATCATTCGATACTTCAACCAATATCTTAACTATAGCAAATGGTAATACTGTAGACCTATCATCACTTGGTGGGTCTTCTGTGCAAACTATAGATGACTTAGATGACGTTACAGTAACAGGCACAACAGATGGTCAGTTCTTAGTATATAATAATACATCAGGTGAATGGGAAAATCAGACAGTAAATCTATCTGGTTCAATCGCTGGTGCATCGGACACAACGATTGCAAACACACAGCAATATCAATCATTGCAATGGAGCGGTACAGCGTGGGTAAACTCTTATCCTAGCATACAGCATTTATCAAATGTTGATAGACTGAATAATCCATCAAACGGTGATACTCTAGTATGGAACAACCTTAACAATCAGTATGAATATTCTCAGGCAGTTGTTTCTGACCAATCACTTGCTACTACAGACGATGTAACATTTAATCGTATTACTACAACAACTACAGTTACAGCAAATGCATTCGAAGGTAAACTATACGATACTAACGGTAATGTTCTACTTGATAATACGAGTGGTTCAGCAGGTTTCGGTGGTAATATTTCATCAAATGGTTCATCATCATTCTCAGGTACAGTAGACTTCAATGGTGCTACAATTCAGAATTTAGATTTATCATTAAGTGACCTGACAAACGTAAGTTCAAGTACTCCAGCAACTGGTGAAGTTCTAAAATGGGATGGGTCGCAATGGGCGGCATCGCCTGACTCAACTTCAACTGGTGGTGCAGGAATAGCCTTAACAGATTTAAGTGCAGGCGTCGGTTTACAATACAATAGTGTAAGCGGCGAGTTTACATTAAATGCAGGTATAAATGACTTACTTGATGTGAGTACAGCAGGCTTAACTGACGGACAAGTTCTAAAATGGAACGCATCAGCAAATAGATTTGAACCAGACGATGATTTAGTACTGACAAGCACAGATGCATTAGCAGAAGGTTCGACTAATCTTTACTATAAAGATTCACGTGTAGATTCAAGAATTCAAGCAACTAACAGTGATATAATTACTGAAGGTACGAATAATCTTTATTATACAGATTCAAGAGTAGACCAAAGACTAGGTTCACAACTATTGCCAGGTGCAAACATTACTATCACACCAGGAGCAGGTGGTATATTAACTATCGCTTCTACAGGTGGTGGTTCAACATATTCAGATGCAGATGCAAGAACGGCAGTTTCTGTTTCTCAACAAAATGCAAGTGGTAATGGTTCACTTACATATAGTTCAGCGTCAGGTGTGTTCACATATACTCCTCCAAACTTAACTAACTTTAGTACGTTTAGTGGTATATATTCAGATTTGATTGGTAAACCAACAATACCATCTAAAGTAAGTGATTTGACTAATGATACAGGATTTACTACATTCGATGGTAACTATGTATCTTTATCAAACAAACCAAGCATTCCAGTAGATTTGGGTGACCTAACTGATAATAGTAATTTATTAGGCAATGCATCATCTATAGCATGGAGCAATGTAACAAGTACACCATCGACCTTAGCAGGCTATGGCATCACAGATGCATTTAGCGGTGCTTATAGTGACTTGACAGGCAAGCCTACAGCGATTACAGACATTAATCAGTTAGCAGACTCAAATAGTTTGATACCAAGTACATTGAGCGATTTGACTATGCCTTCTGGTACTAGTGGCCAAGTTCTTACAACTGATGGTTCGGGTAACTTTACATTCTCAACTGTAACAGGTGGCGGTGGTTCATCATACGGTGACTCAGATGTTGAATCATATATGGGTCAGTTTGATTTTCATATCTTACCAGATACAACTGAAACATATGATATTGGTAGTGCATCTAAAAAGATTAGACACTTGTTCTTAAGTGATAACTCATTATACATTGGTAATAACACACTTAATACTACTGGCGCAAACTTGATGTTCAACAGCCAAGACGTAATGGATTGGACAAACATAAAGAATAAGCCAACTATACCTACAGATATCGATGACTTAACAGATACCGGAAATCTACTAGGTGACACATACACAGCAGGAACTGGTTTACAGTTAAATTCTGATGTGTTCTCATTGAATGCAAATATCGGCGATTTACAAAACGTATCAGCTAACGCTCCGAGTACGGGACAAATATTAAAATGGTCAGGCTCAGAATGGGCACCAGTCAATGAAACAGGCGGTACACCAGACTTATCAAGTTCTTCTGTTGGCGACTTCCAAGATGTAAACATATCAGGTGTTAGCACAGGCGATTACTTAGCATGGGACGGAACAAAATTTGTTGCTACATCAGGTAGCACAACTGACTTAACAAGCGAATCAATTACAGAATTATCAGATGTTGCCACAGATACACCAAATAATGGCGATGTATTAACGTGGAACAGTAGTAACAATTCATATGCTCCAGCGGCTCCGGCATCTGGTGGTGGAGGTGGAGGTGGAACTTCTACTGAGAAATTTAAATTAAATTATGCAACTAACGGTAGTTTGAGTTCTATATCAAACACTTCAAGTGGTGTAAGTGCAACAATTTTATCAACTACAGGCGGTGACGTTGAGATTACTTTCTCAGGGCATAGTTATCCGCCAGCTAATATATTAATATATGGCTATGCAAGAGGCTCAAATGAATACGTTATAATGCCACTGAACAAAGATATATCAACTCGTAAAGTAGCGGGTGGCGGTTCAGCCGGTTCTCCAACAGCATTTGGTTCACTAGGGTCATCAACAGTTACATTGAAACTTAGAGAAGCAGACACCGGCGCATCTCGTTCATTTGGTACTGATACCCATGCATGGGTCATGTTTACAATGATGTAAGAATAGGAATAATTTGAATGGCGATTAATTATAAGACTAGTGCAATCGACCTAAACGTCCCAGCAAAAGTTCTTCCCTGCAATGTCTTATCAGCAACTCCACTAGCTAATTGGGAGTATGATGATGGCAAAGGAGACCCATGGTGGTCAGGTGGCGGTAACGCCAAATCATATAGATGGGAAATAAATATGACTGTAACAACAGTACAGCATGGTTCTCATTTAACTAGAACACCAAGGGCGTTTAACGGTTATGATATTGTAGTAGGTGATTTTATCGCAGGTGCGACTGATGGTCGTGCGTTACAAATTGTAAGTATTTCACAAAAAACAGCATTCACGATAACATGTCAAGTAGAAGACAGATTAAGATATAACACATTCAGAAGTGCATCAGGTACAGGCATATTTAACGTACCAGGTGGTGCAGTAGTATTTCAAATTAATGAAGAAGGTGATCCTATGTTGGATCCACTACCAACTGGTATTGTTTCAAGTGACTTCTACGCAAATGTTAATTCACGTTTCAAATATCTAAACCCACAAATGAACTATGTACTTGAACAACCTAATAATGGATTTGAAGAAGGCGATGTTATTTGTCTTAATGGGACAACTGGAGATTTTGAATTAGCGTCTCCTAGTAATATTGAAAGATTATGCGGAACTGTAACTCACCCGGGACCAGGACCAAACAGATTTCTTTTAAGGCCTGCCAATGGTGTTATTGATTTTGTACCAGGGTTGCCTGGAACTAAAGGTGATTTTGTTTATCCAGCAGTTGATGGTTCAGGAGATTTAACTTTATCAGATACCGGTGTTGCTATTTTCTTAAAACTTGTAGATGCAGTTCCCAGTACAACACGTGGTACTGTAATTAACGGACAAGCAACAGCAGGCGACACTATGTCTATTAACGGTGAAGATGTTGTATTCATAACAAGTAGTTTAGGGGTTGTAAGTGTACAAAATGCTGTACAAGATATTAATACAAAAACTTCAATACATAAAGTAACAGCATCGGCAAGCCCAGCACCAAATGAAATAACATCAGATATCAACACATATGGTTCAGCATACGGTCTTATCGGCGGATTTGCACCGTTCTCGGCCGCAATAAATGGTTCAGTAGTAAACTTTAGTACGACAGCGGCAGGACAAGCCGCATATGGTATGGCAGTTGCTATTGCAGACGATATGGCCGCAGATATTAATGCGGCAGGTATTACTGATATTACAGCATCAGTAAATTCAGGAAACTTAGTAATAAGTCACGCACAAGGTAGTGCTATTACTATTGCCAATACATCACCAGATGCAAACAATAATAACTTTGCAGGCATGAATTCTTGTGCATCATTAGGTACATCTTACGCAGGTAGTTCAAACGTATTTGTTCTACAATTAGAAAGAAATGACGGCGGTGAAATAATAATACAAGATACTGTGGGTTCATCAACTACTGATTTCGGTATTTTGAGTGGGCATACTGGTTCTTATGCTGTTGGCCTAAACGTTGAACAAGGTGTTCGTAAAGCAGGAACTACAGTTGTTTCTAATATAGCGGCCCGTGATGCTATTCCAGTTAAATTACCAGGTGATAGCGTCTATATTCTTGACACTGGACAAGGTGAATGGGCAATGCACGTATGGGATGGTTCACAATGGAATATTGTTGCTACCCAAGATAGTGCTTCTACAGATGCAAATTCTCTATCACACACATATACAATGCCAAGTAGTTCATTTGGTACTACAGAAGTTGTAACTCTAGGTCGTATATCAGATAACTCTAGGGTTGTAAGTGTTCTAGTTGAAGTTATTACTCCTTTAAGTGGGTATGCAGGTGGTCCAACAAATCAAATACCATCATTGGAAATAGGCACTACTGCGGACCCTAGCAGATTTATGACAGAGGACCAAAACGATATTGAAGGTGGGGGTTCATATACTACAACTCCAGATTTTCATTATGAAGGTGCAACCGAATTAGAAATTAAATGTTCACTGAAACATCTAAATGCAAACGCTGGCGAAGTCAAAGTCACAGTAACATACGTATAAACTACGTATAAAACATAACTAATCTAACAGCTAAATACTATCAGTAAGAGTTTTACCGGGCTTTCGCCTGATGTTCTTAATCTCTTATCATTACTGAGGTTTCTTCCGGTAATTACATTTCAAATAAAATTGAGAAAATATAGATAGGCGTATTGTATATTCAATATTATATGTCTTAACCTTAATAAGCTATTATTCTAAGGAGAAACAAATTATGGCTGACATTAAAAACTTTGGTATCCGTGGTATTGGTGCTGATGTTCAGTTCGGTAAGTCGGGCGGTCGTGTTGTATATGATTCAGGTAATTCCCTGTTCAAAGTAACAACTGACGGTACTACACTTGGCAACATGAACGTAGCAACACCTACAGCGGACAACCATGCGGCAAACAAAAGCTATGTTGATTCAGTAGCACAAGGTCTTGATGTAAAAGACTCAGTGCGTGTTGCTTCAACTGGTGTCGTAAACATTTCTACTCCAGCAAGTACACTTGACGGTGTAAACTTAAATGCTGGTGACAGAGTCCTTCTAAAGGATCAAACAACACAAAGCGAAAACGGTATCTACGAATATGCATCTAGTGGTCTAACAAGAGCATCAGACATGGACGCGGCTGGCGAATTCGTTGGTGCATTCTTCTTTGTTGAAGAAGGTACAGTAAACTCAGACCAAGGTTACGTTATGACTTCTGATGGTCCAATTACAGTTGGTTCATCAAACATCGTATTCACTAAATTTACAGGTACAGGCCAAATCACAGCTGGTGACGCCTTATCAAAAGCAGGTAATACACTAAACGTAAACGTTGATGGTACTTACATCATGGTTAATGGTTCAGATGAACTAACAATCAAAGGTACTACAACAACTGGTCAATCACTATTATCAGATGGTTCAGGCGGTGTGGCATATGGCGCAGTTGACCTAACATCATCAGATGCAGTGTCAGGTGCTCTAGGCTTAGCCAACGGTGGCTTAGGTGTAGATGCATCACAAACATCAGGTAAAGCTACAGCACGTTCAAACTTGGGCCTAGGTTCAATGTCTGTACAAGATGCTAACTCAGTAGCAATTACTGGTGGTACTGTAGACCTATCAGGTGGTACATTAACTCTAGCAAACGACCAATTATCAGGTGACGTTATTTCTGGTGGTACAATCGACTCTGCAAACCTACAAGGTGGCACAGGCGTAACTATCTCTCAGTTTGATGTAACTGTTGGTGCTGGTAAAACACTAGACGTTGACGGAACACTAGACGTAGACGGTGCGGCAGGTTCAGCAATGGACAACGTAATCATCGGTGCAACAACATCAGCGGCAGGTACATTCTCAACAATGACATCTGACTCAGTTGACGTTAACGGTGGTAACATTGACGCAACAGTTATTGGTGCTACAACGGCGGCGAATGCCACTTTTGCAGATGCTAACGTAACTGGAACTCTAAAAGTTGATGAAATCGAAGCGTACACTAACGGTGGCGACATTACTTTCAACTCACTAATCGTTACAACACAAGGTATTAACGTTGCTGGTGCAGGCATCTCAGGTGCAGGTTCAACAACAACTGATACTCTAAACGTTGACACAATCAGTGAAAAAACTGTAGGTAATGGTGTTACTATTGATGGCGTATCACTAAAAGATGCTGGCGTAACAGCAACTGGTACTTCAACATTCGCAGACGCAACATTGACAACCGCAGACATTAACGGTGGTACAGTAGACGCAACAATCATTGGTGCATCTACATCAGCGGCAGGTACATTCTCAACTATGACAACTGCAGGCGCGGCTATCACAGGTGGTTCTGTATCAGGTACATCAATCGATATGACAGGTCAAACACTGACATTCGATAACGATGCTATCTCAGGTGACAAAATCGATGGCGGAACTATTTCCGACTTCGCATCAACAGGTATCGATGATAATGCAACATCAACAGCACTAACACTAGATGCTAACGGTGATGCTTCATTCGGTGGTGATGTAACAGTAACTGGTGACTTAACAGTTAACGGTACTCTAACATCAATTAACACAACTAACACTGAAATCACTGACAACTCAATCGTTCTAAACAACGGTGAAACAGCGGCAGGCGTAACAGCCGGTACAGCTGGTATTGAGATTGACAGAGGTACAGCCGACAATGCAACTCTACAGTGGAATGAGACAGATGACGTTTGGGAATTCAAAGTAGGCACTGCACTAGCAGACCTAAAAATTGGTTCACAAGCAATGGACTCAATCTCAGTTGATAACATCGCAGAACTATCAAACGGCGCAGGCATTACATTTGATAATGCAGTGACAGGTTCAGATGCAACTTTCACAGGTACAGTAAAAGCGGATACTTTAGCTGAAAACACAGTAGGTAACGGTATTACAATCGACGGTGCATCAATTAAAGACGGTGTTCTAACTGGTGGTGTAACACTAGGCGCATCAGATACAGCAGATTTATCAGCTGGTACTCTGGTTCTAGCAAATGACCAAATCTCAGGTGACAAAATTGAAGGTGGTACAATTAATGCTATCACAATCAATACAATGTCTTCTGGTACAGTAGATATCGACGGTGGTGCAATAGACGGAACAACAATCGGCGCTGGTACATCAGCGGCGGCTACGTTCTCAACAATGACAACAGACTCAGCAGACATCAATGGTGGTGCAGTTGACGGAGCAATTATTGGTGCTAACGCATCAGCGGCCGCAACATTCACAACTATGAAATCTGACTCAGTTGACGTAAATGGCGGTGCTATTGACGGAACTATTATCGGTGGAACTACTCCAGCGGCAGTAACCGGTTCAACAGTAACTACAGCCAACGCTCAAATCACAGGTGGTGCGATTTCAGGTGCAAACTTGACTTCATCAGTTGTAGACTTTGACGGTGGTGCTATTGACGGTGTTGTTATCGGTGCGGCTACTTCGGCGGCTGGTACTTTCTCAACTTTATCTTCAAACAATGTAACACTAACAGGCGGAACAGCTTCGTTGGCAACAGTTACAGCAACAGCCCTAAACTCAGGTAACGCTACTATTACTGGCGGTGATATCTCAGGTACGGATGTTGACATGAGCGGTCAGACTCTAACATTAGATGCTGATGCAATCAATGGTGATAAAGTACATGGTGGTACAATTTCAGCGGCTTCATTAGCTGGTACTACAGGAAACACAATCGGTGGTTACGATATCACAGTTGGTGCAGGCAAGACATTAGATGTATCTTCAGGTACTCTAACAGTTGCTAACGACCAAATCTCTGGTGACGCAATCGACGGTGGTACTGTTTCAAACTTTGCTTCAACAGGTATCGATGACACAGGAACATCAGCAACAGTATTGACATTAGACGATACAGATGCTACATTCGGTGTTAACCTTGACTTAGGTACAAATACACTTGACGCTGGTGCTTCAACTCTAGCTTCATTGAGTGTAACAGGCAATGCGGTTGTAAACGGTGACTTAACAGTTTCAGGTTCAGTAACTACTACTCTATCAGAAACAGTAAACATCGAAGACAACACTATTGTTCTAAACTCAAATGAAACTGGTGCTCCAAGCGAAAACGGTGGCGTAGAAGTCAATCGTGGTACTTCTGATAATGCTTCAATCCTATGGAATGAAACATCAGATGCATTCGAAATGAATGTAGGTTCAGCTAAAGCTGACTTAACTATCAACGACCTAACTGTTAACGAAATCACACTAGCAGAGGCACTTCCATTGTCAATGGGTGGTACGCACACTGATACATCAGGTTATGCGGCATCATCATTAATGACTATGGACGGCTCAGGCGGCGTGACTGAAATGGCTCTAGGCGCAAACTCAACAGTACTTAAAGTCAATGGCTCAGGTGCTCTAGGTTACGCTAAAGTTGATTTAACAGCAGACGTTGACGGAACTTTACCAATCGCAAATGGTGGTACAGGTATCACTTCTGCAGGTTCAGACAACAAAGTAATGACATCAGACGGTTCAGCACTTGCAATGGAATACATTCAGCAAGTACGTAACTCATCAGGTGTTAAAGTTGTAGATGCGGCAAACGCCTCATCAGGAACAGCAGAATTCCTAGACTTAACTAACGCTTCTGGCAAGTTAACACTAACAGCCAAAAATGCATCAGGTTCAGGCGCTGTAGATATGTATCTACAAGGTCAGAACGGTGGTGATGTATTCATCGTAGGTCAATCAGGTGAAGCTCTAATTCAGGGTGAAGCAGATACAGACCTAACAGTATCAGGTGGTGATTCATCATCAGGTGCGGCAGGTGACTTAGTTATCAAAGGTGGTAACGGTTCGGCTTCTGGTGCCTCTGGCGCAGTTATCATCAAAGGTGGTAACGGTGGTTCAGCAGACGGTAATGTACAAGTTAAAGGTGCAGATGATACAGCTATCGCTACATTCGTAGAGACATCATCAGCGGCTGATAACTTTACAATGACAAACGGTACAGGCTCAGTACAATTAGCAGGTGTTGGTTCATCAACAGATGTTAATATTACACTAGCACCAAAAGGTGACGGTCTTGTAGTTGCTCCAAGCGGCTATGACATGTCAGGTGGCGCGGCTGAGACTTTTGTTACTAAATCATACGTTGATTCATCAACTGCTGGTTCAGACGACAGAGTTAAGCGTGTAGCATTTGCGGCGAATGGTTCTTCATCATTCACTGTAGGCGCAATCGCTAATGTATCTGGTAAATCTTACTACGTTAACAAAATAACTGTAAAAGTTACAACTGCTTTCGTAGGCGCAGATGAACTAACTGTCTCAGATGGTACAAATACACTAGTAGGCGTTAATGACGTGGATCTATCAGAAGGTGGAATCTATGTTATGGAACTAGGTTACGAAACAGCAACCTCAGGTGGCGCAACACTAACAGCATCTATCGGTAACGGTGGATCAAGTGCTTCACCATCAACTGGTAATGTTATTGTAACAGCAGAGTACAAGCAAATCTAAGTTAGACTTGTTATATACTATATAAGGGAGGGGGTCCGAAAGGGTCCCCTCTTTTTTTTGCCTTTCTGACAATTATGATAAATAGATAAGTAATACTATAACTTAACGACAGTGAGAAATCACTGACTTTAAAAAAACAGAACGTTGAGGAAGATATGGCAGTAACATTAAACGCAAAAGGTACCAGCGTACCTTACTTTAAAATAGGAAAAACTGGAGTAACCCTTTATCAAGGAACCAGTGACCCAAATACATCAGGCTATGCAGTAGCAGACAATGATATTTGGTTTGACACAAACACACAAACAGTTAAGTATAGAAGTTCATCATCATGGTTAGTCTCACATGACTACATAGGTGAATTAGAAGATGTTGACTTAACCGGATTAGCAGATGGATATGTACTTAGATATGATTCTTCATCTTCAAGTTGGAAACCGCACGAAGTAGTAGGCGGACTTGCTAGTGATTGGGGTTCTATCGCAGAAACACCATTACAATATGATGGGTATACTGGTGATGTATGGTCTTTAAATACTAATACAAATACTGCTAATTTTTCTGGTAATGTTTCTATAACAGACAATCTAACAGTTTCAGGTAATGCAACTATAACTGGTAATCTTACATTCGGTAATGCAGACACAGATACAGTGGCACTATCGGCAGAAATTGTTTCAAACATTGTTCCAGATGCAGATGCAACTTATGATTTAGGTTCAAGTACTAAAACTTGGAATGATGTTTATACATCAGGCACAGTTGGTTCGTCGGCTACAGGCGCTTTACAATTTCCAGTAGGAACAACTGCACAAAGACCAGGTTCAGCAACATCAGGTATGGTTAGATTCAATTCAACTACTAGTAGATTTGAAGGATATAACGGCAGTAGTTGGATTAACATCGATGTGCCAGATGATTGGGGCTCAGTAGCGGATACTCCGTAATGATTTATCCAGTTGTCTTTTGGCCTGGGTCTTATGGGAGTGTAGTTTGTCATTTTATAAATCTACATAGAAACTTTTATCAAGTACCAACAGCCTTTTCTATTAATGATACTGGTATCGCACGGCAATTAGATGGGCCTTTGCATGTAGATAAAGATTTAAATTTAGTATTAAATAAAAAAAGCCCTAGACCTATCTCTAAATCCACACAAGATGCTATACTTAATAATTATGATATAGCCGTTAAATCGCAAGTTCCTCATCAGGTGCTTGATGCAGATGCATCAACTACCAAGCCAATAGTTATTATACCAGACTTAGAACATCTGCATCATCGTTCAAATCAAAATAATCCACATAGAGTAATAGATGCTCCCAATCGAAAAGAATATAAACAATGGTTATTAGAAATCAAAGGTTATAATCATTATAAGTTGCATATCAATGATTTTTGGAATTGGGGTAAAATGCGTGACCCTAATAACTTAGATGAGTCTTATCTTAATTTTTGTAAATATCTTAATACTGAACCTAGGCCGACTGCCGGTCTTGATATCACCCGAATAGATTGGTTTGTCAGACCATAATCACTGCATAATTTAATGAGATTAATCCCTCTATTCACGCAACCTCACCATTTCCAAATGATAAATACATATGATAAGAGATAATCAAAGGCGAGGATAAAGAAATGAATAGAAATAGTATATGGTGGAATGCACCAGAATATTTTAGCAGATGGAGACTTTTTCCAAGAGCGTTTATTAGTATGTACATTTATTTGTTATATGATGTGACGCAATGGTTTATGGCTCTACCAGACCCGAATACACAACAAGCGGGATTGGTATCAGTAATTGTAGGCGCTGGAGCGGCATGGTTCGGTTTATATGTTAATTCAAGTTCAAGTAAGTTTGAGCAAGTTGAAGTACGTAGTGGAACAACAATGGTGAAAGCATCAGATACAAGAGATACAGCTATAGAAAAACAAGAGGCAAAAGGCCCGAAAGAATATTAATATTGGAATTTAGATATGGCACAGTTCAAACATCACATTAGATTATCAATGAAAGAAGAATGGAATAAACACGATATTAAAGGCGTGATTACTGTTCTGGATAAAGCTATTGCCAATATCTTTGAACCAAGAGAAGACGGTACCGCAGTAGTGTATCATATGCTTGATGATTTTCACGTATATGATTTTCGTATGAATAGAGCCGTCACAGAAGCGGAGGCGGAAGTTGTATTACAACTACTGCAAAAATGGACTGATAAAGATTTTACTATGGAAATTACTACCAGTGAAAAATTTGACATCCCAGAGGGTGAGACCGAAATAGATTTATCATCAATGCGACACAATAGATGGGTTTCTAGCCGAGTAGAGGAAGGCTGGAGATATGGTCTACAATTTAATCAAAACGACAAGACAGATCCAAGATTACGACCATACCATGAACTTACTGAAAAGTTAAAAAATATTGATTTTTCGACTTGACTTTGTGTCTCAAATGATATATTATAGAATATAGGTATAAAAAATGTCTGGAATAAAACGAATATATGGTCTTGAAGAAAAGAACTACTTTAAGTTCTTTGGCATCGATGAGAAGCAGGGTATAAGTGTGCGTAGTCTTACTACACACTATAAAAAAATAATTACGATACTCAGAAAAGATGCATCATTCATAGGTCAAGATAGATTATCATTTGCAAATAGAGCCTTTGAAACTCTTGCAGATCCAATACAACGTGCGAGGTATATTCTTGAACTAATGGGCCATGAAAATGATTTCAGAGACGGTGCAAGACCTGATGATATGATGTTTATTAATCAGTTGAAGTTGCAGTTAGAAGAACAGGTTACTATTGACGAAATAAATAGCTTCATTGATGAACTAAAAGAACAGACACAATTTATCAAAGACCAAATAGAACAAAGTATCGATGTTTATCAAAACTACAGGACAGCAAGTGGATTACTAAATAGATTTTATGAAATATCACAAATTCATCAAGACGCAAAGTCTAAAAAAGAAAACATTGAGGAGGGGATAACATATGTTGTATTTAACAGATAACGCCACTCAACGAATTAGAACTTGGCTGTCACAAAACCCAGAGAAACATGTAAGATTGCATATCAAAACTGCAGGATGTACTGGCTTTATGTATGAAGTGCAATTAGATGACAATTTTAATATAACTGATGACTTTGCTATAAAGTATAGCGATTTTGATATACTAGTAGAGCATAAATATTTTCACACTATCGATGAAGCAACATTGGATTATGTTACTGATGAGAAAAGTATGAGTTCGCATTTTGAACTTGTAAGCAATCCAAATGAAAAAGCACGATGTGGTTGTGGGGAGAGTTTTACAGTATGACCAACGAAGAAAAAATGATTGCAGAAAGAAATGCAATTAATCAAGCACGTAGGTGTCAACGAAACTGGGACCTTTCTAAAAAAGTTAATGAAGACCACATAGACCATTGGGTCTATCTAGCAACTACGGCACCTTCGAAGCAAGATGAAAGTTTCTTTGATTTGTATGTTGTTACTGATAGAGAAAAGATAGACTATCTATGCAAGGATCATTCATGGGGCTTCACTATGATTCCAGGCGTAAAAGATTGGGTAGGAAGAAATCCTCAAATGGGTGCAAATTGTTTATTTGTTTTTAATAGAAAAATGAATGAAGAAGAAATTCGTAATAACGAAAAAGATGGAAGTGTAAGAGACCCAAATGCATCAAGCAGATGGGATAATGCATTTACATCGATTGGTATAGCCAGTGGCATAGTGGCATTTAGTGCAAACCAAATGGGATATGTTACAGGTTATGGAAAAAACTTTGGTTACATAGAAGAACCTAAGCATAGTCAAGAAGTATGGGGAGAAGTGTTAGGCATCAAACCAGAAGATAATAACTTAACTTACAGTTTAGGTATTGGCTATCCAGATGAAAGTCTTAAGTGGTACCAAAGTAAGAATAATAAAGAATATTTGACAGGTGGCCCTGTTGATTATTCAATTAAATCAACGGACGATGATTTGAAATACTCTATGTATAGCAAACAGTCCAGAGATATAAAGGTATGGCGAGTATGATTTTTACAGAAAAAGCGGCAGAACGTGTTGAAGAAATTATTACTGAACAGGGAGAATCGGTTGATACTGCACTAAGAGTGTTTGTTGAAGGCGGTGGGTGTCATGGTTTCAGTTATGGTTTTGGTTTTGAAAAAGAACTTAAAGATGATGATAGTATTTACGAGACTAATGGCGTAAAGTTAGTAGTAGATAGTATGAGCATTATGTATCTAGCAGATGCAAAAGTAGATTACATTTCAAGTCTACAAGGTGATAGATTTGTAATCGATAACCCAGGAGCGAGTACTACATGTGGGTGTGGTAGTAGCTTTTCAGTATAACTAAGAGGACTTACAGGGAATAATGGTAGTAAAAGACAAAGTGTATGAAATAGTTGCACGTAAATTGAAAAAACAAGTTACTGACTTGAATGATGAAACAAATCTCAAAAAAGACTTAGGTGCTGATAGTATCGATACAGTTGAAATTGTATTTGAAGTGGAAGAATTCTATGGTATTGCGATTGAAGATGAATACGCAAACCTAATCCACACGATTGGTGATGCCATTCAATGCGTTCAGGAGCATGTTGATAAATTATAGGAAAAATAAGACATGTCAAAGACACTTAGGTGGTGGTTATTCTTTTGTATATCACTGACTGTAATGGGTATCGCTCATTACTTTGGAATATTCCATGAGTTATACGAAAAAGATATTACAAAAATTAGTTTCGGTATTATAGGATTATATTTTTTTGCAAGCCTATATATAGGTAAGCTAACTATTCAACATAATAAAGGTGAGTCCATTGAAGCCGGATTAGGCATTGGATGGTTTATCTCAGAAAGTATGTTAGCATTGGGTATGATTGGAACTGTAGCAGGATTTATTCTTATGCTAGGTTCTAGTTTCGAAGGATTAGATGTAGAAGATACAGCCAGTCTCAAATCGACACTCACTGCAATGGCATTAGGAATGAGTACTGCATTGTACACAACTCTCACCGGACTAATATTCAGTCAGTTTACTAAGATACAATTAGTTAATCTTGAGAGTCGTGACTACGAATGAGCCGTTATAAGTACAAAAGTACAGTAGGATTTACAGACTTACTATTTAATCTACTAGTAGGTTTTGTATTCCTGTTCATTATTGCTTTTATCCTTATTAACCCAATCACAAAGAAACAAGATGTACCTAAAAAAGCAGAGTACATGATTGTTATAGAATGGCCTCATACATTACCTGATGATGTTGACTTATGGGTTAAAGATCCAGCTGGCAATACGGTATCCTTCATAAAGAAAATGGCAGGCGCAATGAACCTTGAAAAAGATGATTTAGGAACTGCCAATGATATGACGATTGATGAATATGGACAACGCAATATAATCTACATCAATAGAGAAGTTGTCACTTTGCGTGGAACTTCTAAGGGACAATATCAAGTTGCCGCACATATATATTCAGCATCACCAAATGCATCTGCCAGAAAGAAATTAAAAGCATCTGAAATTGTGGTCAAGTTTAAAGTAATTAAGATTAATCCTTATGTAGAAGTAGTAATAGGTGAAAAACAATACTCCATAAGAGGACAACAACTGCCATTAGTCAACTTTTGGATAGATAAAGATGGTAATTTTGTTAAATACAATACGTTAGATAATAATATTATAACGAGAAGGGCAAGTGCAGGCGGGCTTTAGTCCTCTACATATGGAGAAACAATATGTTATATTCGGCAGAATTAGCACCACTATTTATTTCGCTATTTTTTCTAGCATGTGTTGTGCTATGGTTTGCAATCAAGAACCATAGAAATGCATTACTGTTAGGTTTTATTATACCATTAGTGATGATATCTGTAGCTATAAGCTACATGTCTGTTGACAAGATACTTGGTTATCCTATTAATGTTAATATTCCAGAAGATTCAATATATCTATCACACATCGAATCTCCAGATGGACAAAGTATATTTGTATGGGTTATCGAACCTAATAAAAATAAACCACGTGCAGTAAGTATACCAAATACAAAGAATAATAAAAAAGCAATGCAAGATGCTAAAGACAAAACAGAACAAGGTATCAAGCAACAAATGGGTCCTAAGATGGAGTCAGATTCAGATAAAGAAGGTGAATTAAAAGGTAGAGGAGAAACCAATGGCGGTGAATATTCTACATATGACTTTAGGATAAATGGTGGCGGACTTAAAGAGGTAAATCCTAGAATGGGATTACCCGAAGATGCTAGTGGAAATGATAGTGTTTCTCAGAGAGAAAATGGAAGAGAAGAGGAAGTAATGTCTCAGCCAGTTTCTCCAGTTTCAATTCAAGCATTTCCGTACGAAGACCTTCCAGAAATGCCAATAGACCCAGATGCGACAAACTATGCAGTAGATGAAAATACTGATTTTTAGTATTGACTATGCAACGAATCTGTGTTATATTTAATAATCAATGAGAAAACATTTCGAAAGGTCCCGAGGTATGTATCAACAAGACTTGAAGTCACGTTCAGTGAAAGAGTTACTAAAAGAATTTTACATGATACGAAAAAAAGGTTCACCAACACATGATGATTTGATGCGTTGGATGGAAGTGTATTCTGAATTATCGCATAGAAAAATAGAAATACAAGAATAAATAAAAGCGTTTCTTAAAAACCTACACCAAAAGTGTATAAGTTAAGAACGGGTTGTTACGAAATAAACACGCAAGGGATCACGGTTAATCCCTTAAAGATAAATAAATACGTAGTTATAATATGCCGATTTAGCTCAGTTGGTAGAGCAACTGATTTGTAATCAGTAGGTCGTCAGTTCGAATCCGACAATCGGCACCACAAAATAAGAAAGGTAAAACCATGAAACCAGGCGAAGCAATTATCCTAGCCGCACAAAAACAAGCAGAAGGTGAAGTAGCGGTTCATCTAGCAAACATTCAAGTTTATCAAACAATGCCTGCTGGTATCGGAGAGCATTCAGATGTTACCGAGGCAGTCATTGAAGAACTTAATAAACTTGCGGCCGCTAATGACCGACTAGAAATGATTGAGAAATATTTTTCAAAATCTGAATAACAAAATTTAGCCCATGTGGTGAAATTGGTAGACACGCAGGTTTTAGGTACCTGTTCTTTACGGAGTGGGGGTTCAAGTCCCTCCATGGGCACCATCTTTAAAACCTAACTCAACATAAGGAAATACAAAATGAAATTAACGTATATCGTTACACTCGCTAGTAGCCTCTTAATTGGAACGTTTGCATACGCAGATGATATGACTATCGAAATGCTTAACAAACGTGATGATGGAGCAAAGATGGTCTACAGTGAAGATATCGCAAACATTGAAGTAGGCGATACAATTACTTGGGTACCGACATCAAAAGGTCACAATGTACATTTTATTGCAGGACCAGACGGTTGGGATCTTCCAAAGAAAAGTAAAAATAATAAAGAAGTAAGTATTACTTTTGACGTACCAGGCGTATATCTATATCAGTGTACTCCACATGCAACAATGGGTATGATTGCTATTGTAACAGTAGCAGAAGGTGGGGAAGTCCCACTAAATGATATCAGCAAAGCAAAGGTCAGAGGTAAAAGTAAAAAGAAACTGAAAGCATTGCTTGATGAACTATCTTAAACGTATAAGCGAAAAACTACCGGAGTTCTGTTTGTCTCATTGGCTATTCAGAATTCCTTTAGCCATTGTGTTTATTCAACAAGGTCTAAGTAAGCTACCAGTATCAATAGAAGATGCTGAAAGTTTTGGTCTCCCATACTTGGTTTGGTGGGTTGTCAGTTACGGAGAACTAGGTGCAGGCTTAGGCCTAATCGTAGGAGGACTGTTAAATACAGAAAAGTTATGGCCATATATCGGTGATTTACTTACACGATTTTGTGGTATCACAATCTGTTGTATAATGACAGGTGTTATCTGGGTTGGTGAACCAGAAAGTATATTAGACGTAATTTTATATGATAACTTCCACGTATTTCTATGGGTAGGTGGTTTATTTTTTGCTTTAAGAGGAAATAGGACTAAATAGATGTATGGCGAGAATAGGACGTAAACGGGTTCTGCAATGGATCAAAGAAGACTATAACACTAACCCTGTAAGATTTACTACAGAGGTTAGTGGTATGACCTTAAACTTAATGGCCGCAATAATATTAATGTGGTATAGCCCAAATCCTCCAATGTTTTGGGCTTACATTTTTTTCATACTTGCTAGTGGATTATTAATGGTGGCGGCTTTCAGCCGTAAATCATTTGGATTTACTTTTATGTATATCGTTTATTTGATGATAGATGGTATAGGTTTTTTGAAAACTTTACTTTAATTACTTTTTCTTTGCGACTGAACCTTTGTTCGGTCCTTTTTTTATTATGTAATCTTGTGTACCATTGTTTCCAATATTTACTTCTTTTCGTAGGAAACGAGAAAGAAGTTTCTGTTTCGCTTCACGTAGCATCTTAGTTGTATACCCGGTTAGCGATTTAGTGTCTCTCATATAATCCTTAGTTATTCATCATATCTGGATACATCTGAACGATTATCACCGCTTGTTTCAGATTCATTGATATCAGACATTTCTTGTCTAAATGCATCACAATCTTCTGATGTTGCAAAAGCAATCTTAGTGTATTCACCAGCTAAACCCATAGTAATGATATCCATTTCTATAATTTTATTTTCGGCTACATAACGGTCATAAATTGCCTGTGCATCATCTGAGCATTGCTTACCGTCTTCGCCTGTACCTTCGTTTTTAAATCTTAATATATGTGGCATCGTTGTCTCCCTAATATACTACTATTTATCTATTTTAGCACACAGTGATAGCAAATCGCCAATCTGTGATATTTCTTACTGTATGATGCACGTTTACTGCTAATTTATGCCATTCTTCTTTGGGTATTATAACAGAATCTATAGGTTCTTGTACAAATTCTTCATACCAACATGTCTCTGCATTTTGTCCACCAGTTTGTATAATATAATTAATTGCAAATTCTCTACCTCTATCTGTGTGTATTGGTATATCCTTTGTTAATGTCTGATATCTAAATTTAGTACAATCAGGGAATAACTCTTGCAAATATTCCTTAAGTTCTGGTTGGCATTCATGTATTGTATAATTCTTACTTTTGCCTCCAAATATATTTTCAAGTTTCAATACTTCTTCTAGTGGAAGTATCAAATCTTTTGGTATTTTTGGTAAGTCTAATTTGGTGTAGTTCATAATAGTAACTCTTTCAATGTTGGCATACTATCAGTGCTTAATGAAATAAAAAATTGATATACATTATCACCGATAGAACTTGCATCATGTATTACGTGTGTATCTGTTATATATAATCTACCTGCTTCTATATCTTTTTCTCTTACTAAATCATATGATAGATTACCCTCTGCCACTTCTCTTGGACTAGCTGTTTTTCTATCTTTATCAAATTGAAATATCATATTATCTGGATCATTTGTTCCCCATAGTCTAATAATATCACTAGGTATTTTAGTATCTGTATGAGGTTTAAAATGTCCAGTAGTATGCCACTTTAATATAGCACTTCTATACATAAAAGGTTTAATTGGTTCAAGAGGATCAAAGCATGATTCTGCCAACATTGGAGTAGGTGAAGTACATTTCGGGTCACGTACTTTATCTTCTTCTTTCTTTCCTTCATTCCATTGATTTAATGGATAACATATAGGTTCTGGATTGTTGAACATATCTCCGTTTAAATTAACGAGAGGAGCTCCATATCTTGGATATTCAGTGTGTTTAGTACCCCAACGTCTAAATGCGTATCTGTATTCATGCATTTGTTCTTCAAACAAATTTACATCAATTTTCATATCAAGAGGTTGTAATACAGTTGGATGAAACTTATTATATTCTTCTAGTCCTAATGACATTTCGTGTCCTTTACATTAATAGTAACCGAAAGCCCAATACTTCTCTTTACACCACCAACATTCTTTACATGGTCTAGGCAAACTTTCGCTTTCACAACTGATAGTTAAATTTGCTAAGTCTTGTAAATTATGTTCGTTATATAATTCTGCTACCGTTTGTTTAGTACTATTTATAAACGGACGATAATGATATACCCCATGTGATGAGATTACTCTAATTTCTCGCTTTTTGTCTCTACTTTCATCACGTCCTTCTGTCATTAATTCAGAGGGATTTAGTGTCATACCAGTTAATATACCTGATGCTTTATGTTTATCAATAAGTCTATCTCTAGTTTTGGTTCTATTGTTTCGTGCTTCATTTCTATCTTTATAGTAACCAATATAATGTTCTTCAATTCTGTTTGGAAATCTAGCATGTAACCAATTTGTAATTGCTATTACATTAAATAGATTATAGTAATTTAAAGATTGATGACATACACTACTTAAGACCAGCTTTGTATTTGGTAACTCTTTTAGAACTAGATAAGAGAGTAACGCACTATCAAGTCCGCCACTCAACATCATTACATATGTTCCAGAGTTAGGTACATCTTTCATTATTTTATACCAGTAAAACTACGATGTACTGTGTTATCTAAAACTTTTTTATAATCTTTATTCTTAGTTAAATCTTTCAATTTAGAATCTTGTGAAATTAATTCTTCTTCACTTCTAAATTCAGATGGTAGACCAAGTTTTTCAAACACTTCATATATTGATAGTTGTTGTAAATCAAAGAAGTTTTCTATATTTGTATTTTCTATGTTAATCTGTTTAATCATACGTGCATCATTCTCATACCAATCATAATGTGGATATGATATATCCCAACCACCTACTTTATTTCTCCACCAATCAAAACAAAAATCAGATGGCATATATACAGCCATAATCTTTGCTTTTGGAAATAAGTCTTGTAGTAAAGGAAGATGATATGCAAACCAATGACTTTTTATTATCTTAACACCATAGTTAAAATCTTTATATGGCTTTTTGAATTCTTTTATGATTTCATCTTTTGTCATATCTTGTAGATTATCAAATCTTTGACCTTGATTATGATATGGACCCCAATAAGCACCTCGATGCCAACCATACTGTTTTGTTTTACCATCAGGCGTAACATAGTCTCTGGCGTATTCTAGTTCACTTCTTTCGTCACTAATATTGATATTTGGATTAGTACTAATAGCACGTAAGGTGCCACTCCATCTACTCCCAGGAGCACCTGTTGCCAATATTAAATCTTGTCCGTCCATAATTTCTCTCTGCTATTGTGTGATAGAACTTTTTTAAGTGCTAGTTTAGAACTTACACCATCAAATTGCAAATTGCAATGGTCGTTGCCATAGCATATCGTATCTTCTGGTAATCTCCATAAGAAATCTATTGCATTTTGATGACTTTGTTTACTTGTCTTTAGTAGGTTACTTGGTATTCTTTTTAATGCACCGTCCCACCATATCATTCCTTGCCCATTAGTATCAATAGAACTAATATCTTTTATATTCATTCTATGCCACTTATGATTTAAACTTTTATATTTGTTCCAGTGTTCTTGCCATTTGTCTCCGAAATGATTCTGTACATCTTCCCATACGACTTTCCATTTTCTATCTTCACTAGTAAATTTCTTTCTATTCCAAAGTGACATGCTAGGAAATTTATTGTTAAGATGTTCTATCCATGATTCAAAATCATTTCCATCCCAATTTTCAATAGTATACTTGTGAACATGAAGACTTATCTTTGAGATATCGACATGATGTATTACAGACTTCTCATTAAACCCATGATGGTCTAATATACAGTTAATGAAAAATCCACTGCTTACTGTTATTGCCCAATCAACTGGTTTAGTTATATCTCCGTAGTTTGGTATTTCATTGTGCATTAGATATGTAATATTGCTATCATCAATTAAACTTGTTAAAATAGTATCATGGCTATTGTAGAATTCTTCTGCACTATCTGTGTTTAACTTATGAATAAACTTTGCTTCTATGTGGGTTGTGCCGTCGCCCAATGGCTTATGAAACCAAACGTCATCACTAAAATGTATATATTCATGATTTGATGCTTCAATCATTTTTTTATAATGATGTTCGTATGCACCCCATAAGAATATAGTTCCAGCATTGACAACCATAACAATATCGTAATCATGCAAGTATGTGTAACTGTCCATTACATAATAATCAACTTGGTTTTCTGTTGGTAATCTATTGCATTCTTGATAGTCTAAACTTAATTGTGTATAATTTAGAGCAATCTTATCAAAATGGTCATCGCCACTTCTAAGTACAACGATTGCATATTTTAATAACATTATAATCTTTCATCTATTTTATCAAAATTATAATAAGCAATATGAGTGTCTAACGAAACATCTCTACTAGGATCTTTCTTTTCAAAGAAATAACCCTCTATACTTTTTATAAATCTATTTTGACTATCAGTTATATCCCAATAATCTTTCCAATGCTTACTGGTTGCAGTATGAATTGTTAAGTTTCTATTAAATATCCATTGTCTTGCATCTTTAGTTTCTTCTTTTATATATTCACGTGCAGTTTGTTCATCTTTATAGTAACCATGATACTTTGGATAAGTTATATCAAACCCACCTGCACCAAACCAACCTTTATAACAACTTTCTATAGGTCTGAACACTATTATAATCTTACTCTTAGGAAATGTCTCTGCAATAAAATCTAAGTTGTTTGATATCATATGTGATTTTACAATTCTGTAATCAGTTCTTTTTTCTTCTTTCCAGGCTTTATCTATTTCATTTAATATTTCTTGTTTTGAGAACTTATTAATCTCATGCCAACCTTCACCGAACTCCATGCCCGTGCCAAAGTAACTTCCTAGATGTTGTGCTTTATTAAATTTAGTTGGATGTGTATATTCTCTATCTTCATTTCTATCAGTAGTATTGATGTTAATCTTTTTTGTCATAGACAACACATTACTTACTGCACTCCATTTACTTCCAGGAGCACCTGTAAAAAATATAAGTTTACTTTCATCTATCATTCAAGAACCTTTTTATACCTTTATAGTTTACATAGTTTTTATCTATTTCATATATGTTTGATGAATTTATATAACGTGAGGGTAGATAACGTCTTTTCCACATATTCATTCTTATAATGTCGTGTATATGCATAGAGTACTCAATGTGATGTTTATCATTGAACTTCAATTTATATTTATCCCAAGACCAAATATCTCGTATTGTGAAATCAGAGCCTATCTCTTTGGCGATTGTTCTTAGCTTTTTCCCATATTCTGTATTTTCTCCACCTAGCCATTTCATTTTAAGAAATCCAGGAAACACCGCAGTTGTTCGCAAGTATCGTTCGCCTGTTGTATATTCATCATCTATCAAATTTAATACTTTTGCATTAGGAAATCTTTTTAGTAATTTCTCTGGCAATTCGTGTGTGCATATAATAATTCTATTCTTTTTGATTATCGCATGGCCACCCATCTTTTCGAAGCGTGGGTAAAAGAACCTAGTATAGTAATGTTCCTCATCTGGTATAAAATCTTTTACATAATCATGTATTGGCGGCAAGGAACCATTAGGTACTAGTCTATCAAAATGATAGCGACTTATATGCCGTTGTCGTATATCTGAATTTTTAAAATAAACATTCCATGGGTTAGTACCGTTATCTTTATGACTATACCAATATACATCAGGTAAGCAAGACAATACTCTCCCTAATTTATGTCCACCACATCCCTGTTCAAATGATATGAATATAATTCTACTTTCGTCCAACATAGTAGAACATACCTTCCTTGTTTTGTACTAAATCTCCAGTAGCAAACCAATCATCATATACACATATATCTCCCTTGACATATAATTCATCATTTACAATCTTAGTTTCACATTGTGCGGCGTTGCCCATTATTGTTTCAGTAGTACGAACTTCCATTCCAGGAACAAACGTCTTGTTAATTGCTACTGGTCCTACTTCTGTCATACCCCAATTTACAATAAAGATTGCTCCCTTGTTAATAAATTCTTTTATAATAGAACTATGTACTCTATCACTGCCACACATGATAATCTTATCTTGTAAATTAAGACTATTAAAACTTTTTGTTTTCATTATTGCTCTTGCCATATCAGGCGTCAGGTGACTATGAGAAAAGTTTTGTATCTTTCTGACCCATGAGAACGGGTTAAATTTCTCTACCTCGATTTCTGCCCCTACTTCATATCCTGGCAATGTTTGGGCTAATAGCCCACCTGCATGCCGTAATGTACAAACAGTAAGTATTTTACTATCACTATCAATACCTTGTATTTTTCTAGCAACAGCATTTGCATGTCTTAATTTATCAGGATTTTGAAATATATTCTTTGGTACGCCTGTTGTTCCGCTACTTTGCAGTATACAGCCTTCTTTAAGCATATCATCAAATTCGTTTTTAGTTATACTGTCTTCTAATTTCATTGTATTTGTTTATGTTTAATATCCACGTGTTTTGATTTACACCAAAAACTTCACTTGTTCCTAAGTTCTTAACTAACTCTAACTTTTCTAAATGAAAGAATGTTTTATCAATTCTATTCATCTTACCACTTGCATCATTCTCTGTGTTAGTAGTAATATAGATAAACATATTATCTAAATCTGTTTCTTTACTTGACGCATATTCAATCTGATATGGCAACTGACTATGAAAGCAATAGCTTTGCATATGGTGTCTGTTCAAACCTATCTTTTTGCTTTCAGTCTGCACACCTCTGAATAAAGCACGCCAACCGTTTGCCCATGGATGTATTCCACTGACACTAACCATACGTCCATTGTCATAGGTAGCATACCACATGCCACCTCGCTCTAAGCACCATTCAAACTTCATATTTTCTAATGTATTGTTGTTCATGAAATCTTTTTCATCGCATACTTTTAGAAAATCTTTCAGTTCAGGTGTTATTACTTTTAGTTCTTCTGTAATAATCATCTTGACAATCTATTTATATACGTGTATTATACTTGATAAATAACTAGAAGTCAATAGAAAAGGCGGGTGTAACTCAGTGGTAGAGTACCTCGTTGCCAACGAGGTTGTCGTGAGTTCGAATCTCATCACCCGCTCCAATTCTATAGATTATCCCATAGCATAGAGGAGACAGTGTTATGATATGGATTCTAATATGGTTAGCAGTTACACCAGCAGGTAATATGGAATATTATCATTTAGGTACTTACAGTGAAGAAAAACTGTGCGGTAATGCTCTCAGCAAAGCACATATACTAGTTACAGGTAAAGGACAAACGATAAGTTGCATTCCAATCGATAACAAAACTATTACGAAATAAGTATTGACACTGTATAATTTTCAGTGTATAATAGGGATTAACCGTACAATAAATGCGGTTGTTCTGGAGAGTTGGCAGAGCGGTTTAATGCACTGGTCTTGAAAACCAGCGTGGGTGAATAGTCCACCGAGAGTTCGAATCTCTCACTCTCCGCCAGAAAAATAAGACAATAAATGTCTAGGAGGACAATTTATGAACACAATATTAATGCTACTTTTTATTGTAGCAGTAGGTTATGTAGCCTACAGGTCTAAAGGGGATAATTACTTTCTAACTACATCAGATAGTAATATGAACCTAGGGCTGTCTTATGGTGCAACGTTAATTTCAACGTCTGCTATCATTGGATTCGGAGGCCTTGCTGGTTGGATTGGATTTGCAGTCCCACTAACAATGACAATTCCATTTGTAGGCTTAATTTATTTTGCGACCGTGTATATCGGTCCTAAAGTTTATAAGGCAAACAAAAAGCATAAAGCTAAAACCTATATTGAAATGATTGGTAAGCATTATAACTCTCCAATGATTTCAAAACTATTGGCAATCATCACAGTTGGATTAATTCCGTTTTACTGTGTTGCGGTGCTAATAGGTGTCGGTAAATTTATTACAGCATTTACAGGTGTTGATTTCACACTTGCTGTAGTTGGATTTAGTGTTTTAGTATTTGGCACAATCGCATATGGCGGAATGAGTGCAGTTCTAAAAAATGATATGGTACAAGGTATCATTGTTATTTTAGGTTCACTTATCGTACTTGCTATTACAGTGTTTAGTCATATGCAGGCAGTTGGATTTTGGGAAAACTTATCACTAGCCTGGACAGCAGTTCCAGAAGGTGATGCTTTGCATAAGTTAGGATTTACTGGGTTTACTAGCTGGCCAGAGTTTTGGTCTAGAGGCTGGTTAATGATTACTACATTATTGGTATTCACTATTCCAGTAGGACTTATCACTTTGCCTCAACTACAAACACGTTGGATGATGGCTAAAGATGAAAAGAGTTTTAAAACTATTGCAAGGTGGGGTGTTATTATCCCAGGTCTAGCAATCGTAACATTTATGTTAGCGGCAATTTCGGCTAACTCATATACGTTTGCGACTGAAGGTATCACTGTATCACAAGCATCTGGTGGAGGGACTGCAAATGTAATCCCTTATTGGATTAAGGAAGGATTTCCTGCTTGGGTAAGTAGTGCGTTGTTCGTTACAATTTTAGCGGCCGCATTTACAACACTTAATAGTTTGATGCACTTGTTATCAACTACTATTTCAAATGATATTATCAAAACTAAAAACCCAAGTTTGAAAGTAGCATATATTTCTATGATTGCAGTTATTGTATTAGCAGTCTGGATGACTATTGCATTTAATGGTCAAGTGGCCATCATTGCACGTGCTACTGCGTTGTACTTTGGTATTATAGGAGCGGCGATGCTTCCACTCGTTATTGGTATGGCAAGAGGACTATCTAATGGTCGTCATGCTCTTACTAGTTTTATCGGTGGTGCTTCGGTGAGTATCATTTGGGTACTATTCGTACACTTCAAAGAATCAAAGCTATTCACTGGTATCACTTATGATATGGGTGTATACAACTTTGTTGAGCCGATAGTTCCTGGTTTAATTGTATCTAGCTTAATCTTTATTGCATTGACTAAGCTAAGACCAACAGTTAAATAAATATACATAATATGCTCTCCAATATTGGGGAGCATTGTTCCCGAATAGTTCAGTTGGTAGAACAACGGACTGTTAATCCGTATGTCGCTGGTTCGAGTCCAGCTTCGGGAGCCAAGTTTGCAAAGGATAGAAAATGCAAAATGATATACATCACATAAACTATAACTTTGACAAGGATAAACTATGGGCTGGATGGGAAAAGTATAAACATACAGTTGAAACATATACAGACCCTAGGTTTGCAGAGTGGCGCAAAGATAAAGAATACTTCAAAAAGATTATGAATTCATTCGGTGTAGAAGACTACGATGATGAAGGCTTCAAAGTAGCAGACTTAAATGTTAAAGAGTTTGATTACGGTATGGAAATTTGTGACTTATTCGAAATAACAGATGCAAAATTCAAGTACTATCATATGGTACCGAATTTTGTTTTGCCATTTCATAGTGATTACGGTATGCAATGCTCAATAAACATTATGATAGGTGATAACCCAGCACCGATACGTTTTCAAGAAAGCGATACAACACATCATTATACACAAGCATTAATAAATGTTTCTAAAAAACATGGTGTTACTAATGGTGACTCAGCAAGAATACTTTTTAGACTGTCAGTCAACAGTGAAAGTTTCGAGTCATTACGAGATAAAATTATTAGTAAAACAACATAAATACTATTATATAATCATACAGGAAATATTATGGCTTATTCAGACAAAGTGTTAGACCATTATAATAATCCACGTAACGTAGGCAAATTTGATCCAAAAGACCCTGACATTGGAACAGGCATGGTAGGTGCGCCTGCATGTGGTGATGTTATGCGTTTACAAATAAAAGTAAACGATGAAGGAATTATAGAAGATGCAAAATTTAAAACATACGGATGCGGCAGTGCTATTGCTAGTTCAAGCATGGTAACAACAATGCTAAAAGGTATGACATTAGATGAAGCACAAGAAATTAAGAACACAACAATAGTTGAAGAACTGGCGTTGCCTCCAGTAAAAATTCACTGTAGCGTATTGGCAGAAGATGCCATCAAAGCCGCAGTTAGAGATTACGGTGGTAAGCAAGAAATAAACGCAAAGGCAGTCAGGATAGATTAAATGGATATTCAGTATTTTGAGAAACCGTTCCCCTATGTAATAATTGATAACTTTTTACCTCAAGAGTTATATAATAGAATTAAAGAAAACATGCAACACATGTACGGTGGCTTACAGGCATTACCAGAAGCAGATGAAGTTAGAAATGTCTTTGGTAATGAATTACAGAATATACGCAATAAATTACTTGAGCAGGTGCCGAATGCATCAGACCGAGAAATGACGCCAAATGATTATATCATATGGGCTAACAGACAAATACCATTCGCTAAGTATAAAAATCATATCGATTCACCATGGAAAAGATTGTCTACAGTGTTATATGTTGGAGCATTCAATCAAGGAACACTATTTCATGAAGACGCATCTGAGTTCAGTAGAATTGTTGGGCAAGTAGAATGGAAAGAAAATCGTGCAATGTCGTTTGTTCCATCAACCACTAGTTTTCATTCATATGAAAATACTAGAGAATATCACAGAGATACAGTACTAATCAACATGGGTTCAATAAAAAATGTCAATGAAGCAAAGAACAGCGAAGCCTTCAAACATATTTTTAACCCAAACAATTCATAATGCACGACCAGTTGTTAATGGGACGCCACCTAGGTCCTGAAATATCGAAAGCTGATATACCAGAATTAAATAATCTACAACAACTTCCTGAAAAATACCATAAGCATTTCAATATCGATGAAGACTACACTTGGAATGACCTGCTAACACTAGAAATACGTCTAAACAATTATGGTTTTAGGTCTAATGAAGACTATCATTTAGAAAACCAACCTAACGAGGTATGGTGTTTTGGGTGTAGTCATACAATGGGAATTGGATTACCACTTCATCATACATGGCCTCATATACTAGAAAAGCAAATAGATTTTAAAACAAAGAACTTTGGTGTTGCTGGTTCAGGCGCTGATATGGTATGGCGACTAATTGAAAACTGGGTTGAACATTCAAGGCATAAACCTGAACATATATACATATTCGGCTTTCATCATCCTAGATTTTCTGTATATGATGGTGAGCAATATATCAATATAAATGCATCTACTAAAGAAGCCATGACTAAAGATTTAGATAAATCATTGCTAGAAATTATAGATAAGAAATGGAATGAAATAGTACATGAAGATATACCAAAAGAAGAAACTATTATAAAAGAATTTTTAGACAAACATAAAATTAAATATTCAATAGTTAATCCTTCACTTTTATTCAGTATCAGACATAAAAGATACTTAGAAAACTCTGAATTATCACTAGATTTAGGCAATGATATACTAGATATAGCTAAATTTCATCATACTTTAGTGCATGGATACACACCAGGCATCGTAACTGGCGCTCATCCTGGGTTGAATTTTCAAAAAGAAGTAGTAAAACATCTATTAAAAACTTGACATATCTCCGAATCATGATATATTATATACATAATGAAGGAGAAAGCTATGAACAAATTTGTTATCGAAACTGCTATCCGTGAAAACTATGCCGCCCATGATTCAGATTGGGATGGTGTTACTTCTTATTGGAAGAACAAAGGTGGTAGCACCTATGTTGTTGAAGCCAGCAATTATGATGAGGCTTCTTCCGTTATAGATTTAGTTACATCTTCAAACGAAGCATACGAAGAAAACTTCTTTGATTGTTATCAAGTTGAAGATAACTTTGAATCAGAATACGTACAATCACAAAAAGAGTACGACCCAAAAGGTTGGGATACTTTGTACCTTGATAATGTTGTTCGTAAGAATGACAAAGGTGATTGGTATATGAAACGTGGCTATATAGTTGGTGGATTTCAGGAAGGAACAGAATATGAACATCTTATTGGTAAGTTTGTTGGTAATGTCGATAACCTTAGTACAGGCGAATGCGTCCTTAAAATTGAAGGCGATACCCGTACAAGTCTAGTTTAAACTTGACAAATTAACGAATCGTGCTATATTAATTAAGTAATCAGAGAGAGGTTCAAATGATTCGTATTTTTAATTCAGCTATCCCCGGAGAACGTTGGTTGTCACTAGATGAAGTAAACATAGTGACACAAAAGATTTGTCCAGTATATAGTTCTCCTTATATCTTATTTGAGCATAGCGATTACCCCATGGGTTCGTTAAAGGCAGAATATAATGGCGAACATTGGTCTTGTGATTTAGACTAAAAACTTGACAAAATAGCGAATCGCTGTATACTATAAGTATAGTTAATCAAAAGAGAGAGAATAATATGTTTAGAATCCCTAGTTTTTATGAAGCAACACCAAGTTTTGAAGATGCTTGGAAGACAATCGAAAGTTTTGGTCGTGGCGATGCACTAGAAGGAATGAACGCAATGAACCGTGTTTGGGAAGAGCATTGTGCATCAGGCAATGATGATGATAACTTCTGGGATAATTATGAGTATGAAGCAAATGCTTATAATGTAGTATTTTCAAACATGAGCAAACTTTTCGGAGAGGCGGCGTAAGATGATACGCATTTTTAATAGTGCAGTTTACGAAGATACTGGTGCTGAACGTCTAATACCTTTAGAAGAAGCCAGTATCATAGAACAGAAAATTGATGCAAAGGGCCGTCCTTACATATTCTTTGAACATACGGATTATCCATTGGGCGGGCTTCGTGCTTGGTATGATGGTAAGTATTGGCAATGCGATTTAGATTGAGAGGTAACATGAGACATCCAAATAGCCTAGAATTCAATAAAAGCACTATCTTTGGTCTAGCACTAACAGGTGTTATGATTTCACTGAATATATACTTTTTCTTTTAAAGTCTCCTTGTTCATATTGTGAACTAACTGGCCCACTTCTGAGTGGGTCTTTTTTTATAATAAAGATAAATACACATAGCAGTTAATTATAGGTAGAAAAACATGAGATTATACGACTTATTTGAGAACGAAAACAGCAATCTTGTTGTAATATATCCAGGAAGATTTCACCCATTTCACATTGGACATGGGAAAGTATTCAAGTATCTAAAACAACAATATAAAGGTGCACAAGTATTTATTGCATCTTCTGATAAAACGGATAATCATAAGTCTCCCTTTACATTCCAAGAGAAGAAAAAGATGATGCAATTAGCTGGTGTAGACCCTAATTCTATCGTTCAATGTAAAGTTCCTTATGTTGCTACAGAGATTACAGACAGATTTGACCCAGATAAGACCGTAATAGTTTATGCAGTATCAGAGAAAGATATGGCAGAAGACCCTAGATTTAACTTCCCAGACACTGGTATGGCTCTATTAACTAGAGGTGCTAAAAAAGGACAACCTGCTCATATGCAAAAATGGCCTGGGATTGAGAATGCTAAACCATTGCGTGACCATTCATATATTACTACAGTACCTACGTTTAAGTTCGAAATAAGAGGACAGGCAATTAATAGTGCTACCCAAATTCGTGACATGATTGCGAAGGCAGACGAGTCAACACTAGAACAGATTTTACAAGATTTATATGGCAATCCTAATATTCCAAAAGATGTAATGCAATTATTTCAAAATAAATTACAAAAAGGAATTACAAATGAAAATTGGGAAGAGCATTCGTTGTATGAGTCTCTTATGGAAGCACAACTAATGCAGGATATGGGTGAAGCATTATCGCCTGCAATGGCAAGACGAGCCAGAAAGAAAGCATACGCACTCAAAACAATGGCAAAATATCGTAAAGCATCTGAATTAGGTATGGATCCTTCCAAAGTTAATCAACGTAGGAATGAACCAACTCCTGTTAAAGAAAAAGAAAAATCAGAAGATTTGTTAAAAGGGTTTGACCCTAAAACTGCAAGAGCATTGGTTCAGTTGAAAACTAAATATCCGCAGGCAGACAATGTGTTATCGGCTTTATTGGCAGACGTAGAAAAGAATGAAAGAGACGGCGACAAAGCTGACTATAAACAAGAAAAAGAATTGGCAAGACTTACTAAAGCAATAGAAGTATTGCAAAAAGAAATACAAGTTTTGAAGTCACAAAAGGGAAAATAAAATGAGATTAGATGAAGTAGAACAACCAATAACTAACACTCAATTAAATGCTTTAGAAAAAGCATTAGATAATTTGTTTTCTAGTCTCAACATCGATGTAGAATTCACTAGACACTTTATCGATAGAGCAAACGATGACCGTAATGGTCAACAAATCACTATGCCTGAGTTGGTAAATTTGTTTAAAAAAGAATACAAGCGTTGGGGTAAACCAATTGCACAGATGGGTCCTGATGCTGAGGCAGTGATGAAAGACTTAGAAAGTGATATCAATATTCCTTTTGTATTGAAATGGGACAGAGACAACGAAGAACTAGACTTAGTTGCAAAAACTGTCATGCGTAAAAAGAACTTCAAAACATCAAACAAAGAATTTCCAGTAGAGTCCACTGTAGATGTTAGTGAAGATTTTGGTTCAGTCCCTCCGTTAGCAGAATTAATTATTATGGCTGTGTTGGCAAAGACAACAGTTGATGTACTTAAAGGTATGTTTAAGGTTGCAATTACAACTGGTAAAGGTATTAAGAAGTTACGTAGTTTACAACAAAAAACAAAAAGACTAGGACAGAATATTGCAGATTATGCCTTACCAGAAGATTTTAGTCATCCTGATAAAGCTATATTAAATGTACCAGAAAGATATATGAAGGCGGCCCTAGATGCATTACATAGGCTTGTGACTTCTAAAGGCAACAGACAAAGTGTAAGTGGATACGCATTTGATATTTCTCGTACCATGCATGGAATAAATGCAAGAGAACTTGCAGACGTATATAATAAGATACACGAATCTAACGAAGATGATTTTTATCTAATCGTAGAATATAATAAAGGTCAGCCTGTTAAACAATCTGATCCTTTGAGAGTATTAGATAACTTAGCCGCACGTGCAGATAATATGCCTTTTCCAATTAAATTTAAAGATAATGAAGAAATTAAAGTTACACCTGAACTTGCGAAAAGATTTACAATGGCGTATCATGATATTGCAAGACCAGAACAAAAAGAAATCATTAAACAATATCTAAGAACTAAAGAAGGCTTCAAGAAAATTGTAAATAAAATGCAATTAAACAAGAGTAACTTTGGCAAAAATGCAAACGCAAATTTAGCCAGCTTAGATAGAAATATTAAAAATTAGGATTGTTTTAAATGCGCCTAGCTGAATTCAAAATAGAGAAGCCTAAACCAGAAGATACTATGGGTATCACAAGGGACAAAATGCCTCAAGTGAAATCTACAGACTATGACGAATATAAATCTTATCTTAAAAAGAACGGCGTAACTCTAACTTCACAAGTCGTAAGTGCAAAAGATTTAAAACCAATACAAAAAGAATTTTCAGACCAAGGTGTTGAAAGACAACTTACAAAGAACAAAAAATATGACGGCCAGAACCCAAAACCTCTACTAGCAAGTAGTGACAGTTGGATTATAGATGGACATCATCGGTGGTTGGCCGCTTTGAATACAGGTAGAGATATTAATATTTTACGTGCAAATGTTGATGTTCATGAACTTTTATCCTTGACATTAAAGTTTCCTAGTGTATACTTCAAAGATATCTACACAGAGGACGAATCAATGGATATCATAGCAAAGGCAGAACAATTTGCTCAAGAGGCTCACAAAGACCACAAGAGAAAGTACACTGGTGAACCATACTATGTACACTTAGATGAAGTGAGAAATATCGTTAAACAGGCAGGTGGTTCTGTGAATCAACAGTGTGCCGCTTTGTTGCATGATACAGTAGAAGATACAAGTGTTACACCAGCAGATGTAACAAGAGAATTTGGTCCTCAGATTGCAAAACTAGTTGTTGAACTTACTGATGTAAGTAAACCAGAAGACGGTAATAGAAAAGTACGCAAAGGCATAGACAGAGATAAACTTGCAGGTGTTAGTGCAGAAGCACAAACAGTTAAATATGCCGATTTGATAAGCAATGGCAGAGATATCGGCAAGAACGATCCTAAGTTTGCTAAAGTTTACCATGCAGAAAAGGCTGACCTGTTAAGAGTTATGAAAAATGGAAAAGCTAGTCTACGAAAAGAAGCTATCAATATGTTACCTGATGAACTTAAAGCAATAGCAAATTCTCAAGTCGAAGAAGAAGTTAAACTTGCTAATTCAGTAATATCATCACAACAAATGTTGACAAAACTATCAAAAGAAATGCAAGGCACACATACGGGCGCAATGGATCCAAACTCAGACTGGTCAAAGTTTGTTCTATCTCATAAAGGGTTTAAACTAAAAGACGTACAAGTTGATAAGATACCAACAGCAGTAAAGAGCGATGGAATGAGTCAGGCAAATGTTGAAAAATATAAAAAAGCAGACACATCTCAATTCCCCCCAATGGTAATAGGCAACGATGGATATCTATTAGATGGCAACCATAGACTTCAAGCATACAAGGCACAAGGTATTAAAACAGTCAAAGCCTACGTAGGCGAAGAAGTTGAAGTATCGTTACATGGCGATGCTAAAAAAGGTTATGTACTATCTAAGATTGAAGTATCAGGCGATGAACGCAATGCTGGTCAAGGGACCAAAGAAATGCAAAATATCGTTGATAGAATGGATAGAGAAGGCGCCATTATTGCACTAACACCAGATGATGCATTTGGTGGGAATAAGAATAGACTGATTAAGTTTTACAAGCGTTTTGGTTTTGTACCAAACAAAGGTCGCAACAAAGACTTTCGTTTTAGAGAAACAATGATCCGTTATCCACAAACAAACGAAAGAGTTAATGAAGCACTGAACACTATGTTATCAGCATTAAGAGAAGAAGCATTGAACGTCAAACCTATCATTACCCAGGCTATTCGTAAGCTAGATAAAGTATTTAAAAAGAATCAATATGAAGTCAGAATAGTAGGTGGCGCTGTAAGAGATATTGCATTAGGTAAAGAGCCAAAAGATATTGACTTTGCCACAGATGCTACACCGGATGAAATGATTGCTATGCTTGACAAAGAAGGTATCAGACACATTCCTACAGGCATAGAGCATGGTACAATAACTGCGGTTATCGATGGTGAAGATTTTGAAATAACAACTCTACGTGCAGATACAAATACTGATGGTAGACATGCTGATGTAGAATTTGTACGTTCATGGGAAGAAGATGCCAAACGTAGAGACTTAACATACAACGCAATGTCAATGGACATTGACGGTACAGTACATGATTACAATGGTGGTATGGACGACTTGCAAGATAAAGTAAGTAGGTTCGTAGGGGATCCAGAAGAAAGAATTAAAGAAGATTATTTGCGTATCTTAAGATACTTTAGATTTCAATCTAAGTTAGATAGTCCAAAGTGGGACGATGTCACATTAAATGCAATCAAAGATAATGCAGATGGCATGACAGGTTTATCTGTTGAAAGAATTTGGCAAGAAATGAGCAAATTGTTAATGGGTTCGAGTGCCAAAGAAGCACTTGAATGGATGAACAAGACAGGCGTATCAAGTAAGATTGGACTTGAAGGTATCAATCCAGCTAAACTAGGTGAGCCTACAGGACCTATTATTGCCCTTGCAAGAATGCTGGACAGTAGTGGTATTGCAAGAGATTGGAAGATGAGCAATTACGATAGAGAAATGTTTGACTTCTTAATCAAGCACAAAGGTGAAAACATCAATCCAAAACAAGCACAAGATATGATTATCAATGGTGCCTCACAGGATCATTTACTTGCATGGGCAAACATGCATGGCAAGAATGATGTATATGATGCAGTACACGGATTTGAACAACCAGACTTCCCAATCAATGGTAAAGACTTACTAGCAAGAGGTTATGTAGCTGGTCCTAATCTTGGTAAGATGATTGCTGATTTAAAAGATGAGTGGATGAAATCTAACTACAAACTAAGCAAGGAAGACTTGTTAAATAAAGTTCCAGTTAAAGAAACCATAGTATTAGAAGCAGTAGGCAAGTTTATGACAGGACATAATGTCAAGTTTGCTGGTAAGAAGTATGAACAAATTGAAGTTGAAGTCACAGGTGTTGATAATGACAAGAGACTTTATCATATATCCATACTTCATCCAAAAGAACTGTTCGGTAAACAAGTATCTATCTCAGCAAAATTCATGCATCGAGGACCATGGGTAAAAACAGATACGAAAAAGGTTGCAAATTGGGCTGAAAGCAAGTATGATAATTGGATGAATAAAAAATCATTAGATGAAGATTTCGAAAGACTATTAGAAGATAATACTCCTGATGTATATGTGGATATGGATGGCGTATTGGTTGATTTCTTTAATGAGTGGGCTAGAATTATGAATGTCAAATCATACAGAGACATACCAAAAGAGCAAATAGGCAAAGCACTTAAGAAGATTGTTAATACTCCAAACTTCTGGGAAGATTTGCCAACACTAGCAGGTCATAAAGAACTGCTCAACACAATTAAAGCCACAAAAGGCAAATATAAAATATTAAGTTCCCCTCTTGCAAACGATCCAAACGTGGATCCTGGTAAAAGAGAGTGGGTGAGAAAACATTTAAACTTCTTTAAACCAGAGCAAGTTATCATTGACCATAACAAATCAAAATATGCAACTAAGCAAGACGGTACACCGAACTTGTTAATTGATGATTTTGGTAAGAATGTCAAAGGATGGCAATCAGCAGGTGGTATCGCAATTAAACATCACACAACGACTACAGCCAATACAGTACAAGCAATTAAAAAAGTATTCAGTAGAAAAGATGTTAAAGAGGCGGCAGGCGTAGGGCGTGTCGTACCAGGTATAAATACCACAGTTGATGTAGGACCCAATGAAATTACTAAACAAGCTAAAAAGTTTGGTAATGACGTAGACAAGGATGGGAAACCTAAAAAGCTACTGCGTACAAAGAAAAAATGAATGAACTAAATCCAAATCTTCATAATTTAAAAAATACAATGTGTTTCAAAAACTGGAACGACATTATAATATCCTTACCTCAAAGAACAGTAAAGTGGTGTTGTAAAACACAACATACGCCTGAGCAAATGAAAGAACTAACATTTGACATAGATACGCTTACCGAAGATTTTTTATTTAATCATCCTATACTACAACAACGAAAGTATGAATTAAGTGGAGGCACCCGCAGTACAGATTGTTCAGGTTGTTGGAGAACAGAAGATGCAGGCGGAGAGAGTGTTAGAACATCATATAACAGTAATTACGATTATCCGTGGAGAATGCGTTTACAAAAAGCTGGCAATCATCCAAACATGGCTAAACAATTTCATAGAGATATGATGGAACGTGACAACTTCAAGTTTATTGAAATAGAATTAACAAATAAATGCAACATGGCGTGTGTATATTGTTGGGCTGGTTCTAGTACTCGTTGGCAAAAAGAAGTAGGTCAGCGTTTTCCAGATACAGATGATGCAATGTTTGATAAGACACTGAATATTTTAAATGATTATTGGGATAAGAAATTAGTAGGACAAGGACATGTTAACTTTAGTTTACTAGGCGGAGAGCCGTTTTTTACTGACCATATGTTTAAGTTTATTGAAGAATTTATGGTAAACATCAATGACACTCACACTGAAGGACAAATAGTAGTAATCACTGTTACAACAAATTTAAACTTCCCTAAAAAGAAATTCGATAAATTTATTGAACTAGTACATAGAACTCCAAATATACGTTACGAAATGCAACTATCAGGTGAAGCATTAAATAAGCAGAGTGAATTGATTAGGTGGGGATTAGATTTTAATAAATGGGATGAAAACTTAGATTTATTTTTTGAGAAATCAAAGGATATTGATAATCTAATTATTGGTTTTGGTTGCGCCCACAATAGTTTAAGTCTTCCCTACTTCAAAGATTTTTTAGTGTACCTTAATGATAAAATAAATAAGTATGAATACGATAAGACAATATTAATGCATCAGAATTGGGTAGATAATCCAGTGCATTTAGCAGTAGATTCATTAGAGCCACATCATGCAGATGCAATAGAAGAACAAATAGAATATTTTCAGAATATGTCTGGTAATTTCTATAAAAAACAAAGATATATTAGATTAATGAAGACAATGAAATCACTAGTAGAAAGCGAAGTGCCAGTAGAAACTAAGCTAATAGCACAAAAACAGTTTAAAATATTAGAAGATAGACGCAAAATCTCATATTCAGAGTGCTTCCCACACTTCAATGAACTAGTAAATTCCAATTAATTAATTAATTTGATAAATAGTAATATGAAATTAACAGAATTATTAGGTGAAAATTTTAGTGGAGCGTTTGCAGGTGTGGCTATGCCAATGACACCGGGTACGAAAGCTAAGGATGCCAAAAAGGCAGTAGACCCATATGGGTATTTGACACCTGGTAAGAAACAAAAGAACTATAAGATGGGTTTTTCTGCTAATGTAGGTAATTTAGTTTACAATAAGCCTGTCAAGAGTCCAATGATTAAGAGAGCAAAATAATGAAACTTACACAATTAACAGAGAGTTTTGTAATCAACAACGATGAGTTTGAAGATTACTTAAACCGTGGTACGGAACAACTCAAAACAGAATTAGAAGGTGGAAAGAATGCCCGTGATGCGGTTCATGATTTAGCCTTAACATTTTCACAACAGCATAATAAGTCTTATGAGGCATATGAACGTATGTCTGATAGTCTAGCGGCTCGTATGCATACACTAGAATTAGGTAATGACCAGGCTCCGGCTATGGATATGCCTGGTGAAATCCCATCGATGGATCCAGAAGCACCAAGCGACATGGACATGGCGCCTGATATGTCTCCCGAAGAACCAGAAGATGGTGAAATGAGCGGTATGGACATGAATGTTCCAGGTGCAGAGGAAATGCCAAACGATGAAGAAATGGCAGACTATGATGCAGTGATGGCCAACAAGCCAGACGCAGAAGAAAGCATGGAAGAATCAGCAGGGTCGCTCACCCAAGATGATTACGATGCAAAAAGAAAAGCATTACAAGACATTCAGTTGGACCCTGAGACAAGCAAAGACCCAGAATTAAAAGCAGAACTTATGCGTAGAATAGCATCACTTAATGCAGAAGCCAAAGCATCAGGTATCAAAGAAGGTACTATGATTGGCGGACTAATGAAATATGATGGTCAACCAGAAGAAGAATATGCTGAGGCAGTTTCAAAATATAATGAATTCATGGATGAACCACGTGAAGCAAATGACGAAACAACTGATATGGTTATGTCTTTTGTGTTTGATGATGAATTATTAGATGATATGGCCGAAGCACAAGAACAAGGTAACAAAGACGTTAGAGATATTGTTGCTAAAAGAATGGCAGAACTTGGTCACGCAAATGAATCAGTTTCAGAAGCAGATGAAAAACCATACATTTGTGTACATGCTAAAAAAGGCAAACACGAATGTCATGCGACTACCTCATACGGAGCGGCTAAAAAGGCGGCTGAACATTGGAAGATGAAATCAACTGCTGGTATCGATGCACATTTGGCAGTAGAAGAATCAGCAATGATTGAAGAAGGTGCAATGGATACTCTAAAGAAAATCGTAGCAGACAAACAAAATATGCCTGTTAAATTTGATGATGGCCAGATGAAAGTAGATTTATTTACTGCATCGGCTGTTACACAAGTTTATGATAAAGTTAACGATGCTAACAAAGAAAAAATTGACAACATGCTAAAAACTAAAGCTGGTATGTTAAAGATTGCCGACTTTGCTATGTCCTCACTTAAAGAGGGCAAATTAGGCACACTTGCTAAAGTAGGCGTAGGTATGGCGGCTAAAGCAGGAATGGATAAGAAAACAGCAATTAAAACAGCTAGAGGCATTGAAAAGGGTATCGCAGTTGGCAAAGCAGTAAAGAATTCACCAATCACAAAAGCAGTAGGTAAAGGTATCGGTGGTGTTGCGAAAGCGGCGGCAATTGGTATGCAAAACAAACTATCTGGTGTTAGTGGTGGTGCTGTCCCAACAAGTAAGAAAAAAGTATTCAATGCAGACGATGTAGCAGACAGAATTGTTAACAATTCGGCTAGACTTGCAATGTCAGAGTACAATGAATTCTACAAAGAACTAGATAAAGCGGCTAAGCAAGGTAAGAAAGCTGGTGACTCTATCTCAGTTGGTGGTAAGAACATCAAACTAAAATCTAATCCAAAGAAAATGTCTGACCTAACTGACTCAGACTTTGCAAAAATCGATGTAGTAGCACAGAAACTAATGGACGCAAGTTGCGGTTCACATGGAAAAAAACGAAAATAACTATTGACTTTCGTAGTCACTTAATGTATTATAAAAGAGTGTCCTAGAAATAGGGCGCTCTTTTTTAACCTAAGGAGGCAACTATATGTCAATCGATACATTAAGTCCAGAAGACAAAGCAAAACTAACACAACTCGTGGATGAAGGTTGTTCAGTTTTACAGGAATGTGAAGACCTTAAAGGTGGTCTACGTGATACAGTTAAAGCAATCGCAGATGAGTTTGATATCAAACCAGGTGTTCTAAATAAAGCGATTAGCCTAGCACATAAGGCAAAACTAACAGAAGCAAAACAAGACTTTGCTGATGTTGAAGAAGTGTTAGAGACTGTAGGACGCACCCTGTAAATGAGTTATGTAGACGCTTATTACAATAGAGATAAAGACATTGTTCAAGTAATAGAACGTGTCGATGGAAAACGTGTCTATAACGATTTCCCTGCATGGCGAACTTTCTATGTGAAAGATCCTCGAGGACAACACTTAAGTATTCACGGAGATAAAGTCCGTGAAGTAAAGTGTAAACGGCTCAAAGACCTACACAAAGAACGAAGAATAAATGCAGGTAAGTCACTATACGAAAGCGATATCAAACCAGAAGTAAGATGCTTAAGTGAGAACTACAACGGTGTAGATTCTCCAAAGCTACATACTGCTTTTTTTGATATCGAAGTAGACTTTGATGCAGATAAGGGATTTGCTCCACCAGAGGATCCCTTTATGCCTATCACTGCAATCACTGTTTATCTACAGTGGTTAGATAAACTTGTAACATTCGCTATCCCTCCTAAACATATGCAAGAGGGAGAAGGACTTGAAGAAGCAGAACGCATTTGTAATCAATTTGATGATACATTTTTATATCTTGATGAAGTAGATATGTTAAATGATTTCATTGCATTGATTGATGATGCAGATGTTTTATCAGGTTGGAACTCAGAAGGTTTTGATATTCCATATACAGTTAGACGTATTACTCGCATGATGAGTAAATCACATACACGCAAACTGTGTTTATGGGACTTGCTTCCGCATGAAAGAAAAGTAGTCAAATATGGCAGAGAACAAATTACATATGATTTGTCAGGGCGAATTCACCTAGACTATCTTGAACTTTATCGTAAGTATACATACCACGAAATGCATTCGTACTCACTTGATGCTATCGGCGAATACGAACTTGGTGAAAAGAAAATTGCATATGAAGGCACACTAGACCAATTGTATAACAGAGACTTCTATAAGTTTGTTGAATACAACAGACAGGACGTTGCACTTCTTGGTGAAATGGATAAGAAGCTACAATTTATTGATTTAGCAAATGAAATTGCACACGACAATACAGTTAATATCAAAACAACTATGGGTGCAGTTGCAGTTACAGAACAAGCAATCATTAATGAAGCACATAGACGAGGTATGGTTGTTCCAGATAGAAAGAAGCGTGACTGGACAGAAGAAGATATTGAACCCACTGACGCAGAGTTAGAAGCGGCAGAGAAACAGAAAGCCGCGGGCGCCTTTGTTGCAGATCCAAAGACTGGAATTCAACGATGGGTATCAGGTATTGATATTAACTCACTCTATCCATCTATTATTCGTGCATTAAATATGTCTCCAGAAACTATTGTTGCACAACTCGAACCAACTCTAACAGAAAAAATGATTGGTGATAGAATTGCTAATGGTAGACGAGGTGGCGGTAAAGGCTTTGGTGCGGCGCAGGCTTGGGAAGATACGTTTAGTGCAGAAGAATTTAGACTTGTTAATGAAAAAGATAAAACAGAAAAGATTAATCTTGTATTAGAAGATAATAAAGATGTTCGAAATGAAATGACAGGCGCAGAGATACACAACTTAGTATTTCAAAGTGACTTGCAATGGGCAATTACTGCCAATGGTACAATTCTAAAACAAGACGTACAAGGTATCATTCCTAGTTTATTAGAACGTTGGTATGCTGAACGTAAGATACTACAAGCAAACAAGAAAAAAGCTATTGAAGATGGCGACAAAGAAGCTATTACATTTTGGGATAAACGACAGCTAGTTAAGAAGATTAACTTGAACAGTTTGTATGGTGCGATTTTGAACGCTGGTTGTAGATTTTATGACAAACGTATTGGTCAAAGTACAACTCTATCTGGTCGTTGTATTACAAGACACATGGGTGCTAAAACTAATGAAGTAATCGCTGGTACTTATGATTACAAAGGCGAGTCCATTATCTATGGTGATACAGATAGTATCTATTATTCTATGTATCCTGTTTACAAGGAAGACATTGATGCAGGTAAGATTGAATGGACTAAAGAAAAAGTTATTGAACTGTACGATGAAATTGCAAATCAAGTCAATGCAAGTTTCCCTGACTTTATGAAAGACTTCTTTAATGCTCCACGCAAACAAGGTGAGATTATTGCGGCGGGTCGAGAGAACTGTGCAACTATGGGTATCTTCATTAAGAAGAAACGATACGCAATGCTTATCTTTGATGATGAAGGCGTAAGAAAAGACGTAGATGGTAAACCTGGTAAAGTAAAAGCTATGGGTCTCGATTTAAAACGTAGTGATACTCCTGATTATATGCAGAACTTTTTGAGTGATGTTCTTGTTACAATTCTAACAGACGGTACAGAACAAAACGTAATCGATATGGTTAAGATATTTAAGAAAGAATTCAGAGCAAAGCCTGGTTGGGAGAAAGGTACTCCTAAACGTGTTAATAATCTTACTATGTATAGAAATAAAGTAAAAAAGATTGCAAAGCAACAAGGCAAAGATTTCAAACTAGAGGGAAATAATAGCAAAAAAGATAAAGTACACTTGCCGGGACATGTTAGTGCGGCTTTGAATTGGAATACACTACGTGAATTACATGGTGACAAATATTCTGTTGAAATTACCGATGGTATGAAGACTATTGTATGTAAACTTAAACCAAACGCTTTAAAAATGACAAGTGTTGCAATTCCAATTGATGAAAAGCGTATTCCTGAATGGTTTCAAGAACTTCCTTTTGATGATGATTTAATGGAATCAACAATTATTGATAAGAAACTAGATAATCTTATTGGTGTTCTTAAGTGGGACTTAAGTGATGCTGATGCGTCTGAGCAATTCACCAATCTGTTTGATTTTTGATATGCACAATGTAGGAATAGTAGGGTCTAGTTATAGTGTAGGTTGTCACCATAACAAAGAGACCGGAGAAAACAATTTAGCATTGCCATTTGAAACATGGCTAGAGAAATATACAACAAACATGTCGTTTGTTAATTCAGCATGTTCTAGCAAGGGCACAGAACTTTACCTAAATAAGATTGTATACTTAAAAGAAAAATATAACATTGATATTCTGTTAATGGAGTTAGTAAACAATAGGTCAGAATTAAACTTTAAATGTCTTACAGAACCTTATCTAAAGATAAAACATGTCACTGATATGTCTATCATCGAAGATGATGTTTATAAAGATTCTGCATCGATATATGAATTTATGAGAGCATTAACGCAAGATATGGAAGAAGAATGGTTTGCAAAAACTAGAAAAACTTTTCAGCATTGGAAAGAAACACAAGAACAGATGGCGGCAAATCATATGTCACCAGAGTTTTGGGGCATGTTAGATGTGTATCAGGCAATTAAATTATGCAAACTATTAGATATAAAGGTTGTAACATGGCACAAATCGTGGGACTTCTATAACTATCCTGGATTTGAATCAATGCTACAGAAATCATTGTATATAGACTTTGATGGTACAAATGCACATGAGTATTATACAAAGAAGTATGCCGATAAAGATATTACATGCGATGGTAATCATTTCAATGATGAAACTAATGAAGAAATGATAAGAGATTTTATTGCACCTAAATTGGAGAGAATAAAATAATGTCATATACTGACTTAATTAATCGTAGAGCGACTAATGAAGCGTCTGATGAATGCTATACACCAGAGGATCAAATACTTCCTCTGCTAAAATATTTAGATAAGGATAAGACTTATTATGAAGCGACTAGTGAAAAAAGCGGTAGCATTGTTTCCGGATTCAACAAATACGGTTATAATATTGTTGGGTCTGATGGTAGGGATTTCTTTGATTGTACACGGAGTGATGTCTATGATGGCATTATAACTAATCCACCGTATAGCAAGAAAGACCAATTCTTAGAGCATTGTTATGCATTAGATAAGCCGTTTGCTTTGTTACTTCCCGTGACAAGTTTTCAGGGAGCAAGACGAGGGAAGATGTTTATGGACAAAGGAATGTCCGCACTTGTGTATAATTATCGTATTGATTTTACTGGAAAAGGTTCGCCTACATTCGGTAATGCTTGGTTTATATGGGGTTTTATGCCTCCAAACCAAATACATTGGGTAGATAATCCAGTAGCAGGAAAAACTAAAAAGGGTATTGACATTGATAGCAAATAGTGTTAATATAGTATTAATAAACCATAAGGAGAAAGAAAATGCAGGATATTTTAAAGGATATTGTTAAGCATACTCATTCGTTAGGTATCATTCAAGCGGCTAAAGTCACTACAGATGATACTGGTACAACGATTGATGCTATGGATGACGATAGAACAGTGGTGTTACGAGGCAAACTACATACACCAGTTAACGAATTCAAAGGCAAGTTTGGTCTTGGTAGACTAGGCGTACTCAACGGTTATCTAAACTATGAAGGTGAAGATAGAGAAGGTAAATCAGTTAAAGCCGGTGTAGAAGTTGGACATGAGGAACGCAATGGCGAAATGGTCCCTACACAACTATCATTCTCAATCGAAGGTGCAATGCAATCAACTTATCGTGTAATCGTAAGTGAACTTGTTGATGCACAGATTAAAACAGCAAACTTTAAAGGTGCCAAATGGGACGTTGAAGTTATGCCAACACAAAAAGCAATCAAAGACTTACAATACTTTGCAGGTATTCTAGGAGCATTTGATCCACTCTTTACTGTTAAGACAGTAGACGGTGTACTGAAATTCTTTATCGGTGACCGTTCAACAGACAGAGTAGAACTTCCATTCGCACAGAATGTTAACGGTGAACTAAACACTGGTTGGAGTTTCCCTCTATCGACTGTACTTACAATTTTGAAACTTGGTGATACTAGCACAATGAGTGTTAAAATCTCAGACCAAGGTGCAATGATGATTCAAGTAGATAGCGGATTAGGTCTATACGAATACATCTTACCAGCTAAATCAGGTAATTAAAGCGTGAAAGACTTAGGTAAAAATAATCTAAGTTCCGGTTATGCAATCTTTTTGCCGGCTATTTCAAATTTCTATGTTCGCAAAATCTCTCAGCATTATGCGGACAAGACAGATATGTTCCCACCAGAACGTATCCCTAAAGGATTTGAACACGGGTTAGATGGATTAAATATCTTGGATAAAGATAAAGGCTATGTACATTACGCTCATGGTCTTTACTCCGCAGGGCATGCCAATCTTGATTTAGAAGGTTCTAAAATTGATGATGGTATGGTCGTTAACCGTGATAGAGAAAACACAGTATTAGTAGGTGATTCAGGCGGCTATCAAATTGGTAGTGGTGCTTGGAAGCTAGACTGGAGTAATTTCGAAACTGGTGCAGATTGGCAAAAGACACGTTGTAGTATTATGACATGGTTAGAAGAATACTGTGATTATAGTATGACACTTGATATTCCTATGTGGGGATATCTTCCGCAGTATCGTGATAAGACAGGTCTTAAAACAGCAGATGAATGTTTAGAAAAGACAATCTTTAATCATCAATTTTTTATCGACAATCGTATTCCCGGTAAGACTAAATTTCTCAATACACTACATGGTGCTAATTGGGAAACAAGCGAGAAATGGTACCAAGCAGTCAAAAAGTTCAATGACCCAAAAGTATATGGTGATAGAGCATTTGAAGGTTGGGCTATGGCTGGCGACCATGCCGGTGATGCAGAACTTCTGCTAAGACGATTAATCACAATGCGTGATGATGGTATGTTAGCAGGTGACGATGTTTGGATACATACACTAGGCATTAGTGTTCTCCCGTGGGGTTGTTTCTTAACTGCTATACAGAGACAACTACGAAAACATGTTAATCCAAATATCACTATATCTTTTGATGCGGCTTCTCCATATATAACTGCATCTAAAGGTTTAGCATATGATTATCCCGACTTGAATGGAAACGCTTGGTCTTACAAGACTAAGAAGTTGAACTGGAGACAAGATATTTCTAATCCGGATCAACCTTGGATGTATGATGGGGAAATTGGTTCTCGACTTAATATGAGAGATATCAATTACATGCAACCAGGCATGTTGAATAGAAACAAAAAAGAAGCCAAATCAAGTTGGGATAGTCTATCTTATATATTAATTCAAGCACATAACACAGAGTATCATATCAAAGGTATGCAAGATGCATTACGTAGATTTGACCATGAATATGAAATGTTACATGATAAGATTGATATACACAACATGAACTTAGGCAAAACTAATGTGTTAAGTGATGTTGTGCCTGATACAGTATTGTATTTTGCAAAATTTGTTGAAGAATTATTTGTATCAGATGATCCAATGAACATGTTATCAGACTTCAAAGCATTTTTACGCAAATGTCAAGGATCACGTGTTCAAAATATATCTACAACTCCAGATTTTATGGAGTTCGAAGATGCAAATACAAAGACAGATGAGTTTGTGGAAGCAGTCAAAGGTAAACGTAAAGAGTATGATACACCTGATACTGTTTCAGACTTGTTTAGCTAATTCAACCAAGGAGGAAATAATGGCAAAAGGACAAAGAGCATTCGCTAAAAAGAAAGGACGCCGATTAGAAAAACTCAGAGAGGTACATCGGGCACTTGACAATCAGATTACAAAAGATTATAATAAGTATCAAGATGTTCAGGTTAAGAAAGTAGAAAAGATGAGAATTAAAGAAGAAATTGTAGCACTTGAAAAAGAACAAGAGCAACTAGATGACCAATAGAAAAGGTTATTACGACTTTATGTTAGACGAAAGTAGAAAGGCAAATATGGCAGACGATATTAAAAAACAAAAACAGAATGCAACAAGATGGATTTGGGTTACGTTTCAGAAAGAAGGTATACACAAATATCCAGCGGCACTTGATGACCCTGCGTTGGCAACTGGCGATGAGTATGACGTTAGTTTTCTAGGATATCCTCATCGACATATCTTTCATTTTCGTGTAGCAATTACAGTCACGCACAACGACAGGGATATTGAGTTTATCCAATTTAAACGTTGGTTAGAGAAGCTATATGCAGAGAAAACTTTAGAACTAGATTACAAGTCATGTGAAATGATGAGTGATGATTTGTTCGATAAGATTGCAGAGAAATATCCTAATCGTAGTGTTAAAATTGAAGTATCCGAAGACGGAGAAAATGGGGCGTTGATTGAGTATGACACCTGATTACAGAGAATTAATAACACAGGATATACAGGATATGGTCCGAGTTATACCGGATCATCCTAAACCTGGTATTATGTACCAAGATATGGCAAGTATTTTTAATACGCCACAAGGACTATCTAAGGTAATGTCACTCATTCAGGATTGGTTATATGAAACAGAAATTGCATATAACTACAATCGCATAGTTGGATTAGATGCACGTGGATTCCCATTAGCAGGAGCCCTTAGTGCAGAAATGCATAGACCATTTGCGATGGCAAGAAAAAAAGGTAAACTACCAGGCGAAACTATTTTTACAGAATACGAACTTGAATACGGTACAGACGAACTACACCTACAATCTGATTCAGTGTTAGACGGCGACCGTGTTTTAGTACTTGATGATGTTATTGCAACCGGTGGAACACTGGAAGCAGTAACGTCATTGATTACACGACTAGGCGGAGAGACTATAGGAATAGCAAGTATTATGGACTTGACTTTCTTAGGTGGTTCTGCTAAACTAAAATCTCAAGGGTACGAAGTTTATAGTATCCTAAAGGAGTAACGAATGATATATCTTGTAGATTTGGAAAGTGTTGAATCCCGCTACACTAAGCAATGGAAGACACATTTCCCAACTGTTCTAAAAAACAACGGACTGAATGTGACGGTGATAGACGGCCCTAGTGCAGGCATTCCCGAAGCCACTACACCCGGTGCTTTTTTGAATTTCGGTGGTACTAATATCTACAAGGCGGCACAGATTACAAAAATTTCACAACTGTTTTGTGAAGGCAAAATTAAAGATGGTGATTATTTTCTGTACACTGATGCTTGGAACCCAACAGTTATCCAATTAAAATATATGGCTGAACTGTTGGGTATTGATATCCGGATTGGGGGTATGTGGCATGCGGGTTCGTATGACCCTCATGACTTTTTAGGTAGATTAATAGGGAACCGTCCATGGGTTCGAAATGCTGAAATGTCAATGTATGAATGTTTCGATGATAACTTCTTTGCAACTAGATTTCATATTGACCTTTTTACCCAGACATTTTTTGAAGACGATAGGGATATCGACCGGCAACTCCTTCACTCTATACGACAAGTGGGTTGGCCTATGGAATATATAGAAAGCGATTTAGCAGACTATAAGGGTATGGCAAAAGAGGATACTATTTTATTTCCTCACAGGTTAGCGCCTGAAAAGCAACCAGAAGTTTTTGACTATCTTGCAGAGCAAATGCCCGAGTATAATTGGGTGAAGTGTCAAGAACTTAATTTATCGAAAGAAGAATACCACACGATGCTTGGTAAGGCAAAGATGGTGTTTAGTGCTAACTTACAAGAAACTTTAGGTATATCTGTATTTGAAGGACTTGTAGTTGGTGCTATCCCATTGGTACCAGATAGACTATCATATACAGAAATGTGGTCTGATACGTTCAAATATCCTAGCGAATGGACAACTAGTTTAGATGCAGTAAAAGAAAACATAGAACAAATTAAGACACATATTCGTATCTTAATGAATAAAAACTCTGACATGGAAGATGCAATGTCAAAAGAAATTGAAAATGTAAGAAACTTTTACTCTGTTGATAATTTAGTTAAAGAATTGCATAAATACAGATGATAGTGGGTCTCCCACTCGCTATCACTTTTATGGGAGAATACAACATGGCAAGATATAGAACACTGATTATGAATAACACAGGGCTTGGTCCAAAGGTTAAAGTAAGACGTTCAATCGATATGCGTGAAATGGCAGACTTTGGTAATATTACGGAATCAACGCAAGACTTACCAACATCTGGTGCAACACATAGAGGTGACGCTTTAGGCTCAACATCAGCCACAAGAGGTTATGTTAATCTTTCAACAGTTAATGACTTGGTTGTAGTTGATACACAAGACATGGGTTCTATCACAGAAACAGCTAGAACTGGACTTGGATATAATGACGAACCATATCAATATTAATTTATTTTAAATTAGCTATTGACATTACAGACCCACTCGTATATAATAGTATTGTATATGGGTGGGTTTTCCACCATACACAACAATATAGATAAGGAACATAGTATAAATGAAAAAGACTTCCGAAATATTAAAGGCACGATTAGATGCCTCGGGCGCTCGTTATTGGGCAGGAGATAATATATCAGATATTATCGAAAAAGGTGATAAAGAAAATCTTATAGACGAACTCACTGAAAAGTTTGAAGGCGTATTAGACAGTTTAGTAATAGACAGAAAAACTGATCCAAATTCAATGGATACAGGTAGACGTTTAGCTAAAATGTATATCAACGAACTCATGGCAGGTAGGTATGAATTACCCCCTCCTGCAACTGCATTTCCTAATGAACCAGATAATGTAACAGGTGACAAGTATGAAGGTATGCTTGTTGTTCGCTCGGAACTAACAAGTGTCTGTTCACATCATCATCAACCTGTTAAAGGTGTTGCATACATTGGTATCATTGCCGCAGACAAACTTATTGGTCTAAGCAAGTATACTCGTATTGCACAATGGTGTGCAAGGCGTGGTACACTACAAGAAGAACTAGCAATGGACATAAACAGAGAAATTCGTAAAGTTACAGGCTCAGATGATGTAGGTGTGTATATTCAAGCAACACATGGTTGTTGTGAGAATAGAGGTATAATGGCTCATAGTAGTCTTACACAAACAACTGTTCTCAAAGGTTCTTTTTTTGAGAATGCACATGTAAAAACAGAATTTATGGATAACATTAAACTACAACAGGAGTTTGCACCAAGATGATAGGCGCACCTGTATTTGAAAAAGGTTATCCTTCTTACGAAGCAGTTAACAAAAAGTCAGCTATGAAATTGAGATATTCAGAAGCATTTTATTCTGTACAAGGCGAAGGCAAGTTTGTAGGAGTACCTAGTGTATTCCTACGAACCTTCGGCTGTAATTTACGTTGTCAAAACTTTGGTCTTGAGCGAGGCAGAGAGAAGACACGTTATAATCCAGAAGTAGAACAATTAATTAAAGATGGTGTACATGAAACTACAAAGAAATTTGAAGACTTACCCATCATACATACAGGATGTGACACTTATGCAAGTATCTATCCAGAGTTTAAGCATTTAGTGATGGACAAAACTATTGATGAAGTAGTAGAGCATCTATTATCGCTTACTCCAGAAGGAAAATGGACTCAAGACAATGGACAAGACATTCATTTAATTTTAACAGGAGGCGAACCGTTGTTGGCGTGGCAACGATTGTACGTAGAACTATTCGAACATCCACGTATGAAGGACTTAAAAAATGTCACATTTGAAACAAACACTACACAAGCATTACACAACGAGTTATTTGACTATCTCACAGACAATGACCGCATTAAAGTCACATGGAGTTGTTCGCCTAAGCTATCCGTTTCTGGAGAATCTTGGGATACTGCTATTAAGCCTGATGTGGCTCATGAGTATGCTCTTGTTGATGGTAGCGATATCTATCTCAAATTTGTTGTTGCTGATGCTATTGATGTTGATGAAGTGCATAAAGCTGTTGAACTATACAGGAAAGCGGGCGTTGAGTGCCCTGTCTATTGTATGCCAATGGGCGGTAGAAGTGAAGGATATGATTTTACAGTCAAGCAGGTGGCCCAACTTTGCATGGAGAAAGGGTGGCGTTTCACGCCCAGATTACACATCAACTTATTCGGAAATGCATGGGGCACATGATGATGGTACTGCCTCAAGGCATGATGAAGATTATGAAGTCAAAGACAAAACAGGACTTGAACAAAGAATTCGGGAAGCTGGATATTAATAAGGAGTTAAAATGAATAACTATATTTTTACAAGCGAGAGTGTCAGTGATGGGCACCCAGATAAAGTAGCAGACCAAATTAGTGATGCACTAGTTGACGCTGGACTTGAGAAGGGTGATGAAACAACACGTGTAGCCATTGAGACACTTGTAACCACCAACCATGTAACGGTAGCGGGCGAAGTAAAAAACTTTAATCTAACAGATGCGACTGTTGAACGTATTATACGTAATAAAGTTAAAGAAATTGGATATGAACAAATGGGATTTCATTGGAATAAATTAAAAATTTATAATGAAATTCATTCACAGAGTGGAGACATTGGACTAGGTACTGATGATTTCGGTGCTGGTGACCAAGGGTTGATGTTCGGATATGCATGTAACCACACAGATAGTATGATGCCTGCTCCGATACATTACGCACATGAGATACTTAAAGACCTCAAAGAGAAACGAAATACTGCTTATAAATTTCTATTACCAGATGCGAAATCACAAGTAAGTTTACAATATGAAGGTGGTAAAGTAAAACGTGCTGACCAGATTGTTGTAAGTACACAACATACTGAGGGTTCTGAGCAACTTCTTAAAAGCACAGTTGGTGAAGCAGTTAATAATGTAATGGGAGATTTAATTGATAAAGATACTATATGGCATATCAATCCTACTGGCAAGTTTGTTATTGGTGGCCCTGATGGTGATACAGGACTCACCGGACGCAAAATTATCGTGGATACCTATGGGGGTTTTGCTCCTCACGGTGGGGGTGCTTTTAGTGGAAAAGATCCTACGAAAGTAGATAGGTCAGCGGCTTATATGGCAAGATGGTTAGCAAAGAATATTGTAGCAGATAACATGGCAGATTGGTGTAATATACAATTAAGCTATGCTATTGGTGTTAAGGAACCAACTAGTATCTATGTTGATAGTAACGGGCATAATCGTTCAATTCAAAAGTTTATTAGAAACAATATCGACTTGACACCTAAAGGTATCATTGATAGATTTGATTTATTTAATTTTTATAAGTATAGTGAGAACTGTACATATGGACACTTTGGTGACAAGAATGTCCCATGGGAACAAATAGGGTGGAACGGCGTACAGAACGAAGATGCGGATGCACTAGAAGCCGAAATCAATAGAGGATGCTAAAATATGTTTTATAAAACTAATGAAGAAATTTTAGGAATTACAGTTACAGAATTCGTTGATGAATGGTATGAGAAACAAGATTATATTCTTGTCGATATCAGAGATACAGAAGAACGTAAAAGTGCAGGAGTTGTTAAACAAACGTTTAATATTTCAATGTATGAAATACCTGACCAAATTGAAATGGCGCCTACACATATTGTGTGTTTGATTTTATGCCAAGACAGTACAAAGTCAGAACAAGTAACAAAGTATCTTAAGAATAATGGATATAAGAATATGCTTTATATCAAGGGAGGGATTGACGAATTAATACAGGCAGTGCCTGAATTGAAAGGATAATAATTATGGATATAATGAAACCAAACACTTGGTTCAAGTCAGAAGAAGAAACTGATAGAATACAAGCGAAAAAATTAAGTAACGAAAAAGAACGTGACATTGCGTTAGCTGGACTTGATTTAAAATATGGCCATATTACAAACGATGACCATGATAAAAAAGTTGCTACTTTAAAAGGAGAGCCTTGGGTTAAAGTATTAAAGATGGAACTTGAACTTAATAAACCCGGTTCAGGTTTCTTTGAGATTGACTTTAACGAAGACTTTGTAGAGTATCTTGCTAATAATGGCTATGAAGGTTCTGACAATGATACTATTGTTGACAACTGGTTCAATGATTTATGTAAGAACATTGTAATGGAAGGACTTGAAGATGATGAAGGTACCACTAAAAGTGCAGACACTAAAAGTAAAGATGGTGTAATCATTCAAAGACTAAAAACCGGTGATGACACTGCCGAATATTCTTGACAAGTAACACAAAGTGTGTTATTCTAGTACTGTATATAAAACTAAGAGGATCTACTAATGGCTACATTTATTCTTGTTGATAGTTTCAACATGTATCATAGAGCAAAACACGTGGCAATGCGTGGTGCTAATGTCGATATGAAAATCGGTATGGCTTTTCACATTATGATGTCAAGCGTCAAAATGTGTTATAACAAATTCAATGCCGACCATGCAGTATTTTGTTTAGAAGGACGTAGTTGGCGTAAAGACTTTTACACGCCATATAAAGCTAATCGCAAGATTGCACGTGAGTCATTATCAGTACGTGAGCAAGAAGAAAATCAAATCATGTTTGATGCGTATGATGATATGATTGGTTTCTTAGATAAAAAGACTAATTGTACTATGTTACATAATAAACAAGCAGAAGCAGATGATATGATTGCTTTGTTTATTGAATCACATCCAGACGATGAGCATATTATCGTATCAAGTGACAGTGATTACATGCAACTAGTCACAGACAATGTAAAGATTTATGATGGTGTACAAAATCGTATCATTACTAAAGAAGGCTTCTTCAAAGATGATAAGAACATGACACCAATGAAAGACAAAAAGACTAAAGAACTTCTCCCTGCTCCAGACCCTGAGTGGTTACTGTTTGAGAAGTGTATTCGTGGTGATACATCGGATAATATCTTTAGTGCATACCCTGGTGTACGTAAAAAGGGTTCACGCAATAAGACAGGTATGATTGAAGCATTTGAAGATAAAGCAACAGGCGGTTTTAATTGGAATAACTTCATGTTACAGAAATGGACTGACCATCATGGTGATGAGCATACAGTACGTGAAGACTATGAACGCAATGTAAAACTTATTGACTTGACTGCACAGCCTACAGAGTTAAAAGTAGATTTTGTAGAGACTATAGCAGAAGCAAGTAAGCCTAAGAATATCAATGGCGTCGGTGTTAACTTTCTAAAGTGGTGTGGGGTGTGGGACTTACAGAACTTATCTAAAGCGCCTGATGAAATGGCCGCTATCTTAAACAAATCATATCCTCACGGATAATATAATGAATATAACTAATGAAGATATTGAGGCATTCAAGAACATGAACCGCAAATACATATTTGATGTTGATGGAACCTTAACACCAAGTAGGGGTAAAATAGATCCAGAGTTCCTAGAATTTTTCAATGAATTCATAAAAGAAAATAAAGTATACTTAGCCACAGGAAGTGATGCACCAAAAACTATTGAACAAATAGGACAAGACTTATTTAACTCAGTAGAAAGAGTATATAATTGTAGCGGTAATTCAGTATGGGAAAACGGCATCAACATATATAACAACGATTGGGTATTAGCAAAAGTACCTCAGTTGTTTTTGGATAGAGAGTTATTCCAAAGTGAATTTACTACTAGAACTGGTAATCATTTTGATGCAAGGCCAGGTCTAATGAATTTTAGTGTTGTTGGCAGGGGTGCAACAACGGAACAAAGAGAAGAATACGTAAAGTATGACACTGAAACAAAAGAACGTTGGACTATCGCAAAGAAATTCAACGATAATTTTATGGTTTCAGAGAAAGTAGTAGCCCAAGTAGCCGGTGAGACAGGGCTAGATATTATGCCAGTAGGTAAAGGAAAACAGCAAATCATTAAAGATTTTAATGATTTAGATGAAATTATCTTTATAGGTGATAAGACTATGCATGGTGGTAACGATTATGATATATCAGAAGCAGTGAAGCTATTGGTAAATGGAAAGAGTTATCAAGTAGAAAGCTATAAAGATACTTGGGAAATATTAAAAGGAAAAGAAAATGTTTAGATTTTTTACAGAAAAGAAATGGTCCTTATGGGCCTGGTTAGGGTCAGCATTAATCTTATCATCACTCTGGATACAAGTTGAGATTGATGTTAAGATTAACGAATGGTTTGGTCAGTTTTATGATATGATTCAAACGGCTTTAGCAACACCTAATGCAATCACTATAGGTGAATATTGGGCCAGCTTAGGAACGTTTATCTATCTAGCAATGATATATGTTGCTATTGCAGTGCTAGTAAGTTACTTTACAGCACACTATTTGTTTAGATGGCGTACGGCAATGGTTGAATGGTATCATTCAGTATATGATAAAGCAAGAACTATTGAAGGTGCCGCACAAAGGGTACAAGAAGATACTATTAAGTTTAGTCGTATTATGGAAGGACTAGGTACAAGTTTTATTGAATCGATTATGGTTCTAGTTCAGTTCGTTCCTATTCTATTTGGTTTATCAGTAGGTATTCCTATCTTCTTCTTTGGAGATTGGCAATATGGATTGATTACAGGTGCTATTGTTTGGTCAGTAGGTGGTACACTATTCTTAATTGGACTAGGTTGGTTACTACGATTAGTAGGAGTTGAATATGACTTACAAAAGAAAGAAGCCGCATATCGAAAGATATTAGTTATTGCAGAAGATGATGAAACTGTGAGACCAAAGACTATTAACGAATTGTTTGATGGCGTTCGTAGTATTCACTTTAAATCTTACTTGCGTTATTTGTATTTTAATGTAGGACGTATTACATACTTACAAGCAAACGTACTAAGTGCTTATGTGTTCTTAGCACCGGCTATTGTAGCAGGCGTTGTAACACTTGGTGTAATGCAACAGATTATTCGTGCATTTGGTAGAGTAGAAGGCTCACTTCAATATCTATTTAAAGCATGGCCAACACTTATTGAGTTAATGAGTGTATTCAAACGTTTAAGAGAATTTGAACGTCAAATCAACGAAAAATAAAAAATGAACAGACGAAAAGGATAAATACATTTGTACGAAGTTAACTCTTTGTACAAATGGTTTCAATGGGTATTATATGTATACAACAGAAATTATAAAAGATAAGTTTTGGATCCTAGAAGATGCTGGTGTTAAACTTGGCACTATTAGGAAAGGGGACAGTGATGCTAACTTTGAAGTAATCACGAGGAACAAAGGTGTTGACTACCTAGACCTCGATGCTCTAACTACAAAATATGGCAAAACTATCCTCACACCAAAACTTGTTAAGAAGATTGAAAGTGTAGAGTACGGAAAGGCACTAGACGAAGTTGAAGGTTATCCGTGTAAACACAAGGCATGTAACTCAGGTATGCAAACTGTTCAAGGAAAACAGATACCTGTGTATACAAAAAGTGACACTAGTAAGACATTTTATGCGGCTGGTTATTATGGATTACATTTTAGCGGAGTATGGAGAAATACTTACTGTGTCAAACTAGAAACATTGGATAATTATGAATTCGTCGGTCCGTTCAAGACCAAATCAGAACTTGAGGCAGAGGTACTAAAGGCTAGTAAACAAGATTAATGTATAAAAACTTAAAAGATTTCATTGCTATTGTAAATAGGGCAAATTTACGAGGCGAGACAAGTATTCGTTTGTCAATAGACATTGCAAACGGCGTTGAAAGTGAGTTAGCACAACTTCTACTAGAATTAAAAGAGAGTGATAAGGATAAGAACATAACACTAGACGGAGGACAATTCCAATCATAATAAAGGAGAATCTTTATGATTCTAATGATGAAGAAGTTGTTAAAGTGGTCAGGGTTATTATTAGTGGCAGTGGTGTTTTCATTTGTTACTAATTCATATGTAAGAGAGATACAAGAATCCATACATAAAGGAATAGGCTGGTCATACGACCAGTTTGGACGAGATACAGGTGATTTTCTGTATGACCTTAATGGTGTCGTATTTAATGGCAAGGGATTCGATGGTGAACGTGACATTAAACACGCAATCAACCGTAGCTATAAGAGTATCGTACAGGTAAAACTCATGCCATCAGATAATGCATTTGTGCAAAATCTAGGCGGGCAGGGCACGGGCTTCTTTGCCAAAGTAACAGATAAACATGCTTACATTGTAACAAACTATCATGTTATAGAACGCAAATCAGAACTTCCATTAAATCTTAAACTTCAAATAAACACTGCAACTGAATGGTGGCCGTATGACGGTGAAATCATTGGGTTTGATCCAGTTGCCGATATTGCAGTTATTAAAATTGAAAAGAAAGATAATGAAGAATGGGAAGCATTAGAATTTATAGAAGATTCCAGAAAAGATATAACAGAAGGTGATCCAGTTGTTGTCATTGGTCATGGAATGTCTTTACCATATACTGCGAGTGTAGGTGCAATTACATATGTAAATAGATTTGGTACTGGTCCTTATACATTACATCTACAAGTAGATGCAGTTGTCAATCAAGGCAATAGTGGAGGTCCTGTTATAACTACAGACGGCAAAGTTGCAGGTGTTATACTAAGTATTTTGTCACCAGGTAGAGCAATACCAGGATGGGATGGTGTTGGATTAGCTGTTCAATCTGAGATTGCCCAACGTGCAATGAATTACATTTTAGAAACTCATGTTTCAGACGTAGTTGATTGGGTACCATATGCCGAACTTCCTTTTACATTTAAAATATATACATATGAAGAATTAAAAGAAATGGAAATGTTAGATTTGCCTAGAGAGGACAGGCATATGATGTATGCATTCATGGATGATAATGAAGATTCATCAGCCTATGAAGCTGGATTGCGTACTGGTGATTTCTTTTTAGAGATAAATGGTAAAAAAGTATACGGACCCATGAATATTATGCAAGAAGGTCTGCATTCGTTTCCGGGTGAAACAATGACACTTAAAGTTAAGCGTGGTGATGAATTTACTGGGTACGAAGAACTTGAATTTAGTTTTATACTTACTGAAAAAGACAGAGTAGAATTGCAAGGCTGGCTTGACCAAAGGAACACACCACGAGGCAAGTAACGTATAAATACATTAACTACGTATATATATTCAGAGATTTTGATAAATACATGTAGTAATAATTAACAAGGATTTCATATGGCAAGACCTAAACCTACAATTCTACTTGAGCATACGGATAACAAAACATATCGTAGTGAGCAAGTCCTAAAAGCAGATGCCGTGTATGCGGTATTCCACAAAGGAGTAGCAATAAATCTACGTAGCTTGAACTCATTAGTTAATTTCCCAGGACCAAAATATAAAAAAGTATCGTTCTCTAATCCAGGACATGCTATCAATCTGGCACAGAGACTAAACAGTTTATTTCGTTGCGATGATTTTGAAGTTTTTGTCTTGACTAAGGGCGAAAAACTTGAGTTAGACTAAATGTTAAATGTTAAAAGATGAACTAATAAAGTATCTGAATGATAACACTAAAGGTCGAAAAGCAGGCCGTAAAGAGTTTCGTACAAATGATATTTTCATTAGTTCTTCTGAAAATGATAAGAACTTTAGATTAACATCATTTGGTGCTGGTATACTAAAGTCACATTTCAAAGAGTACGTAATCAAAAATACTAATTCAGTTGGTATCAATCTTAAGATTGACCAAACGGGTAAGATGATTCTCGTCTTAGACCGATACCTTAACAGTCCATATATCCTTACTAACCATAGATTACGAGTGTTTGAAGAAAGCATAGCCGCAGAGATATCCTTACTTGGATTACAAGACTGGGTTGAGCAAAAACACACCATATATGGCATTTCCAATATAATTTAAAAAAACTTCATTTATTTAGGTCAAAAAACTTGACAGAATCACGAATCGTGCTATTATATAGTTAATGATACAAAACAAAGGAAATGAAAATATGTCTGCACAAGTTTCAATGAATGATATGGATGTACGAATTGTACGTCCGAGTGATATTAAAGCTGAAATTAATTATGCTTTTAATCGTCAACGACCCGTCTTTATTTGGGGTCCTCCGGGAGTAGGTAAATCTGAGATTGTTGATTCAATCACACAAGAGCGTTCAGGTTATATGATTGACTTACGACTTGCTCTTATGGAACCTACTGATTTACGAGGTATCCCATACTATAATGAGAAAACAAATACTATGGATTGGGCGACACCGTCTGATTTGCCTAGTCAGGAACTTGCTGACCAGTTTGAAAACATTGTATTGTTTTTAGATGAAATGAACCAAGCACCGCAATCAGTACAAGCGGCGGCTTATCAACTTATTCTTAACAGGCGTCTAGGTAATTACACTCTACCTGATAATGTTCTTATTGTTGCCGCTGGTAACCGTGAGAGTGATAGAGGTGTTGCTTATCGTATGCCAAGCCCACTTGCTAACCGTTTCGTTCACTTAGAAATGGGTGTTGACTTTGAAGATTGGCAGACTTGGGCTCTTGAAAACAAAATCCATTCTGATGTTGTTGGTTACTTAACATCTAATAAGATGGACTTGTTTAACTTTGACCCACGAACTGCATCACGGGCTTTCGCAACTCCTCGTTCATGGACTTTTGCATCACAGTTGATGCCAATGAAAGATGAAAATATCGATGATAGTAAACTGCATGACTTAATTGCTGGTACTGTTGGTGATGGTGTTGCTACTAAGTTTATGGCTCACCGAGCAATTTCTGGTAAACTTCCTAATCCAACTGATATCTTAAATGGTAAGGTAAAAACGGTGTCTAGGGAAGCTAAGGAAATCTCAGCTATGTTCTCACTAACTGCTTCACTATGTTATGAGTTGAAAGAACATGCAGAGAAAAACAAAGGCAAAATGGATGAGTTGTACAAAATGGCTGATAACTTTTTCAGGTTCATGATGGATAACTTTGAAACTGAAATGATTGTTCTAGGTGGTCGTACTGCACTAAAAGTTTACAAACTTCCACTTGAGCCTAGGAAGGTTCCTTGTATCGAGGAGTTCTTTAAGAAATACGGTAAGCTAATTATCGAGGCTCATAACGCATAAGAGCAGACACTTTATTGCGTTTTAAGGGAGAGAGGTGTTGACTTCTCTCCCTTTTTTTGTTATAATTAGATATGATTTGGGAAACAATAAAAGCACAGGCAAAGAATCACGGTAGCAAGACTGCCCTGATTTGCCACGATAAGAGTTATACATACAACGAACTAATCACCAGTGTTGAAAAACTAGGTGCTACGTTGTCTACTGCCATCAGGCCTGGTGAGCGTCTACTATTTTCAAGTGAAAAAGAATATCATTATGTAAGAATGGTATTAGCTTGTGATATGTTAGGAGTCACATTCATGCCCACTATGCCAAATCTAACTGAAGGTATGGTATCTCGTATTGAGAATGCCAGTAAACCAAATCATATTATTCTAAATGAGGATGATGCATCTAATCTAAAACCTCATAACAAAGGATTAGTATTTGCCAAAGGTGCAGATGATTTATATACTGTTATATTTACTAGCGGTACTACAGGAGAGCCTAAGGCAGTCCCACATACTAGAATGGCATGTGTCCAAGGCTCAATACAAAACATTCTAATTCAAACTTTAACATCTGATGATGTAATACTCTCACAACTTCCTCCTTGGACTATTGGTGGTCTGTATCTTTATACACTTCCTGGTTTAATGAAAGGGTGTACAGTAATTTGTGAAATGTTTAATCCCAGAAAGTTTATTAAGATTTGTAACGAAATGAAACCTACGATAGGTATTATGGTTCCTGCAATGATGTTGGCCCTGTCTAAGACACGTGGTTGGAAAGACGCAGACTTGTCTCATTGGCGTGAGTTAGGTTTTGGTAGTACAGTTTGTCCGGAAGAAATGCTACAAGAACTATTTGATAAAGGTGCACCTGCATTAAGAAACTTGTATGGCTGTACTGAAACACATGTACCAATGTTTACACACTTGGCAACTCCAGATGATCCACATCCTTTACAAATTCATATTACTGATAACTATGATTTCAAATTAGATAGATATGGTGTTGCTTGGATTAAAGGTAGTTGTGTTACAGAAGGATATCTGAATCAAGAAACACCTATAGATGATGATGGCTATTGGTGTACTGGTGATGTATTAGAAACTCAGCATAATCTTTTATTTTATAAATCACGTAAAACAGATTTAATAAAAGTAAACAGTTTCAATGTATCGCCTATTAAAATTGAAAATATGTTATTACCTCATGAAGAGGTTAACGAAGTTTGTGTTACATATCGTGATAGAGGACTAGGGGAAAAAGAAATTGTTGCAGTAGTCAGTGCGGACAGTGAGATAAATAGTCTTGAGTTGATGGACTTTGTTAAAGATAAATTATTTCAGTATGAATTACCTAAAGAAATTGTTATTACCAAAGATCCACTACCTAGAAATCCTATGGGCAAAGTTCAGAGACACGTAGTCAAAGAACAATTTGTGGAGTAAAAATGAAAGCCAAACTAAAAAAACTTGTAATCGTTGGTGGTGGAATAAACGGTTGGTTCACTGCAGGTTACATGAAAAATAAGCACCCGTGGTTAGACATTACTTTAATTGAGAGTGATAACATTCCTACAATAGGTGTAGGTGAAAGTGTAGTGCCTCAAGTAAATGATTTATTATCAACAATGGGTCTTGAGGAAAGAGACTGGATGAGTTATACTAATTCAGTTTATAAATTAGGTAACAAATTTGTTGGTTGGAGTACACCAGGTAAACGACACCATGTAACAGACCATTGGAATGCACCAAAGGAAGATGTACAATACTATTCATTTTCATTCGCACTACCTGAGAAACATCTAACCAGAAGTTTTTATGGACAACTTACTACAGATGATTACTTTACTAATTCTAAAGGCGAAGCCGGAGTAAATGATAAGTGGAACGACTATTGGTTGCAATTAGTACGTGATGGTAGAAAAAACATTAATGAACTTTCAGAGGATATGCATGAACAACATTATTTAATGAAAGGTAACAAGGCACCATTTGATATGGATGATAACTGCTTAGTCGGTGACTGGTCAGCATATACATATCATTTAGATGCAAATAGATTTCCAGAAATCATTAGAGATAAAGTTGCCATACCAAAAGGGGTTAATCATTCCATTGGTGATGTCAAAGATATCATTAAAGATGAGGATGGATACATTACAAAACTAATAATGGAAGATGGCATAGAACATGAAGGTGATTTGTTTATCGATTGTTCAGGCTTCCACAAAGTATTAGTGGATGGGATGAATAATGAATGGCATGATTACGATTTTATTCATACACAAGATGCTATTGTTGGTCCACTAAAGTACAAGGACATATATAACGAATTCAAACCGTATACACAAACGTATGCACAAGACGAAGGCTGGAACTTTGTTATTTCATTATATAACAGAATGGGTTCAGGTTATATTTTTGATAAGACTGAAATATCTGTCGAAGATGCAAAAGCAAAGTTTATGAAATATTGGGAAGGTTATGAGTTTATCAAACCACCAAAACATATTTCATGGAAGGCAGGACGTATGGTTACTCCTTGGAATAAAAACGTACTAAGCATCGGAATGAGTCATTCATTTATTGAACCAATGGAAGGTAATGCATTATACATAACACAATGGGGCATACAGATATTAGATAGATTAGTAAAACGTGCATGGGACGAGGATAAAACTATATCACCTGGAAGTGTACATGCATATAATAAGAGTATGAATAAATTAGAAGACCATACTGCAAACTTTATTGCATATCATTATACATTATCAAATAGAGAAGATACTAATTTCTGGAAGAAACAAAAAGAGTATGGCAAGAAGCACAATCATGCCAAAGCATGTTGGGAAGAGTATAGAAACCCTGACAATCATATAGGTAATAGTTTATATCCTGATTATATGTGGATGAATGTAGCCACTGCTATGGGGTGTTTTGATGATTCAGTTGAACTAAATACTAAGAAAGAACTGTTAGACAAAGCAGATATAATGTTCGAGTATTGCAAGAAATTAAGTAAGGCACAAGGCGATTTGGCTCCACATGCATACGATTGGCATAGAAAGTTTTTGTTTGATGGCAAAAGCCACGAAGAAGTATTAGAGGAATCACTAAAGAAGTAATGACATATCAAAATAAAGTAACAGTAAAAGTATTTTTCATGTTAGCAATTACCTTAATTGGTATACCGGCATACTTTATTACAGGTGGATCTTGGCAACTTGCATTAACATTTACCTTATATGGTTGTGTAACAAATGCATTGTCACAGATTGCATATCATCGATGGTTATGTCATGACCAATTTGTTCCTCATATCGTAGGACGCTATGCAATGTTGTATGGTATTATTATGAGTGCAAATGGAAGTCCAATACAATATGTGTACTCTCATTTAAATCATCATAAGAATTCAGATACAGATAAGGACACGCATAATCCAGCTGACCTAGGCTTCTGGAAAATGTGGTTAGGACATTATAAGACGCCAGAGGATTATATTAGTTTACGTTTTCTATTAAAGAAACGTGATGTAGTTTATGTTGATAGAAACTATTGGAAACTATATGCATTATTCACATTAATACATTTAATAATCAGCCCGTGGTTAGTTGTATGGCAAGCATTTAACTTTACTCACATGTGGGTAGCACTTACTTGGTTAAACTTCTCAGCACACAAAGAGGGTGGGCCTGCTAGATTAGGTGGCTTTTCAAACATCTGGATGATGGGAGAGGGATGTCACGACATACATCACAAGTATTCAGCAAGACTTGATATGTCACGTGATGACCTAACTGATTGGGCTGGTAAATATTATATTCCAATGTTATTGGCTAAGAAATGAAAGTATTAGAAACATTCACTGGTGCAGAGGGTTACGAATTTAAAGTAGTAGAATACGATAGCACATTAAAAGCAGACTTAGAAGAATTCTGCGATAAGTGTGGTGATGCAGGTATACTAAATAATGCTAGTCTCAAAGCATTGAAGTTTGGCAAATGGGGTTCACAAGAGAACTGGTGGTTTGTTTATCACGAGGATAAGATAGTATCAATGGCAGGTGCACATTACTTGCCACATGTACATGATACATGTTATATGATAAACTATAGATTGGCAACACTACCTGAGTGGCGTAATATGGCAGACGATAGACAGAATACTAGAAGAATGTATCATGAGTTTGGATTTGCAAGATTAGTTCCTTTTATGGTAGATTGGGCACATGAACAAGGAGCCACAGATTGTGTGGTTACAACAGCATCACAAGACCACAGTGAAGATAGAAGTGGCACGATGCACAAGATATGGAGATTTGCTTATGTGGCATGGCCACACGAAGATAAGCTAACTCTATTACATAAAGATTTCCCATTGTATGGGATTAAGCAAGATGTTTGGAAGTTTAATTGGAGAAACTTTAGAACAGGAGAGAGGATAGAAAAACATGATTAAAAGTCTACTAGAAAAATATACTTATGGTTGGAAGATGCGAACACTATGGATTGTTTTGCACCTGGTATTACTCTTTAGTATTATAACCGCACCAGAGTATTTTTGGTACTCGTTTGCATGGGGTTGTATAACAACTATGATAGGTGGATTTGCAGGTTGGCACAGATATTGGGCACATAGAAGTTATCAGACTGGAAGGAAACGTCAGGTACTATTGCTCTGGTGGGGCGCATTAGGCTTTCCAGGTAAACCATTAGCAACGATAGGTGGACATAGATTACATCACAAATATTCCGATGTAGAAGGTATGGACATACATAGTCCAAGAGAAAAATCATGGTGGGAAAACTTAATGGGTTTCTATGAAGACTTTCCTCCTGAACGTAGAATTTTTAAAGACTTATATATGGATCCGCAAGTAAGATTTATGCAACGTTATTATTTTCAAATTATTACAGTTGCTATGATTATTCTATTTCTTATCGATCCAATCTTACCGGGATATGTATTAGGTATTACAGGCGTGTATCAATTTTGGGTAGGTACATTTGGTATTGTACATTTACTACACATATTTGGTAAGCCAGAACACGATACAGGTGATGATAGTAAGAATAACTGGTTCTTAGCATTAATCACATTCGGTGAAGGTTGGCATAATAACCATCATAATAACAGTTTAAGTTACACTACACAAGAGAAGTGGTATCAATTTGATCCAACAGGATTAATCATCAAATACATTATAGCAACGGATTTAAAATATGACCGTATATATTAACGACCTTTCATGTTTCACGCCCTTCGGTGATTTACAGGAAACATGGAAAGGAGTTACCAATAACAAAGTAGCATATGGGCCAATTACAAAGTTTGACCCAAATGAAAGTAGATGGACACGAAGCAAAGTAGCTGGAGAGTTTCATTTCGATGCAAAAGAATATCCTATCATAACTGAGTCAGAACGTGATAGACTTCCAGAATCAAATCAATGGGCTTTAGCATTAGCAAGTCAAATAAACTTAGATGGATTAGATAAAAGTCGTACAGGTGTTATTGTATCTCCGGGCTTCTCTATGTACTTAGAAATTTTACAGTCAAATAAGGAAAATGCTGATAACATTTATCACTATTGTCCTGATATGATTGCACATAATATAAACATGAAATATGGTTTAACTGGTGCTAGTGCAATGACCTTGACTGCATGTAGCACAGGCATCTATAGTGTTATATGGGCGGCCATGATGATTGAAATGGGTATGGTAGATAATGTAATAGCAGGTTCTGTAGATAAAACTATACACCCAGATGCATTCAAACAGATGGGAAAACTCAGAGCCTTATCAACCAAATATAATGATACACCAGAAAAAGCATCAAGACCTTATGATACTCAACGTGATGGATTAGTATTAAGTGAAGGCGGTGCGTTATTCTTATTGAGTAAACATAAGACGGACAATACAATATGCGAGATTGATGGTTATGCTATCAATAATGATGCCTATCAAACTGTTGCTCCTCATCCTGACGGCAAGGTTGTACAAGAATGCATGAAAGATGCTTTAAAAGACACAACACCTAGTCTTATTAATGTACACGGAACATCAACACCTATGGGAGATTATGCGGAACTAGATGCTATCAATAGATTAGGATTACAGGATGTACCCATAGTTGCTAACAAATCACAGTTAGGACACTGTATGGGCGCCGCTGGTTCTGTAGAACTTGCTATGTCTATTATGTCTCTAAAACACGCTATTATACCGCCTACGGTGAACGTAGAAGCGTTTGAAGAAGGTTATAGTCCAAACATACGTAGTAAGTCAGAACGTGCAGAAATAACCTCTGTATTGTGCAATTCTTTCGGTTTTGGTGGCACAAATGCTAGTATTTTGATAAAATAATTAGTTTTTTATCTCTCAAAAGGTTGACAGGTTGTAAATCTGTAGTATAATATAAGTATATTAACAATAAAGAGAGACCAAATGATAACACTAAAATCGCTAAAAAATGACTATATAGTAAACATTAGACCTGTTGATGCTCCAGCTGGAGAAGTTGACCAATTATCAGTGTTTGCTTATGATAGTGACCATGCTAAAGATATCATACAAAAGATATTGGACAGAGGTGTTAGAGTCCCTATGTTAGGAAAAGATGTAGAATATATGGTGGAAAGTGTATATGTTCCTGGTTCAGATGAATATGCTACTAAGCCGGTAGAGCATAATAGACCTTCTGCTCATATTGGGAGTGCTTACATTGTCTAGTCTATCAAATGTGTCATTGCCAGTTAAATACGTAAAAGGCAATAGGGATGGTAAATATCATAAGATTACTACAAGTGATATGGATTATTACACTAAGTTTGCTTTAACCAGGGAACAACTAATTAAAGAACGTAATGCGATTAATGAAGTATTGAAAACTTGACAATACAGCGAATCGTGTTAATATGTATACATAATGAAAGATAAAGGTAACGTTCACATGCAAGTATCAAATCAGAAAACAGTTGATGAAATAGTAGATGATGTATTGAAAGATGCAGGCATTGAAGTAGATGAAAATTCAGAAGAACCCGTAGTATTCGAATACACTGACCGAGAAGTAAAAGAAATGATTGTCGGCGGTCGAGTACGTATGCTTATCAAACATCCGTTCTTTGGTACACTTGCTACACGATTAAAACTAGTTGAGGCAGAATGGTGCCCAACAGCCGCAGTTGATGGCAAACATTTTTATTATAACTGTGATTTTTTCAGAACTTTAACACCGGAAGAGATTGACTTTGTAGTAGGTCATGAGGTTCTTCACTGTGTATATGACCATTGTGGTGAGGGCGGTCGTCTATTCGATTTTGAAGAGGAGGATCGTGATGCTCAACTTTGGAATGTAGCCGCTGACTATAAAGTTAATCAAGGTTGTGTTGAAAGTAGAATTGGTGTTATGCCAAAATCTGCACTATTCGATCCTAAGTATCATGGTAAATACACTGAGGAAATTTATCAACATCTGAAACAAACAGGTCAAGGTGAAGACAAAAAAACACTTGACCAACATATCATGGGTAATGGCAATGATGAAACAGGTGGCACAGGTGGTAACGATCCTACAGGACGTAAAGCGCCTATCAAAATTTCTAAACAGGAAGCAAAACAACTTAAAGACCAAATGAAACAGGCTGTTATTCAAGCGGCTCAAACTGCTGGTGCTGGTAATATGCCTGGTGATATCAAAAGACTTGTTAAGTCTATGACAGAACCTAAAATGGATTGGCGACAGTTACTTAATACATCTATTTTAAGTTTACTTAAATCAGATTTTACATGGATGCGTCAATCAAGGAAATCTAGGTCTATGGGTGTTTATCTTCCAGGTCAAGACAATGATACTATGGTTGACTTAGGTATCGGACTTGATGTTTCAGGTTCTATTGATAATAAAATGTTAGCTGACTTCATGGGTGAAGTTGGAGGCATCATGCAACAGTTTCAGGACTTTAGACTTAGAGTTTGGACTTTCGATACTGAGGTTAATGAATTTTCATTCAAGGAGTTTACTCCGATGAACCAAGAAGAAATCAAAGATTATGAAATCGTTGGTGGAGGTGGTACTGATTTTGAATGTAACTTTAACTTCATGGAACAAAACGATATCAATCCTGATAAGTTTGTAATGTTTACTGATGGATACCCATTTGGTAGTTGGGGTAATCCAAATTACTGTGATACACTATTTGTAATTCATGGCAGTGACTCAATCGTCCCACCGTTCGGTGAACACGCTTACTACCACAAAGAAGCCGCATAAATACTAGGGAGTATAAAACTCCCTTTTCATACGAGAATAAATATCATTAATGAGCGATACCTTACTACTAAATGCGGACTACAAACCTTTATGCCTCTCGCCACTTTCTACTTTAACATGGCAAGAAAGTATTAAACTCATTTGGTTGGATAAAATTAATGTATTAGAATGGCATGATGATTGGGAAGTACATTCGCCTAGTCATACTATGAAAGTTCCTGCCGTAATTGCAGTACGTGAATATGTATCCCAAGATAGAGAAGGTATAAACTTTTCACGTAAAAATGTATTCATACGTGACCATTACACTTGTCAATATTGTTTGGATTCTTTTAATCATAAAGACTTGACTTTGGACCATGTTAAACCTAGATCCAAAGGTGGTAAGTCTGGTTGGGAAAATATGGTGACGGCATGTAAAAAATGTAATACAACTAAAGGCTCACGTACTGATATTAAGCCAGTCAAAACACCAATCAAACCAAATTTCTTTAGTTTAATGGCTCAAAAGAATTTTACAATGAAAGTCAGGCACCAGGTTTGGCTCAGATATCTGGATTGGCCGGAAGAATACGTGAAAATTATAGCATAATTTCAAATAAAGTATTGACTTCGTTCCCTCAATTTGTTATAATAGTAGTTGAATAATTAAGTTATTCTATTATATATAATAATCTAATGTCAAAGGAGTATACAACAATGACAGAAGCAAACAAAAATCCAGAGGAAGTTCAATCAGAACAACCTTCGGTAACAGTAAATGACTTGGTTAATATTTACAATATTATTGACTTAGCATCAAAGCGTGGCGCTTTTCAAGCCGCGGAATTATCATCAGTTGGAGCAATCGCCAACAAAGTGAAGGCATTCGTTGACCATGTCCAAGCACAACAAAAAGCGGCGGCGGACGCGGCTGGTGAGGCGGCAGGAGAACAACCTGCTGAAACTACGGGCGAAGGTTCGGCTAGTTAAATGGCAATTACTAAACACATTGGTAGACATAAAGGCACAGGTCAACGCCTAAGTGTAGTCTTTATGCAAATACCAGAAGACAAGGAACATGCTCTAGTAGTTTACTCGGACATGTTGCAAGACAAATTCCATGATGATTTTATGGCGGCTATCGTATCGCCAGAAGGCCAAGCGGCAAATTCATTGCATGAGGCACTTCAACGTAAAACATTTTGGAATGGGGAAACAATGTTAGAATCACTACATACCAGAGGTCACTTGAAAAAGGTACCAGTGGATGCAGTGATAATGCAACCAACTCCGCAAAAGCAAATTCCATTAGGAGATATTCTCGAACAAATGGAAAGGATTGCCGATGGTGCTGAAAGACCAGCAGAAGATGTTGGCGAAATGCCAGGCGAAAGGATTGATGAACAAGTTGCACTAAATAGTGAACAAGATAACAAATCAATCGCACAAAATCTTTTACAGCAGGCTATTCTATTAGAAAATGAAGCTGAAAAGAAACGTGCAGAGGCAGTTAGATATGATCCAACTCTGGCACAAAAGGCGGCAGAAGCCCCTAAACGTGGTAGAGGTAGACCAAAAGGTACTACTAAGGAAGCTATCGCGGCAAAAACAACCTCAGCGGAGATGTAAAACTATGAGTAAGCGTAGTGAAATATTAGATGCAATTACACGTGAACGTGAAAAGCATACAGATATGCCAGGTTCAGAATTAGATATTAAGAACACACCCAATGATTGGGTTGCAATAGCTTCTTACTATCTTGTACAGAACACCCGGAGAGCCACTATGCTTACTCCACCAACAGCGGATGATTATAAAGAAAACCTCATTAAAGCAGGTGCAGTAATCTTAGCCGCAATAGAGCATATTGATTCTATGAAAGACAAGGACGAATTATCATAATGGAATTTGATAGAGAAGGAGAATTCGACCGAGTAATGGAAGAGATATTTCCAGTAAGTATTCCTTCAGCTTTTGTTAAAAGCATAAGTGTTAAACTAGCGAACGGTCAGCATGTCGTCCTCAAAGGCGATGAGTTACTAAATCCTTTACCTGTTGCTAATGATTTTAGTTGGGATAGACTTGTAGAGCAATTCGATGCAATAGAAGATATCCAAGTATTCATTGATATGCCTGCTATTAGGCAAAACGTAGTAATGAATGTGAAAAAGATACTAAATAATCATTTCATAGAGTACTTAGAAACTAAGTCCAATAAGAAACAGGAGAAGGATGATGGCGACTAATATGATTCTCGCCGCTGATAGTTACGGTGGCATTGGTTATAACAACGATTTACCTTGGGCTAAAATCAAACGAGACTTGAAATGGTTTTCGGAACATACTACAGATAATGTAGTTGTTATGGGTTCAAATACATGGAAAAGTTTAGGCAAAATAGCCCCACTTAAGAATAGAATTAATTACGTAATAACATCTAAGAGTATGGATGAATTCACAGGTGCCCATGATTTATATGACCATACAGAATATTCATTAGAAAATATTGTTACTGCAATTCAATCAAGACACCCTAGTAAAGAAATATTCATCATTGGTGGTAAACACTTATACGATGATGCTTATAAATTTTGTGATAAGATTTATTTGACAAGGATAGATGGTGTTCATTCAGTGGATACTACATGTGATATAACAACTTATTTAAAAGATTATACACAATTAACAGCAAGTAAAGAATTAAACCCACACCCGGAACCCCATTGTACATTTGAAGTGTGGCAGAGAATTGAATAGCTTTAATAATCTTTTCGATGGTGATAAAGAACCAGAAACAACTTTTAAACAATGTTCCAAATGCAATGAGATATTGGAATCTGACAATTTTAGTTGGGGAATAAACTTTGGTATACGAAAACAAAGACATGAATGTAAAAAATGCGAAAAGCATTTACAAACAGTCAGAGCCAGACTTAGAAAACAACACGTAAGACCTGCTAAAGATTTTTGTTGTCCTATATGTTTAAAGAACGAACAAGAGTTACAAGGGATAGGCGGAAAGAATCGCAGTGTTTGGTGTGTAGACCATGACCATGATACAGATGAATTCAAAGGTTGGCTATGTCATAAATGTAACAGAACACTTGGTGGATTTTATGACGATATCGATATGTTAAAACGGGCTGTTGTATATGTTGAAAGAGTAAATAGAAAAAGTAAAATGAGGAATAAGAATGTCTAATTGGAGTGAAGAAGAATATTTAGAACTGCTATACTATGTTATCAACCAAGGAGAACTAAGAGACCAAGAAAGAACTGGTACCGGAACTCGTAGTAAGTTTTTTTCACATTTAAACTTTGAATTAGAAGCTGGATATCCCCTACTAACTACAAAGAAAGTAAACTTTAAAGCAGTACTCAGTGAACTACTTTGGTTCTTAGAAGGTTCCAGTGATGAACGTAGACTAGCAGAAATTCATTATGGTAAACCTAGAGAAGAACTTATAGACAAGAATACTATCTGGACTGCTAATGCAGATAATCAAGGCAAAGACTTAGGCTTTACTAACACTGATACAGAAAAGAACTTAGGACCCGTATATGGCGTCCAATGGCGCTCATACAACGGTGCTAGACGTAGAGTTGACCAGATAGCTGAACTAATAAAAGGTATTAAAGAGAATCCACAATCACGTAGGCATATTCTTAATGCATGGAATCCAAGTGATATAGATATGATGGCTTTACCTCCATGTCATACTATGGCACAGTTTTATGTATCCAATGATAATAGATTACATTGTAACATGTACCAACGTAGTGCAGATTTATTCTTAGGAGTTCCATTTAACATTGCATCATATTCTTTATTAACATATATGATTGCACATGTATGCAAACTAGGTGTAGGTGAACTGAATCATATCTTTGGTGATGTGCATGTATATGTCAATCATAGTGATGCAATCAAAACACAATTAGGTAGAACTGCTAAACCATACCCTAAATTAAAAATCAACAGAACTGTAGAATCAATAGATGATTTTAAAATGGAAGACTTTGAACTTGTTGGTTATGACCCGGAACCGTTTATAAAAGCACCAATGGCTGTTTAAAAAGGTATAGTATTTTCCCAAGGTAATCTTTTTGATTTATCTATTTTAGGTTTAGGTAAACAAAACACTAAATGGGTTCTTAGTATTTTACTTGCATTTATGGCTGTGTGTACTTTAGTTGTATCAACTTTATATACACCACCATATGGTATTCTACATACTTTATCATCTATAACCATAAAGCAATCATCATGTGTTACTAGAGGAATATGCAATCTAGGCGTCTTATCTTTATGATAAGTTAAGCATGTCTTCATACCTAACATCATAAATCTACCTCTCAGGACTCCATATTTCTCGTTTAACGCATTAACTACTTCCCCTATGTAAGTATCTTTCCATAGGTCACATAGTAAATCAAACTGTTCCTCTTGTAATATTACGTCACGCACTTTAGGACCAGAGTTTTCATAATCTTTCTCAGGAAAATAATCATCCCAATCATATATCAAACTACCACAACTATCTAATAGTTGCTTCTCCCCTTTAATGCCTTCTCTGCATTGAACTGCTATTTGTTTTTCGTTATCGATAAGTTTCTGTTCTATTCCTAATCCTTTAAACTCACCTAAAAGTCTTTTGTAATTAAAATCTATATCTAATTTTTCTACACTCATTCGAAATCCTCATACTTCTTGTCATGTTCTTGCAATGCATAAGACAGGCATAATCTATTAATATACCCATCCCTTTCAAAGTGTTTGTGTTCTTCCTTGTTGCTTATGCCAAATATAACACTATCACTTGGTTCTATCTCTAGTTTTTTGCATAACTCAACTTGCTTATCTCTGTATTTATTACACATATAGTCAGGACTGAACGCTTTCATTAATTCTGAATGTATTTTCATTCCTGCCATTTGTGTATAGTAATGTTCATTCTGTAACTGCAATGGTGTCTGTTCACGTAATTTCTTATATAGAATGCCTGTACGCAGGCCGCCAGTTGAAAATGTTTTACTAAAGCTAAAAGCTACATGTGTAATACAATCGTAGCTTAAATCCAAGGCCTCGACTTCTGAGACACCAAACAAGCAACAGTCTATAAAAACTTCACAATTTTTCTTCTCGCATATACGCATAATCTTACTCCAATCATGGTGTACATTTCCTGTAGCACTAAATGGATAGCTTATGATAATAAACATATTTTCTTCTATATCTGAGAAAGATTCTAATACAGGTATTCCTAAGTCCTTATGATACGTGTACTCACCTCTGAATACGTTTAAGTCTACTGCATTTTCATAGAAGTCTGTGAATGCATCAGTAATACCATTGGTTACTAATCGTATAGGAAACTTATCTAACCCTTTTATCTTAAACTTTTTACTAGAATGTATCCACTTGTCATATTGTTCTATGAATGCCATTTGGTCATGTAGTATTGAAAAGTCATAAGAGTCATTAAAGATATTAACTGAACTTCCTACTTTAATAACATCTTCATCTACAATAGCTTTTGCTTTACGAATAGCCTGTTGTCTATTCTCACAATGTCTTGTAAATAAATCTATCTTATCCAATCTTTTCATTAGGGTATATCCTGACCATTGAGCCTGGTGCACGTTTAGGTATCTTGCTATCCGCACTTGATACGCAACTCTCACTGATACATACTTTAGGTGCGTCAAACAACTTGAACCCACTCTCTACATATCCTAGAGGCTCATCCGAACAACTGTATGAACGCTTGATAGAGCCATCAGGTTCTCTAATAATAATACCTTTAAACCCACTCGTACAATCCCAACCTTTGAACTTATTAAAGTTAAAAGCATTGAAACGTTCTGCTTGGTCCATGTACCATTTCTTTCCCTTGCTGTCTTCAAACTCTACTTGCATAATTGGTGGGACACCTTTATCATCACCATTCATTATGTCTTGGTTCCACATAGTTTTCTTTGGCTTAGGTCTTATAATCTTTTTGCCTGTTGTCTTTTGTAAATCATCTGTGTATGCACGTTGAGGCATACCATTCTGCATAATTTCTAATTGCTTCTCTGTATATCCCTTTACAACGAAAGACGCTGTAGGGTCACTCTGTGGCTTTAGAGTAACGTTTATACCACGATTATGAAAGTACAATGCATTCTCCCAATCAACGTCAAATCTATCTGGTACTAAAACCATATTGATTGTTACTTGTACATCATATTCCATGCATAACAATAGTTTATCTGCAAACTCTACTTTGTCCGCAAACTCTCTATGAAATGATGCAGTAATACTGGCACGGTGTACTTTGCCTACAATCTCGCAATACTTTTTAAACCAATCCATTTTACGAGATATATTTGAGGTCATGTGTACACTAGTATAATTACAGTTAGGAACGTCATTAGCCAGATGCTCCAACATGTCAAGGTATCCTGGATGGAATGTAGGCTCACCTCCACTTAAACTAAAGTGAAAACTATTAAATCCATTAGCACGTGCTTGTCTCTTTATTTCATCAATAGTTGCTAAACACAATTCTGTAGGTCTATGGTCTTTTCTATCTGACCTAGCATAAGGCCAACAATAACTACACTTGTAGTTACAGAAACGACCTAGTAACCAAGATACTGAAAACAAATCTCTATATAATAGAGTACGTTGTCCTACTTTGACAATATCATCAAATGGTATCTGAGTAAAGTCATATTGTGACCACTTGAGAGAGTCTTTATCTATATTATCCATATTAAACCTTATATTTCTTCATTGCATTATACAACTCTGGTAATTGTTTTTCCATGTTTTCGTTTCTGATTCCATCAAGTTTTTCATTGTATTGCCAGAACTTCTTATTATTTTCTTCTGTGAACCAATCTTCATCATACATGAACTTAATATTATTATCAAGTAATTGGTCCATCTTCATTATAGCCCACTCTTTATTTGCAGGCTTAATCATTCCCATTGCCATAGGGTTCTTCTTAGCAAGTGAATGATAGTCAATGTTATTTACTATTTCTGTTTTGAACTCTGTTCTAAATTCTTCCCATTTGTCTCGTACTTGGTCTTTTACTTCTAATGGTAGAAATCTTGTTGCTAATTCATGTGGTCTATGTATTGGGTGTGCGTTAATAAATGGCTTAGGATTATTCTTTAACATAGGAGATATAACTGCAAAGTCTTGTTCTATCTTCCACTTTAAGAAATCTGTAAAATGAAAAGCATTCAGGGCACCAATAGTAAATGCTATCCAGGCTCTGAAATTCATTTTCTCTAATCCAACTTCATCTAGCCTCTTTAAATTCTTTTCCATCAGTTTTGATTTAAGTGGGTTACGTACATATTCTAATGTCTCCCCTATTCCGTCCATTGATATACCAAACTGAACTTGCTTAAATTGTTTCCATAACTCTAATGCTCTAGGCTGAATGTTAGTTAAGTTAGTATTGTATTCAAGTGTCATTTCTTTTGCTTTATCTACTTCAACACAATACTTTAAGAAATCATAATGTTCTTCAATGATAAGAGGTTCACCACCAACTAGATATACATGTTGCATACCTGATACATTTTCTTTTAGGTTCTCCCAGAAATGGTCTTTCTTAACCCAATCATAATCGTGTGCAACAAATCTGCCTTTATTGTTTTTGTACATTTCAACAATACCATGAGTATCTTTAAACTTATTTGTACCCCACATCTTAACATAATCATCATACCAAGAACTACTATCCATAGGAGAACACATGCGACATTTAAGATTACAGAAGTTACCCAATCTAATATCATAGTAAGTCTGTTTAATATGATTTAAATCAATCTTGCCATCTTCTGAGGTATGTGTTTGTGCTTGTTCTAATGTTATATGTTGAGCAAATCTTTCACCATCATTGATACGTCTGGACTTCATGCCTGCTTTTTCTTCACGTAAACATCTAATGCATTCTGCATGCCATTTGCCTTCAAGCATTGTCTTACGAATATCTTTTGCAAGAGGAGAATTGATTGCATCTGTAATCTTATCTTGTTTAAGATTATAATTTTCACCATTCTCTTTTTTATATATACCTCTTGTAGGCCCTTGATTGGCATGACAACAAACACGCAAATCGCCATTGGCACGTGTTGATATGTTTATCCAAGGTAAGATACAAAATGTATCAGACATGATGAACGCTCGTTTGTTTTTCTTCGTTATCTTTCATTTCTGTGTCCTCATAATTCTTCTTGCTATTGCCTCTAAAGTCTAAATCTTTGCCACATGTTTTACCACATATGAATAGACGTTTGCTCTCGTTACGCCAGCTATCAACTAGGTCTTTTGCATAGTATTCTGTATTAAGTATATCAAAAATTGAGTGCTTTGACAAGTCATTAAAGTCTTTTCCGTACTTATTTTCTAACTCAATTCTGTCATCTATTCTTTTCTGCGTACCTTTATCTTCGCCTACTGTACTATAGTAATGCCCCTGCCAACAACATGGCCACACTTTGCCTTTATAATCTACAAAGATACTTTTATCTCTAGCTGTTTGACAATCAATTTGTGTTGTCTTTACATAGTTATCAAATGTCTTATGTTCTTTTAGTATTGCTTCAAAATTCTTTGTAGTATTAGATGCATCTGTTTTCTTTGGTGCTTCTAATACTGTTTCTTTTTGCATTGGGTCTTTCTTCTGGTGTTGCTTTGATACAAACTTAATCGTTGTTTTCTTTTCTATTGACTCATCTTCTCTAGGAGTATCTGGATCTGCACTATAATCTTTAGGTATTACATAACGATTTGATTTTTTATATCTAAATTTTATAAAACCCATTTCATCTGCTAACTGTCTTGCTTCTTCAATCTGATGTTCATTGTGTGCAAATGCAATATAATCCCATCTAGCAAATCCTCCTGCTCCTATAAATGCTTTCGCATTACGCATGATAATATCCCATTTAGTGTTAACTCTGTATAAGTGATTAGTATCTTCTAATCCATCAATAGCAAAAATAACTTTATCTTGTTTACGCATCATCTTAGCAAGTTTAACCCACCACTCTGCTGGATGCACCCCACCATTTGTACTAAGCGTTACTTGTGGAACACCAGCATCAATGTACATCTTAATAACCTCTTGTAAGTGAGGATACATAATTGGATCACCAAAGTTGCCATTGATAAAAACATGATTAGGCAAGAAAGGTTTCATTTCTTCTAGCATATTATAAAGCAACTGCGGATCTGTATCAACCAATTGCAAATCATCACGTTTCTTTAACACAACTCCGTCATGGTCTAGTCCTGTGGTTCTCGCACACATAGGACAAAGGGCATTACATCTTGAGGTTAACTCTAGGTGTAACACACCAACATCAAACTTAATATATTTTAGTTCTTTTTGCTTCGCCATTTTAAAAATAACTCTTCCGGATATCCATACGCATGATTAATTTCTTCTAGTTTCATTCCCCTAGTAGGAGACCCATCCCAATCTGCACTATGCAATCTAAGATGTTTGTTTTTCTCGCACATTTTATTGACTACATCTTTGTAGCCTGCTCTACGTTCTTCGTATGATAGCAACCATGTTGTATATCTTGTAGTAATATAATTACTACTCCACACCACACTGTCATATCCTTCTTCGTGTGGTTTAATTCTATCTATAAGAGGCTGTGCATTTCTACATAAATCAGCAACACCATATGTGATGTTAGGATTATGTTTTACCTTTTCATGCATTGCGTAGAAGTCTTCCATCGTATCAAATATTCTTAGAATACTTTTCTGATATGCCTCTTTTGCCTTTTCTCTTTCACTATCCCAGTTAGGAGCTTCAAAGTTAAAGTCTTCGTATATTGATATCAACGCTTTATCAGTTTTATACCATTCGTCATGCAAGTAATCTAAGTATTGATTAAAGTCTTGCGGATCCCATTCATTGTGCATCCACTTTCTTGCTTCTAAACTGTTTGCTGATATATCAAAGTAATTAATCCCTACAGTCTCTACATCAGTATCAGGGTTCCAACCATTTAAGAATGCAAATGTTTTAAATCCTGCGGCTACGCTATAGATATTCTTTAGTGGAAACTTTCTAGGAACAAAGTATACATCATTAACTGATTCTGTATTCATAACCCATATAGCATCTGGTGAGCGTTTAACTGTGTAACTCTGATATTGTAAGAATTCTTTTTTGCTATCTCCTAGGTTGCTTTCCTCTGGTTTAAACTCTGCACATCCTTCTCTAAAGAATTTTTTGAACTCTTCCTGTTCCTCTTTAATCTCTGGATACAAGTATGTCTTAGTCTTACGTGCCTGTTCATCAAAGTTTCTTACTGGTAGTCCTGCCTCTAAACTCTTTGCAATTAAGTTCCAACCAAAGCCTGTTCTGTTAATTGTCTCTTGTGCGGGCCCCGGTGCCAAATATTTAGGTGTATGACCGTCGTGGAAGTTTTCCATGCTACGAATAGCTTGTCTAACTTCGTGTTGTTTAACTCCAAAGTCCCCAAACGCTGGTCTACCCATAGCTTTCCACATAGGATAATTGATAACAAAGCATTGTTCGTGTAATCTAAACCATCGGTCTTTGTGTTGTTCGTCAAGAATATGTCCCATCAATAGGAATTTATTTGCCTTTGCATCTTCTAACCAATCATAGTTACAATACTCTCTGAATAAACTATATCCATGCTCCAATGGTTGCCACGTGTCATATAGTATATTACCATATGCCTGAACTACTAGAAGGACAATATCTTCTTCGTTTGGATCGTTGGCTAAGTCTGCTAATATCTTATCAACTGAATCTTCTTCGTAAATCTTATGTCGATAATGACTATAATTATTTCTAAGAAAATTGTAAGTAATTTGTCTATTATAGTTTGATACTTCTTCATCGCCAATAGTTTTAGATGTATCTAATACTGCACATCGTATTGCTTTAATAAAATTGGTTGAGCGTTGATGGTCTGTGTGTTTATTCATTAATTTTATTCCAACTGTTTAACATAATATCTTCATAACCTCTACCACCATACTGCCCATGAACAATCATATGAACTCTAACTTCATCTGTATCATTCATCACTGCATGTTGGTGTCCTACATTCATCTTAATCATCTTACCGGGCTTCCACGGAACATATGCATTATCATCAATCATTTTAAAATAACAATGCTCAGGATTGTTTAGCGATATATTCAATGGTCCTAGCTTATTGTGTTCATAATCATTGTGAGGAGTAATGTATCCTCCTGGTTCTAAGTACATATAACGAACTCTATCGAATGACATATAACCTGGGATAGACTTAATCATTTCTACTGTCTTAGGACATTTATCTGCAATCTCTGTCCAATGATATGCTTCTCTTACTTCTTCTTCACTTTTAAAATCGAAACCCATAGCTTTAACATCTTTACTATCCCAATGCTGAGATACATGTTTACCTAAACCATGTAATGTTAAACTACGCCAGCCTCTGTGTCCGTAATCATCAGGGTTACTTTCATCGTAATCATTTTTTCTATGTTGAATAGCTTCATCGTATACTGCCATTGCTTCATCGTAACATGCTTTCCAGTCAAACTTCGGTACATCTAATACTAACCAAGGGATACCTGACTCATGTGAAATCCATTTTACTTTTCTGAATCTTGCTGACTCTGGAAATCTAGGTTCATTCATCAATGCATCTACAAATGTATCTGGTACTGTATCAAAACTATAACTATGCCTATCCTTAAATTCTTCGTTAATTATATTTGGATAATTAATTGTCAATGTCCAACTCCTGCTGATTTACGTGAAAACCGTTGTCTTCTAATTCTTTTAATAGTCTGTCATCAAACTCACCATCCCAATCTTCTCCGTCATCTGGAGTCCAATCTAGCAATGGTGCCATCTCTGGGAATACATCTCTGAAATTAGTCTCACGTATCCCATCCATTTTGTTAATATATTCAATAAACTCTGGCATACGCTGTCGTGACCAGTCACCGCTCTCTGAGAACTGCAACATACCTTGTAATCTTTTCACACCATATGATGCTTGGCGCCAATCTTCATATGTTACTGGTGTTAGTGAACCTTTAGTACATAACTCCCAGTTTTCTTCTAACCATTTGATGAAGATATCATATTTCTTATGTGTCATTTCTTTGAACCAGTTAGGAAGAACTTTAACGTTTAGATGAGGTGGGTGATAAACAAAGTGATAGTTAATCATACCTGCACCTAGCGGCCATAAGTTAATCTTCTTAAAGTTTTGTTCTAGTTTCCACTTAACAAAGTCTGGTAAGTAATAAATGTTTAGAGCCTGAACTGCACATGCTACTGTAACTTCTACATTAGGTCCTGTGTTGTCTAATAGATGAAACTGCTTTACTGTGTGTTCCCATTCACTTGGATAACGAATATAATCATTCATTACACCAATACTATCTACTGAATAATGAAAACGTACACGCTTGAACTGTTTCCACAAATCAAATAAACGCTGTGGCATTTCAAGTCCATTTGAATTATAACGCAACTCAATACCAGGAGCATATCCTCTTTCGACAACTTCTTCTAGCAACGTGTAATGTTCTTCAATAATTGTTGCTTCTCCACCAGCAAAGTATAATTGTTTCATGTGTGGTATTTGGTCATACAACTGATCCCAGAATGCATCATTCTTTTTATGCCAGTTATAACTTGCACCATCAATCTGGCCTTTATTGCCCCATTGCATAGTTTCTTTCAATGACTCATTTTCAATACTAGGATGTAATTTAATCCAATCTTTTACCCACATTGAACTGTCGTGTGGTGAACACATGATACATTTCAAGTTACACTTCGACCCAAGTCGCAAATCCAAGTAACGAATCTTTGGAGGGATAGAACCATCTTCTGCCGTCTCGGCGATAACCTCTTCCATATCTACTCTGCGTGACCAGTATTCTGTTTCCCAATATCTTTTTGACATGTGGCCTGCGTCTTCCTCTTTGTAACATTTCATACAACTAGGAGGCATTTCGTTATTAAGCATTTGCTTACGCACATTCTTCATGTAATCATTATTCCAACTTGACATCAAGTCGCTGTGATTTAAGTTTGCAGGTTTACCATCAGCATTTTTTAGAACACCAACTTCTCCGCCGTGTTCTTTGTCATTAGTAGGACCAACTGAACTCGCATTAGCTGTACAACAAACACGCATATGTCCATTAGGTCGTGTGCTTAGATGTACCCAAGGCAAAAGGCAGAATGTCTTTGTTGGAGCACCTGTTCTACGTTGAAATTCTTCTAGGTTTTTCTCTAATTCTGGATTGTTTTTCTTGGTCATACTGTATTTATTTCACCTTAAATTTCGTTACTTCTGTGTCAGATACGCAACTGCACCACGTTTGTGGACATATTCTGCCATCAGTTGGAAATACTATTTCGTCTGGTTTGTTTATGTTACCATGAGACAAGTGTAAGAAACAACTGTTACCACTTGTTACTGTTCCATTTAAATTAACAACCAATGCTTCTATTCCAATCATACATTTCCAGCCCTTCCAAGAGTTATGTCCTTGTTCCATTATGTGATTTGCATTATCGAACACTTCTGATTTGCCCGTCTTAGTGTTTATATATCGCATTTGCTTACCAAAGTTCTTTCTTTTGAACTTCTTTATTGTCATTATATGCTCATATTCATTTTCAACTGCGTCATCTATCTCTTGCCGATACTTTGTCTGTCCATCCCATTGTCTTAATTTATCAAACGCACCTTCTGGATATACAAATGTATTATCACTGCCTAATGTTTCTTGTAATGCTTTCGAATTATGAACTATGCACTTAGAATTCTCATGGTAATATTGAGCCGCTTCATAATTTAATTCTATTAACGGAGGATATATAGCTGACTGAATAGAACATATCGTTCCCTTGTCAGTAAGTATGTTTGATACCTCTGTTATATGTTTATAGTCTGCACTTTGTGGATGATAACTTATAATAACTTCATCGAATATGTTTGCATTCTTCTCCCACCATCGTAGGGTTCTTGAACCGTTAGTCAATATTCTTACACTAGCATTTGGGTCGTATGCTTTCATCTTATGAAATACTTCCTCAAACTTAGGCCAGACAGTAGGTTCACCACCTAACAAGTTCCATAGTATTCTCTTACCAGGAGCAACAACTCTATAATGGTCTGTTAATCTTTTAGTGAACTTTAGAAATACATCTACCTCAGGCCAAGGCTGACTGCCGTCATGAAAGTAATCATCACAATAAGTACAGGCATAGTTACAAGTATTCCCCATCATCCAATCAACGATAATATAATCATTCCCAGCAATAGGCTCGTATCTGTCATACATATCGTGGTATGAAGTATCTGCTTTCATCCTGAGTTTTAATTCAGCCATTATTTAAACTGCTCCGCAAATGCATCAAACTGTTTTCCACATTTTTGTGAACATACCATTGGTTTACCTGCATGTGTATTTGGTTTACCCCAACTATCAACAAGTCTTTTAGAAAAGTATTCATTGCCCAATACCTGTTTGACTCCATGTTCCTTTGCATTGAACTCATCTTTGCCGCCTGATTGTTGTATCAATTCCCATACTTGGTTCTCGCCAGGCTTCTGCCACCATTTATACATACTGCCTGCTACCCAACAACAGGGCAAAATTAAACCCTCTGCACTAACATATATGCTTTTCTCTGCGGCTACTTTGCAACTTATTTCTACATTATCGAAATAGTTTTCTAATGACCCATGTTCTTTTTTAAGCACTTCAATCTTTTCTAGTGCTTTATTTTGATACTTAACTTCCTTAGGTTTCTGTAGTAACTGCGTTGTTCCGCCTTTTCTATTCATAGCTTGGTGTTCATCTTTGCCAACTTGTTTCATCGTTGAAAAGAAACGTCCGGTCTTTTTAGGAATAAACTTCTTAAACCCTGTCTTCTCTGCTAATGCTCTTGCCTCTTCTACCTGATGTTCGTTGTGTTCAAAGATTAAATAATCCCAATGTGCTTTGCCACCTGCTTCGATAAATGCTACTGCATTTTCCCACGCTATATCCCAATTAACATTCTGTCTATATAAATGATTAGTGTCACCCAATCCATCAAATGAAAACTTAACATAACTCCAGTTACCCAATGTCTTGGCTAACTCTCTCCACCACTCTGGCTTCTTCGCTCCGGCATTTGTATTCATACCAAGAGTAAGTTCTTTCTTGCATGAACGAAAGTATTGAAATACTTCCAGTGTTTCTTTTGCAACAATTGGATCTCCAAAGTTGCCACACATATAAATTCTATCTAACTGCTTCACAAACTCTGGAGGCATCATCTTTCTGATATCTTTTAATGTTAATTCATGTAGTCCAAGGTTAGGATTATCAGCCCCACCGTGTATATTTCTATCACACATAGGACATGCCGCTTGGCACTTCTCAGTAATTTCCAAGTGTATTACTCTTACATCATCATAACTGTAAATCATTATAATCCTTTTTAATAACTTCCCAAACTTCTGGTACAAAATCTTTGATATGCTGTTCTCTAACTTTATCAAATCTTTTAGTTGCTCTTGCAAGATGCAATGGAGAATATTCTTTATCGTCTGACTGGGCATAAATCAATGCAGGCATAACTCGTTCAGCATATACGTCATCCCATTTATTAAATCTCTCAATCAATTCTTCTAAGTATGGTATTCTTATACTAAGAGGAATGCTTCGTATCGAATCCCATTCAGGAACTCTTAAAACTTCTGGTCTAACTGTGACCCCTAATTCTTTTGCCCACACGACTGTATCATATAAATTAAATAGATTGTAGGCTTGCAACGTAAAACTTATTTCTGATACGTTTTTACGTGATTTTAATTTATCTCCACGTGCAATATTGTGATATATCTTTATAGTTTTATTTATTGTTGAGAACTTCACTGGTGTTCTAATATATTCTACTACTTTGCCTATACCGTCGATACTATAATTAAATGATATCCTTGAGAACTTAGATAATTTATCTAAGAACCTTTTATTATTATTCGTACAGTTTGTTGTAAAATGTATTGGAACATCAAAGTATTCTTTATCAATAAGAATATCTAAAAATTTATCTACTTCTGGCATAATTGTTGGCTCACCACCTAGGAACTTAATTCTCTCTCCTTTATCAGCCGCTTGTAACAAGAACTCAATATTGTATTCATTCTCTAACACATTTGATTTTCTTATAATACCATCACCTAACATTGGTTTCAGTATTACTCTATTATCTTTTATTTCTTTCTCCATCTGTGAACTTGATATAGGTCCACACATACGACATTTTAGATTACATAAATTGCCTGGTCTAATATCTAAATCCAAAGGAGCATTGTATTGATTTCCTGTTTCAACATTTGGTTGAATCTTTGGATTATACATAGCATTGAAATTCATTCTATCGCTTCTGCCACCTGCATCTTCTATGTCATAACACTTCGCACAAGTACTAGGTCTCTCATTACGTAGAAATCGTTTTCTAAACTCTTGGTAGTAATCATTGCCCCAACGTTTTTCTAAATCTAAATCTAAGTCATCTGTTACTAAACTATTTTCACCAGACATACAACAAACTCGTTGGCCTTCATTACTGTGAACATACATATGAGCAAATGGAGCCGCACAAAAATTACTAGTGTCGCTCTTGCCATCTTGGTGTTCCATTAGCAATTTCTTCAAGGCTTGCCTTGCTTCTACCTTTTCTTTGTTTATGTAGTCTCTGACCCGAGCATTTTTCACTTATTTCTCTCCGATAATCATATAACGGTTATAATACTCTAATGCTAATGTTCCTCTGAATAATTCTTTTGACATGTTTAGTTCTTTAGCCCAACTATCAACATCTGTTTTAGTATTAACAACAGTTTCGTCATCATGTTCAATAAAATCATTATTTTGTAATATCACTAGCGTTCCTTTTGGAATAGCATTCCACCATTTATCAAATTCTGCAATATGCTCACAACTAGTATTGATAACACATGTTGGTTGTCCAATTGTATGTGTCGTATCCATAACTTCGAACTTTACTGCATCACTGTATTTATAATGTTTTATCGGTAGTGTTTCTTCTGAGAATTTTAAGTCTGCGACATCTTTAACAAATGCTTTGAATTTCATTTGGTCAATGATATATTCTTTATTAAGTGTGTCTGCTGGATTGTCCGTACTTGGATCTATATCAAAACTGTATATATTTCCTTCAATCTTGCAACGTTCAAATAGCAACGCTGGTAGAACACCATACCATCCTGCACATGTATATATTGTTTTACCCAAATCAATTTCATAATTATTTACTATATCTGTTAACCATAATTTAGATTGTAATTGCCCTCTACTGAATGCATCAGTTAATGCATCGCCTTCAAAACGATTAATCATCTTTTTCATGTTCATAGGAATAGTATACTTTCCCTCAGTGATGGTATGTGCTAATTCAAATATCTTTGTCTTAAATATTGTTGCACTTTTAACTTGTGCAATTTCTTCATTTGATTCATCGAACCCTTGAATAACTTTGAACAATAAAAATAAGTCTGGGTCTGTATCAACTGCAATAATATTTTTTAATGCACTAAATATTTCATCATCAGGATATTCAATATTCATTATTACTCTGAATAATAATTCAGTTTGTGATTTAATAAAGTTATGATTACCACATACATTTTTTAATGCACCTAACCCTTCCTCATCATCGATTAATTTCTCTAATATATTAAACAATAAGAATATTAAATCTCTATCAAACTCGCCATCTTCGGCACAAACGATATTTTTTAAATCGTCCAAGGCATCTGTTTCATTTGGGTACATCCCATTTAAAACTCTGAAAACAAGATACATTGATTTTCTATCAATAGTTTCACATGCCATGAAGTTACGTAATGCATCCAATGAATCTTTGTCTTGAGATATTTTGTCTAACACTTTGAACAGGACGAATGTGTTATCACAAACTTGTCTCTCATAAACAAGATTCATTAGAGCATTCATGTTTGCTCTATGTTTCTTACCTAAGAAGTAAGAAGATAAAGTAAACACGCTACTGAGTTCCTCAGTATTGACAATTCTTTCTAACTCAGATAGCATCGGTCTACTATTCCCATAAAGTAGATTTAGTCTATCTGCAATTTCATATGGCTTCATTACTTAAGCCCCATTTTCATAAAGAATTGTTTATCTCCAACTGTAATCACTCCGCTGTATTGTTCAAATGACATCGGAAATCTTAAGTTGAAATTTTGTGAACTTGGAAACGGCCTTGGCACATCACCAGTTTCACCAACTACTATTACTCTTTTTGTATCTGGAATCATTTCATACCAATCCTGGAAATTAGTTAAATGACTAACACTACAATTAATAATAGTACCTGGTATCTCTTTGTAAGGTGCTGAAAGTTTTCCACTCTGCAAACGTGTTTGAAATTCATTTTCAATGTAATTAATATCAAATAAATCCTGAGTGTTTGCTTTGAACCTCCAGTCTTGTAGTAATTCTTTCTTATGTAATTCATCTGCCAAGAATTGGCCAGTACCATTGATATCAAATGAACGAATATTTTCAAAACGCATCTTCGTATCTAATAGCATAGAAGCCAATAGGCCTATACCACCACCTAGTAGATATACTACGCCAATGTATTTCTGACCATATACATAAATCATTTGCTGTATAATCCAACTATACAACTGTGCATTTTCTTTATTAGCAAACGAACTGATATCTACATTCGGATAACTATAAATCATATCTTTAAATCTATCTACGATTGCATCATTATCCGTTAACTTGACATGTGCTAAAAACTCCATTGCACATCTATAATTATATAATTGCTGGCTGACGTTTTCTTTTGAATAATCGACTGCCATAGTTTGATAATCATAATCTTTTGCAAGTATATCTCGTTTAATCTTTCTACGTTTTCCAGGTGTAGATGTTATTTTAATAGCTTCGCTTTCAGGTATATCTTGTACTACTTCTGAACTAATATCCACTGATGGGTCTTTGCTATCATAAAGGTCGTCTGACTTTGTTATTTTACTTTTATCAAATCTGGCCTTCCGTCTTTCTTGTATTTTACTCATCGTTAAAGTCCTGTTTAAATTGTTTAGTCAACCAATCATAGTCATTGATTAGTCCTAATTTTTCTGGGTTGCCCGCATTTTCACTTCCAAACTTTCTGCCTGCGTTTGCACCTGCTATTGAATACTTACCATAGGGAACATTCTCATCAGCAACCGTACACCAAATATTAAGTCTTTCATTATCATCACCCTCTTTACGATTGTGAATAATGCTTGAACTTAATTTAGTACATTCTCTGAATGCAGACTTCCATGTGTCATATGGATTGGTATTAAATGCTGTGTAGTTTGCAACAACTGGCATTGGTTTAAATTTATCTGAAATTGACGTTGTAAAGTCAATGTTCCAATCTTTTGCATCACGCACTAATTGTGTTGGGAATAGTTTTAGTCCACCGAAACCATATATCAATCCATTAATAGGATTTTTAGACTTCCAAACATGAACTGCATCTTCGTCCCATACTGTCGGGAAATATTCGAATTCGAATTCATCTGTAATTATCGCATCAGCATCCAGTACATAAAACATTTTAGTATCTGCAATTTCAGCCGCACGTTTATGAGCATTAAAGATACCTTTAACTCCGTGAACTCGTTTTGCATTTGGTACACGTGAAAGTAATTTAGCATAATTTTCTTCTGCTTCTTTTTCACGATAGGAAAGAAACACTACATCAAAGGCAATATCTTTTGAAGACGCTTTCTTAGACTTAACTGGTTTCTTATTCTTGAAATTCATTTTTCTAAGTTTGTCATCATCGGGCTTCAACTCTTTTAGAGCGGCAGTGGGTATAAGGCTTAGTCCACCATATTGATGAACGTAACCAGTGTAGGGATTTTCTTTTGGCCATACATGAAAGTGTGACTTGTGATGCCTGTCTACATAATATGTTCTACTGAAATCTTCTGTTAATTCTACATCATTATTGATAGCCCAGAAGTAACCCGATTTGGTCATACCTGCGGCTTTCATATATGCTTTATCAAGTCCTTTACTTGCATCAATTACATCGATATTCGTATGTTCATTAAAATACTTGGCATGTTCTTTGTACATACCTTCATCAAAATAGAATGCAGGATGTCCTACAACTCTACTTGCTATCTCATCAACTCGGATAATATTTTTAAATCTATCGAATGAGAAGTCTTCTTCACTTGGATTAAATTTTTCAAGATGAGGTCTATGAACTAGATATACTCCAGCTTCTTTTCCTTCTTCGCTTTTAAATGCAAACACATTTTCAATAGAAAAGATATCAGGATAGTAATCAAATTCAAATGTATCTAATAACTCTACCGCGGTATCTATTACCCAATAAAACACCCTACCTTTTGATTGCTTATACGCTTTGAAAGGATCACGTGTGAAATACTTTTTAATATTATGTTTGTCCGGCACTCTCATACCATACTCATCATGTAGATTAACATTTTCTGAATGATAATCTTTATTACTAAATGCTAGTCCGCCATGACCTAAATCTTTGCCTTTTCTTGAACGTTGTTTCCAAATATGACTTGGACCTAAATTATATAAGTCAGGATAATAATCATCTATCATTGGATTAATAAGTTTTAAGTCAGGATTGACCATCCAGAAAGTATAATTATTTGCAAGTTCCACTGCTTCTTCTAGTGTTCTTGCTTCTACTATTTCTATTTCTTTTAATGTACCTACGATTAAATCTACATCTTTTTGTTTTTCTTCGTTAGGATTACGAGGTACAAGTCTTATACCGTTACGCACAGGCATACCAGTTGATGTATTAACTTTAAAGTTATGAATTGCGTCACTATCATATAACATAGGATAATAACTACAGTCAAAATCTTTTACATCTTCGTGTACTAACCAGTACATTGCTGTATCGACTTCGTAATTTAAATCTAATAGATTAGTCGTTTTAATAATAGGAAATTCTACATCACGAACTTGTTCATCAGTTTCATAGATAGCTTTACGTTTAAAGTTAAACTTTTCATATTGACTTTCTGTGAATAAATTAATATCTTTTCTGAATAATCCTAACCCATAGTATTCTCTAGGTGTGCCATCTTTATTTGTTCGTTGCCAAACAACTATTTGCTGTCTAGCTTCTTCTGTCATAGAAAATTCAAACTCATAATCGAATTTAAAATCCCATATTGCAGTATCTGGTGTAATAATATAATAATAATTATATTTACTTTGTTCTCTTGCTTGTTCGTGAACTTCTAAGGCATTGCCAGATAGTTTTTTAATTCTGTGTTCAAATTTATCTTGCAATTCTTTGAAATTGCTTTCACCCCAACCTTTATCCCAGAAAAATATATCATAGTCTGGAATATATGTCATGTCTAATTCATGCTCTTTAATATTATATTCATCGTATTCGGATGCAATATAAATTAACCCCTTACTTAGGACATGGGCAGATACCATGTCATATAAATCAGGATACCAACCAAATGTATGTTCTAAATTAAATTTAGATTCTATTGCTGGATCCACTATAATAGTAGGATATGTTTCAATACGTGAGAGCCCACCTTTTAATGTGCTTGAATGAATTACAGGAATACGTTTCAAAGTACCAAGTACTTTGTCAACATCTTTCTGCTTTTCTTCATCGTAATTTCTTGGAACTAATCTAATTCCATTACGAACTTCTGTAGTACCGATAGTGACTTTAAAGTTATGAATATTATCTTTGTCATAACTCATAGGATAATAATCAGTGACAAAATCATCAACATCATTACTTACTAACCAAACCATTTCAGTATCACATGATTTAATTTGCGATAAATCCATTAGATTATCTGTGCGAACTAAATCATATTCAACCGGCTTAATAACTTCTGAAGGAATATATAATGCTTTGCGTCTAAAATCAAAACGCTGATACTTATTTTCAGTGAATAGATTAAAATCTTTTCTGAATAAGCCTACGCCTTGATATTCAAGTACATTATTCTTATAGTCTGTTTTCTGCCATACAACAATTTGCTGACGGCTTGCCTCTGTTAAAGAAAAATCAAACTCATAATCAAAGTTAAAATCGGTTACGGTCGTATCACTTGTGATAACGTAGTAATAGTTATATGTAGAATTCTTCTGTGCATGTTCATGCAACTCTGTTAATGTTTCTGTATTCATTGATTGAATACGTGGGAAACGTTGCTGTAATTCAGTAAAGTTATTATTACCAAACCCACGATCCCAGAAATATATATCATAGTCAGGAACATGTGATATCTCTGCCGCATCTTCATAAAACTGCATATTGTATTCATCATAATCACCTGCAACGAATACTACACCTTTACCTAATGCATGAGCAGTTGCCAAATCATACAAGTCAGGATAGAATGAATAATTGCTATCTAACTCAACTGCTGGATCAACAATAAGAGCAGGAAAAGTTTCAACTGAATCTATTCCTCCCTGTAATGTACTTGCTGATATAATAGGTACTTGCTTGATTGTACCTATACAATCTGGCATATCTTTTTGTTTGTCCTCATCGGGTTTATTAGGGACGAGACGGATGCCATTACGCACTTCATTATTACCAGACATGACTCTAAAGTTATGAATGAATTCTCTATCATAACTAAATGGATAATATTCAGTAGTAAATTCTTCGACATCCTCATGAATTAGCCAGTACATATCCGTATCAACTTTGTGACTCAAATCATGCATGTCACGTGTTCTGATAATCGGAAACTCTAAGTCTTTGCATATAGCATCTTTCTCATAGACTGCTTTCTTTCTGAAATTAAATATTTCATACTCACGTTCCTTGAACATAGGTCCTTCTTTAGGGAATAATCCTAGTCCATGATATTCACGTGTCAAATTAGTCATTGGATTTTGCTTTTGCCAGACAACAACCTTTTGTTTTTCTTTATCAAGTCCAAATGCAAAAGAATAATCGAATTTAAATGTATCAAATACTTCTGTGTTTGGATGAATTAAATAATAAAAATCTGTGCGGGCTAATTCTCTGCACTTGCTATGCACATCGATATTAGTTTCGCCAGTTACTGTCTTAATTTCAGGAAAACGTTCACGTAATTTATTGAGGTTATCGACTCCAAAGTCTTTCTCCCAATAAAATATGTCATATGTTTCTGTAGTAGGCTTATACACAACATTATTTGAGTCATGCGATTTGAACTCGCCAGTCAAATAATAAGCATCTTTGATATATGCTTCGGACTGCTTAAGAACTTCGCTTGTCTTAAATAATTTGACACCAACAACTGAACGCCATACATTTCTTTCTTCTGCATTCCATACGTGAATGATATCTTCATCCCATTCATTAGTCTGAAAATCATAATCAAAAGATAAATCAACCTCAACATCTGGATCAATAACCCAGAAGTGTTTAGTGTTAGCGACACTACCAATTTTCTTGATTGCTGACGTTATCTTAGGGTCATTCCAATCTTCTAAATTGATTTTAACCATACGAAAGTTAGGATACTTTTTCTGTATCTTATCATATCGTTCATTGGTTTCTCTATCGTTCTTATAGGTTAGAAAGAATCCATCGTAAGCCATTGTTGTCCTGTCATGTTCATACTATTATTATAGCAGATTACGTCTTGCTTGTAAAGACCAAAGTTTGATAAAAGTTAGCAAAATCTGTTGCATCTTTAACATCATTGACGATTGGCATACCCTTGATATTGAGTGATGTATTAACTAACATAGGACAACCAGTTTTATCATGAAATCGTGTTAATAATTCATGTAGGCCTGCATGTTGTTCTTTGTTAACTGTTTGCACACGTGAAGTACCGTCTTTGTGAATAATTGCTGGGAAGTCTTTTGGATGCTTACACTTTGCAATAAATTGCATGTAAGGACCCGAAGGACCGTCAAAGTATTCATCGACATATTCTTCTAATATCATAGGAGCAAATGGTCTAAACTTCTGTCTACGTTTAATCTCATTCATTCTATCTTTAATATCATCACCACGTGGGTCTGCTGTTAATGTTCTATTGCCTAATGCACGTGGACCGAACTCTGCACGACCCGATGCAATGCCACAAATTGAACCTTTGATTAATGCATTGTAAACATCTTCGACAGGATACTCTCCAGGTATGTCATGTCCAAGATATGGGCTGTTCCATTTAATTCTTTCACGTGAATATTTTTGAGTGACACCGATACAACTACCTGCATCACCTGGATTAGGCATAATCCATACTGATTTGAAATAATCTTTTATTATACTATTTGCACTACAATTCAAAGCACAACCGCCCATCAGAACTAAATTCTCTGAATGACATTTTAATTTTGCTTTAATTAATATTTCAGATAATATCATTTCATAAACATATTGCGTTGCGGCGGCTAAGTCGAATAAGTCTTGTTCCTCTTTTAATTCAGGTAAGAACCATCGACAACCACGATGCAAATTCTCTGTAAATCTTATTAGAGTACTCGACTCCATACCGTAACCAACTAACCCAGACTCATGTAGAATACCAAACTCATCATATATATGTTGAATTAATTCTTTGCCTTCATATAATCTGTGTGGATCACCATAAGCGGCCATACCCATTAAAATATATTCATCTTCTTGAGGCTTTAATCCAAGACGTTGTGTCATTGCTGAATAAAATAAACCTATTGAACTTGGATAACTCTGAGAATATACCTTCTCTAATCTCATTCCACGTCCCTTCCAGAACGTAAGTGTTTCGAATTCACCTATTGAATCGATAACAACTATCGTAGCTTCATCATATGGCGAAGTGAAATAACCACTTGCGGCATGGGTATAATGATGCTTTTGATATTTAATTGGAATATGTTTTAATTGTGGGAATTTTTCTAAGTATTGACTCGGTAATTCACTGGTATCTAAACTTAATTGCCATTGACCTGCACGTAATTGACGTAATTTTTTAAGCATTGGCTTCTCATACCAAGCAATTATATCAGGCTTACCGCCATAATTAATAGCATCATTTAATAATGCATCATTTAAATCAGAGTCATTTTTCTTTTTAGAGTATCGTTCGGCATGCCCGGCAAATAAAATCTCGCCATCATGGACGATTGATACAGCGGCATCGTGGTTAATCGCACCACTGATACCCATTATAACAGGCTCACGCCTATTTATAAATGAATGGATCACGCTTCTTTAATTCCTCTAATCTTTTTTTCATTTCTCTACGTCTTTTGAACTCTGTCCAAGGGTAAAGAATAATATCGACTATTCTTTTAATCATGATTTTCTTCCTTTGATATCCTGATGTAATATCTCAGCCCATTCGGCGTGAGCATCTTCATCTGGATGCATATAACGTTCATCTCCTTCTACAGGAAAGAACATTTTCTTTTCATACATATAAGTAAAAAACGTTTGGTCTTCGTAAATTTTACTCATATCTAATTGTTTATACACTGAAACCATATCACTTTGCTCACATAACTCTGTGAACTTAGTTGGCTCTAATAAATTAGGAGTTAAATTAAGTGAATTAAATATTAAATAAGGTATATTATTTGCCTTAAAGAAACTCTGTAACGTAATTAAATGAATTAGATAACAATGAAAATCATATATAGGAGACCAAAAGTTCTTCATATATAATTGATTAAATAAATCTAAATCACGGTTAGTTTGCTCATCTAAATTAATATTCCCATGATACTCATGCGATGGAATATTATGAATTAATAAATTCTTGCTCTCAATAAAATGCTCTCTACGAGTAGGAGCGGTCATACCAATAGCAACAAAATCAACTTTTTCACCTGCTGATAGCTTCTCGCTTACAGTAGTAATAGTATTACGAACAATATAATTATTCGATACTCCACGCTGTGCCTCTGTTTCTACATCAGAAATGTTTAACTTTTCTGCAAGTACAAAAGGCCATGCCCTGTCTTTATGGGCTAGACCAGTTCCATATGTGAAACTGCATCCGTTTGCATATAACATATAATATTCCCTTTTTAATTAACTTAATTATAACTCAAATCGTCTGAAATAGCAAGTGTTTTCTCGTATTTAAAACATCCAAGTAGTGCTATTCTTGGCTCATCAGTATCAATATATACTGAATGATCCCAATTAGTATTTATATACCAAACTTCTCCGGGCTTCATTATTCTCTCATGTTCAACCCCACGTTTAGTAATAACAAATCTATGTTCCCCACGCATAATCATAGTAAACCTATCGATATGTGGTTGGTCTATATGTGGTTCTATTCTTTCTGTTGACTTCATCCATCCCATACGTAATCTATATAACTCAGGTACAGACAATATATCACGTAATTCATTTATAACAGGTATATATTTTACATTATGAACAGTCCAATCATATTCATTAACAGGTTCTGCAACTGCGGGTTTAGATATTAATTTCTGATGATAGTTACGAGTATTAACCAAGGTCATAAATTCATCACTCATATTATATGCATCTAAGTTAACTGACTTACGCAAACCAATACTTACATCCAGTACATCTTCTTCTGGTTGGGTATCATATAATTCATTAATTAATTCTAGGTTCATCGAACTCATATGTCCAAGACAATTAAATAATGGCTTATCAATTCGGTTACGTGCTACGCTTCTTTTATCCATGAATTTACTCCCTGATAAATACTATTTATGATAGATAACATCTTACTTAATTATCACGAACAACTCCCAGAAGAAAACACATTTATGGATATCATGGCTGATATCACACACAAATGTAATATGTCTTGCAAGAATTGTTACATACCAAATCGTGAAATCCCAGACATGAACTTAGAAAAGTTTCGTGATTTCTTATCACGTTTAAATGGTCGTTGCATGATACGAATAGTTGGTGCTGAACCTACAATGAACCCACAGTGTGGTGAATTTATTCGTTCAGTATTTGAATTCGGACATCGTTGCATTTTACTTACAAACGGATTAAGATTATCATCACGCAGATACGTTGATGAATTACATGATACAGGTTTACGACATGTTTACCTATCACTCAATGGAGTAGATAATGATGATTGGTATGAAAAGATTGATGAACTACGCTGTGCCGAAAAGAAAATAAAAGCCCTGCGTAATATTAAAGCACGTAAAATGATACTAGACACAGGTACAATCATTGTTCCAGATGTAAATGAAACAGCACCCGGTCAGTTATTAGAACTCTTTGAACGTGAATCAATACGTCATGCTTTTATGAGAATTAAAAACGTAGGACAATTAGGTAGATATCAAACAGAAGTCGCAGATAATGTTAAATTAAATCAGTTAGTTAAGTTATGCTCAGAACAAATGAACATATCAGAAGACTATATCTGGAGTCATCACGATAATCCAATGTACGGAATATATAATGATGAACCCAATACTATATTATTCCCACTCAAAGAAGGTAATAAATTAGTTAATCGTGGACACTGGGTTAAAATAACAAACTGGGACACAGACAATGACTCAGGAATACCTGACCCAAATTCACGTAGACGCGGAAGAATAACAGAAAACTGGACTGTTGCCCCACTATATGAACATATTAAATTAAACGAAGGTGAATACTAATGGATAGCACACAAATACTCAAAGACGAAATACTCAAGCGATTAGACATAACAGTTACAGATGAGGATATTAATGCAGGCATTTCTCTTAAAGATAAAGGTATTGATAGCTTAGATTCTATAGAACTACTAGTCTCAATAGAAGATATAATGGGATGCGAATTCTCAGATGATGAACTAGACAAGCTAGACAACTTACGAGACTTAGCTGACTACTTGCGGACATTCGAGTAAAACGCAACTCAGAGTTAGATATAAAAGAGAAAACAAGGGCGAAGCCCGGAGCGTAGCGACTTCTTCGGTAAATTTTTTTGAACTAATTAACAACTGATTAAATTAAATGAGCGATAAACCTAATCCCGCTGACACCACAAACCTACGCTACAATAACCTAACGATAGAATACAGTAGCCTATGGGGAACTTATTCTATTATGAACGGTGCAATGTCCATAATAGATACTCCAGACCGTACTACAGCTTATAAAGTATATCGTGCTAGAAGTGGGCATGATATTACCGAAAGAGAATTCATAACTTTGGTTAAATACAGATAACACTAGATAACGATAAAGGTAATAGTAATAAACAGAGCTAAATAACATAACTGAGACAGACTATGAAAACAACCTATTCACGGGATTATACTATATACAGACGGTTCAAGATTATTACAGAACATAGCAGTAGTGGGTATAAACATACTGCATACGTGCGTGGTATAGTAGTTATGATTACTCATTCTCTCCCACTGCTTTATAGATTCTTACACTCACTAGGGCCTAAAGATAGTGATATCACAGTCCGGGACAGGTATATTACATACAAGTACATTACTAACAGAACGTCACACAGTGATGAACCATCGAAACAATCCAGAAATAGGGAAACTCAAAGTGAAGATACTACCCAGTGATGATTTAAGTAATCAACCAGACTATAACGAGAACTATAAGAAATACTTCCCAGAGATACATGGTGAACACAATGAACCCACGATAAAGGTATCAGTGCTTAAACGGTTATGGGCATTCTGGTTACGGTTCTCAGAAGATAAGTATCCCCTATAGTGAATTAAATAATTAATTAATTTAATTAATGGTATATTCATAATTCCTTTTAGGAACAACGTCCTCTTCCTAGCGGTAATTATTTTATTTTCCTGCAACATATGGGCTAAATGTACCTTTAGAGCGCCTTAGAGCGTGTTACAGCGTGATTCGCCACCATTCTGGATGAATTATATAGCGTATTCCACAACTATGCTCTACAGTTACCCTATACTGTTCCCCTATAGTGAATTAAAACCGTGCCCTACGTGGGAAATAGTTTTGCCATAAACTTGACAATACAGCGAATCGTGTTATAGTATATACATACTAACAAGAGAGTGAGAATATGAAAACATTTACATTTGAAAATCATTTAGGTGACGTATTTACTGCACAAGCAGAGAACGGCCTTGATGTTATGGAAGATGCCAATAAAGCTATATTGTGGAATAATTGGTCTGATGGAGTATGGAGTCAAGTAAGTGATACTAAGTTCGTTTGGGTGTTGGGTAACTTTTTCGATTAAACTTGACAAAACCGCGAATCAAGTGTATACTATAAGTATAGAATGAAAGATGAGGGAACAAATATGCAACAACAGTTAGATAATTTAATTCAGAATATCAAAGACGATTATTACCGTTGGACTTCACGTAATGGTACGAAAGAGTTATCGGAAGTTAATAAATCCATGATTGCTGAATTCAATTCAAAGATTACCCTTAAAGAGGGACAAAAGTATATCAAAGTCATTAGCGGAAGTTCAGTATGGGGCTTTATCGCTAAAGATGATTTTAATAAAGGAAGTAAGTGTTTCAACAAAGGTGATATCCTTAAAGCCGCTGGATGGCAGGCTCCTGCTCTAAACGCCGCTCGAGGTAATATCTTCGATGATGATTACACTATACAATGGACAGGTCCTCTTTACTTGAACTAATGTCTAATGGGCTACGATGGGAAAGTATACGACTATGACGAGTTTTAAGGGTTGCCCTGGTTTTTACGTCATTAAACAAACAAAACCCATAGTTCGGGTAGCTTAAACCTAGGCTGGGATACGTAGGGTATCAGGCAATTAAGCAATACTGTAGAGAACGGTGACGGGAGGCCTTTGGCCTCCCTGAACCTGTACTGTTACGGTTATCCGGGAAACCTTGCATACGTATGCAAAACCGCCCGGTAATGGTTTAACATTAAACCTTTTTAATCATATATATTATATCATATATATGTTTGGCCTCCGGTATTAAAAACTTGACAATATAGCGAATCATGTTATAGTATATACATAATGAGAAATAAAGTGAGAGAAACAAGTATGACAAATTTAGAATCAGTATTCGCAACCGCAGTTGTTAACCCAGAGAACCTTAATTCAGATGGTTCGGTCAACTGGAACTATGTTGATGCTGATTGTTTCATGGACGCTGACGGTAACAGTCTGAGTATGGTAGATTACATGACAAGGTTTGATGCACTGGTTGCCTCACACATAAACAAACAGAAAGTGAGCAAATAATGTCTAAGACAGGAGCATGGGTAATGGAACTGGAAGAACAGTTCTGGGATAAGTGTGCAGAGTTTATTAAGAGTAATGATACCGTTTCAGAAGCAACTGCTGATGCAGTACAGTATAACAAGGAAAGCCTTTACTTAAGCCTTGATGAAAACGATATTGAAGAAACAGTGTCAGAAATGTGGAACGAATATTGGAGTAAGTATCAATGAGTACATTCTATGGTATAACCGGCATCATCTGTATGATATTAGCAGTAGGATGCATCGATGGTCCAACCGGTTACGAATCAAATAACTGGCTAGGGTTTGGTATATTCACTGTGTCTGGCATTGTATTAATGCTACGTTCAGTGTTGCTATCACAGGAGGACTAATTGGGTCCATTTGATTTCAATACTCAATGGGAACGTGCTAATAAACTAAAACAGTTTATACATCGTTTACCAGACAACATAGACCCGAACTATCGTGCTATGTGGGAACAGAAGCTACAGAACATAGCATGGGACCCTAAGACATACTATGATAGGTATAAGATATTATATACTGTTAACGGGAAGTATCAAGCAACTGTAATAAAGGATAACAATGCATAAAGATATAGGTAAGCAGAAGTTCAGGGTTAAGACAGCGTACACTACATGGGTAGAGTATGATGTAGTAGCGGACTCTCCAGAGCAGGCAGAAGAAGCCGTACTGGAGTGTGGAGGCATAGAGCGTGTCGTATATAAGGATGGGTTCTATAAGGGAGAGGAAGTAGAAGTATCAGCACAGGACTGGAACTCAGACTATACTGGTGACTTGTATACTACTCATAAGATAGCAGAGTGCATACCCATAGACTATGAGGATGGGGTAGACTATGATGATTACGAATGGAGTACAGATGAATGGGAATGGAAAAAAGAACATAACGGCAAAGCACAAGCATAGTAAGAAGTCTAAGAGTAAGACTCCTACTACTATGGAAACAGCGTGGCTTGATGGTTACCGTGCATGGAAAGAAAAACAAAAAGATTCAGGTAAAAATAAAAAATAAAATAAAAGGCCTTGCGAATCGGAACTTTTGTATATATAGTAGGAAAGTGTTTGGCCTGGAGGTGGCGTTTGGTCGCAGACCATTTTTTGCCTCTATTTCCATATAGGGTTTCCCTATACAGTGTTTACCACTTTTTTATATTGGATCCACATTCCAAAAAAATACGCAGAATATTTTTACCACCGTGTCATGTATAGGGTGCCAAAACTTGACAAACCGTGTATAATCGTGTATACTACGTATATCTTAATTAAGGAGTCTCCCCTATGATTGTTACTAATATGTCTAACTATATAAGTTCTGCCTCTAACTCATTTGCTACTACTATGTATGAGAACTTTTTATCTAAGCATGATTTAGAACCCGATACCGAATTTGTCAACTTCAAGCATGACTATCTAGTATTAGAACCAGGATTAACTCACTTAGAGTATGCTGATTGTTTAACTGAACATGAGTATCAAGAGAACATTAAGCTATACGAAGAAGATGGATTTATGTGTGTTGCGTTTCATCCACATACTCAGTTAGCTATTCTACATGAGAATAATATGATTGCTGATGAGATATATAATAATCCAAAATACTATCAATAAAAACTTGACAAATAAAGAATCAGTGATATATTATATCTATAGTCAAAGAAAGGTTTAAACATGTGGGTATGTAAAGATTTAGAATCAGTAGTATATAAACTAGATGAAAGTATTCCACTAGAGGGTTCTGTACATTCAGTGAATAAGAATAAGTGTTTAGAGCGACTACGTAAAGCAGGGAATGTAGTACATGACATATTCAATAACGGATTGGGTAATAGGGGTAGGCAGTTACGTGTGTTAGGCTTACGCCGGGATCAATTACCATTACCTGAATATCGTCACGGGTATTACTATGAAGGTCAGTGGGATCGTATTACAGAGATAGTAGAACCGATTATGGAACAGATTATCCTTGATGCGGCTGTTGAGCAGAATGTACACATGGAACTAGTACCTAACTCAGCAAGTGGTAAGATAGAATTGATGGCGGTATCATAATGTATTCTGATTGGATTATCATTGGGATAGCGTCAATCATTGTCTCAGCCGTTATTATAGGGTCTGAATACTTGCAATACCGTTGGCACATGTATCGTGAAATGAAACGGGTTAAACGTGAACTTCGGAGGACTAGACAACAATAGATTATATGAGTAGTTTATCTATATGAGAAAAATTTTCCGAAAGAGAAAGAGTTTCCGCGACGCCTTTTTCGGAGGACACGCAAATAACAAACTAACAGAGAGGTAGTATTATGAGCAAAGAAAGTTATAACAGAACAGAAGAAGATGAATACGGTCCGTCGTATAAACAAGCGAAGATGTTCCTACAGTTTTCTAAGATAGAAGACTCGCAAGGGAACCCTAAACCGCTTACGTCAGTGCTTACTGATGATAACAAACGTGTACGTGTAACACTAGTACAAGCCAAGAAGATGAAAGCCCTAGAACAAACGATTGTCAAACCATTTGACAAACAGAAGTTTGCTGATTCAATACAGTATGAAAAGGGTTTACGTGCTTGGTTGAAGTCTCCTATATTGGATATGTTGTAAAAACTTGACAAATATCGAATCAGTGTTATACTGTAAGTATAGTTAATAAAAGAGAGGTTAATACTATGATGAGTAAAGAATTAGAAAATGCAATCGTGGCTCTGAGCCGTATACAATCTAGTGGTGAGTTGTCAGTACTAGCAGACCATTTTCGTAGACACCAAACGTTTCTAGGTAAACAAAAAGCCGCAGGACTTAAGATTGGTGATACTATCGAATGGGAATACGGTGGGGTACTAAAGCAAGGTGTCATTACCAAGAACAATCGTTCAACAGTAGACGTATCTAATGCTGGTAATAACCCAATCTTTCGAGGTAGTACTCGATTGCACAAATCAATGATAACACGTAAAGTAGCTTAAGGAGGCACATATGAAAATAAAAATAGACTTTAGTAAGGTAGATGTAATGAGTGTAGAGGGCATCGATTATGCTGATGCTCCTAAATTCTGTGATGCATATATCTCAGAGGCTGAAATCGATGGCGTTGAAGCTACCGAAGAACAGTTAGAAGTAATCAATGAGAACGGTTCGTTCTTGCACGAAGCCGTGTATGATTGGATTCACTAAATGGATTCACTTCAAGTTTTTTGGGATACACTTCAACCCTTAATCATTACCGGGATAACTGTTGGTGTTGTACTAGCAGTTATAGTCGGCTCCGTTAAATTCGGTTGGCGATATGCGCCCTGGATTGTCGCATTAGGACTATTAATTTTATTCCTAAAATAAATAAGCACTAGAATGAAACACATAATTAGAAATTTATTTGCTGGTCTCCTAGTCCTGGCTGTATGGGCTATGATTATAAGTGGCACTGTCTCAATGGCACGTGCAGAAGAATTACCAGACAAAAAGAGCATAACCGAAATTAAACTGTTGTGTGGCTTTGATGAAACAATGGATTATGCAATAGCTGTTTACATGTTACCAGTGCAACAACGTGCATCTATACGACCATTGATACGCAAACCAAATGGCGAATGGACAGATTGGATACCAGTACACGTGCAACCAAGTCCAACAGAATATAGTTTCTGGGTAGATATACAAAACGGATACATGGTATTCACAGTTAATAGACAAACTTTGGAATATTCAGTAGTACAGTCAATCGATATGACTGGAAAGAAAATGATCCAAGGTGGTAGATGTACAATAGTACAATGAAAATTCTTTACAATAATAAGTTATTAGATGTTGATGAACTAAGTGGTGCAATGACCTCTGATGAATTGATACAGTTAATAGAAGTATTTGGGTTTCCTGGGTGGGCTTCACCTGGGTTCTATCGTTGTGTTGAGTTAGGTTTTATTGAAGAAGGACTTGACGAATACGATTACATTGACAAGTATATAGAACGAGACCCTAAGACACTTCATTAAATATATTACTCAGCGACTTTGCTATACCTCGGTTCACTGCACACCCTCTATGTGCTAACAACCTATGTATTTCATTCGTATCCATCCTTGATATATCTCTAGCATACATATTGTTTACAAACCACCATCTATCCCTTTCAGGCACTTCATGCCAATAGCCTCCCATAGACCATTGTGTTAAATTTTGTTCTGTTCTTCGAGGCACGTTGATATCGCAATTAGGCCACGGATAACTATCAAAGATATCATCTATAAACATTTCAGCTAATGGTATATTACGTTCTTTGCAAATCATCTGTATTGCAAGACGATATGAATTAATCAAATAAATGTTATGCGGATTATCTATATGATGAGACCTGGGCATGGATGGATGAACGTCTTCTGGTTTTCTCTTAAACTCTTTGTCAAGGTACCAGTAGTTTAGTTTATTAGTTCCGGGTACCACATCATGTCTTCTCCAACGTTGATGAACTTCATCTCCGGCATATCTCCATATACTAGTAAGTCTATTAACATTTGGCCATACAACTGCGATACCTTTACATGTGTCATTCACACTTAAGAACTTTAATAAATTATTATATACAGTAGTAGTTGATGCCCCACCTACACCAAAGTTTAAACAGTCATGACCTAGATATTGTTTAAGAAATTGACTTACTGTATCATTGTAGTAATTACCTGTACCATATATATGCGAACACCCAAATATTGCAAATGAATTAGCAATATCAAATGTATTTAATGGTTTTTCTCTGAACCCTATTTCATTATGTATGTATTGTAATGGCCTTTTTGATATATGATATTTCCAACTTGTTCCTAACTTTTCAGAAAATCGTTTATGGTTTAACTCCTCAGTGGAATCTAGGTAATCATTCTCACTATATCTACAACAAAACCAATCAATACCTAAGTTAACATAACGATTTGCATCTGAAAAATCTATACCAGGATTTATATTACCCTTCATTTATGTGTCTCCATTTTTTAACAAACCTTAATGCAACTTTTTTATTCATTATGGGACCCCAATGTCCGCCTATAGGTCCGTTACCTTCAGGCTCATACGCTCCTATATCTCTGGCTTTTATTTTATTTAATACATAGAGTTGTGCATCACTTAATGAGCCATCACTGTTATTAAATTCTTCCCACGGCAGTGTTGTGTCTGCTTGGTGTTTTGGTATCTGTATACAATTTCTTATTACATCATGTGTCCAGCTAGGACACATAGTAGTTAAATCTGTATCGATAGGATCATCTTCTTCTGTTACTTTTCCGGGATTATCACAACGTAGTTGATATACATTTTCTTCACCCATTATAGCAAACAACGTTTCTTGTGCTATGGTTCTTTGATAGAAACTCCTAGAATTGCTTACCATATCTACATCTGGAATAACTAATTCTCTCATCAGCGGTCCAACTTTTTCACCTGGTTCTATTATATTTGTTGGTGTGTCTGTTCCGGGTAATATATCTCTACGTAACCAAGTACGAGATATATCAATTCCCCATGCATCCTTAGTTTCTTTTACATAACCAAGAACCCGTGTGAACCTAGTTGGGTATGTCCAATAGACGAATATGCCTTTTGGTTTACCATACTTGCGAATTAAATGAACTAAGTTATGTAATATAACTCCGTTGCCTGTTCCACCGATTGCGAGATTGATAACTGGTGCTTTAATTTTTTCACTAATCATTTCTCCGATAGTTTCATTCAGTTGTTGTCCTATACCATAAATATGCGAACAGCCAGTTATGACATAACTATTCTTCCAATCAATTTCATCAAAATCTTTATTACATCGAAAGCCTTGCTTGTTGTTGCGGTATTTTATTTTTTGGTTATGCCAACGCCAACCTTCAGGTATAACAGAAGCCATATCATCAAATCTTTTTGGATGGTCGCTACCGTTCCAATTAGAATACCAGTACGGGTTTTTTCCAGGTGGTTCAGCAACTTGCCATCCTATTTGAGTGTCGTAGTCTATTATACCCGTTAGCCTAGGTATTGACGGTCTTAAGTCTGTAATGGGTTCATGAGAATCTTCTAACGTATGAAATCCATTCACTGTCCAAAACCCTAATTCAAAATCACTCATTGGAGCTTTCCATTCAGCATCCCAATCATCTACCCGCATATATTGCCATCGCTGTAGTTTCTTATGCTTTGGTAACCAGTCTTTGCTCATATTAAATTCCTTGACAAATAGTTCGAATCACTATATACTATATTTATGTTCGTAGTTAAAAGGGAATCTAAATGACACCGGTACTTTATATACTAATGCGTAATGACTTAGATAGTCTTAACCCTGGTAAAGCAATGGCGCAGGCATCACATGCCAGTAATCAGTTTGTTCACAATATAAAAGAGGGAGGAATGATTGATTACGAATTGTTTAATATGTGGTCTAATGAGACTACGCAGGGTTTCGGAACAGTTCTTGTTCTAAGTGTCAATGAAGCCCAATTACAATCTTCTATTATGATGGCAGAGAAACATCTATCACATTGTGGAATAGTACACGACCCAACATATCCTATTCAAGACGGAGACGTAGTGCATCACATACCACTTGATACATGTGGTTATGTATTTGGTGATAAGGATGATCCTGTTATTAATGCAATCTTGGGTTTGTTTCCGCTACACCCATAAACTTGACAACTATGAAAAAGGTGTTAATATAATATTATGATTAATTCAGCAGAGGTATATAGTATGGAACATGTAGGTGATAAGCACACTCATTTTGAACGTAACGTACTCTATCATCACAAGTACAACTTTCAACTAGACAACTCGGGCGTTGACTATAAAGATATTAAGGAACGTGAAGAAAATGGTTGGAACCGTGAAACTGTTATTGCGGCATCCCTAGTTGCAAACGAAATGAATGAAGGTGAGTATATAAAAGTTGACCAAGGAGTTTATAGTTTTGCCGAGACTCCAGAGGGTAGTCGTTATCTACAAATGAAATTACCTAACAAAGAAATTCTAGTCGGCGTGTTGCATCTTTATCCACACTTAATACAACCAAAGCATATGAATGCGGCAAAAGAAATTATTAAAGAACTTGAAATGGATTTCATGTTTAAGATTATGTCAGAGAACATGAATGAATTTGAAAGTGGCATTGCAACTATTCTTGCAACTACAGATAAATTACCAAAGCAATATTGGGGTGTTGCCGCTTATCTACCGACTTATGCAGTTAAAAAAGTATGGGAACGGGAAGTTACTGACCGTAGTGAAAATTCAGTACACTTAACATCAACCCGCAAAGATGGACTTGTGTTCGCAGACATTACTGTTCTCAAAGCAAACAGTAGTCAGAGTTATCCAGGACTAAATGTATCAGCTATCACTAGTGACGGCAACCGTATTAGTTTCTTTAGTACAAAAGAAATATGGGAAGTTGATAAAGATTTTACAATTAGTGCTAAAGTAAAAAGCCACGGTACTGTTTGGAATCAAGACCACATTGCAGAGACAAGATTAAATTACGTTAAAGCTATATGAGTCCTATACTTATATCCTTATTACTTACTGCCGGTATATTTGCCGGCATTATTTTAATGCTTGTCTTATGGAATAATGAAGAACCACCAATGAAAGACTAAATACGATTATGAATAAGTTACTAGTACACAAGCACCTATTAATTCGTGCAGAGGTTAATAAGCCTTTACAAAATAAAAATAAGGCAATTAAGTATTTGCGAAAGATGATTAAAGCAATCGGCATGAAACCGATGTATGGTCCTACTGCCACGTATTGTAAGATGGAAGGCAACAGAGGGTTAACAGCCTTTGCAATTATAGAAACATCACATATCGCTATGCATATCTGGGACGAAGTGAGTCCTGCATTGTGTCAGTTAGATGTATATACTTGTTCTGAAATGGATCCTAATCAGGTTCTACCTTTCTTAGAAGTAATGGAACCTACGAAAGTAGAATATAAATTCTTAGACAGAGAAAGCAAGTTTGAAGAAATATACTCAAGTAAATAATTCAAACGTATACAAATTACTAAATCCCAAGAAGATAAGTATTAACATGAAAGAAGTAGTTTTAGTAACGGGTGGGTTCGACCCACTACACTCTGGACATATAGAGTATTTTAAATCAGCAAAAGAACTCGGTGATGAATTAGTCGTAGGGATAAATTCAGACGAATGGCTTACCCGTAAAAAAGGCAGAGCATTTATGAACTTTGCTGAACGCAAAGCAATCATCGAAGCACTAGAAGTAGTTGACAAGGTTATTGACTTTGATGATAGTGACGATACAGCCAGTTACGCATTATACAAGATACAATCTATGTATCCAATTGGTACTAAGTTTATATTCGCAAATGGCGGAGATAGAGGTAATGCTACAACACCCGAATACAAACAATACGCAGAAATGCCATGGGTCAGATTTGAATTTGGTGTAGGTGGTACAAACAAACGTAACTCTAGTAGTTGGATACTTGATGATTGGAAAACACAGAGAACACATAGAACATGGGGCTACTGGCGAGTACTTGATGATAAGCAACCTAAGGTTGGGCAAAAAGTCAAAGAACTAGTTATCAACCCACGCAAGAGTTTATCAAATCAGAAACATAGATATAGAAACGAATATTGGTATGTCTTAGAAGGAGATATCATGATTGAACTAGAATTTGGTAAGAAAAAAGAAGCAATCTATCTGCGTCCACATGACACATTCTTAATACCTAAGGAATGCTGGCATAAAACAACAAATATCGGTGATGAACCAGCACACATAATTGAAGTACAATATGGTGAATTATGTGAAGAAACAGACATACAAAGAAAAAATAATAGCTAAAAACTTGACAAACTATCGAATCGTGTTATAGTATATACATAATCAACAATAGAGAGGTTAATTATGAATATGAAAAAGTTACTTGCTACTACATCAATGGTTGTAGCTATAGGTACAATGTCATTTGCATCACCCAATGTAATGGCTAGTCAACAGATGCTTAATCAGTTAGGCTATCAAGCAGGCCCAACAGATGGGTTAACTGGAAATCTTACAACAACGGCTATAGAAAATTTCTATGCTGATAGTGGCAAAGTATTTGACGGCACAATAGATGCTAATGAGATTACAGATTTGAAACTAGCAGTGTCAGAAATGCCTGCATTAGATTTTGAAACACAAAAAAAGAATGGTATGATTACAACATTTGGTAATTATATTTCTCCTGACAACATGGTATCTCCGGGAACATGGAGAACAAAAAGATACTTTCTACCAGGTGATTTTTACATGAGAGAATATCAAGGAGATAATCAAGAAATCTTCTGGACTATTACTGGTGCATTCGCAAATCTTAATGGCGACAATACTCCTGACTTAGTAATGGGGTTCGAACTACATAATCAATGTAGAGGTAAATTTGAATCAGATGGTAACATTGGTACTTGGAAGTGTGGTGACGAAAAAATGTCAGACATACAACAAAGACTCCCTTTCGCATTGTTTGAAATTGGTAGCATGAGTAGAAAAGATTTAGTAGAACAAATCGTTGTAAATAATCATGTCTCGCCAAGGAATAGTATTAGAACTATTACGGCAGACTTCAATGGTGACGGTATTGATGATATCTATTCTCCTAGTGCATATAAAGCCAAAGTCAATGGCAAACATCAGTACGGAGGCGCTGACTTAGTATTTCTTTCTAATGGAAAAGGACAATGGATAGAAACTGCTGAAAAGGGTGTGAAGATAGATAAGAACGGAACATTCCATAACTTTAGTCACGGTGCCACTGCGGCAGATATTGACAACGATGGTGACATTGATGTTATCGTATCAGATGTGCAATGGTCTAGGTCTAAAGGTGGTGGTAATATCTGGTGTCATGTGAATGATGGTAAAGGTATTTTTACTGTAAAGAAATGCGGTGACCAGTGGGCTCATGCTCTTACAACAGGTGATTACAACGGTGATGGACATGTAGACTTAATGGCATCAGGCGGATGGCATCAGAGTCCAGCTTACAAGCACGATAGTTCTTTGCCTCAACAACAAACTGTAATTCTATTTGGTGATAGTTCAGGTTATTTCGGCAAGAAGAAAAGAACTTCTATGGAATCAGCAAATGATATCTTTGGTTCTGGGTTCTTGTTAACTGATGTTATTGGTCCAGTATCATGGGACTTTGATAATGATGGCGATGTAGATATCGCAGGTTCAAATATTGGTCCACTATATGTTGGTGGTACAACAACTATTTGGGCTAATGATGGCAAAGGTAACTTTACTGTCGCAGACCAAACTCCACTTATTCCTTCTCCTGACTTTGTTAAAACAAGAAAAGGATTTAAGAAAGGCATCAACATGGAAACAAATGCATACAACTCATTTTGTACGAGAAATGTTTTGATTGATGTAAACAATGATGGGCTGATGGATATTATGTGCCAAGGATCTCCTCAAGATGTACATAGTGGTTGGTTCTTTGTAAATCAAGGTAACTTAGAGTTTAAGAAAGTATCTCCTTACCAAGCATGGGAGAATGAATGGGTTGACTTTTACAAAAGCGAGTACGGTGGACAGAACAGAAAGTTCACAGGATTCCCAGATGCTGATATGATGGCGCCCGGAGGCTATTGGAAATATAAGTCAGATTTCTAATAATTAACTATTTTTAAACTAAATTAGCCCGGCTCAATGTCGGGCTTTTTTTATAGATAAATAAGTATGTAGTTAATAGAGAATTAAAATATGAAAAGAATTATTAAACTAGACCCAGATATCAATCCAATAACAGTTAAAGATGGCAGAGGTATAATAAGCACATACTATCCTCAAACAACTGATATTAAAGAATGGAGTTATATAGTAACTCTAAAAGGTTCTGTGAGAGGACATCATCTACACAAAGAGTTTGATGAATACATTATGTTTGTAGAAGGAAGCGGTGTGTATACTGAGTTATCAGAAGGAAAAGAATTAGTAACTCCCGTTGCAACAGGAGACTGTATCTTTATTCCTAGACTGACACCTCATACATTCTATCCAACATCAGACTCAAAAGCAATCGCACTCATAACGAAGAAATGGGACGACTGTGATGAGCCTTTGACTAGGGTAGATACTAATGAGTAATTATCCTATGATTATAAATGAACGAACGGACTGTAGAGTTTGTGGTTCTGAGGTTAAAAAGGTTGTAGACTTTGGTTCTATACACATAAATGATTTTCCTTTAGACCCAAATCATACTCCGGGAGAAGCGCCCATGGTTCTGGACCAATGTGTGAATTGTGATTTGGTTCAACTTAGACATACAGTTAATCCAAAAGTATTATATGGTGAACACTATTGGTATGAAAGTGGACTTAACAAGAAACTAAAAGATAACCTATTCGACATTGCAGGATATATAAATGACAACACTACTAAAGGTGATGTTGTATTAGATATCGGTGCAAATGACGGTACACTACTTAGTGCAGTTAACTCAGATAGATATAGGATAGGATGCGAACCAGCACCTAATCTAATTAAGAAGTTAGTAAAGAATTGCGAAGCAACAATTAATGACATGTGGCATTACAAACTGATGCAAGGTAAGAAAGCAAAAGTTATTACTGCTATTGGTATGTTTTATGATATGGATAATCCAAATGATTTCATTTATAGCGTAAATGAGGCGATGACCGATGATGGCATTTTTATTGCTCAGTTAATGACACTTGCTCCTATGCTTAAAATGAAAGACTTAGGCAATGTATGTCATGAACATTTAGAATACTACAGCTATAAAAGTCTTGTAGAATTATATGAAACTAATGGTCTTGAGATTTACAAAGTAGTAGAGAACGATATACAAGGCGGTAGTTATCAACTGTGGGCTAGAAAAAAGAATGAAGGCAGTATTGAACACTACGAAGACTTATCTTCATTGAAAACATTCTTTAATGATGTAGAACGCAACGGTGCGTTATTAAGAACCGTATTGACAGACAACAAGAAAAACGGCGGTAAGAATTATGTTTACGGCGCTAGTACAAAAGGAAATACAATGTTGCAATTTTGGAAACTACATGGGTTGTTTGATGGTGCGGCAGAAATACATCCAGACAAAGTAGGCAGATTCACAGTCGGCACAGGTATACCCATTGTACACGAAGATGATGCAAAGAAAGATGCAGACTTGTTCTTTGTTCCTAACTTTGGGTTTAAAGATATGTTTACAGAAAAAGAAAGTGAATGGATTGAGCAAGGCGGTAGAATGTTATTTGCAATGCCCATAGTACATATTGCAGAAAATAAATCAGATGATTAGAGAATATACTGCCAAAGAAGTGATTGCACAGAACGGGTCAGTCAAGTTATGGGAAGACGCCATATGGATAAATCATAAACACCATACGTACTTTGTTCCTATTTGGAGAAATGCTAGTTCAAGTTTCTTGTTCAATATAGCAGAACAATATGATTATAAACTTGTATCACTGCCAAAAAATGATTCATGGACACTTTCTTATACAGGTTATACATTTATACGATACCCTAGTGAACGATTTTTAGGACAGCTATCAGTAGTATCAAAAATATATAATTGTACAATAGAAGAAAGCATAGAATGGTGGTTAAGCAACAGGGAAGACGATGTTCACATGAAAACTCAGTGTAGTTTTTTAGAAGGGCTTGAAGATGTACCTTTGCATTATATAGATGCAGACAACATAAGACCTATAGGACATAAACATATAGATAATGTATTAGAGACCATTCAAAATACAACACGTTATAATGATATTTCTAAACAGAAAGAAGAATTAAAATTACAATTAAAAAAATATAAAGCACAAATTAAGGAATATTACTTAGAAGATTATAAATTATTCAAGGAGAACATAAAATGAAAATTGCAATAACAGGCGGGGCAGGATATGTTGGTTGTAGATTAAGTGAACAATTACTGAATAACGGACATGAAGTTATTTGTATAGATTGGTTAAAGTATGGGGTACAACCTATATTAAATATCTTAGATAGAAAAGGATTTCATCTACATAAGATGGATATCTGTGATCCAGCAGTTGAGCCTATTCTAAAAAGTGCAGATGCAGTAATACATCTAGCAGGCATTGTAGGATATCCTGCATGTGAACGTGAACCAGACTTAGCATACAGAATTAATGTAGAAGGAACTAATAGAGTTATTGATGCTTCTATTGATAAGCCTTTTGTATATGCAAGTACAGGAAGTGTATACGGTGAGTTAGGCAAGACATGTGACGAAACATGTGAGACTAATCCAATCAGTACATACAGTGTTTACAAACTTGATGGTGAAAAGAAATTAGAAGGAACTGATGCGGTTATACTAAGACCAGCAACTGCATTTGGTGTGAGTAATAGATTAAGACAAGACTTACTTGTTAATGACTTTACTTACAAAGCAATAGCTGAAAAGAAATTGGTCTTATTTGAAAAGCACTTCAAACGTACTTTCTTAAGCATTAACGACTTGGCACGTTCATTCAGATGGGCGTTAGAGAAATACGATATTATGAAAGGCGAGATATGGAATGTCGGTGATGAAACATTAAATCATACTAAGTTAGACATTGCACAAATTATTAAAAGCAAAGTCGATTATGAATTAATTATTAACGATGAATTATCTCACGATAAAGATGGCAGAGACTATTTTGTTGACTATTCAAAAATTAGAAACATCGGATTCACTGCTACCGAAACTCTTGAAGATGGTATTGATAGTTTAGTTAAGTTATATCACGCCGCGTGATTTTTAATAACACTTGCAATCTTCTTTACGTCTTCTTCACGTAAATCAAACTGACCTGGTAAATGTAGGCCTCTACTTGCTAATTCGTCTGCAATTGGTGTAGGGGTTTTCCATTGTTTATGAAAGGGTTGATTACATAGACTATCATATACTGCACGGCATCCTATGCCTTCTTCTCGTAATTCTAATACAAGTTCATCACGTTTGCTTACTAATATTTCAGGATACGTTGGCGTTGCAAATTCTAAATCTGTAGGAATAAAATCTACTACACCCTTAAGATGTTTACGATACCACTTAAACAAATGTTTCTTATGCTCGACAATAAATGGCAGTTTCTTCATCTGTGGTACACCGAAAGATGCTTGTAAATCTGTAAACTTAAAATTAGAACCCATGACATTATATACTTCTCCAACCTTGACCGTTCTGCCAAAGTTTTTGATTGCTACAATCTCATCACTAATACCTTTATCATTAGTAATGATGCAACCACCTTGTCCTGTAGTAATAATCTTTGGTGCTCCAAAACTGAATACGCCCATGTCACCCATAGTACCACAGTGTATATCGTTTACTGTTCTACTACCTAGTGCTTGTGCAGAGTCTTCAATTACGACTCTACCACTTTCTCTTAAAGATTTGATTTGTTCTTGAACATCTTTTGGGTATCTTCCATTGATTGCTGATACAAATATAACTCTACAATCAGATGGTATCTTATCGAAGTTTATACAGTAGCTAAATGGGTCAACATCAACTATCACTGGTATGCCTCCCATTAGTATTGCGCCGTTACATGTAGCCGCTTGTGTATACGCACTTACGGCAAACTTTTCTCCTGGCTGTATTTTAGCTATCATAGAAGCACACAGGAGACCTGTAGTAGCACTTGTTACCATGTGTGCATACTTGGCGCCAGTATAGTCACATATAAGAGATTCTAACTCTCTAGTTTTGGTATGTTCCATAATCCAACCACCAGAGTTAACATAGTCGTATACGCTTTCTATTTCTTCTTTCCCATACACTGGGTTCATATGACTATTTTTTGTTAGCATTTACAAATTTCTCCATCTTATATTTTACATGCTCATAGAAAACTAAATTGCCCTCAATACTTGGGTGTACCCAGTTAAATAATTGTTTTTCTTCTAATTGTTTCCAACAATCATATTGACCGTGTACATAGTCTACAACATTGGGATGAACAAATTTCGTTATCTTAGGGTCAAAAACTTGTGACATTAACATTGCCATGAGTTTTCCAACCTTTTCATTCAGTGCCCATCTGTATTTATCTATATTATGTTTTTCTATATAGGCATGAATTTCGTCTTCACTTGCGTATGCTTTTATTGTTTGATGTACAAAGTCTGCGCCTAGATTAGGAGACATGCCTTTAATGCCTGCATGTTCACATAATACATTTTGCCAACTAGGTTCTATGACTGTAAGATTTTCATATGGTTCAACATCTACATATGTAATATCTGAATGAGATCCTATAATTCCTATAGGCATGTTTAATTCATTCATTTCTTTTAAATCCATATGTAATAGTTGATGTCTGTACGATAGCCAATCATTACTGCAAAGTAAGTTTTCAATAAATTTATTATACGTGATTGATTTATAAAGTATTGTTTCTTTCTTATATAATGGCCATGTCTGTTGGCCTGTCTCAGGATCAAAATATAATCTAGCTAACGGATCGCACAAGACCCATATTACTGGTCCACTGAATGGTTCAACTCCATACTCTTTTCTCTTTTGCCATTTTTTTATTTCTAGTACACATTTTGTATTACTGTTGCCATGTCTAGGCAACCATGCATGGTTGTGTGTTCCTAGACTATGTTTAAATTCTTTTGCAAACATATCACCTATGTTTATGTTTGGCTCATCACTTTTATCTCCTAATGGAGATGAATAACTTTGTACAGCCCAACTAGGACCAGTATAAACAAAATCATTATCAAAACTTTGTATTGGTATATCTGTTTTTGTTTGAGACTGATAATTATAAGTCATAATACCACTTGTATGTTTTAGCAAATGCTTCTTCCATACTATACTCTGGCTTCCAACCTAATTCCTTTAAGCGAGAATTATCTATCGCTCTATTCTTAATTCCTTCAGGTCTATCCGTATTGAACCAAAGATTACCTTTGTAACCACTGACTTTAATTAATAGTTCAGCTATTTCTCTGATAGAAATTTCATAGCCACTTGCTACGTTGACTGTATCATACTTGTCATTATTTAATATTATATCCATGGCCGCAACTGCGTCTTCAATGTAAAGTATATCTCTACTTTGATTTCCAGAACCCCATATCTCAATACTGTCTGCATTGCTTTTACATGCGTCTACAAACTTTTGCATCAACGCACCTATTACGTGTGCATGTTCTCCTGTCCTATCATGCGGTCCGAACATATTTGTGTTTATTGCTGTACGCCAATTAGTATTGTACTTTTCATTACTTGCTCTACATTGATACATACCCATGAGTTTAGGTAATGCAGTAGGAAAGTATGTAGCGAAAGGTTCGCCTTGTAGTAACTGAGTTTCATTATAGGGTTGTTCGCCAATCTCTGGATAACTACATGTGCTTCCTTGTAGTAGTACTCTGTCTGTTCTTGCGAAACGACATGCTTCAAATAAGTTATTTTGAATTGTTAAGTTCTTAATCATTAATTCAAAACTCTTGTCTAAGTCTTCTTGCAGGCCACCAACAGTAGCCGCATTTATAATTACGTGTGTGGGCTTTCGCATTTGTATATCTTGTTTAGTAGATATGCGTGAACTATAATTTGCAGTCTGGGTGTTACCTCCATCTGCATCAGTTATAAGTTTCTTATACCAAGTACCGACAAGTCCTCTGTCTCCTGCTATATAATATTTCATACTATATATCCCTGCACGAAATTCATCATAACTGCGGTACCAGTGATAGCACTACCTATCATAATCGCTCTATCTCCCCATGCCATACCTACTGCTACCCATCCTATGCTACTAATAATATATGCAACTTGTCCCCAAAATATTAGTCCCGCACTCATTAGAAATACACCAGACACTGCCAATGCCATGGCCGCCCATTTGATATACCAGTCAACTGTTCCGACTGGCGTAGTAGGAGTTAAGTCTTCTACTTCTGTCTGTAGTTCTGCTAATTCTTTTTTTAATCTTTTCTTTTCTGCACCTAGTTCCATAGCAAGTTTTCCTGCCTTGGTCATCTGGCTATGCTCAAATTGATTTGTTATTTCTTCTTTAATCTCGTCCATCTGTTATCTCCTTTTGTACAATAAAATAATCATTAACAGATGCGTTGGGAGAATGTGCAGTTGACTTTGGTGCCTCATGTCCTCTATGAGGATTTTGCCAATGCATCAGTAAATTCTTTTCTTCCACAAAGCCTTCGAAATCTGTGTAAGCCCATGGGTAAGGTTGAACTACTGCTATGCCTCCCATGTTAAGGAATTTCTTAATGCATTCTATAAATGACATGATATCGTGGCTTTCATACGGTGCAAAGAAAGTATTTGGGCTATCGTTCTTATCACGTATTTCCCAAGACTGTGACAGATTTCCATCATGTAGTCTAATTATTTTATCAGTTTTCCAAAATATATTTGACATGTTAATTAATATTATATCATATTTCTCGTTAGGATTAAAGTCTTTTCCGTAACAATTATTAATATTATTCAACAAATCAAAGTCTCTACATGGATAAATGTGTACATCTGCTGGAGGTTTAATATCCAACGTCTTCCAAATCTCTTTAAGTTCATCTATCGAATCACCTGCTTCTTTATATGAATTGGTCGAATGTACATTGGTATAACCTTGGCTTTTTAGAAAGTGTGGCATAAAACCAAAGTGAGTGCCCACATCAAGTATCTTAATATCTTTTGGTGCATAGTTAAGTCCGATGTTATCAAGTATCATAGAATGGTTAGCCCAATAACCCGGAACTAACGAGCCTTTGAAATACTCTCTATGAGATACAGAATTTTTTGTTATCTTTTTGAATTCTTTTTTATATACATCAGTAAAAGTATCAATGTACTTTCCGAATTCAACCCCAATTCTGGATATATTGTGTGGTTTTCTAAAACGCCAAGAACCCCACTCATTATACATATGCCAATCCCATTCGTAATTCTCATCGCAATATTTCATTTGCTTTTTAGTCAACTTAGCAGGAGTCTTTACTTCAACTGTCTCTAACAACTCGCAAATGCGTCTGGCAATATCACGCTGTCCAAAATCTTCAATCCAATCTAATGTTCTTTTATAATTACCAGTACCACTCATATTATCTATATCAATTACACATTTACAATTTAATTCATAATGATATGCAGATTGTGATAGTAATTTGACTTCTTCTAGTTTCTTACCTGTTTTTTTCAAATATGCAGATAGTCTCTTGTCAGGTCTTCTGGTAAATATAATTGCTGGAATATTAGAGATATCTGGCAACTCATCCCTTCTACGCAATCTATATCCCAAATTAGGTGCAATGATTTCTTCTATCTCATTTTCTAAGCATCCTGATATTGGTTGAATTAGTGTATTAGTATTTTCATTATACCAAACATATCCTCTCATACGTGAGTCATCATCAAACACATTTCGTCCGTGTGCATCTGTTGGATCAATTTGTATTTGCGGAACATAATCTCCTACACTAATACTTTGAAATGCATCGTTGTATACTCTAGGAGCATATTGATTTTTATAATGATGATAATTAAAATCTAACACCTCTTGCATTTTCTTAGAATATGTAAACTCTGTCTTACCGCGAATTATCTGTACATTGTCAACAATGCCTTTGACTACATTTGAGATTTCTTCTATTCGTTCATTGTAAGGCAACTCATCATATTTCTCGTCCCAAAAAGTATCAAATGTTTTGAACCCAAGATTTTTTAGTTGTGCAAGATATCCTTTATCTCCTACTATAATAAATGGCTGGTGCGATATTATCGCCTGTGAAATTTTTTCACTTAATGAAACAAACTCATCACTAGCAGTAAACTCTGTAATTACTTCTACATATGTCCTTCTTCTGTATATTTCTAGTTCTTCTATTCTATTAAGGTTCGATCCTGATAACCAATCGTCTCTTCCGGTTTCTATACTATATGGTAATTTATTACCTAAATATCTATTAACTATTTCTTCATGTATGTCTTTTGTACTATTACAATTTTTGATAGCCGCAACGTCTCCTAGATATAACGGATTATTTTTATCTCCATCAAATTCTTCACCTAGTAAACTAAAGTAGGAATTTTTATGCAAGTTGCAATCTTTCTCAATAAACTTGGCAAGGACATCAAGACGATGAGGTCTAATTCTTTTATTAAGAAACAGTAAATGTTTCTTTGATATATCTTTATAATGTGATGTATCTGTTTTTATTTTTCCCTTTTCATAATCAGCAAACCTCAAAGTACTTGTGGAAACTGTAATACATTGAACTGTGCCATCTTTTATTAGCTTTGCAGAGTTTTCAAACATAGTCCAATACTTAACATTTTTGTGATTCTTTTTATTAGAATAAAATTTATCTATTTTATAATAATAGTCCAGTGGTATAAATTCTGCACCCATATCAAATACAATACAAGCAATCCCATCTTCTAAATCTTTCGTTATAGATTTGTCTTTGATAACATCTTCAATTAGATTATCTGTGTGCGTAAGATAGTTGCCATGCTCCTCTGCCCACATACATGCAATCCATGGAGAAATAAAATAATACTTTTCAAATCTTACGTCAGGGTGTAACTCATCAACAAAGTTTTGATATAGGTCATAGTGTTGTGGCTCTGTGTGTATCTGTTGAATTCTATCAGAACGGACAGTTGTCCACTTATTGTAAAACATTCTATGCATAGCTTTCTTTCTTCTTAATACTTTTCATGGTTGCATTGAATTCTTGATTAGTATCTTTACCACAAAAGATTGAACACGTTCTCAATCTTTTATTATTGATATTATTATCTTTCCAATTATCAGGCCAGTGCGTTTGAAACATTGGACCATTAATTATGTCTTCTAGTTTAGTATGTTCTAAACTTATTCTTTCCTTACCAAAGTCATCTATAAATTTTTGTAACTGCACAGTTTCCTCATCTGGGAATGCATATAGTTTACTAGCAGTCATACAACATGGGAAAACTAATCCTTCACTAGACACGAAAATACTTTTAGGCTTGATAACCATACAATCTATTCTTGTATTTCCTAACTTCTTTTCGTGTTCAGTTAGTGGTCTGTTTTCATCTAATTCATATTTGTGTGTATACTCACCCGATGGGTTTGTTTTAGCAAATCGAATTGTTTGTAAAATCTTTTCTGGACTGTCTGTGTCTTCGCCGTCGATTCGTTTAAATGATGATTGTTTAATATATTTATTAATGATTTCATTAGAGTTACCATCAGATGGAGGATGCAATTCATAGTCCTTTGTTCCGCTTTCATTAAATACTGCTAAAGATGATTGTGCATTTCCTTCGACCACACTGTCAACAAATCCCAATGCTTTCTTTGAAAAGAAATCTTGTATGCCTATTTTTTTTGCTAATATCTTTGCCTCTTCTATTTGATGCTGATTATGTTTGAATACTAAGAATTCCCATCTAGCATGGCCACCACCAGCGATATAGTTTTCCATAGCAGTCATAATTTTATTCCAATGAGTTCCTCTACGATATATCCAATTTGTATCCTCAAGTCCATCAACACTAAATGTCATGTGTCCATTAGTTCCGATTATCTGTCCTAATTCGTACCAGAAGGTTGCGTTACGACCACTAGCATTTGAATTCATTGTAATTCTAATATTAGGATTTATAGATTTTGTATACTTTAGAATATCAATTAGTTCTGGATTAGTCATAGCGTCACCGTAGTTACCACACAAAGACATGCCATATAACTGTGTTAAGAATTTTACACTAAAATACTTCTTAAATTGTTCTAATGAAATATAAGTCTCTTTGTATCTTGGGTTCTTTTTCCCACCCTGTTCTCTGCGGTTGCATACAGGACAGAGAGCATTGCACAGGCTACTACTTTCAAAATCTAAATGAAGTATTTCATCATGCTTATACATTGTATTCTCCGCTTCTCTGTACACTTTTTTTCGTGCTAAGAATTTCAGTGTTTACATTTGATCCACAAAATTTACTACATGTCAATAGCTTTCCTAATTCGGTTGTAGACTTAAGCCAACTTTTATTGTATCCAATTTGAAATAGTTCACTATCTGTAATGCTTTTTACTGTATTGCCTTTTGATAGGTCTATTGTTTCTTCACCATATTCTTTTATAAAATTTCTCAGTTGCAACGTTTCAAATACCCCTACTCCATAATATTTACTTGCTGTAAAACAACAAGGGAATACTAATCCAGTTGACGCAACGAATATACTTCTTAGGTCTTTGCCAGACCAACGTATTGCTGTACAGTTGATTTTACAATTATCATATCCTTCTAGTTCTTTTGGGTCTTCATCGATAACAGGAGTACGAGTATGGTCAAACATAAATGATAATGTTTTTTTAGTAATTACTGCCGGAGATGCACCGTGTTTTCTAACAATTTGTTTTTTCTTTACTTTTTCATTTCTCCATTCATCGTCTGGTGCCTGCATATAATAGTCAAGTGTGCCATCATGTTTAAGAGATTTCATTTCTAAACCATGTTTGTCAGAAAATCCCATAGCTTTTTTGGCATGAAAACTTGTAAAGCCCAAACTCTCAGAAAGTAATCTTGCTTCTTGTATCTGGTGTTGATTGTGTTTGAATACTAAGAATTCCCATACTGCATGTGATTTGTTCTCCGCAGTAAACCATTCCATAGCATTCATTATTTTTTTCCAGTTTGTACCTTTTCTGTATATATGGTTTGTATCTTCTAATCCGTCAACACTGAAAACAACATTTCCTGATTTTCCTATAACATCTGCTAAGTCTGTCCAAAACTGTTTATCTCTGCCGCTGGCGTTTGTATTCATATGAAAAGTAATATCCGGATTTAATTCTTTTGTATATCTCATTATTGGAATTAACTCTGGATTGGTCATTGGATCGCCGTAGTTGCCACACAAAGTTATCGACTCTAACTGTTTTATTAGGTCAGCATCAAACCACTCTTTGTATTCTTTTAAACTAATAAATCTTTCAATCATTGTTGGGTTCTTTGGTCCACCGTTCACACGCCGATTGCATATAGAACATTCTGCATTACACAGACTGCTTACTTCTAAATGTATATTTTTTATTAAATCATATCTATACATTAAAAATGTCCTTCAAACTCCGGTAAGAAGTCTAGTATATTCTGTTCTCTAATCTCATCAAGATTTCTAGTATACTCTTTTGCTTTTTCCCATTTGGCTGGGTTGTCTGGTCCTCCAAACATTTTCTTAAATTCTTGCATTTTCCAATCATCAAATACATTAGAAAACTTATTATGTATCGCATCACGCATTGCTTTGGGCAATACTGCTGGAGATAATATATCAGGATCATATACATAATTATGATGAACCCATACCCCATGTTCTCTATGGAAGAAGTTATAAAAATCACCTAGAGTGCTATAGTTCATCCATGATACAGTCTGTGTTACATCAATCTCAAAGCCTTCTTTCTTTAATCTTAAGAAGTTCTTTTCAACATCATTCCATTTTGTAGGGTATCTTATATAATGATTTCTATCACCCAAATCATCTATACTGCAACTTACTTTTACATGGTCAAACTTTTTCCACAAGTCTATGACTTTATCATTCATGTTTGTCATGTTTATGTTATACCACAGTTTAATGTCAGTCTTGCCTAACTCTACTAGTCTTTCTAAAAATCTAAAATGTTCTTTAATAAGTGTTGGTTCACCACCATTGATGTAGAATGTCTTTACGTTATCACAATGTTGTAACAAGTCATCCCAAAATCCTTCACGTTCAGGCCATCTGAATCCTTCCATTGTATCATATGTAGTAAGAGTAAATGTCGTTTTCTTTTGTAATTTATCATAATCATTTCGCCATTTGCTACTAGAAGCAGGATTACAAGTACGACACGCAACATTGCAAACATTACCTAATCTTAACTCAACGAACTCAAGCTGAACGTCTTTCATTGAGCCGTCGCTCTCAGTGGCGTCCCTAGCAACTCCCACAGTATACTCAGGATAGTTCTTTATTTCTTCTAATCTTTTAGAAGCCATACCTTTAGCTTCTTCTGAATAACAACGCATACATGCTTTAGGTTTTTTGCCATCTAGTACTTCTAATCTTGCTTTCCTATAGCTTTCGCTATTCATAGTATCGAATACAGTGTCACGATTAAGATTATAAAATCTATCACCATCACGTGAACTACTCAATGAATTACGATGGTCTGCAACACAACAATGTGTCACGCCTCCATGCGGATGCGTAGCAAGATGTTGAAATAATAATGGGCAAAAAGTTTCACTCATAATATCTATCCTAATTGTTTAATATTTGTCATGCTAATTCCACATTTAATATACTTGTAGCTTTCATCATTTCAGATGTAATTTCTTCTCTTGTTTTACCTTGCATATTTAATTTACCTAAACATACTCTTCCATTAGTAAATTCGGGTGCAGTAAAATCATAGTACTTCTCTAGGTTATTATTTTTAATCCAGTCATCAATACCTAACCACCCTGTTTGTGTTCCATCTAAAAAATTATGAAACTGAAATGAGAAACAGGTGTGTACTGTATTTTGCTGAGCCAGTCCTTTATTTTTTACTAATGCAGTATCATTTGTTGACCTACATGCATCTAAATCTTTTCCAACTCTAAAATAGTCTAGCATTAAATCCCCATACCACGCTTCGCATGTAAACTTCTTATAGTCTTCTGCATCTAGTGGTACTGTCAATTCAGAAGCCATAGCGCCGCGTCTAGGAGCTAGTCTGCATGTTCCAAAAAATTCATCCCAATCTTGGTATTTCCAATCTTCCATTGAGTGAACTAATTGGTTAATTTCTTCTAGGTATTTGTATATATCGCCGGCGGTGTAATCTTCCCTTTTAGTTATTACAGGATCATTAGACACATCTTCAAAATATAAATGTAATGCATTTAGTTTGTCTATTTCTATGTCTGTAGAATCTGTTTTTAATTTTAATGAAGGGTCCGCCGCTGGTATCCCTTCTATCTCTGCAATCTTTTTAACTACA
>Ga0228664_1000016_pt1 | contig 182002 bp, 157 predicted proteins | sample 78DmetaG_FD_183029 | JGI IMG/M metagenome (GOLD analysis project Ga0228664, IMG submission 183029) | Seawater microbial communities from Monterey Bay, California, United States - 78D | ecosystem: Environmental > Aquatic > Marine > Coastal | place: USA: California | collected 2016-09-26 | reverse complement strand
TTCCTGGAGGTACCACAAAAAAATCCGAACAAATCTGTTCGGATTTTTTGTTTTCTGATATTAAATCATTTGTAGGTTAGTCAATTCTTGTTTGGTTAGTTCTCTCCAACGACCTCTTGGAAGATTTTTTTTAGTTAAGCCTGCAAAAAGAACTCTATCTAATTTTACAACTTTATATCCAACATGTTCAAATATTTTTCGAACAATTCTATTTCTTCCAGAATGAATTTCTATACCTACCTCATTTTTTGTTCTTCCCTCTACGTAAGAAATTGCATCAATAAAAACTTTTTTACCCTCTATAATAACTTCACCTCTAAGCTTTTGCAGATCTTTCAAATCTAATTTTCTGTCAAGTGAAGCATGATATAATTTTTTAACATTATGTTTAGGATGAGTTAATTTTTTTGCTAACTCGCCATCATTGGTAAATAGCAGAAGACCAGTAGTCATTCTATCTAATCTTCCAACAGGATAAATTCTTTCAGAGGCCGCATTAGAAACCAATTCCATGACCGTTTTTCTTCCACGGTCATCGTCCATAGTAGTAATATAATTCTTGGGCTTATTTAATAGAACATATTTCTTTTTTTCAGGAGAAATGGAGGTTCCGTCAAAACGAACCTCATCATTTGGTTGAACCTTATATCCCATTTCGGTAACTAATTTACCATTTACTGTTACACTTCCGTGCTCTATGTAAGTATCTGCTTCTCTTCTTGAACAAACACCTGAGTTAGATATAAATTTATTAAGCCTTATGCCACCAATATCTGTTTGTTTTGGTTTTGATGAGGGTTTCTTAAAGTCTTTACGAAAGGAATTTTTTCTTTGTGGAGTGTTGCCTTTTCTTGCCTGTCGTCCTCCCGACGATTTACGATTTGAATTCATTTTATAATTTTCGGCAAATGTAATCATTAATTATTGCTTACAACAAATTGACTTTAATCTGATAAACATTTTTACAATGATGCCCCAGTATTATTATTTGAGTGTATTAATTACCTGATCTATAATTAAGGAAGTATCTATAAATACCAAACTAAAAACACCAATCAATAATAATATTTTAAGAGTCGTATGGATAATGGTATATTCTTTCTTTTTTGATGATTTTATTAAAACTGCACCAATAATGATTAATGAGACTACCATTAAATAAAAATAATACTTCATAAATGATATTGCTGGATGTTTTAATAGAATAAGTATGGTTAACAATGCAAAAAACAATAAGACAATAGAAAATAATTTAGTGTTTCTTTCACCATATGCTACTGGAAAAGTTTTATAGTTACTGGCTACTGCACCTTTCATGTTTTCCAAATCTTTTATAAGTTCTCTAATCATGATTATGAGAAATAAAAAAACAGCATGTATAAAAATTATATTAGAAAAATTTTTAAAGTAAACGAATATGACAAAAAATGGTAAAATTGTAAGTAGTGAGGCTACCATCAAACCTGTTAAAGGGTATCTTTTGAGTTTGTGTGAATAAAACCAAATACCGAAGATGTATGATGAAAAAAATAAGGAAGCTTTCCAGGAAACTAAGAATCCTGATAGAACTCCAACAATATTTAAAAAAAAATAAATAGACAATATCGTTTCTTGTTTCACATAACTATCAAGACCAGATTTATATGGTCTATTAATTTTATCTGCTTTAATGTCATAAAAATTATTGATTATATAACCACCAGCAACTACACATACAGTAGCAAATACGACAAAAAAAAGATGCAAATCAAATATGACAGTTGTAATTGATTTTTTTGGAGAAAAAATAAAAATAGAAGCTAGATATTGAGCAATGACAAGAACTAAAATATTATAACCTCTAACTACTGAAAGTAAACTGAAAATTTTATAAAATAAAGAAGTTTTTTTAGCTTTCTCCATAAGTGAAGAAGTTAAAATCTGTACACTAGTTCTAATTTATAACCTCTTAGAGAAGTTTTTGCTTTTTCATAGTCTTGAGCAAAACCCAAAATATAACCTCCTCCACCGGAACCACATAACTTAAGATAATAATCGTTTGTTTGAATGCCTTGTTCCCAAACTTTATGAAAGGCATTAGGTATCATAGGTTTAAAATTTGTGAGAACCAGTTTGGATAATTTTTTAACATTACCTAACAAAGAAGTTACATTTCCATGCAAAAAATTATCTATACAGGCGTCTGTATATTTAGAAAATTCCTCGTTAAGCATCTTCCTAAACCCTTCATTTTTCATTTTATTCATGAAAATATTTACCATAGGTTCAGTTTCACCAACTTGTTCAGAATCTAACAAAAATACAGCTCCTTTTCCTTCTTTCTGTGATGGAATTCCGGCAGGCTCAATATTAGTCTTTGAATTAATTAAAATTGGGAGACTTAAATAGCTGTTTAGTGGATCTAAACCAGAACTTTTACCATGAAAAAAAGACTCCATGAACGAAAAAATTGCTTTTAAGTTAAGCAATTTATCTCTTGTTAAATTTTCGAGGATCGTAATTTTATCCTTTGCATATTGATCATAAATAGAGGCAACTAGTGCACCTGAACTTCCAACACCATAACCTTGAGGAATTGAAGAATCAAAATACATACCCAGATCGATGTCTTCTTTAAAATTTTTAAAATTAAACGATACTAAATCTGTTGAAGTATTTTTCAGATAGTGATAGAATTTAACTAAGTTTTCATTTGACTTCTTTGCATCTCCAGTAAGGTTTGAATCAGATTTTAAAGCCCCATTATAAGAATTATAGGGTATGGCTAGACCTTTTGAATCTTTAATAATGCCGTATTCACCAAACAATAAAATCTTAGCGTAAAATAGAGGACCTTTCATAGGGTATAAATTATGATTCAAATATACAAATAATTACTCTTCATTAGGATAATATACATCTCGATAAAAAGTAGTCCATTCTCCAACTTTTTCACCATTTCTATATTTTCCTTTGGTTTTTATCTTGCCTGTCTTATAATATATTTTCCAGGCTCTTTCCCTAACTCCTTTACCAAAAACGCCATCTACTTTTAATTCTCCTGTTGGATAATATTCTTTATAAGGACCATCTAAAATACCATTTTTATACTTTTCTGTTTTCAAAACTGATCCATCCTCATAAAAGTAAGTTACTAATCCTTTGAAATTTTCTTTTTTGATGACCAAAGAACTAGCTTTACCTTCTCTATATTTTGCACCGCTTTTATAATAGTCAACAATTAAATAAACACTTCTCTTTTTGTTAGGAATGGGTCTATAAAAAACACCATTTTCTTCACTAACCTGATCATGATTTTTATCTAACCAAACGATTACTTGAGTAAATGATAAAAAAAGAAATGAGATGAGAGCAAAGAACGTGAAAACTGAGATTCTAGAAAGAAATATTTTCATATTGACTATACATTAACGGCTCCTAAACCAACAATATCACAAATATAATGATTTTTTTGACAGAACTTAGAAAGCTCATTATCAATGAATTGAAGTATATTTTTAGATTCATTTGCAGGATACAAAACATGAACATTAGCTCCTGCATCAAGTGTAAAACACACCTTACTACCCGTATTACTTCTATACCTCCAAATGGAATTGATTATTTCTAAGGTATTGGGTTTCATTAAAATAAAATAGGGGTTACTTGTTAACATCATTGCGTGCAAACTCAAAGCTTCACTTTCCACCAAGTTGATAAAAGAATCTATCTCACCGTTTTGTAAAATTTCTGAAATGGTCGCTAAATTTTCATTGGCTTGATCAAATCTTTGGGAAGCAAATGGATGATTGTGCATTAAATCGTGTCCAACTGAACTGCTTACCTGCTTTTCTCCTTTATCAACTAATAAAATTGCATCATGATAGTTTTTAAATACTTCATGAACTTCATAGGGAAATGGAACTCCATATAAATCTGAACTTCCTTTGATGTTTGGATGTTGCCCCCAAACTACTAAAGGGCCTTCTATACTTCTACTGGCACTTCCAGATCCTAATCTCGCCAAAAAAGATGCTTTCTTACGTATAAAATCATCGGTTAATTCAACTCTACTAAGCGATTTTTCTAAACTCACTAAGCACATGGCTATAGCACTCATACCACTTGCAGAAGATGCTATACCACTACTATGAGGAAAAGAGTTTTCTGAGTGTATCACCATATCATACACCAATAGGTACGGACAATACTCTTTAATTCTTTGGAAAAATTTAGTGATCTTAGGTTTAAAATCTTCCTTCTTTTTACCCTCAAAAAATAAATCGAATTGTATTTCATTATTATTACCCGTCTTACTTTTGGGAGTAAAATCTATAGTGGTAATACTATGACTATTAGTTAACGTAAAGCTTATCGAGGCATTCTTTGGAATTTGAGGCTCTGTTTTTCCCCAATATTTCACCAACGCAATATTACTAGGTGTTTTCCAAGTAAAAGAAGTTTTTGTAGTTATATTTTGAAGAGAATTCGGTAAAAACTGCTGTATATCCAAGCCTTATAATTTGCTACAAATATAGCAGTTTTTGACTTATGTTCTAGTCAACTTTTGCAAGACATTTTCTTTGTAAGATCTACTAATCGGAATTGCTTTTTTCTTTAATTCTATCAATTCATTTGTAAAAGAATCTATTTTTGGCATCGAAACGATGTAAGATCTATGGGTTCTTAGAAATTCATTAGAAGGCAATTTAGACTCTATATTGCTAATGGTTTCTCTCGTTATGATGGTTTCTTTATCTGTGAAAATTTTCACATAGTCACTTAAACTTTCTATGTAATTAATTTCCTTGAATCGAACTTTTACCATTTTACGATCTGAACGCACAAAAATTGAGGTTTCTTTTTCTAAATATTGTACTTCTTTTTTTACAGTTTCTTTTGAAATATGTAAATCAAAATATTTCTGAACAGCTTTTAAAAAACGATCAAATGAAATAGGTTTTAATAAATAATCTACCGCTTGTAAATCAAAACCTTCTATGGCATATTCTCGATAAGCAGTTGTAAAAATTACCTGACTCTTATGCTGAATAGATTTTGCCAAAGACAAACCAGATATCTCTGGCATATTGATGTCTAAAAAAATTAGTTGAATCGATTCTTTTTGTAACACAGAAAATGCCTCGAAAACATTTTTGCAGGTTGCCACCAATTCTAAATTATGAATTTTACCCACAAAAGAACTGATAATTTCTCTTGCCATTGGCTCATCATCCACAATCATACAAGTTACTTTATCAGACATTCTTTATAGTTTTTAATCCGCTCAATTGCAGAGTTAAACTTACTTTAAAACGTTGGTCGTTTTCATTTATTTCTAAGGTATGTGCATTCGGATACAACATCTTTAATCTCTTTTGAATGTTTTCTAAACCGATTCCATCTTCACTTTTAGATTTTTCAATAATAGAATTCTCCACTTCAAATAAAAGTGTATCATCGATTTTTTTAATTAGAATATTAATCCCCAAAACTCCATTTACAATAGCGCCATGTTTAAAACTATTTTCAACAAAAGGAATCAACATCATTGGAGCGATATTGATATTTTCAACAGCACTTTGTTTAATTAAATTGACTTGCAATGTATCATGAAATCTTAGTTTTTCTAAGGTGATATAATCTTCTAAATGATTGATTTCATTTTCTAGAAACACCGTTGGTTTTTCGATTTGATATAAAATATAATCTAACAAATTAGATAATTTTAAAATCATTTCTGGAGCTTCATCACCTTTTTTTAGTGCAAAACCATAAATGGTATTTAAGGAGTTAAACAAGAAATGAGGATGTATTTGCATCTTCAATAATTTTAACTCTTGTTCTTTTAATTGCAATTGAGTTTGTAAAATTTTATTCTTTAAATCTTCGTTTTTTACAATGGATTTGTAATTATGAAGTATCAAACTTAAAGTCACCACAATTAATACTACAAAAAAGACCCCCAAAATAATAAACGGCAATGTTTTGGTAATGGGCGATGCATTTTCTGGGTTTAGATCTGCCAAATAAACCAAGGCAAATAATACGCTAAGAATAATAGCATAAATAGATAGAATAAGCGTGTATATTGTATAAAGTATAAAACTTTTGTAAAGCTTTTTAAGTAAGTATTTTGGAACTAAAAAATAAACTACAAAGTAGCTAATCGTCATTGTTATAGGCATTAAAAAAGCCGAAAACAATTGAATGTAGGTTTTTTGATTACTCCCAAATCCTAAGAAATAATTGTAGAAAAAATAAATGATCACCCAAAAAATAGAGTGGACAATTAATTTAAAAACGTATTCTTTTATTTTACCAAAGGATAACATCATCTTGCAATAATACTATTTTTCTATAGCTGCCATTATTTTTAACGGTCAAATTCTAATTTTAGCTGGTTTTTGACATGTTTTTACAGATATTTACAAAACCAAGGCTTATTTGGTCGATTTTAGTTTTGTTTTGGTTACTTATCGATTAAACAAAAAACCAACAAACATTAAAAATACATTTGACATCAAATAACAATTAAAACTAAAAATATGAATTTTAAAATGACAGCTCAATTAATGAAACCCTTATTAGCTAATTTATTAAACGAAGGTGGACCACTTTTTATGTACACACTTTTAATTACGCTTATTATCTGTATTGGATTAATCATAAAAGCAATTTTAAAAGGTGATGAAAATGGTAAAACTCAAAAACTAATCGCTTCTGTAAGTTTGTTTGCATTGGTGTGGGGTTTCTTAGGACAAATTATTGGTTTAATTACCGCTTTCGATTTTATTCAATCTTTTGGAAATGTAAAACCAGAAATTATTGCTGGAGGAATTAAAGTAGCTTCTTTATCGCCCGCTTTTGGTATGGTGGTTTTCTTAATTGCTAGATTGGGAATTATTGCTTTAATTCTTAAGAAAAAATAACTACGATAACTCAAAAATATTAATACCCATTTCTAATTAGAAATGGGTATTTTTGTTTTAAATTGTATTCAATTGGAAAGAAAAATAAAATTATTATGGGATTTTAGAGGTCCGGACGCCCTAGAAACTGCAAAACACCACACCATTCATTTAAAAGAATTTGCTACAATTGAAAATCTCCCATTTCATGAGATAGACATTAAAGAGTTGAACCCTATGCTGTGTGCTGCCTTTATAGTAGTTAATGAATCTGACATGAAAGTATACAGAAATGCCTTAAAACCTCAAAGAGGTGAGCTAGCTTAGAAAGCCATTTAATTTCCTAATATTTCTTGAGTATAGTACATTACGAGGGTTTCAATGTAATTTTAAAAAAAATCATTTATTTTCGTAAAAGGCAAAGATATATATATGAAAATACTAGCATTCTCAATCAAAACCCACTTATTACTCTTAATTTTATTTTGTACACTTTTTAGCTGTCAGAATTCTGAGGTGTTTTTTGAAGATGCACTTTGTATTGAAAATATTTCCACCATTGATCCTGAAATTGGATTATTAGAAAACCAAACAATTATTATTAAAGCAGGAAAAATAATTCAAATTTCTCCTTCTCAAGACCTTCAATTAGCCAAAGAAAATACCATTATAGATGGCACAGGGAAGTATATGATTCCTGGGTTATGGGATGCTCATATTCACTTTTCTTTTATCAAAGAAATGGCTCCTAATATGTTGGATTTATTTTTAGCTTATGGTATTACTAGTGTGAGAGATACAGGGGGAGATATTAATTTTGTAAATACTTGGAAAGAAAAATCGTTAGCCAACCCTACAGATGCTCCAAGAGTAATGGTAGCTGGGCCACTTCTTGATGGTAACCCAAATGTATATGATGGAAGTGATCACAGTCATCCTCCTTTATCTGTTGGATTAAAAACTGTTGAGGATGTAACTAACAAAATTATCGAATTAGATAGTTTGAAAGTAGATTTCCTTAAGGCATATGAAATGTTAACTCCAGAACAATTTAAAGAGGTCACAAAACTTGCTAAAGAAAAAGGGCTAAAGGTAACTGGCCACGTACCATTAAGTATGGATGTAATTGGTGCCTCTAACGCAGGATTAAACAGTATGGAGCATTTTAGAAACTTAGAATTGTCTTGTGCCTCTAATTCAGATGAATTGTTACTAGAGAGACAACAACTGTTAGCCTCAGGAAAAGAGGATAAAGGAGGAGTGTTGCGTTCAAGAATACACAAAAAACAAAGAGAGATCGCTCTTAAAAATTTTGATCTTAAAAAAGCGAATGAAGTTTTAGAAGTCTTGAAAAAAAATGATACTTGGCAAATTCCAACACTCACATTAAATACCGCTTTTGCAAGAAGACCCTTTGCTGCAAAAGATTGGCAGAAAAGTTTTTCTTATTTACCAAAAAACATACAAGAACAATGGCTAGACTACATCAATAATTTAGTAAAAAAAGAGGTAGTACCCTTCGATAAAGAATACGCTAAATGGATGTTTGATATGACCAAACGAGTTCATAACAAAGGAATTAAAATTATGGCGGGTACAGATACCCCAATTTTCTTTTTAACACCTGGTCTCAGCTTACATGAGGAATTAGCAGTTTTAGTTGAAGCTGGCTTATCTCCTTTAGAGGCTTTGAAAAGTGCCACTACAAATCCTGCAGCCTACTTTAACTTAGATAACGAGTTGGGCAAAATTGCAATAAATAATTGGGCAGATTTAGTAATTCTTGATGCAAACCCTCTGGAGGACATTAACAATACCAAACAAATTAATGCGGTGATTAAGCAAGGAAAATATTTTAACCGAGAACACTTAGATGGTTTATTAACGAACTTAACTACAAAAAAATAGTCCCATTTAATTACCAGTTTAAGTTTATCTGCTAGCTAGTGCTTTAGCACACAACCAGCCACCCGTCCAAGCATTCTGAAAATTAAAGCCCCCTGTAACTGCGTCAATATTTAACACCTCACCTACAAAGAATAAGTTATTGTGTAATTTACTTTCAAAACATTTAAAGTTAATTTCTCTTAAATCTACTCCACCGGCCGTTACAAACTCTTCTTTAAACGTACTTTTCCCTTTGGCAGTAAAAACACTTTTAGTCAGTTGATTTGCCAGGACATCTATCTGTTCATGACTTACATCTGCCCAATTAAAAGTAGTTTTAATAGTTGTAGCCATTACAAAACGTTCCCACAATCTTTTTGAAATCTCTTCAAAAGGAGATCGAACAATGACTTGTTTTTTGGAGTGTTTCTTTTTTAAATTTAACAACACATTTACAATTTTATGAGTAGGTCTAGAGAGCCAATTTACCTGTACTTGATACTCATAATTTTTTTCTGCCAACACTCGTGCTCCAAAAGCAGAGAGCTTTAAAATAGCAGGACCACTCATGCCCCAATGTGTAATTAATAATGGGCCTGAAGCTTCTAAGTTTGTATCTTCTAATTGAACAATGGCATTAGGAACCGATATTCCTAACAAGTCTTTAATTCTATTATCTTTAATATTAAAGGTAAACAATGAGGGCACAGGAGAAATAATAGTGTGTCCCATAGCTTTTGACAACTCCCAAACCTTTTTACTACTTCCTGCTGCCATAACCACAGCATCACAAACAAACTGCTGTTTTTTGGTAATTACCAACCAAGAATTAGCCTGCTTTTGTATGGTGGTCACTCCATGATTTTTCAACACAGAAATTCCTAAACGTTTCGTTTTGTTGAGAAAACAATCTACAATGGTTTGTGATGAGTTAGATTCAGGAAAAACGCGATTATCTTTTTCTATTTTTAGAGGAATTCCATTATTCTCGAACCATTCAAAAGTATCACCTGTCATAAATTGATGAAACGGGCCTAACAATTCTTTGTTACCTCTAGGATAAAATTGCACCAACTCTTTGGGCTCAAAACAAGCGTGGGTAACATTGCAACGACCACCCCCAGAAATTTTTACTTTTTGCAGTACTTCTTTGCCTTTTTCTAAGATGGTAATGTCTAATTCAGGATTCATTTCTTTCGCATTAATTGCTGTAAAAAATCCTGCAGCACCTCCACCAATTATGATTACTTTTTTCATAACACCATATCTGAATACCTAAGAATTGTGGTGTATCCTTTAGTTTTAAAATAGTGAGGAGTATCTTTATTCCCAGTAGCTAAAATAAAATCTCCACCCCATGCACCAAGGCTTTTCAGAGTTCCAAAATAGTCAGGAAACAAACGTTCTTTCACTGTAGGCAACTCAATAATCGAGGAAATGATCTTTTCATGTTCTTGAATCAGTTTTTTAAATTCTGAAAGCTTTTGTTCATGAATGAGTTGTTTAGAAATTTCTGAAACAAGTTGTATTTCGTTATGTATTTTTTCTCGCTTCTCTTTAAACCTAGCTATTCCAGCTTTACTATCTTGTTTTTTATTTAAATGAACAAAAAATAGCTGATCACTAAAACTAGGCGTAAAATCTACTTGTTTTACAACTGGTTGTTGGTTATTAACCTGATATAAAATTGGGGTCTTGTGTTTTGCATTGGCAATATCGTATCCACTTCCTGAAAATGAATTCCATAACAACTGAAAAGCATCAACTTTTGCCCATTGCGCAATATTATTAATTAATGTAGAAGAAGTTCCTAAACCCCAATCTCTGGGAAACGTAAGGTTAGTTTTTACCAAAAACCCTTGTTCAGATTGTAAAAATTCTGGATTCAATTTTCTGGCTTCTACTAAAATATCTTGAAGTGTTTCGGCAATAAAGTCTGCACTTCCCTCTTTTTCAGAATTAAATGTAGCATTAACTAATCTAAGTTTTGGTAACTCAAAAACAGCCTCAAACCAACAATCTCCTGCTTTGGTGAAACTTCCCCAAATTAATTGCGGTTCCTTAATTTTTTCTACTGATAAATCTTGCCCAAATTTGGTAGGAACTGCCAAACCAGTAGCTCCTTCTAACACAAGGTATTCTGCAGTGAGTAATAATTTTCCGTTAGAGTAGAATGTATTCAAGATTATTTGGTATTTCTTATTTCTTCAAACTTATCAACCACAGCACTATGAGTCACTGTTTTGCCCTCAAAATAATTAGCTATTACTGTTTTCTCCTGATCATTTGCACCCAATTGGTTTAAAATATTCATCAGATGCATTTTCATATGACCATGCTGTATTCCTTTAGTGGTTAAAGCTCGCAAAGCTGCAAAGTTTTGAGCCAAGCCTGCAGTTGCCATAATCATCATTAATTCTTTTGCAGAGGGTTGTTGCAACATTCCTAAAGACAATTTTGCTAAAGGATGTAAAGAAGTTAGGCCTCCTACGGTTCCAACAGCCAATGGAACTTCTATCCAAAAACGAAAAACACCATTGGTAATTTCACAATGTGTTAAGCTGGTATACTGTCCAGACCTAGAAGCATAAGCATGCACTCCTGCTTCAATGGCTCTAAAATCGTTACCGGTAGCTAATACAACTGCATCAATACCATTCATAATCCCTTTATTATGTGTAACAGCTCTGTGAGGCTCAATACTAGCAATTTTAACTGCTTGATGAAATTTCTTTGCAAATTGTTGGGGATTTTTTCCACCTAATTCTTCAATAGTACAACTTACTTCCGCTCTAACTAAACATTCTGGAACGTAATTGGATAAAATACTCATTACTATTTCTACAGCATCACTTCTAAATTCTTTAGCTATGGCCTCTAGACAAGAATTAATAAAATTTGCACCCATAGAATCTACGGTTTCAAAAGTGACATGAATTTGATAGTAGTTTGGTAGTTTCTCAGTTTTATCTATCAATTGAATATCTAGAATACCTCCACCACGTTTTTCCATATTTTTTGTAATGGATGCTGTAGCTATTTTAAAAAGCTCTTTTTTTGAATTGAAATACTGCATCAATTCACTTTTATCTCCATCATACATAAAATGTACCTGACCTATTTTAGTGGTAGAAAGCACTTCAGCTTTAAAACCTCCTCTTGTACTCCAAAATTTAGCCACTAATGAAGCTGCTGCCACTACAGAACTTTCCTCAATAACCATAGGAATTGTATAAGAGGTATTGTTTATAAGAAAGTTAGGCGCAACACCATAGGGTAAATAAAAGTTAGAAATGGTGTTTTCTATGAAATCATCGTGTAATTGTTGCAATAATTCATCTGAATTCCAATATTTTTTTATCGTAGAAATTATTTCTGTTTGATCTGTAAAATAATTAGTAGCTAACCAATTAATTTTTTCTTCTTTGGTTAGTTTAGAAAATCCGGAAATCATTTTAGACATCGATGTCATTTTATAGTGTGAGGCAAAGATAAATGAAACAATGAAAACAGTAATATGAATTCAATATTTATACTGTTTTTAAAGTTTTTTTGACGATTTTTCCGTAAACTTGGCAATCAATTCCTAAATCTGTAATTATAGAATGAAGAAATTATTTATTTTAGCTGTCATCACACTTCTTTTTAATTGTGAGCAACCTACCACAAATAATTCAAATAACGCTTCAAGAACAGAAAAAATAACACTAGAAGATATCTGGGGATCTACGTTCTCTACCAACAGAATGAATGCCTTAAATTCTATGAACGGAGACTATTATTCTCTTTTAAATAGAGATGAAAATGGGTTTACTACAGTAGATCAATATAGTTACTTAAATTTAGAGAAGGTAGCAACTGTTGTAGATGGAAAAACTATTAATAACTTACAAAAATTTGAGTCGTATTCATTTAACAATGATGAATCAAAATTAATTTTAGGAAAAGACATTCAAAAGGTTTATAGAAGATCTACAAAAGGAACCTACTACGTATATACTGTGAACTCAAAAAAAATTCGCTTAATTGGAGAACAGATTCAAGAACCAACCTTTTCTCCCGATAGTAAAAAAGTAGCTTATGCAAAAAACAACAATCTATTCATTTTAGACTTAACCACAAATACCACTAGACAAGTTACTTACGATGGAAAATACAATCATATAATCAATGGAACTACAGATTGGGTGTATGAGGAAGAATTTGGTTTTGTTAGGGCTTTTGAATGGAGTAATGACAGTAAGTTTATTGCTTTTTTACGTTTTAACGAATCTAAGGTTAAAGAATTTTCTATGGGGGTTACTGGAAATCAGCTATACCCTACCCAACATGTGTTTAAATATCCTAAAGCAGGAGAAGACAATGCAAAAGTTTCGCTGCACACCTATAATTTAAAAGCTAGAAAATCAAAGAAAATAGCTTTAGGAAGTTATGAATACATTCCAAGAATACAATGGTCTAATTCTAACCCTATTCTAATTGCTACTACTTTAAATAGACACCAAAATGATTTAAAACTCCACAAAATAAATGCACTGAAAAGTAGTTCATCTCTTTTGCTAAATGAAAAAGATGACGCCTATGTAAGTGTGAAAAATGATCTTACATTTCTAGATGACAATAGTTTTATTTGGACTAGTGAAAAAGATGGTTACAATCATATTTATCATTATGACTTTAATGGAAAACTTATCAATCAAATTACCAAGGGCAATTGGGAAGTAACCAAATATTATGGTTTTAATAAAGAGAAAAAAACCATATACTATCAATCTGCAGAAAACGGGACTATAAATAGAGGTGTTTATAGTATTCATTTAGATGGAACAACTAAAAAATTATTAAGCAATAATACTGGAACAAATACTGCCGCGTTTAGCAGTAATTTAAATTACTTTATCAATACACATTCAACTACAGAAACACCTCCTATTTATTCGCTTTACTCTGCTGAGGGAACTATGATTAAGGTGATTAAAGACAACTCAAGCTTGGAAGACAAACTAGAGGATTACATCATTAGTCCAAAAGAATTTTCTACCATAAATATCAATGGAAATGATCTTAATATGTGGATGATTAAGCCTCTTGATTTTGATGAACAAAAACAATACCCACTACTGATGTTTCAATATTCAGGACCTGGTTCTCAACAGGTTGCCAATAGATGGAATGGGACCAATGACTATTGGCATCAACTATTAGCTCAGCAAGGAATGATTATTGTTTGTGTAGATGGAAGGGGGACAGGTTTAAAAGGGAGAGATTTCAAAAAAATAACTCAAAAAGAATTAGGTAAATATGAAGTAGAAGATCAAATTGCTGCTGCCAAAAAATTAGCAGAACGCAACTACATAGATGAAAATAATATTGGTATATGGGGTTGGAGTTATGGTGGTTTCATGAGTACCAATTGTCTTTTAAAAGGAAATGATATTTTTACCACTGCCATTGCAGTTGCTCCTGTAACTTCATGGCGATTTTATGATACGGTATATACAGAACGTTATATGCAAACACCACAAGAAAATGCCAGTGGTTATGATGACAATTCTCCAATAAATTATGCAGATAAACTTCAAGGGAATTATTTACTAGTTCATGGTACTGGAGATGACAATGTGCATGTACAAAATTCTAGGAGAATGATTAACGCATTGGTAGCGGCTAATAAGCCTTTTGATGTAGCCTTATACCCTGACAGAGCTCACGGAATCAGAAAAGGTGTGAACACTCGCCTACATTTGTATCATAAAATGACTAACTTCCTCAAAAAACATTTGATTAAAATTTAAATTATACTATAAAAACCTAAATAAGCACACTAATGAGCACAACTATGAAACAACCACACGAAAAAGAAATCTTTGGACATCCTGCGGGATTGTATGTATTATTTTTTGTAGAAATGTGGGAACGCTTTTCCTACTATGGCATGAGGGCAATTCTAACATTATTTTTAGCTGCACCAGTAATTATGGGTGATCCACAATCTGGATATGGTTGGTCAAATGCTGAAACTTTATCTTTTTACGGAACCTACACTATGTTTGTCTATTTAACCTCAATACCTGGAGGATGGATTGCAGACAAATTTATTGGTCAGAAAAAAGCAGTGATGTTAGGTGGTCTTTTACTTTGTGTTGGACATGGAATCCTTGCAGTTGATGCACAATGGGCCTTTTTTACTGGGTTGGTTTTAATAGTATTAGGTGTAGGAATGCTAAAACCTAATATTTCTACCATGGTTGGTGGATTATATAAAAAAGGAGATGACAAAAGAGATATCGGTTTTTATATATTTTACATGGGTATTAATTTAGGAGCTTTTTTAGGAGCTTTAATTGTTGGAATTGTTGCTGCTAAATGGGGTTGGCATTATGGTTTTGGATTGGCTGGAATTGGAATGGCTCTTGGGCAGGTTATCTACTTTTATGGTTTAAAATACCTAACAGGGGTTGGTGATTTTCTTGGTGCAAAAGACTCTTTGAATAAAGATGTAATGAAAAAACCTTTAAATAATAAAGAAAAAGATAGAATGCTGGTTATGTTTTTATCGTTTTTGATTATAATTGTTTTTTGGGGTGCCTTTGAGCAAGCAGGAGGTTTAATGAGTTTATACACAGAACAAAAAACAGACAGAATATTGTCTTTCTCACTACCTCTAATAGGGAATGAAGTTCCAGCAGCGGTATTTCAATCTATTAATGCTTTTTTTATAATAATTTTCGCAACTCTTGTTGCGAATTTTTGGTATAAATGGGCCAAAAAAGGTAAAGAATCTTCTTCTTTATTAAAAATGGCTACTGGAGTAATTATTATGGCTTTTGGTTTCTTCTTTATGAGTAAAGCTAGTACAGAGGTAGTAATGGATGGAGACAAAATTGTTGAAAAATCAGCAATGATTTGGTTGGTATTGGCATACTTATTTCACACTATAGGTGAACTATGTGCCTCACCTGTAGCATTGTCGTTTATAACGAAGTTAGCTCCTTTAAAATATGCTTCGTTTATGATGGGAGCTTACTTTGCTGCTACTGGGTTAGGAAATAAAGTAGCGGGACTAGTAGGTGAATTATCTAAAGACGCTGGAGAATTCGAGGTATTTACAGGAATTGCTGTTTTTTGTACAATTTTTGGTTTACTAATCATTGCCCTATTAAAGCCTCTTAAAAGATTAACTCATGGTGCTGAAGAATTAGAATTAAACTAGTAAATAAATACTTCAAATTTTATTAATTAAAATAAAAAATTATGACAACAGATATTGAAAACATGTTTAAAGACAAAGTTCTTGGGCACCCTGCCGGACTTTTTGTATTATTTTTTACTGAAATGTGGGAACGTTTTTCCTATTATGGAATGCGTGCCATATTAGTAATATTTTTAACTGGAGCCATTACAGGAAATAATCCTGGTTGGGGGTGGGATACCTCAGCAGCCTTGTCTTTATTAGGAACCTACGCTCTATTTGTATACCTAACTCCTATTGTTGGAGGATGGCTAGCTGATAATAAAATAGGGTACAGAATGGCTGTTGTTATTGGAGCACTATTAATGACGCTAGGACATGCTTCCATGGCTCTTGAAACTCCTACATTTTTATACATAGGAATTGCTTTATTAATTGTTGGTAATGGTTTTTTTAAACCAAATATGACTTCTATTATTTCAAAGATGTATGCTGGTAAAGATGACAAAAAAGATGGTGCCTACAACATATTTTATATGGGGGTTAATGCAGGAGCTTTTATAGGAATTATGCTATGTGGTTGGGTTGGAGAAAAAATTGGATGGAGCTATGGTTTTGGTTTAGCAGGAATCTTTATGTTTTTAGGAATGTTACAATTTTATTATGCGCAATCTATTTTTGGTAGCCTAGGTGATAAACCAAAAAAACCAGACAATACTGTAGTAAAATCAACTACTGTAAACAAAACTGAAGAAATATTAAATCCATTTTCAATTCTTGACTATTCATTGGTACTTATTTTTATTGTATCGGCGCTAATTTTTATCATAAATGATCCCTTAAGTAAACTTGGAAACATTCAGGTACTAAATTTCTCAATAGCAGGAATGTCTGATTCGTTATTTTTTGCACTTGTAGCAGCCATAACCTTTATTATTTTATTAGTTGTAAGAATTCCTAGATATACAAGAATAGAACGCGATAGAATGATTGCCTTTACAATTTTTTGCTTGTTTACCATTTTCTTTTGGGCTGCTTTTGAGCAAGCCGCAGGTTCGTTACCCATCTATACCAGAGATTTTACAGATAGAATTTTAGAGGGTACTGCAGGGAGTGTATTTAAAGTTATTGATTTGTTAGTAACTGTAATTCCTATGCTAGTAATCACCTATGTGCTTGTGAAATTATTTAATAAAACATTCAGTAAAATTAGCTTATCAAACATAATCTTAGGAATTAGTTTTTTAATTGTTTGGGCGATCATCATTTATAAATTATATATAGAATTTCAAGCAACTGAAACAGAAGTTCCTATTACTTGGTTTGCCATTTTAAATTCTTTATTCATTATCATCTTTGCTCCACTTTTTACCAAATGGTGGGATAGCAAATACAACCCACCCGCTTCTGTTAAATATGGTTTAGGTTTAATTATTATGGCTATTGGTTTTGGCTTATTGGCATTTGCAACAAAAGACATCCCTTTAGGAGCAAAAACGGCTAAACTAAGCATGATTTGGTTAGTACTAGCCTATTTATTTCACACCTTAGGCGAATTATGTTTATCTCCTATGGGACTATCATACTTGAGTAAATTAGTTCCTGCCAGAATGGTTGCATTTATGTTTGGAGTATACTACTTAGCCATTGCTATAGGAAATAAATTAGCCCATTATATTGGAGGTGATATTGAAAAAATATCTCAGGAGAGTGGTCTTTCTTATTTCTTCTTAATTTTCACAATAGTTCCTATTGTTTTAGGTCTAGTGTCCTTTGCGTTACATCCGTTACTAAAAAAACTAATGCATGGGGTTAGATAAAGCAAATAAAAAAATATGGAAAGCATCATTATTGATGCTTTCTTTTTTACGTAAATTTGCTCACTGAAATTACGATTAATATCCATGAAAAAAATAAGTACCATCATTTTTTTGTTTTTTTTAACTAGCCAATTCTATGGCCAAAAAGTGAATTGGATATCTTTCGAAGAAGCCATCAAATTAACAAAAGAGAATCCTAAACCTCTACTAATTGATGTGTATACAGATTGGTGTGGGTATTGCAAAAAAATGGATAGGATTACTTACGGTAACAAAATAATATCAGCCTATATTAACGATAATTTTTATCCCGTAAAATTAGATGGTGAGCAAAGAGAGGATTTAGTTTATAACGATTATACTTTTAAATACAAACCCTCTGGAAGAAATGGATATCATGAGTTTGCTGCTGCACTATTAAATGGAAAACTAAGCTATCCAACTACTGTTTTTATGAATGAAAAATTAGAATTGTTAGACAGAGTTCCAGGGTATCTAGATCCTCGTACTATGGAACAAGTGATTAGCTACTTTGCTGATGAAAAATATAAAACAGAAACGTGGCAAGACTTTGTTAAAAACTTTGTGAGTCGTTTAAAATAATTGATTTTTGTACTCATAAACATAAGCTCCTTTTTCACGAGTAGACCAAAAGGATATTCCTAACTTCAAGCACGAAGTTTTCCAAAGATTTACATCACTTTTATAATTAGACCCGTCTGCAATAATTATTGACGGATTGAGCCTTTTAATTAAGCGTTCTAGATTAATTTTTGGAGATTGTTGCAACAATACAATTGGCTTTTTCAAATCTTGAATATCATAATTTCCATTTGCATCTACACATAAAATAATCTGACTGTTAACTTGAAGTAAACTGGGTAATTCATCATAATTTACATGTTGAATATTCTCACCTATAGTATAATTTTTCAAAAGGTTTTGATTATGAATTAAAGTATCCATATTGTGATATATTTTTAAATGAGCTCCTACTCTATTTCCAACAATTGAATTTCTACTTTTATGAAATACTATAAATTGGTTTGTTCTTTGAGTTTCATATTTCTCGTAAAAACTAAAAGATTGGAAAATCAAAACCATACTCAAAAAGAGTAGACATCTTTTTACATTTCTATTTATTAAAAATTGAAAACCTACTAGTATGGTTACATACGATAACACCATTTTTATGGCAGAAAATGAAATGTCTGAAAATAAAAAAGTTTCTTGTTTGGCTATTAAAGCAACTAACTGGTTGAGAGTAGAAATAACGCTAGCGTAAACAGTTACTATAAAATCAGGCAATATCGAAAAATATGCTAATGTTAAAATAATAATCCCTGTTCCTAATATAAGTCCTAAAAAAGGAACAATCATTAAATTGGAAACAAAAAATAATCCAGGGAATTGATGAAAATAAAATAGGCTGAGTGGAAAAACACCAATCTGTGCAGCTAAAGAAACCGTAAATAATTGCCATCCTTTATCTAAAATATTAAATTTTGGAGTCCATGATTTATAAAGCAAAGGTTGGATCCAAATTATCCCAAAAACAGCTAAATAACTTAATTGAAAACCTACATCAAATAAAAAAAGAGGCTTCACTAATAATAAAATAAACATAGAAAAAATAAGAGAGTGTTCTATAGCATTTTTTTTATTAAAAAAATATCCTACAGCAACTGCAGAAAACATTGTTACCGATCTTGTCACTGAAGCAGACATTCCGGCTAGCAAAGCAAAAATCCAAAGAAATAAAATCATTAGAAATAGTTTAATTTCTTTTCCCTTTTTAAAGCTCTCTATAGGGTTAAACATTAAAGACAGTAGCCATAAAATGATGCCTACGTGTAATCCAGAAATGGCCAAAATATGAATGGCTCCAGCTTTTGAATAGTTGGCAGTTAACGCTGTTGAAATATCCTGTCTTTGCCCCAATAATAGTGCGTTAATTACTGACAATTCATCCTTTGAAAAAGGATATAATTTTAGTGATTTTTGAAGTTTTACTCGAATCTTGTGAATAATCCCTAATGGAAATGAGGATTCTACATCTAGGAATAAAATTTCCTCTTTTGAGGTCTCAATTTGTTGATGAACTCCTTTATCCTCTAAATATTTCTTATAATCAAACTGGTGTGGATTTAATGCTTTATTTACGGGTAAAAAATTATTTCTTAGAAGGATTTTATCATTAATATTCAAATTGACTTTAAGACTATCATTTACAACCTTAAGTAACACTTTTCCTCTAGTAATCTTATGATCAATCTGAATAACCTCAGCAATGTATTTTTGATGATAATTTCCTGGCTTTAAAATGCTTTTAATTTTTAAAACTGCCGATGATTGATCTGTTATGTGTTTAACAAAGAAATTCTCAGCTTTTGTTACATCTCCATTATGGACAATAAAAACACCTACAAGAAAAAAAGTAAGGCCTATGAATAACCCAAAAAACTTAGATTTTTTCATAAAAAAGCAAATGAGCACAAAAAATAAAAATATATACAGTGTGATTACTATTCCATAATTCCAGCAATTAGTATAAAACTGAAAACTAATCCCCAAAACAAGAAACAGTAAAAAGTGGAAGGGTTTATAACCTAGCAACTTTTCCATAGCAGGTTAAAGTTACTAAAATAATACTATTTAAAATTTGATAGTATAAACCGTGCAGTATTCTCAGAAGCTCCCCTTCCTCCTAATTTTTCTTCTAGTGTATTGTAAGTCTCTAATAGTGATGCTCTTTGGTTCATATCCAAAATAAAATTTAATTCTTTGACAAGATTTTTCTTAGTTAAATCATTTTGAATTAATTCTTTGACAACCTCATTATCCATAATCAGATTAACTAGAGAGATAAAGCGAAGTGTGATAATTCTTTTTGCAATTTGATATGAAATTAGACTAGCCTTATAACAAACTACCTGAGGCACTTTAAATAAAGCGGCTTCCAATGTAGCAGTTCCAGAAGTAACAAGGGCAGCATGCGAAATACTCAATAAATCATAGGTTTTATTGTCTACAAAACAAATATTTTTATCACCCATAAATTTTTTATAGAAAGTATAGCTTTGACTTGGTGCTCCTGCAATTACAAATTGATAATCGGAAAAATCATCAACTAATGATAGCATGATGGATAGCATCTTTGAAATTTCTTGTTTTCTACTTCCAGGAAGTAAAGCTATTATTGGTTTATTACCTATCTGATGCTCTGTTCTAAACTTAACTTCATCAATTTGTTTTCTATTTGCTATGGCATCGATTAAAGGATGTCCAACAAAACTAACATCAAAATTATATTTTTTGTAGAATTCTTTTTCAAAAGGTAGAATAACATACATCTCATCGATGTATTTTTTTATTTTTTCTACTCTATTAGCTCTAGAGGCCCAAACTTGAGGAGAAATATAATACGTAGTTCTAAAGCCTTGAAGTTTTGCCCATTTGGCTATGCGCAAATTAAATCCAGAATTGTCAATAAAAATAAGAACATCTGGTTTGAAATTTAAGATGTCTTTTTTACAGTAGGAGATCATTCCAAGAATCTTATTAAGATTCATAAAAACTTCAACAAATCCCATAAATGCTCTTTCTTTGAAGTGCTTTACAAGAGTTCCTCCAACCTCACTCATCAAATCTCCGCCCCAAAATCTTATTTCTGCTTTGTTGTCTTGCTCATACAAAGCCTTCATTAAGTTTGAACCATGAAGATCTCCAGAGGCCTCTCCAGCTATAATATAATATTTCATATCAATGAAATTATTAGGTCAAAATGAAATTAATTTGAAAATAAATTATCAAACCCTTTTGAATTGATGTAAATTTTTAAACTATAATAATTTTAATACAAAGGTAACTAAAGCAGTTAAAATAGAGGCCATTAAAACTCCTCGGGCTCTGTAATCTTGCTTTTTCTTTATAAAAACAAAAAACACAAAGAGATTGGGTAGTGATGATAATGCTAAAACTTCTGAATATAAATTACCTTCTTTGATCATAAGAATTGTTTCCTCAAATCCATATATTGAGAAGTATTGTAAATACAAAAAAATACCACAAAGAGTGGCCATCAAGGATACTAGAATACCTATAAAAATTTCTTTTTTTATAAATCCCATGAATTTATTTTTTGAATCATGTGGTGAGCTGTTAAATCAAATTGAACAGGTACAATAGAAATATATCCATTTTCTAAGGCCCAAATGTCGGTATCTTGTCCTTTGTCTTTATTTATGAATTCTCCAGACAACCAATAATATTCTTTTCCGAATGGGCTTTTTCTTTTATCAAAGTCTTCACGCCAATAACCATTGGCTTGTCTACAAATTTTAATTCCTTTTATATGCTCCTCTTTTAATTTTGGAATGTTTACATTTAAAACGGTAGCTTCAGGAATACCATTTTTCAAAGCGCTTTGTGTAATTTTTTTAACAAATTGTTTTCCTTGATTAAAATCTGCCTTATAATTAAAATCTAATAATGAAAAACCAATAGCAGGAACACCTTCTATACCAGCTTCTACAGCTGCACTCATTGTTCCTGAATAGATAACATTTATAGATGAATTTGCTCCATGATTTATTCCTGAGACACATAAATCAGGCTTGCGATTTAAAATTTCGTTAATAGCCATTTTAACACAGTCTGCTGGTGTGCCAGAACAACTGTATTCAATTTGTGGCCCATCATCTATGGTTATGGGATTACAATGCAATACATTGTCTACTGTTATTGCGTGCCCCATTCCACTTTGGGGTCTATCTGGAGCAACAACCACAACATCACCTATGGAATTCATGATTTGAATTAATGCTCTAATTCCAGGTGCTGTAATTCCGTCATCATTTGTAACTAAGATTAAAGGTCTTTTATTTGACATTTTTAAAAGATTTAGAACAAATGTAAGTCAATTAATCAAGAATATTTTTTAACATTTTGTATAGAGGCTTACATTTGGTTTTTAATTAATTTTGTTAGTGTATGATTTACTTCCAAAGATCAAAATCAAAGCTAAATTAATACAAATAAGCTCTGCAATAAATATAATAAATTCATCCAATAAACAGCTTTATTTTATATGAAAACCAAACGTATCATCACTTTATTTTTTTTCTTATTATTAGTAAGTAATATCGGTTTTGCTAGTCCTAGATCTACTAAAGATCAAGATCCTGAAAAAGATAAAGTTTTAGTTTCTGTTCTAAACTATATGCTTACTAGAGGTCATTATGTTGAAAAAGAGTTAAATGATGATTTTTCTGAAATGGTTTTTAATAAATTTATTGCTGACTTAGACCCATCTAAAAGATATTTTACAAAAAATGATATTAAAGAGTTTTCAAAATATAAATATCAAATAGACAATCAACTTAAAGAGTCTGATATTGCTTTTTACAGCTTAGTTTACGGAAGATTTTTAAATAAAATTAAAAATGCAAAAAATTATTACAGCTCAATATTAAAGAAACCCTTCAACTACAAAAAGGACGAAATCATAGACTTAGATTACAAAACAATAGACTATGCAAAAACTGAAAAAGATCTTATAAATTATTGGAGGAAACAACTTAAGTTACAAACCATTGACAGAATTCAAGAACAACAAGATTTAGATGAAGAAAAGTTCAAAAAAGACAAAGCTTACAAAAAAAGATCTTTTTCAACTTTAGAGAAAAAGGCAAGAGCTGATGTTATGGAATCTATGGAAAATTTATACATCCGAATAGATGAATTAGAACATCGCGATTGGTTTTCAACTTATTTAAATAGTATTACTGAATCATTTGGGCCACATACCACATACATGCCTCCTAATATCAAAGAAAGTTTTGATCAAGATATGTCTGGTAAAGTTGAGGGAATTGGTGCACGTTTACAAAAGAAAGGGATATATACCCATATTGTTGAATTGGTTTCTGGAGGACCGGCTTGGAAACAAGGTGATTTAGAAGATGGTGATATTATATTAAAAGTAGCCCAAGAAAATGAAGAACCTGTAGATATTGTGGGAATGCGTTTAGATGATGCCATTAAATTTATAAAGGGGCCCAAAGACACTAAAGTATTATTAACTGTCAAGAAAAAAATTGATGGTACTACACAAGTGATTACAATTACACGAGATATTGTTCAATTGGAGGAAACTTTTGTAAAGTCATCAATAGTTGAAAAAGATGGAAAAAAATATGGTGTCATAGATTTACCTAAATTCTATATTAATTTTGATGACAGAAACTTTAGAGATTCTGCCAAAGACATGGAAAAAGAAATTGAACGCCTGAAAGAAGAAAATGTTGAAGGTTTATTAATTGATCTTAGAAATAATGGAGGAGGCTCTCTTGATACTGCCATCAAAATAGCGGGGCTATTTGTTGATAAAGGTCCTGTTGTTCAGGTAAAATATAGAAACGAAGCCCCTATTGTAAAACAAGATGTAGATAAGAGAATTCAATGGAAAGGCTCATTGGTTCTTCTAGTTAATGAATTGTCTGCATCTGCATCAGAAATTTTTGCAGCAGCTATGCAAGATTATAATAGAGCTGTTATTATTGGAGGTAATCAAACTTATGGTAAAGGTACGGTTCAAAATATTTTACCCATGAATAAATTTTTCCCGAATTACAAAAAAGATCTAGGGTATTTAAAAATGACCATTCAAAAATTTTACAGAATTAATGGTGGCTCCACTCAAGTTGAAGGCGTATATTCAGACATTGCAATGCCAACTCGTTTCAGTTATATGAAGTATGGAGAACGTGATCTTGAAGGTGCGTTACCCTGGGATAAGGTACCACAAGCGTCCTATACTCAAGTTAATTCCTACAGTAATTTTTCTGATGTGGTTACAAAGAGTATTGAAAGAATAAATAATGATCCTAAGTTTCAGCTCATTGATGAATATGCCAAATGGTTAAAAAAAGAACAAGATGATTCTTCTTACTCCTTAAACTATAAACAATATCAAAAAGAATTAAAAGAAAGAGAAGAATTTGCTGAAAAATTCAAATCAGTTTTTGAATATCAATCTGGTTTAGCTTTTGATTCTCCGAGTTATGAAATTCCTTTATTAAAAGTAAATAAAGATTTAAAAGATAAACGAGATGCTTGGCATAAAAATCTATCAAAAGATTTGTACATTTCAGAGGCATTAAATGTCTTAAGTCAATTAAAGTTAGTGAGTAATCAAAACATTGTTAAAAATTAACCGTAATTTTAATATAACTACTAAAGACCTGATAAGTTTGTGTAACCTATCAGGTTTTTTACTTTTGTAACAATGATCAATCAATCTAAATCACTTTCTAAAGTAGCTTTTCAAAAATTTAAGCAAAATAAAATCGGCTTATTTAGTTTTTGGTTTATTGTTTTTTGTGCCTTTATTGCTGTGTTTGGCTACCTAATTGCTCCTGACAATAGTCAAAATGCAAATCAGATGCATGTTGAAATTCATTCCAAAGCACCAGGTTTCTCTGTAGATATGTTGTCTATTCCATCGAGTGAGAGAAGCTCGCAATTTCTTTTCAATAGGATTTTTGCAGGAAATTCTCAAACGCATACAGAAATTGCTATTAAATCCTATCGAATACTTCAAAATGAACTGGAATACATTGGATATGACAATGGACTCCCAAAAAAGATAAAACTAACCTTACTAAATGACACTCCAAATAAATACATTAAGAAGAAAATATTTTATCTAGGAACAGATAAATATGGTAGAGATTTATTGAGTAGACTAATAATAGGGACTAGAATCTCTTTTTTCATAGGATTTATTGCTGTATTTATTTCTTTATTTATTGGCATTAGTATTGGAGCAATTGCTGGATATTATGGAGGAAAAATAGATGCTTTTATCATGTGGTTAATCAATATAACTTGGTCTATCCCTACTTTACTTCTGGTAATCGCAATAACTTTAGCTCTAGGTAAAGGCTACTGGCAAGTATTTATAGCCGTTGGATTAACGATGTGGGTTGAGGTAGCTAGAGTTGTTAGAGGACAAGTATTAACAACAAAACAAGAACAATACGTAGAGGCTGCTCATGTTTTGGGGTTTTCTGACTTTAGAATTATTTTTAGACACATATTACCAAATATTATAGCACCAATTATAGTGATATCTGCAGCTAATTTTGCAGCCGCAATTTTAATCGAAAGTGGGTTAAGTTTCCTAGGAATTGGAGCACAACCGCCAACTCCATCATGGGGAGCTATCATAAAAAATCACTACAATTATATCATTCTTGGAAAACCCTATCTTGCTCTAATTCCTGGAGTAGCAATTATGAGTTTAGTTATGGCCTTTATGTTGATTGGAAATGCTTTACGCGATGCTTTAGATGTAAAAATTTAAGTACATAATCAAAAAAAGCCCCTCATTGCTGAGGAGCCAAATTCAAATAAAAAAGTAAGGTGAGTAAAATAATTTTATAAGACAAAAGTCAATTTCATTTACTCGTTCAAAAAACAATAAAAAATTAATCAAAAAATTAGTAATATAATTTTTATTTAGAATGATTCTATTTTATATTTGACAAATATAAGTTATTTTAATTAAATCTAAATAAATAATATTTATATTATGTGCAATTATATAAGAACAATAGGTAAAGTAAAAAGCGGAGAATTAACACTATGTACAAAATGTAATCATTACCATCTTACCTTTAATAACATTTTTTTTGAGTTTACAGAAAAAGAATATATTCAATTTAAAAAATATATTTTGCATTTAGATACTTCATATTGGAATGAGAACTATCCTTGCCCCAAAGTAAAAAAGAACATCCCAATACCAACACTTCAAGGAAATTTGGTTTTGTTATTTAATCAGCAAGAGATAGAGGAATTAAAAAAGTTATTGAGCAGTAAAATTGTAAGAAAATATGAGGAACTTTCTGTAGAGGAAATTGATTATAGTTTTATTCAAAATTAAACTTTACATCCATATTAAAGCCACTACGTATTTTTCTATTTATGAGATGTAAAATGATTAAAAGAATTTTAAACTCCTTTGTGTAAAAAGAAGAAGTTATTTTAAGATAAAAACCTCAACTTATTGAAAATTCAATAGGATGAGGTTTTTGTTTGTACAGGCGGAGAGACTCGAACTCTCACACCTTGCGGCACTAGATCCTAAGTCTAGCGTGTCTACCAATTCCACCACGCCTGCAACTTAAACTGGTATATTCCAGTAATTGGATTGCAAATATAAGCATTCGTCTGAATTTGCAAAGCGGAATCGAAGGAATTTTAGTATTTTTGAATGCGAAAAAAAATAAATATGTTAGACCTCAAAAACTACATTGAAGCAAACAAAAATCGTTTTGTCAATGAACTTATAGAACTTCTAAAAATTCCTTCAGTTAGTGCAGATCCAGCCTATCAACAAGATGTATTAAATACAGCAGAAGCTGTTAAAAATTGCCTAAATAAAGCAGGTTGTGATCATGTTGAAATATGCGAAACTCCGGGTTATCCTATTGTGTATGGAGAAAAAATAATTGATAAAAATTTACCTACGATTTTAGTGTATGGTCATTACGATGTGCAACCCGCAGATCCACTAGAGTTATGGGATTCTCCTGCATTTGAACCTGTGATAAAAAAAACAGACCTTCATCCTGAAGGAGCTATTTTTGCCAGAGGTGCCTGTGATGATAAAGGTCAAATGTATATGCATGTAAAAGCTATGGAATATATGACCACTACAGGAAATCTTCCCTGTAATGTAAAATTTATGATTGAAGGTGAGGAAGAGGTAGGCTCTGAGAGTCTAGGTTGGTTTGTAAAAAACAACCATGAAAAATTAGCTAATGATATCATTTTAATTTCTGACACAGGGATGATAGCCAATGACATTCCTTCAATAACTACCGGGTTAAGAGGTTTAAGTTATGTTGAGGTAGAAGTTACAGGGCCCAATAGAGACTTACATTCTGGGTTATATGGGGGTGCAGTGGCCAACCCTATTAATATTTTAACCAAAATGATTGCTTCATTGCATGATGAAAATAACCATATTACCATTCCTGGTTTTTATGAAAAAGTAGAGGAATTATCAAGAGCAGAAAGAGATGAAATGGCAAAAGCACCTTTCTCTTTAGAAAATTACAAAAAAGCATTAGCTATTGATGCTGTATATGGAGAGGAAGGTTATACAACAAATGAAAGAAACTCCATACGCCCTACCCTAGATGTTAATGGAATTTGGGGTGGATATACCGGAGAGGGTGCAAAAACAGTGATTGCCTCTAAGGCCTATGCAAAAATATCGATGCGTTTGGTACCAAACCAAGAATGGCATGAAATTACTGAGTTATTCACCAATCATTTTGAACGTATAGCTCCAAAAGCTGTAAAAGTTAAAGTAACACCTCATCATGGAGGTCAGGGCTATGTAACACCAATACAAACAATTGGTTATAAAGCTGCTAGTAAGGCTTATGAAGCAACTTTTGGTAAAACTCCGATTCCTCAACGAAGTGGAGGAAGTATCCCTATAGTATCCTTATTTGAAGATGAACTAAAAAGTAAAACTATTTTGATGGGTTTTGGATTAGACAGTGATGCCATCCATTCACCAAACGAGCATTTTGGTATATTTAATTATTTAAAAGGAATTGAAACCATTCCTTATTTCTATAAATATTTTACAGAACTCTCTAAATCATAAAAAAACTAGCGTCCAGTTAGTGACTTAGGAATTCTACCATTTTTGATAGCCTCTGAACGTAATCGTCTTCCAACGATACGTTCATTCATAGTACCAATTTCAAGTACTTTATCAATATCTAAATTAGTCTCAATACCCATCTCATCTAGCATAACTACCAAATCTTCAGTTGAGACTAAACCTACCAAGTTTGGATCTTTATAATAATATGAACCTGTTCCTGCTACTGGTATACCATCTACAAAATTTGCAGGCTGACCTCCTATACCACCCATTGTAGATTCATAATGAGTCATTCCTGCCTGTAGAGCTGCCAAAACATTGGCCAACCCCCAACCTCTGGTAGTATGAAAATGAACAATTTGTTTTTCAGTCATCCCTACTTTATCTTGTAACATTGAGTAATATTTAAAGACTCTATCTGGAGATGCAGAACCATCATGATCTGCATGTTCTATGTCATCTGCACCAATATCTAACCAGCGTTGAGTGTAATCTATTGCTTTATTGAGATCTGTAGGACCCTCAATTGGACATCCCCAAATGGTACTTACTGTACCATTCACTTTGATACCTGCATCATGTGCTTTTTTAATTTGAGTTTCTGCCATCTTCCAATACTCTTTTAATGATAAACCCGAGTTTTTAATGTGGTGAGATTCACTAGTAGAAACCATTAGTAAAATTCTGTCAGGTCCATAACCATCTAGCTTTGCCTGTATAGCTCTTTCTACTGCTTTTTCTCTGATCGTGATCGCAGTCAGGGATGCCTCTGATAATAAATGTGATACCTTTTTAGAAGTTCTGATTTTTTTAAATAAATCATCGGCATCAGAAAATTGAGGCATTCCTCTTGGATTTCCAAAATTTGTAACTTCAATATTTTTAAATCCTGCCAAAAGCAGTTGCTCTAACATCCACAGCTTTGCTTGTGTAGGAATGAATTTTTCTTCATGTTGATAGCCATCTCGAACAGTAATATCTCCAATAATTACTTTCTTTGGGTAGTTCATATAAGTAAATAAAAAATTTGAAATCTAAAAATATTAAATAGCTTGCTATTTTGAAGTAAAAAATAAAATAATCTATGTAAAAAGAGTAAATTTTAATATGATTTTAGCATTTAAGGAACTAAATGATCACTGCAATGATAATCATACAACTTCTAAAGAAGTAAAATTGAAAGAACTCACATCAAATAAACCACGATCACTTAATTTTAGAGATGGAATAACTAATAAGGCCATAAACGATAAAGTCATAAAAGGAGCACTTAAGTTGCTTCCCATTTCTTTTGCCATGGCATCAAGCTCTGCATATGCTTTTCCAATAATTTCAGCTGGTTTATCACTCATAATTCCGGCAACGGGCAGAGCAACTACTTTTTCTGTTGTATCGTTTATTGCACATATCCCTCCTTTATTTTTAATTAAAAGATTTACAGCTTTACAGATAAAGGTGTCAGAGGTACCCACAACGATTATATTATGAGAGTCATGCCCAACAGAACTGGCAATAGCACCTTCTTTGATTCCAAAATTTTTGACAAAAGCAATTGAGGGCTTGGTATTTTGATAACGATTAACCACTGAAATTTTTAAAATATCTTTAGTTGTATTTGATATTAAAGATCCTTCTTTGGCTAAACCGTCTGCTACTATTTTATGAGTAACAAGTTCACCGTCTAAAGCCTCAATAACTTTAATTTTTTTGGATGATGAGACAAGTCTAAAATCCTCTATGTGTTTACTATCAATGTTAAAATTATTCAATACTTCAAAAGGTACAGACGGAACAAAACATTTGCCGTTTTTAGCTACTAATTCTCCATTAATGTAGGTTTCTAATACTTTAAATTTCACCAGATCGTCTACTAAAATGAAATCTGCTGCATCACCCTCTTGTAATAAACCAACTTCTAAATTATAATGTTTTACAGGATTAATACAGGCAACCTGAAGTACTTTAAAAACATCTATCCCTTTTTTAACTGCTCGCTCACATAATTGATTGATATGCCCTAAGACTAAATCATCTGGATGTTTATCATCTGAACAAAACATCATATTTTTATAATGTTCAGGTAATAGATCTATCAAAGCCTCAAAGTTCTTTGCAGCACTTCCCTCCCTAATTAGAATTTTCATCCCTTTTTGAAGTTTTTCTTGTGCTTCATCATAAGTAAAGCATTCATGATCAGTAGAAATTCCTGCAGCTATGTATTTATTTACATTATCTCCTCTTAAACCTGGTGCATGGCCATCAATTGGTTTATTATTAGCATTTGCATGTTGTATTTTTTTAAGTACTTCATGATCATCAAACAATACTCCTGGATAGTTCATCATTTCTGCCAGATACTTAATATCTGGACTTGCCATTAATTCTTTGATTTCGTCAGAATCTATTTTAGCACCGGCACTTTCAAAAGAAGTGGCTGGTACGCAACTTGGTGCTCCAAAATTAAATTTTAAAGGTACTTTTTTTCCATTATCAATCATAAAATGAACACCTTTAACACCCAAAACATTGGCGATTTCGTGTGGATCTGAAACTGTGGCAATTGTACCATGAATAAGTGCAATTTTTGCAAATTCTGAAGGAACTACCATCGAACTTTCTATGTGAATATGGGCATCGATAAAACCTGGTAAAATGAAATTTTTTACATCATGTTCACTAGGGCGAATATCAATAATTTTCCCATCATATACCTCAACTTCACCTTTATAAATAGAACGTTTTAATATATCTACTATGTTTCCTCTTATTACCATAACTCGAAATTAAACAATCCTTTTTTTTTAATTGTTATTATTTACCTTTATTCTTTTATTGAATTTTTCTAATTATATCATTTTGTAATTATTTTGGAGAATATATGAATTATAACAATATAAAAATATCTAACAAACAAGCAGAAAAAATCTTGTTAGATTTCTATCATATAAAAGGGACTGCTCTTAAACTTCCCGGAGAAACAGATTTTAATTTCAAAATATCCATCGATTCAAAAGATTGTTATATTTTAAAAATATCTAGACCTAATCAGAGTAAAAAATACAGCGATTTTCAAGAAAAACTGTTACAATATCTAGAGGATAAAGCAACAATTGTTTCTCCAAAAATAATTTTAGATAAGAAAAGAAAAGCTACATCAGAATATATAGATAGCTCAAAAAATGCTAGAAGTGTTCGTTTACTAACCTGGATTCCAGGACGTCTATGGAGTAGTGTTAATCCTCAATCAAACTTTTTAAGGTTTAATTTGGGTCAACAATGTGGAAAACTCACAAAAACTCTTCGTTTTTTTAAACACACGGAAGCTTACAGAAATTTTGAATGGGATATTGCACAATCTTTATGGACCTCTAATTTCTTACATCTTTTTAGCGCTAAAGAAAAAAAAGTCATCAGCCATTTTCAGTCTCTATTTATAAAGCAATTTAAAAGCTATCAATCACTTAGAAAAAGTATTGTACATAATGATGTTAATGATAATAACATAGTAGTTTCTGAGGATATAAAAGATCCTAAAGTTATTGGCGCCATTGATTATGGTGACGCAATTCATACACAAACAATTAATGATTTAGCTATTGCTTGTTCTTATGCTATCATGCATCATAATGATCCATTAGAGGCTTCGCTAGAACTAGTAAAAGGATACCACAGCACTTTTACTTTACAAGAAGAAGAAATCAGTCATTTGTATGCTTGTATTGCTATGAGATTGGTAATCTCTGTAACTAAATCTGCCATTAACAAAGATAAAGAACCCAACAATAGGTATTTGCTAATTAGTGAAAAGCCTGCATGGGAAGTTTTGCATAAATGGGTCCTTTTAAGCCCAGATTTTGCATATTATTCTTTTAGAGATGCTTGTGGTTTTTCTGCTCATCCAAACGAAGACAAATTCAAAAATTGGGTAACAAAAAAGCAATTTTATTTAACAGACTTATTTCCTACTATTCAAAGAAAAGATATAGAATTATTAGATCTGAGTGTATCAAGTACATGGATTGGTCAGCAAGCTGATTTTAACAATATCGATTTATTTCAGTATAAACTTAACCAACTTCAAAAAGAGCATCCAACAAAGATTATCTCTGGCGGATATTTGGAGCCAAGACCCCTATACACTTCAAACTCTTATGATAAAATAGGAAATTACGGACCTGAAAGTAGAACTATTCATTTAGGTATCGATTTCTGGCTTCCAGAAAACACTCCTGTTCATGCTTTATTTGAGGGAGAAATAGTAATTGCTGTCAATGATCATGGAAATAAAGAATATGGTGGATTAATCGTTGTAAAACATCTAGAAGCTGAACTAGAATTTTATACATTATATGGTCATTTAGATCCGGAAGGTATTCTTCATTACCAAAAAGGAGAGAGAATAGAAAAAGGACAAAAAATTGGTGTTTTAGGAAATCAATTTGTAAACGGAAATTGGGCTCCCCATTTACATTTTCAGGTAATGCTTTCTTTATTGGACTATACTAATGATTTTCCTGGGGTTGCATACGCTAATCAAATAGCTGTATGGAAAAGTCTATGTATTGACCCAAATGCTTTGTTTAAAATTAACAACCTACAAACAAAAGAGAGAATTTCAAATGAAGAATTAATTACATACAGAAATAACCATTTAGGCAAAGGCTTGAGTTTACATTACAAGGAACCCATAAAAATGGTTCGAGGAGAAGGCGTATATCTTTTAGATCAATCCGGAAGAAAATATCTAGACACTGTAAATAATGTTGCCCATGTTGGTCATGAACATCCAACAGTAGTTAAAGCAGCTCAACAACAGGTTGCTGTTTTAAATACAAACTCTCGCTATCTTCATGATAATATCAACATACTTGCACAAGAAATTTTAGATACTCTACCTCCTGAATTAAGTGTCGTTCATTTTGTAAATTCTGGAAGTGAAGCTAATGAATTAGCTATTAGAATGGCAAAAACGGTAACAGGCAAACAAGATATTATAGCTTCAGAGGTTGGATATCATGGAAACACCAATACCTGTGTAGCTATTTCTTCCTATAAATTTGATGGAAAAGGTGGTAAAGGAGCTCCAGAACACACCCATATTTTTCCGTTACCAGATACTTTTAGAGGGAAATACAGTGGTGAAAACGCTGGCTTGAACTACGCTAAAGAAGTACAAAAATGTATTGATAGGATTCATAAAAAAGGAGATGGTGTAAGTGCACTAATTGTAGAACCTATTATTTCTTGTGGTGGCCAAATAGAATTACCTCAAGGGTTCTTATCTATGGCCTATTCTTCGGTTAGAAAAGCTGGCGGATTGTGTATTTCTGATGAAGTTCAGGTAGGGTGTGGCAGACTTGGAGAAACTTTTTGGGGCTTTCAATTACATGATGTAATTCCAGATATTATCACCATTGGAAAACCTATAGGAAACGGACACCCTCTGGCAGCAGTGGTGTGTACAGAAGCAGTGGCTAATGGTTTTGCTAATGGAATGGAGTTTTTTAACACCTTTGGAGGAAATCCGGTTTCTTGTGCTATAGGCACTGCTGTATTACAGTCTGTAAAAAGAGAAAAACTACAAGAAAATGCAAAAATAGTTGGAGCTTTTTTAAAAGATCAACTTCTCAATTTAGCCCAAGATTTTCCAATTATTGGTGATGTAAGAGGTCAAGGATTTTTCTTAGGAATAGAATTGGTAGATGATCAGAAAAACCCATTACCCAAACAAACCGACTACCTTATTAACAGAATGAAAGACCATGGTATCTTAATGAGTTCTGATGGTCTTGATCATAACGTACTAAAAATAAAACCACCGCTAGTTTTTTCAAAAGAAAACGCACAACAGCTGTTGTGGTATCTTAGAAAGATTTTGGCAGAAGATTATATGAATGTTTAAAACTTTCGTTCCACATGAAAAGGTGTTAAATCTAAAGATGTTTTTTTATCTGAAATAATTTCTGACACTAATTTCCCAGTAGCGGGTCCTAAGCTCCATCCCATCATAGCATGTCCTGTAGCAAAGGTTAAGTTGCTATATAAAGTTGTTCTACCTATATAAGGAAGACCATCGGGAGTTACGGGCCTTAAACCACATTGAGCGGCCTCCTTGTCTTGGGTACTAATTTGTAATCCATGATAATATTTAGAAGCAGAATTTGCAATGGCATTCACTCTAATAGGATTTATTTTATGATTAATCTTATTAATCTCCATAGTTCCTGAAAATCTGGTAAATCCATCCATAGGTGTTACAGCAACTTTAGCCTCTAACAGCACTGCAGGGATGGTAATATTGGTTTCTTGGGCTACATTAATTCGATACCCCTTACCAGGTTGTAGCAACATTTTAACACCTAGTTTTTTACTAATAATTGGAGACCAACTTCCCGCTGCCATTACAAATTCATCTGCTTTAATTTCACGTTTGTCGGTAATCAGTTTTGTGATTTTTTTGTCAGAAATAACAATGTCTTTTACCTCTTCTTCAGATAAAATTTCTACTCCGTTATTTTTGAGATAAATCAACATGTTTTTCATAAAAATACCAGGCGTCATATGAGCATCTGAATGATAATAAACAGCTCCTTTAATATTTAGATTTGCCTTGGGTTCTATTGCTTCAACTTCTTTAGCAGATAAGTTTTCAACTTTTAGTCCAAGTTTTATTGCTTTTTGTCCTACCTCCCATTCTTGTTCGCCAGCCTTCTCATGTTTATAAGCCATTAACAATCCTTTATGCTCGTAATGAAAGTTAAAATCTTTTGATGTTTTTATTTCAGTGTATAGGGCTCTACTCAAGATATTGATGTCTTTAATCACAGGTATAGATTGTGCAACTTTTTGTTTGGTTGCAGAACGTTTAAAAGCTAAACCCCATTTTAAAAAATCAAGATCTAACCTTGGTTTTACATAAAACGGACTTGCAGGATTAAACATCCACTTAAGTCCTTTGGTTATAATTCCTGGAGCTGCAAGTGATATAATATGACTTGGGGTAATGTATCCTGCATTTACAAAAGAAGCTCCTTTAGAAAAATTAGATTTATCTATTACAGTAACTTCATGACCTTCTTTGTGAAGGAAATACGCCGAGCATACTCCCATAATTCCTCCACCAATAATAACTACTTTTTTTGACATTTGTATTCGTATTTAAATCACAGAGAACCCATGTGCGTATGGGTCATCTTTATCATCTATGATAATGGTATTGTATCCATAAATCTTAGCCCACCCCTTAATACTTGGAATGATTGCTGGAAAATCACCTACAGTAGTTTCTTCTTCTATACAACCTGCAAAAGTACTTCCAATAAAACTTTCATGAATAAATTCAACTCCCTTTTTTAATTTTCCTTTGGCATGCAATTGAGCCAAACGAGCAGATGTTCCTGTTCCACAGGGAGATCTGTCAATAGCCTTTTCTCCATAAAAAACAGCATTCCTCCCATCAGAATCCTCATGAATTGGAGTTCCTGACCATAGTAAGTGTGTCACATTTTTAATGCTTGAATCTTCAGGATGAATAAATTTATTTGGATACATTTTATTAATTTGTTCTCTAACTTTTTGTGAATATTGTACGATTTGACTGGCTGTGAAATCTTGAATACCTGAAAAGTTTTGTTGAGGATCTATAATTGCATAAAAATTACCTCCGTAAGCAACATCAAAAATAATATCTCCAAGATCTGGACAATGAACTGTTAAACCTTCATCGGCTAAATAACTTTTTACATTGGTTAGTTTTACCCATTCTACTTTTCCGTTGGTTTGTTTATAATCAATCTCTACCAAACCAGCAGGAGCTTCCATTCTTATTTTACCTGGAATTTTAGGTTGAATCAATCCTTCTTCTATTCCAATAGTAATGGTTCCAATCGTTCCATGACCGCACATGGGTAAGGATCCAGAAGTTTCTAAAAACAGAATAGCAAAATCATTTTCTGGATTATGTGGTGGGTATAAAAAAGAACCGCTCATCATATCATGACCCCGAGGCTCAAACATCAACCCTTTTCGAATCCAATCGTATTCTTGAATAAAATGCTGACGCTTTTCGCTCATAGTTTTACCCTCCAAAGGTGGGTGACCCGTTTTTACAACTCTAACAGGGTTTCCACAAGTGTGACCATCAATACAATCAAAAATTGAGCGCGCCATTTAAATTTTCTCTTTTGTTTGTTGATTATTAACCAATCTTGAAATCTCTAGCGGATTTTCATTTTTTAGCTCTTCAGGAAGTAATTCATTTGGCCAATCTTGGTAACTAAAAGGACGAACCCAACGTTTGATAGAGTGAATTCCGACCGCTGTAAATCGACTATCTGTTGACGAGGGATATGGGCCTCCGTGTACCATAGACGGACAAACTTCTACACCAGTTGGTACTCCATTAAAAATGATTCTTCCAACTCTATTCTGTAATGCAGCAATTACTTTTGGGTAATTTGCTATTTCATTTTCATCTGAAATTACGGTTCCAGTTAATTGTCCTTCTAATTGCGAAATAATCTCTTCTAATTGATTTTCATCTTCGCATTGAACAACCATAGAAAATGGTCCAAAAACTTCTTGATGTAATGTTGAATTTTCTAAAAACTCTTTTCCTTCAACAGTTGCAATCATTTGACTAGCAAAATTGGTTTGCGTGTTATCTTTAAAAGAAGCCGTAACAACAACGTTCGATTGTGAAATCGCTTTTTGTTTATTTGTTTCGTATGCTCCAGCAATATTAGGATGCAACATTACAGATGGTTTAATCTGTAAAATAGCATCACTTACTTGAGTAATAAACTGTGACAACTCTTTACTTTTAATTCCGAGAATCAATCCTGGATTGGTGCAAAATTGTCCGGTTCCTAAAGTAATTGAACCTGCATAAGTTTTTGCCCAATTATTACCATCTTCAGTAAGTGCTTTTGGCAGAATTACCACAGGGTTTACACTTCCCATTTCTGCGAAAACCGGAATTGGTTCTTCTCTTTTTGCTGCTAAATCTAGTAACGCTCTCCCTCCACGAATACTTCCTGTAAAACCAACAGCTTTTACTGCTGAATGTTCTACTAGCTGAACACCAACTTCTATTCCGCTTGAATTTAAATTAGAAAAAACTCCATTTGGCATATTTGTTTTTTCAGCAGCATTTATAATCGCTGATGCTACTAATTCTCCTGTCCCTGCATGCATTGGGTGCGATTTTACAATTACAGGACAACCTGCTGCTAAAGCTGCTGCTGTATCTCCACCAGCAGTAGAATATGCTAATGGAAAATTACTTGCTCCAAAAACTACTACAGGACCTAAAGGAATATTTATTTTTCGTAAATCTGGTTTTGGAGCAGGAGTTCTATCTGTAATTGAAGTATCAATTGTGGCATCTACCCAAGAACCTTCTGCGACCAAATCTGCAAAAGAACGGAGTTGAAAAACTGTTCTTCCTCTTTCTCCTTTTGCTCGTCCTTCTGGCAATCCAGTTTCGGAACAATACGTTTGAATCAACTCATCATCTAAAGCCAAAATCTCATCAGCAATGGCATGTAAAAAAGCTGCTTTTCTCTCTCCAGAAATAGTTCTGAATTCTTTAAAAGCATCAGACGCTAAAGAAACTGCTTCATTTATTTCTTTTTGAGAAGCTTCATAGTGAATTGATGAATTTTCAATATTAGAAATAGGATCAAACGTTTTGAAGGTTTTACTTCCTTCCGCAGACAATTGATTTCCAATGTGATTTTTTCCTGTAATCATCCTTATTTATTTTTTGTTTTTTTCAAATTGATGGGTTTAACTTATTAAGTCCAGTACTTCAAGTCTTTCTTTTGCCAGAATATATCTTGCTTGAACATCATCAATTTCCTGTTGAGTTAATTTTTTGCCAAGAGTACGAAGTCCTCCAGCAACATCATTATGATGAATTCCCATAGCAAGCTTAAGATATTCCATAAGCAATGGCTGAGCATCCAGATACGATAATGAATTTAAAGCCTGAGAAATTTTGTTAGCGTTAGCCCATTCTCCTTTTGTAACGTATTCTTGCATAGTAACACTAGCTTTTGGAAAGATACAACCTACACCTGTAATTCCACCAATTGCTCCAGCGAGTCCTGCATGTACAGTGACTGTATCTACTCCTGCCAAGATCTTTAAATCTTTGTTCGCTAACATCATTGTTTCAATAATTGAAACATCAATAGTTGATATTTTTAGTGCAGTTACATTTGGAAGATTAGCTAGCTTTAAAAGAAGCTCAGTTGAAAGTGCATGATAACCAGCTGCATCAGGATTGTTATAAGGCATAATGGTTATGCCTACATCTTTTGCAGTTGCTTCAGAAAGTGCATAGTACTCGAACATCTCTTTATCAGAAGGAATCGCCTTAGTTTTAGGTGGCATCACCATGACAGTATCAACTCCAACTGTTGCAAGGCCTTTAATAATTTTGGCAAGTTCTTCCTTAGTTTCTGCCGCTGCTCCGCTAATCAAAGGGACATTGTATTCTTTAGCAACTTCAGAAAGAGATTTGAGTAAGGAAAGACGTTGATTGCTGTTCAGGTAGCTATTCTCACCGAGAGTTCCAGAACCGACAAGTCCGCTCATTCTGCTTCCACCCTTTCCTTGAGCTTTTAAAATTCCTGCAGCTTGTTTTTGTGTTGCTTCAAAGTCAATTTCAAGAGAGCTGGATTTTGACTCTTTAAACCATGTAAATACTGCCGGCATTACACCTTCCCATTTGATACCCATTCTTGTAATTTTGTATGTCTATTATTTCTTATTTATTTCTGAAGTGAACAAAAAATCGTTCATTAACTTTAAACTTTCTCTTGGATTTTCCTCCATAGGTACATGTCCAGAATTTTCAAGAACCTCTAATTTAGAATTAACTAAAATTTCATTCATTCGAATACCATTAGCTATTGGAATCCATAAATCTTTTGCCCCCCATATTAACAATGTTGGGGTTTGAATACTTTTAAGCTTCTCTAAATTTACCTGAGTATCTAATTTAAAATCTGTTTTTGCTCTATCAATAAATGCTTTTCTGTTTCCAACTCGTAACGCCATTTTATGATATCGATTTATTAATTCATCTGTAATTTTTGAATCATCTTCATATACTTCCTCTATATTTTTTTTAATCAAAAATCTTGGGGTAATATATAAAAAAAGTGAATTTAATATTGGTGTTTTTGCCATTTTAAAGATGGCTGGTTGACTCTTATTTGTTGGCAATCCACTGGCATCTACTAAAATAAGTTTCTCAACTTTACTTGGATAATCTGCGGTATAATTCCAAGCAATATTACCCCCAAGTGAGTTTCCAGCTAAATGAAATTTTTCAAGCTTTAATTTCTCCAGGAAGGAATGTAAAAAAGTGGTGTAAGCCTCTATAGAATAATCTGCATTTTTATTAGGTCCTGTAATACCAAAAGCTGGTAAATCCATTCGAATAACTCTGTTGGTTTTTTTTAACTCATCTGTCCAGGCATCCCAGGTATGTAAAGAGGCTGCTGTGCCATGAATTAAAACAATTGGAAAGCCTTCACCTTCATCTCTGTAATGCACATTCACTTCATCGATTTCAATAAATTGAGAGTGTTCATTTGTAAATTCATTTTTTAAATCTTCAACAGAGATATCGCTATAAAAACTATTACCAATAACAGAGGTTAGAAGAATTATGAATAAATAAATAAAATACTTAGATTTTTTTATCATTTTTAATTGTTAACTTTATACAAAACAGGTTTACTAGGACTTGCATCATTTTCTATAGGAGCAACCATTAAATTTAAAAAATAGGTGCCATCATTAATTGTGTTGGGTACATATATAAATTCAGTAATGGTAGCATCTAAACGTAATTTTCCCATTGTATTCCAAAAAGCATTGTGTGAGAGTAGTTTCCCCTGGTCTTTCTCTTTGTCTACAGAGGGTAAGTCTATTAACAAATGATTAATACCCTTTTCACGAAGGAATACAGCCCCCTCCTCCATCAGATATGTTGGATTTGTGTGTGAATATTGCATTGTTTTTTTATCTGATAAATTTGGCAGTGTTCTGATTACTATAGCATCTCTCTTCTTGTTACCTAATGCATATTGTAATTGTTTTTTTGTAATTACAAAATCATCATTAATTTTTTCTGGTGGGATAGTGACAACCTCAGCTAAAAAGAAAAATTGTTGTAAATTCTGATGTATAGAATGTATTTTTTTTGTGATGTGTCCTGCTGTTTCTGTATGAGTACAATGAGAATGAGGATTAAAATGAATGGTATTGAAATTTACATCAGCACCCTCTTTAACTGAACCTATCCAATCATCAGAAACTACTGGAAATATTTTAGGTGGATCTAAATACCATGCATTCACATTATTTTTTCCATCTCTTAAAGGAATAGAAATATCTAAGGGTTTAGATAAATCAATTGTATATTTTTTTGAATTGTATTTTATTTCTGTAATCAAGACAAATCGAGTTTAAATAAATCAGCAGAAATACCGTCTGATAAAAATTTTCCTTTTTGAGTTGTTTTTAATATTTCGTCCTCAATATACAATAATTCTTCAGCTCTATATTTTTCTGATTGGAGTAATAAATAGGTAAGGTATTCTTTTCCAAATTCTTGAGTTACCTTGTCTAAAGACACTCCCCAAATAGTTCGAAGACCAGTCATTATATATTCATTGTATTGATCAGTAGTTGATAGCAGCTCTCTCTCTATGGGTAATTTGTTTTGCTGAATAGCTGAAATATATTTTGAATTATTTTTTACATTCCAACTCCGTTGTTTTCCATCAAAAGAATGTGCTGATGGACCAATACCAAGGTAAGATTTTCCTTGCCAATAGGATGAATTGTTAATACTTATTGCTCCATCTTTTGCAAAGTTAGATAATTCATAGTGAGTAAAATTATGCTTTGAAAGTTCTTCTATTAATATGTAAAACTGTTCTTGGGCTTGCATATCATTAACATTGTTTATTGTTCCTTTTTTAATCAATGAATACAAAGCTGTATTAGGTTCTACGGTTAAAGCATAGCTTGAAATGTGAGAAATTCCAGAGGAAAGGACTATATCTATATTTTTTCTCCATTGTTTATTTGACAAACCTGGAATTCCATAAATTAAATCAACAGAAATATTATCAAAATAATGTGCAGCCTCAGTTAAACAACTTATAGCTTCTTGAGTATTATGTGCTCTATTCATTAATTTTAAATCGTCATCAGAAAAGGACTGAATTCCAATACTCAATCTATTGATTTTACTGGTAGCTAATTCAACTATTTTAGAGCTTGTTAAATCATCTGGATTGGCTTCAAGTGTAATTTCAGGGTTAGAAACCACCTCATAATTGTCATAAACAGCATCAATAATTTGATTAATTTCTGACAGTTGCAACAAACTTGGAGTACCTCCACCAAAATAAATGGTTTGTATGACATTAGTATTCAACTCATTCTTTCTTAGTTTAATTTCACTGATAAGACAGTTAATGAGTTCATTTTTTTTCTTTAAAGAGGTAGAAAAATGAAAATCACAATAAAAGCAAGCTTGTTTACAAAAAGGAATATGTATGTAAATACTGCTCAAAGTGGATTGTTGAAATTATTAGTTAATTTTTTTTGGATTTTGCTTTACAAAAGCACCCCAACCAGAGTAATTTTTCTCTTGAGTGATTTTTCCAGCGTTATAAAAATGACAAACAGCTGCTGCTAGACCATCTGTAGCATCTAAATTTTTTGGAAGTGTTTTTAGATTTAACAATGACTTTAACATGAGAGCTACTTGTTCTTTGGTGGCATTACCGTTTCCTGTAATTGCCATTTTAATTTTTTTGGGTAGATATTCAGTAATGGGAATTTCACGTGATAATCCTGCTGCCATTGCAACCCCTTGAGCACGACCTAACTTCAGCATAGATTGTACATTTTTACCAAAAAAAGGAGCTTCAATAGCAATTTCATCAGGCTTAAAAGTATCAATTAATTCAAGTGTTCTTTCAAAAATTAGTTTTAGTTTTATATAATGATCATCATATTTTTTTAATAACAATTCATTCATCTGAACAAACTCCATTTTTTTACCAACAATCTTTATGATACCAAAACCCATAATAGTGGTTCCTGGATCAATCCCTAAAATAATTTTTTCTACCTTCAAATATGATGTTGTTTTTGTTTAAAAATATAAAAAAGCTCTTACAAATTTAATTAATTCTATTGGGATACATATAAACCTGTAAAACTATAAACTATGTCATTAAACATGAACTTTAATAATAAATTTTTGAGAAATTTAAATTCTAACAAAATTTACCTAAAATTAAGTTTTTTTGACGTTTTCGTTCAAAAAATAGCTTTTTTTCTTCTTTTTTTGTAAAAAACTGAGTTTTTTAAACATTTAAAAAATGGGGAATTTTGATGTATAAAGACTCGTTAATCAAATAAACTTGCAACAATATTTTCAGCTTGATTCCATAAAAATAATGCTAGAATTAAAAGCATAATTAACATCAATCCCTTTTTAGGTTTTGATGCTCTTCGTTTACCAAATTTTCTTTGAAACTTCATAAATAATTTTCTAGAGCACTAATATAAAGTTTTAGATTCAATAAATGTATTCTTAAGATCTTAGTGTTTTTAAGGTTTTGTTGCGCGTAACATTTCACGTTTTCCCGGTGGCCCAGGAAGTCTCTCTATACTAAAGCCAACAGATTGCATGGCTCTTCTTACACTGCCCTTAGCTGCATAAGTAACCAATACACCTCCTGATTTTAAAGCTAAAAACATCTTTAAAAAAATTTCTTCAGTCCATAATTCTGGCTGAACTCTCGCACCAAATGCATCAAAATAAATAACATCAAACTTTTTTTTGTCATTAATTTCATGAAAAAACTGTTTTCTCTTCAAAAGAGAAAAGTAAGGAGTGATTTTGTGTTTCTGTTCCCAAGAACAGGAGTGAAATGATTCAAAAATTTCAGTAAATTGAATTGCATCTAACTCAGCAACATAATTTAATTTTACTAGCTCTTCTTTAAGTATAGGATAAGCTTCTACTCCAACGTACTCAATTGTCAACTTCCTTTCTTGTGCTTTTAAAAACGTCATGAAACTATTTAGACCCGTTCCAAAACCAATCTCTAAAACAGCTATTTCATTACTAGCTTTATAATTTAATCCTTGTTGGATATAAACATGATTTGCTTCTTGAATAGCACCATGGATAGAATGATATTGTTCATTCCACTCAGGGATATGAATGGTAGTTGAACCATCTGAAGTTTTTATAATTTCTCTTTTCAAAAAATATAGATCTGATGGTGGTTATTTTTTTAACAATACACCATTAGCTTCAAAGGCAAATTCTATTGAGGGTTCAGTAATTTTTGCGATTTCTTCAGGTGATTTCCCTGCATCTTCTGCATAATGTTTTAAATCTGCAACAGACACCTCATTTACAAATGCTTTACCATCAACAATTACTTCTTTTCCAGCAGCATCTGTAGGTATGAAGAATCCATAATCTTTAAATCTGACCATAACGTTTTCATCTTCATTTCCTACAGGGAGTGTCATCCAACATCCTTTTTTTGCACAAACTTCTTCAATGTTCGCATTAAATTTTAAATTGATAGTATCTCCTAATTTTAATGCATTATAATTTGACAAAGCATCATTAGAGGATAAATAATCCGTTGCAGATATAGGAGCTCCAAAACTACTGTAAGTTGAATTTTCTGCTATTTTATTTTCTTTATTAGTATCTTTTTTAGCTGAGTTACAAGCTACAATTAAAAAGGATAACAACATGACAATTCCTATTTTCTTCATATCAAAAAAATTTAATTTTATACAAAACAAAGATAGTTGTTAAAATAAAAACCACGAGTGCTTTTTTACTTAAAAAAACAAACAATTTTGTTTACATTTGTTTGTATACACTTATTAATAAGCATGGCCTCTGATATCATAATTAAAACTGTAAAAAATTCTAAAATTGAGAGTATAGACTTTAACAATTTACCTTTTGGAAAAGTTTTTTCTGATCACATTTTTCAATGTGAGTATATAGATGACTCATGGCAAAATCCAATCATCAAACCCTACGAACCAATTCTTCTAAATCCAGCAGCAAAAATATTTCATTATGGCCAGTCTATTTTTGAAGGAATGAAAGCTTACAAAGATAGTAACGGAGAGGTTTTTTTATTTAGACCAGAAGAAAACTACAAGCGTTTAAATCTTTCTGCGAAACGCTTAATGATGCCTGAAATTCCAGAAGAATTATTTATGCAAGGTTTGAAGAAATTACTTGAAATAGATGGTGACTGGATTCCTACAGCTGAAGGAAGCTCCTTATACATTCGTCCTTTTATGTTTGCCTCTGGTGAAGGACTTCATGCCTCTCCAGCAGACTCTTATTCATTTATTATTTCTACGGCCCCTTCAGGAGCATACTTTTCTGGAAAAGTAACTGTTTTAATAGAAGAGAAATATGCTAGAGCTGCTAATGGAGGAGTTGGTTTCGCAAAAGCAGGAGGAAATTATGCTGCTCAATTTTATCCTACGCAACTAGCCATTGAAAAAGGATACAATCAGGTGATTTGGACTGACGATAACTCACATCAATTTATCGAAGAAGCTGGCGCAATGAATATCTTTATTCGTATAGATGATGTTCTAATTACCAGTCCAACAAATGATAGGATTCTAGATGGAATTACCAGAAAAAGTATCATACAAATTGCCAAAGATCACAACATACCTATCGAAATTCGAAAAATTTCTGTTAGTGAAGTTATTCAAGCTGCAAAAGAAGGAAATTTAAAGGAAATGTTTGGAGCAGGAACAGCAGCTGTTGTTTCACCAATAGCAGGTTTTGGTTATCAAGGGAATGATTATGAACTCCCAGAATTATCAGACACTTATGCTTCTTTATTTAAAAAGAAAATCACAGATATTCAAACCAACAAATCTGATGATCCTTATGGTTGGAGAGTAAAAGTTTAGGTTTTGAAAAAAAAATATTTTCTTATTCTATTCATCATTTCTTTTATAGGATGTAATACCAATCATGAATCTCAAGAAATCACAAAGCAATACATAACAATTTTAGGAACGGCCCAAGATGGTGGTTTTCCACATATTGGTTGTCAAAAAAAGTGTTGTGATGATTTCTATAAAGGCATTTCACCGAAGCAAAAAGTAGTCTCTTTGGGATTAATAGACAGGGAGGCTCAACAAAAATTTTTATTTGAGGCAACTCCAGACATTTCTACTCAATTAGCAGATTTAGAAAATAACCACCTCAAAACCAATACCATTATAAATGGTGTATTTATAACCCATGCACACATTGGACATTATGCTGGATTACTATATTTTGGAAAAGAGGCACTTGGCAAAAAAGATACCCGAGTGTATGCAATGCCTAAAATGAAAGGATTTTTGGAAAATAACGGTCCTTGGAGTCAATTAGTAACAGATCAAAATATTGTATTCTCAAACTTAAAAAAAGATACTGTTATTCAACTTAATCATTCTTTAAAAGTTACTCCTTTTCTTGTTCCTCATAGAGATGAATTTTCAGAAACTGTGGGGTATAAAATTGAAGGAAAAAACAAATCAGCTCTGTTTATCCCAGATATAAATAAATGGAGTTTGTGGGAAAAAAATATTGTAGAAGAAGTAAAAAAAGTTGATTATGCATTCTTAGATGCAACCTTTTTTAAAGAGGGGGAAATTAATAGACCTATGAGTGAGGTACCTCACCCTTTTATTGAAGAAACAGTTGACTTATTTAAAAACGAATCGTTAACAACTAAAAATAAAGTAATTTTTATTCATTTTAATCATACCAATCCTGCTTTACAACCTAATTCTAAAGAAAGAAATGAATTAACTTTGTTAGGATATAAATTTGCAACAGAAGGAGAGAGATTTGAACTTTAAGCGCTAATAATTATTTTTTCAAAATTGAACCAATATTTGGTTTAAAGTAATTAGGTCCTTTTAAAACTTTACCATCTTCACGAAAAATCGGATGCCCATCTTCTCCCAATTTACTCATATTACTGCGCTGAATTTCATCAAAAACCTCAGCAATCTTGTATTGCATTCCATGCTCTATGATGGTTCCTGCCAAAATATATAACATGTCTCCTAAAGCATCTGCAACCTCCACTAAATCATTTGCATTAGCCGCTTCAAGATATTCTTCATTTTCTTCTTTCATCAAATTAAAACGAAGTAAATTTTTTGCTACTCCAAGGTCTGCTGTTGGTTCATTTTTAATCCCAAGCTTAAATGCTGAGTGGAATTCGTGGACTGCGTCTGTGTATTTTTTCATATTTCAAACAAGTGTTATTTTAAATCATTTTTTTAAGAAGACTGGCAGGTGCTATTTTTAAAACTAAAGCAATCAATTTCCAACGTTTAGAAATATAAGCCACTCTTTTTTTGTTCTTAATTGCTTTATAAATCTGTTTTACAGCCTTATCTAGAGGAACCATCCAAAAAATTCCATCTCCTAATGCCATTGCAGTATCAACAAATCCAGGACGAATATCAGTAATAAAAACTTTATTTGATTTGATGGTTTTTGTTTTCATATACAGACTCTCTAAATATGCTTTTTGATAAGCTTTTGATGAAAAATAGGCTGGTGCACCTCTATTTCCTCTAATGGAGGCTATTGAAGTGATCCCTACCAAATGACCAAATCCTTGATTTCTGAATAAATTGAATGATAAATCGTACAACTTGGTAACACCTACCACATTAGTGAGGATAGTTTCTTCCTCTTTATCCCAGTCTAATGTTGGATTAATATGGCCCACTCCTGAAGATTGAATAATGAGATCTACTGTACTGAATTCGTTAATAATTTTATTAAACACCTCTTCTACTTTATCAACTTTTTGAATGTCATTTTGAACAATATATACTTGATCTGAATATTTACTTTTAAGTTCCTTTAACTTCTCAAGTCGTCTACCTGTAATGGCTACTTTATATCCATTATTAAGTAATAATTTTGAAATTTCTTTTCCAATACCAGAAGTTGCTCCAAAAACAATAGCCGTTTTCATTTAATTTGTAATTTTGTTAAAAATACATAATTTATGTTTACAAAGGGTCGAATCATTTTTGCTATTATTTTTATTATAGCCTTTATCATTTTCATGGTAATTTCTTACAAAAAGGATGCAAAAAACCATGAAGTTTATTACAAAAATGCAGCTATAAAAGTAGCTATTTATGGAACTATAGCCATTTTCATATTTGTTGCTCTTAGATTTATGACTGCTTATCTGTTGTAAAATAAAGAGCTACTTTACCAAAAAATATTCCAGTAAATCCTTGAAAAATTTTTGGAGTTTAAAATCCGTAATTTAATAGATAATTCTTTTTAAGACTTCTGTATACTTCTTATATACTTAACTCTTTTCCAGGCCTTTTTGTTTATTTGGGTATAGAGTACAAAACATCCAACATCTAATAAAAAATAAAATAGACTTATACCACTTGGTGGATTATGACTTTTCAATAGAGGAAAAAACCCAAAGGCAGTATCTGGCCATGACCAAACTTCATAAGCTGTTCCTCCTATTTCTAAAACAGCAACAACAATATACATTGTTAAGAAAAATAATTGGTCCTTTGGTCTTTTTAGTAATATTAAAAATACAAAAACAGTCATTACAAAGCCAAAAATATCATTGAAAGCGATAAGGTAAAACAAGGCAAACAATGAGATAACTAAGGTCAATAACCTCACAATTACTTTTTTGTTTTTTTTGACAACAGGGGCTTTAGAAAAAGTGTAGGTTCTAGCATATACTGCTGCATGTCCAAAAGGAACATAAATTGGCAGATTGGACAACCTGTAGGTATACATATCCAATACAATAGAAAATAAATATTCACCTATAAAACCAATAATTACAGCATAAATCATTAAATGTCTGGTTCGCTTTACAGATCTTTTGTATAATAAGAAGAAAGCGATTAACATAAAACAATTTGTAATTGTTTGAGCATTTGGATATAGGGCTGCAAAGCTTTTCCCGTCAAAATATAATGCAAGTACAAATAAGAAAAGTAATCCTATTCTTCGATTAAAAACGGAAATAATTTTTAATTGATCATCTTTTGATATTCCAATCATTAATTAACTTTAATTGGTTTAATTTCAATTTGTCTTTCATTTACATATTCAAAAGTATTATCTCCAAAAAATCCAGCTTCCTCAAGCATTATTCGAATGTCTTTTTGCCATTCTGGTAGAGTTACAGTAACATTTAACTCTATAGCATATGTAGTATTTTTATGTAAAGAATAATCTCCATTAAAAGGAACACCTCCCTGAGAGTCCCACATTCCTATAGTTGTTCCAGCACTATGACCGTATTTTCCGAGTGGATGTGTATAAATTGAGGGACGTAAACCTTCTTTTTTTGCTCTATTAAGAGAACTTAAAAGTATTTCATTCCCAGTTTTGCCCTCTTGCATAGAACTTGTTAATATATCTTGCAAACGATTTCCTTTTTTAAATGCTTTAGCTAAAAATTCGGGTACTGCTGTTTCAGCATCTTTTAATACATATGCATGTTGCTGGCAATCTGTATTCAAACCAATATATGTAATCCCAAAATCACAATGCAATAAATCTCCTTTTTGAATAATTTTATCTTTTTCTCCTTTAGTAAAAGAATAAATGTGAGATTTTAGTTTTTGATTGCTTCTTTGTATGTCTATTGTAGGATGAAACCAAGTTTCTAGTCCCATGTCAGTTACTTTTTGTCGTAAATACCAAACAAGATCCTCTGTAGTAGTTTTTCCTGGTTCAATAACTTTTTCTGAAAACGTAATATCTATAATGTCATGGGTTATTTTAACCAATTTTTTAAACAAAATCATTTCTTTTTCTGTTCTTGTCTCAAGCCAAGCAATAGCTAGTTTTTCTGCAGATACTATCCTTGAATTTAATGAATCAGGCAAATTTTTCACTAATTCCTCGTAATCTGTTTTTACTAAACCATCAGCTAAAGCAAAATGCTTAGAATAATTAATTCCAATTTTAGCTGGATTTCTTTTGGCTATAATATCAGATAATGCTTTCCATTGATTAGGTTCTTGCTCTTTGTTCCAAGCAGATTTAATACTTTTACCAATATCATATCTTGCTACAGCTATTCGCTCCAAGGTGTTTTGCTCTTTATTTCTATAGAAAAGAATCATCGTTCTTCGTCTAGCATTTAGCCACCTAGCGGGTAGCATTGTTTTTAAAACTGGATCTTCATTGTATTCTCTAGAAATTAGAAGCCACATGTCTAAATTGGATTCGTCCATTAATTGAGGAAGAAGGTTCTGAAACCTATCCTCCAATAATTCATCTTTAAGTATTGCTCGATTTTTTTCTGAAAGAATTTGTGAAATACTGACTTGAATACTAAAAAAAAGTATCATTGATAATAGTGTTCTCATACGATGGTTATATTTTTCCTAAAGATACTTTATCCCTTTAAAAATTTAAAATTTTGCAAAAAGAATCTTAGATTGAGTATATTTAAAAAAATATCATTTAAATGAAATATCTATTTCAATTTCTAGGAATCTGTATTTTAGGTGTATTTCTATTTTCCTGTAGTACTTATACTTATAAAAATAGTAAAGAAAAACCTGTTGTGATTTCAAATGATAGTTTAGAATATGAAGTTGTCATCTTTGATATTGGTTTTACACTTTATTTAAACACCATAGCAAGACCTATGGGATATTATTCTTTAAATTATTTAGAAAATAGAAATAATATTTATGTTACGATTTGGAACTCAAGAGTATTGAATCCCTCTAAATTTAAGCCTTCAATTTATCAAAATATTATAGATTATAATCCGCAAATACGTTATGGTCTTGAAGTTAATTATAAATTATTCAACTATTTTCAGTTTGCACAACAGAAATATAAAATAAGATTGGATGGTGGCTTAGGACCACCTTCAAAAATTAGATAATTTTCTTGTAACTGATAAAACTATAGGTATACTGATTTTTATCATCTGGCAAAAAAGTTTCTTCAGAAATTTCCTCCCAAACTGACTGGTCTATTGTTGGAAAAAAAACGTCTGCTTCAAAATTTTGATGAACTTTAGTGATATCTAATTGATCTACAAGTTGTTTTTCAATAGCCTCTTTATAAATTTGTGCCCCACCAATTATGAAAGCATTTTTTTGATCTTTTATCAAATTGATGGCCTCTTCAAGGCTATGAACAACATCACAACCCTCTTTTTTATAGGAGGTATTTCTTGTAATAATAATAGACCTTCTATTCGGCAATGGTTTTCCAATCGATTCAAAAGTATTTCTACCCATGATAATTGCATGACCTGATGTTACCTTTTTGAAACGTTTTAAATCTGCAGGTAAGTGCCAAATTAAATCATTGTCTTTACCTAGCTCATTATTTAACCCAATAGCCGCAATTATTATAATCATAACACTAATTTATATAGCTACTGCCCCTTTAATGTGTGGATGCGGATTGTAATCTACCAACTCAAAATCCTCAAAAGTAAAATCAAAAATATCATTGACTTCTGGGTTAATTTTCATGGTTGGTAATGGTCTAGCCTCTCTAGATAATTGAAGTTCTAATTGGTCGTAGTGATTACTATAAATATGAGCATCTCCAAATGTATGTACAAATTCTCCTGCTTCATAACCACATACTTGAGCAATCATCATAGTAAATAATGCATAAGATGCAATATTGAAAGGCACCCCTAGAAAGATATCTGCACTTCTTTGGTACAACTGACAGGATAGTTTACCATTAGAAACATAGAATTGAAAAAATGCATGACATGGTGGTAGCGCTGCTTTTCCATTGGCCACATTTTCTGAGAAAGAAACCGAATTGTCAGGTAAAACACTGGGATTCCATGCAGAGATTAACATTCTTCTACTGTCTGGATTATTTTTTAAAGTTTTAATTACTTCTTTTAATTGATCAATATCATCACTATTCCAATTTCGCCATTGATGACCATAAACCGGTCCTAAATCTCCATTTTTATCTGCCCATTCGTTCCAAATTCTTACACCATTTTCCTGAAGGTATTTGATGTTTGTATCCCCTTTTATAAACCACAATAATTCATATACTATAGATTTTAAATGTAGTTTTTTAGTGGTAACCATAGGAAAACCTTCACTCAAATCAAATCGCATCTGATACCCAAAAACACTTTTTGTTCCTGTGCCTGTTCTATCAGATTTCTCGTTTCCGTTTTCTAAAACGTGTTTTACTAAGTCATGGTATTGCTTCATAATTGATTTATCTCTTATTGTATCAAAAATAAATAAAGCTTCAATTTTTTTGAATTAAAGCTTCATTTAATGTGATAAAGTTATCAACGATTTGTTTATAGATTATCCAATAATCATTCCGGCAATGGTAGCAGACATTAATGAAGCTATTGTTCCGCCGATTAGTGCTTTCATTCCGAACTCAGACAATACTTTTCTTTGCCCTGGTGCTAAAGAACCTATACCACCAATTTGAATACCAATTGATGCAAAATTTGCAAAACCACATAGCATGTAAGTGGCCATAATAACAGATTTATTGTAAGTTAGATGTATGCTATTAGCTACATTTTTAAGTTCAGCTAATTGAATATATCCTATGAATTCACTTGCGGCTAATTTAATTCCCAAAAGTTGCCCCATAAGTGTCATATCTTCACTAGCAACACCAACTAACCACATTAACGGTGCAAAAGCGTAACCCAAAATAAATTCTATTGAAAGTCCTTGATATAAAGTATTATTTGCAATAATTTCATTTAAAGAAGTCATTTCCCAATCAAAGTATGCTAAACCATCAAAACTCCCAAAAAATCCTAAAACACCATTAAGCATAGCAATTACTGCAACAAAAACTAATAACATTGCTCCTACATTAACTGCTAACTTTAGCCCTTCTGTAGTCCCATTTGCAATGGCATCTAAAATGTTTGATCCTATTTTATCTTGGGAAACGGTTACATCTGTATTTACCTGTTGAGTTTGTGGATATAAAATTTTAGAAATTACAATAGCGCCAGGTGCAGCCATTACTGAAGCTGCCAATAAGTGTTTGGCAAAAACCAATTCTAAGGCTTTATCACCTCCACCTAAAAATCCAATATAGGCTGCTAAAACAGCACCTGCAACTGTAGCCATTCCTCCTACCATTACCAAAAGCATTTCAGACTTATTCATTTTTTCTAAGTAGGCTTTAATCAATAAAGGGGCTTCTGTTTGTCCTAGAAAAATATTACCTGCTACTGATAAACTTTCCATTCCTGAAATCCCTAAAAATTTTGATAAGATTTTTGCCAAAATTTTAACAAGCCATTGAATAACTCCAAGATAAAACAGCAACGATGTTAAAGCTGAGAAAAAGATAATAGTGGGCAATACTTGAAAAGCAAAAATATAACCAAATTTGTCCATATCACTGATTATACCTGCAAATAAGAATTCACTACCTGCTTTGGTATATTCTAAGATTTCAATAAAAATACTTCCAATGAAATTAAAAATAGTTTGAATAAAATTTACTTTCAAAACACCAATGGCAATAATCAATTGAATCGATAAACCAATTCCTACCTTTTTCCAATCTACAGCTCTTCTATTGGCACTAAATAAGAATGAAATAAATAACAAAACAAACATACCTAATATGCCTCTCCAAAGGCTATTCAATGAAAAACCTTTACTTGGTAGTATTTTATTTTCAGCAACTACAATTGTTTCAGACTTTATTAGTGAAGTAAAAGAATACAAGATCTGATTTTGAGATAAGGTTAAAGTAGAATCTGTAAGATGAACAATATTATAATTACGAACAGTGTCTTTAGGCAAGGAGTAATTTAAAGTTAAAAGATTATTATTAAGAGTATAGGTACCTTTAGCTTTTAGGCTGTCCTTTGAAGCTAATGAATAAGTAAATATTTTATCTCTCAACTTTAAAGAGTCATTTTTATTGATATCTACAATAGAGACTCCATTATTATCCTTTATGGATTCAAATTTCCACTCTTTTTCAATGGTTTGAGCAACTGTGATTACTGATAAAAAAAATAGAATACAAAAAATATATTGTTTCATAATTTATGATCGTTTACTAATTTCATCTCTAACTTTTGCTGCAGTTTCATAATCTTCATTTGTGACAGCAATATTTAATTGTTGTTGAAGTTCCTTAATACTAAAAGCTGATAAATCAGATGAGGGTTTAGTAGAATCTGTTTCTTCTAAATTTACATGAATAGTTTCCGGTTCTAGAATTTCCTTTATGGATATCTCTTCTTCTACTTTCAAATAAATACCTGCCTTATCTAGTATATTTTCGTAAGTGTAAATTGGAGCTAAAAAACGAATAGCTATTGCAATCGCATCTGATGTTCTAGTGTCTATAATTTCTTCCACACCCTCTCTTTCACAAACTAAACTGGAGAAGAAAATACCGTCTACTAATTTATGAATTATGATTTTTTTTACGGCAATATGAAATCTTTCTGAGAACGTTTTAAATAAGTCATGTGTGAGTGGTCTTGGAGGTCTAATCTCCTTTTCTAACGCGATTGCTATGGATTGAGCTTCAAAAGCTCCTATTATAATGGGTAAGGTTCGTTTTCCTTCCATTTCACTCAATACCAAAGCATAAGCTCCGCTCTGAGTTTGACTGTAGGAAATTCCCTTTATCGTTAATTTGATTAAACTCATGAATTTATATAATAAAAAAACTGTCTAATTTTTGGAAACTACCAAAAATTAGACAGCCCCTACTTGGGCACAATTTACTAAAAATTATGAGTTTTGTGCTTTAAAATCTTTGAGTTTAGAAATTAATTGCGGAACCACATCAAAAGCATCTCCTACTATTCCATAATCAGCAGCTTTAAAGAAAGGTGCTTCAGGGTCTGTATTGATAACAACTTTAACTTTTGAGGCATTAATTCCAGCTAAATGCTGAATGGCTCCAGAAATACCAATGGCAATGTATAAATTTGTGGCAACGGGTTTCCCAGTTTGCCCAACGTGTTCTCCGTGTGGTCTCCAACCTAAATCAGAGACAGGTTTGGAACATGCTGTTGCAGCCCCTAGAACATCGGCTAATTCCTCAACCATCCCCCAATTTTCTGGACCTTTTAAACCTCGACCAGCAGAAACTACTACATCTGCATCTGCAATGGTTACTTTTCCTATTGCTTTATCAACACTTGTAGATTTTACTCCCAATTCAGAAACTGAAACTTCGAAGTTTTCTATTGATGCAGTTACGGGGTTTTCATGAATTCCAAATGAATTCTTAGCTAAACCGATTACTTTATTTTCTGTTGTAATTTCTGTATTATTAAATCCTTTGTTTGAGAAAGCTTTCCTTTTAACTACAAAAGGACTTATTGAACTTGGAGCGTCCACCACATTAGAGGCATAACCTGCATTTAATGCTACTGAAACTAATGGCCCAACATATAATCCATCAATACTAGAATCTATGACAATAACTTTTGATCCTTTTGAATCTGCAACTTGTTGAATGGCAGAGGCATATTCTTTTGCATTAAATTCTTTTAATGATTCATTATTAACAGATACGATTGTATCTGCTCCATATTTTTGTAATTCTGAAACATCATCAACATTAATTGTTAATGCTATGATATTTGTTCCTAATTCTTCGGCAACTTTCTTTCCATAAGAAACAACCTCAAATGCTGATTTCTTGAATTTTCCGTCTGAGGAACTTGCGTATACTAAAACTGACATATTTCTTTTTTTTCTTAGGATTAAATTACTTTTGCTTCGTTGTGCAATAAATTGATTAATTCATCAATATTTTCGGCATCAACAAGCTTGACAGCTCCTTTAGGTGCTGGTTTTTCAAAAGACACTGAATTTGTAGCATGATTAGAATTTGAAGACTCTAAAACCTGTAATGGTTTTTTTCTAGCCATCATAATTCCTCTCATGTTTGGAATGCGTAAGTCGGACTCTTCAACAATCCCTTTTTGACCACCAACAACCAAAGGTAAATTTGTTTTTAATGATTCACTTCCTCCATCGATTTCTCTAGTTGCAGAAACATTAGTTCCATCGACATCAATTTGAACACAACCATTAATGAAGTTATAATCTAAAAGCGCAGCTAACATACCGGGAACCATCTGTCCATTATAGTCACTAGATTCTTTACCCGCTAAGATTAAATCATAACCTCCTTCTTTGGCGACTACAGCAATTTCTTTAGCCACAGACATTCCGTCTTTAGGATCGGCATTAATTCTAATGGCATTATCTGCTCCAATGGCTAATGCTTTTCTTAATGTAGACTCTGTTGAAGAAGTACCAACATTAACAACAGTTACAGCAGCTCCTTGTTTTTCTTTAAACCACATGGCCCTAGTCAAAACAAATTCATCATACGGATTGATTACAAATTGAACACCATTGGTGTCAAAATTAGTATCATTATCAGTAAAATTAATTTTTGAAGTGGTATCAGGGACATGACTAATACATACTAATATTTTCATTTAAATTTTATTTTGATTTTGATGATACGAAGATACTACAAAAAATTAAAATACTATGCATGCATAGTAAATTTTAATTTATTTAACAAAACACTAAATAGATTGTAATTACATTAATTATGTTTAATATTGTTTTTTCCAATTGTTTCATAAAAATTAAAACTTGCCTTTAGCACAAAAAAATACGAATATTAGAATTGCTTGGTTAGATCAGTTAAAAGGTTTTGGAATTATTTTAATGGTATATGGGCATAATTTCCCAGTCTTAGAAGAGTATATCTATAACTTTCATATGCCTTTATTTTTCATTATTGCTGGAATATTTCATCCAAAAAAAATGAACATTCTAACTATTAAAAAAAGAGTTCAGCAAATTTTACTTCCTTATTTTTTATGGAGCTCTATTTTATTTGGTTTTTGGTTATTTATTGGTCGAAAATTTGGAGAGTCTGCACATTTAGATTTATCCATTTCAAAAAACTTTATCGGAATTTTCTTTGCACAAGGGGATATTGACTATATGAATTGGGGTATACCAATGTGGTTTTTACCAACGATATTTTTAACTTTTATTTTCTTTGGTCTTATTTTAAAAATTAAAAATAAGTTACTACAATATTTCGTCTTAATTGTAAGTATTATTTTAGGTTTTTTAATAGCTAACTTTTACAAAGTGAATTTATTTTGGAGTTTAGATGTTGCGCTAGTTTCTCTTTTCTTTTATGGCTTTGGTTTTTATGCAAAAGATTTTATTAAATCCAATTCAAAAAAAGGTGTCCCTTTTTTATTAATTTTAGGAGTTATACATTTAGCGACATCTTTATTTTTGTTACAAAAAATAGACATGTATCGGTCTACTTATGGTAACGAAATTTTATTTCTGACTAATAGTCTTGTTGGATTTCTTTTCTGGGGATTTTTATTTAAAAACTTTTTATCTCTAAAATTTTTAGTTTTTTTGGGCAAAAACACCATCCCTATTTTAGCTTTACAAGCCAGAGCTTTAAGTTTTATCAAACTTTTTCTATTTCTTATTTTGGGATTATCTATTTTTGAATTCACGGAATTTGAAAAAGTAATTTTAACTCTTGGGCAACTCATTATTTTATTTCCAATACTTATTTTTATCAATAAATATATTCCCATTTTAAATGGAAAAAATAAAAAAATATAAGCACGAAATAGGTTTTCATGCACTGTTAAATGTAATCGTAGCTTTTTTTATTAGTCTTTCGTCTTATGTTCATATTCCTTATGGGAGTTTTAAAGGAGCTTTTGTCTATGAAATTCATTTTGTAGTTTTACAATTTACCCTTTTCGGATTTTTATATGTTTATAGTCTCTCTAAAACGTTCTTTAGACTAACATTTCCTATCTTATTTACTATTTTATCTGCCTTAGCTTTTTGGGTGTATACGCAAGATATCACAGTTGAATCAAGTATTATTCAAGCAATTTTAGAAACAAAGTTTGATATTGCTGTAGATACACTAAGTGTTCCGTTTGTATTTTATTTGATTACTGCTTTTATTGTTTCTCTTTTCTTAATGAAAAAGTTTCAAAAACTCAAACAAAACAACATAAAATCTCCTCTTTTTATAATAGCTATTATTTCTATTTTATCTTATTTTATTGCTGAAAATTATCGTTTTGGAGTTTTAAAAAGAAGGTTGCCCTATAACAGTTTTGTTGCTGTGAAAAAATATTTAGAAAAGCCCAAAATGCAACTAATAACTCCTAAAAATAATGTGTCTTCGGATAAAAATAACCTAGATATTATTTTTGTTTTGGGAGAATCTGTTAGAGCAGATCACATATCCATTAACGGATATCATCGAGAAACAACTCCTTTACTATCCAAACAAAATAATATAGTTAGTTTTAAAAATATTTTTACTCCATTGACTTACACAGCCATAAGCGTTCCTCAAATTTTAACTAACAAATCCATTACTGATAATTCAATAACATCATTTTATGGTTTATACTCCATCTTAAATAAAGCTGATTTTCACACAGAATGGATAGGGAATCAATCAATAGAAAAAAGTTACGAAGCAATTGTAAATACAAATAAAAAAGTAACAATTATAGATCCTTTTCACTCTGTTTTAAGTTTCAAGAAAAAGAAAGATTTGGCTTTATTAGATCAATTTAATCTTAATATTATAGACCATAAAAATAGAATATCTACGATTCACATGATTGGGAGTCATTGGTACTACAATAATAAATACACAAAAGAATTTGAAAAATTCACACCTGTTACAAACAGTAAATATGTTGGAGCTTTATCTGAAGAGCAAATTATTAATTCCTATGACAATACAATTCTCTATTTAGATTATTTTCTAAATTCACTGATTGAAAAGTTAAAAAAATCTTCAAAAGAAACATTATTAATTTACCTTTCTGATCATGGAGAAATTTTAGGCGAAAATGGGCAATGGTTTCATGCTCAAAATAATACTGCCTCAGAAAATCCTGCAATGTTGGTTTGGTATTCAGAAAGTTTTAAAATCAATAATCCTGAAATCGTTAAAAATCTTTTAAATAATCGATATCAAAAATTTAGTACAGATTTTCTATTTCACAGCATTTTAGATATTTCTAAAATTAAAGGATTTGAAATTAATAAAAGACAAAGTATTTTTAATAATTTTTAAGAATTCGATAAGTTTTACTTATGTGGCATTTAAGCATAAATTTTATGTAAAAATGCTTAATTTTGTGCATCAAAATAAACAACAACTAAATATTACATGAAAACAGTTCAATTTAGAGAAGCTATTTGCGAAGCCATGAGTGAAGAAATGCGCTCAGATGAAAGCGTATATTTAATAGGAGAAGAAGTAGCAGAATATAATGGTGCTTACAAAGCTAGTAAAGGAATGTTAGATGAGTTTGGTGAAAAAAGAGTTATAGATGCTCCTATCGCTGAACTTGGTTTTGGAGGAATTGCTGTTGGTTCTGCAATGAATGGAAATAGACCTATAGTAGAATATATGACCTTTAATTTCTCATTAGTGGGTATCGATCAAATCATAAATAATGCGGCAAAAATTAGACAGATGTCAGCTGGTCAATTTAACTGTCCAATTGTATTTAGAGGGCCTACAGGTTCTGCTGGTCAACTTGGTGCAACTCACTCTCAAGCATTTGAAAATTGGTTTGCCAATACACCAGGATTAAAAGTAATTGTTCCATCAAACCCATATGATGCCAAAGGGTTATTGAAGGCTGCTATACGTGATGATGACCCCGTTATTTTTATGGAATCTGAACAAATGTATGGTGATAAAATGGATATTCCTGAAGGAGAATACATTATACCCATTGGAGTAGCAGACGTTAAAAGAAGTGGGGCTGACATAACAATCGTATCATTTGGAAAAATAATTAAAGAAGCATACAAAGCAGCAGACGAATTAATCAAGGAAGGAATTTCTGTTGAGATTATTGATTTAAGAACGGTACGTCCTCTAGATCACAACACAATTATAGAATCTGTTAAGAAAACAAATCGTTTACTAATTTTAGAAGAGGCATGGCCTTTTGGTAGTGTATCAACTGAGATAACTTACAGAATTCAAGATGAGGCATTTGATTATCTAGATGCTCCTATTAAAAGAATTACTACAGCTGATACCCCAGCACCGTATTCTCCAGTGCTTCTTGAAGCTTGGATTCCAAACAGTAATGATGTAATTAAAGCTGTCAAAGAAGTTTTAAAAAAATAACGACTTTAACAACTCATCAAATTATAATTTCATCAACCCAAGCGTTGATGAAATTTTTTTTAAAATCGTTGAGGTTTAATTTAATTTATAACTATTCTCAAATAATTTATTTGTGTATAGTTTTTGTATTGGTTAAAAAAAAAAATCTAGAATTAAAATCTCCTAAGTTTGTGACATAAAGTACTTTCATGAAAAAATATATTAAGACCTATCAAAAATTCATTTTTTTACTCATTTGTTTTTTTTCACTGCAAATTAACGCTCAGATAACTGCTGTAGGAAGTGGGGGTTATACAAATTCTTTTCCAGGCACAGACAGTGCGGGTCGAAATGGATATCCATCAGGGACTCCTCAATTAAGTGGAAATGCACTTAACAAACCCGTTCCTACAAATGATTGGTGGTCTAAATTAATTAAAGAAAATCATGCTGATAATTTATTTAATTATCCAATGACATTGAGAACCACAAATGAGGGTCTTATAGTTACTCACATTCCTTGGGGTGTAATTGGTGATTCTTCACCTATTCAAGTTGGTCTTTCAGGATTAAACTCAGATAAAGCTACTGTATCAGACCATTCAGATTGGACCGTAACGATGAACTGGAACGATGGAACTCATAATCTAAACTCAACCTCTGGTATTGGGATGCCTTTTTTATACTTTACAAAAGGTTCAACAGATGTTATAGAAATAAAAGTCAATTCTGGAACTACATCAATATCCAATGAGGTCCTTATTATTGAAAACGCCTCTAACACAAAAGATTTTGTCTTTTATGCTCCTTCTGGAAGTACTTGGACTCAAAATGGAAATGTTTTTAGCTCGTCATTAAATGGAAAGAACTACTGGTCTATGGCAATGTTACCAGAATCAACCTCAAGTATAAATTCTTTGGTTGATCAGTATAAACAATTCGCCTATGTTTTCCCGACCAACACAACAACCTCATGGAATTACAATGAAAGCAACGCTAAAGTTACCACAACTTTTTCTGTAAGTACTGAAGTGAAAGAAGGCTCAAATACTACTATGCTTTTGGGGTTACTCCCTCATCAATGGAATAATTTAGCAGCTAACTCTGTAACACCAGATGAATATACTTACACCACTGTTAGAGGAGATTTAAAAACACTAAACGGCAATAGCTTTACAGTAGAAAATACTTTTAAAGGAATTCTACCAACCTTACCCTATTTGGCAAATTATAGTGAGGGGTTTAGCCCATCTGATATGGATGAAAAAATTTCTCAAATTGAAAATGATGCTCTAGCCTCATGGACAGACTCATACAATGAGGGTCAGATGATGAATAGAATGATTCAAACCGCTAGAATTGCTGACCAAACTGGAGATATTGAAGCTAGAGATAAAATGGTTTCAACCATCAAGGAACGTCTAGAGGATTGGCTTAAAGCAGAATCTGGAGAAGTTGCATTTATATTTTATTACAATGATGATTGGTCTACAATGATAGGTTATCCTGCTGGACATGGTCAGGATAATAATATTAATGATCATCATTTCCATTGGGGATACTTCATACATGCAGCAGCATTTATGGAACAATTTGAACCCGGATGGTCCAACAATTGGGGAGAAATGATTAATCTGTTAATCAGGGACGCAGCCTCCTATGACAGAAATGACCAAGATTTCCCTTTTTTAAGAAACTTTAGTCCTTATGCTGGTCATAGTTGGGCTAATGGGTTTGCAACATTTCCAGGTGGAAATGATCAAGAATCAACATCTGAAAGTATGCAATTTGCCTCATCATTAATCCATTGGGGAAGTATCACTGAAAATGACGAAATTAGAGACTTAGGAATTTATATTTACACAACAGAACAAACTGCTGTAGAAGAATATTGGTTTGATATATTTGAGCAAAATTTTGCGGCCTCATCAGCACCTTTTACTCAGCAATATAGTCTAGTTTCTAGAGTTTGGGGAAATTCTTTTGACAATGGAACTTTTTGGACTTCAGACCTAGCAGCCTCTTACGGAATTGAGTTATACCCCATACATGGTGGTTCTCTTTACCTTGGTCATCATCAAGACTATGCTGCTTCATTATGGAATGAAATGACCAGTAATACAGGTATACTTAACAATGAAGAAAATCCTAATTTATGGCATGACACCTATTGGAAATATCTTTCATTAACTGATGCCGAGGCTGCCATAGAATTATATGACTCATATCCAAATCGAGCATTAAAATTTGGTATATCAGATGCTCAAACCTATCATTGGTTGCATAATATGAATGCTCTAGGAACAATAGATACTTCAATCACAGCAAATCACCCGATATCTGCGGCTTTTTCAAATAATGGTGAATTGACATATGTTGCACACAATTACTCAGACAACCCAATTACGGTAACTTTTTCAGATAATTTTATGCTCGATGTTCCAGCCAATCAGATGGCAACCAATAGAGATATTGACGCTAATGGAGTTTTATCTTCTAATTTTTACCAAGCCTATCCTGGAGGTAGCGTGACCCTATCTCTTGATGTTACAGGAAGTGGAGTAACCAATGTTGAATTTTTTGATGGTACAACGCTAATTGGACAAGATGCGACTGCACCTTATGAAATAGAGGCACCAAATTTAGCCTTAGGCATCCATGGAATGTATGCAAAAATATACATCAATAATAATTTCAATGTATCCAACATTGTAACTATTCAAGTAGGCGATCAAGTTCCTTACCAAGGAACATCTTTTGAAATACCTGGTACAATTGAAGCTGGATTATATGACAAATTTGAAGGTGGAGTTGGCCAAAATATTTCTTACTTAGACATGTCTCAAATTAATGAAGGAGGTTTTAGACCAAATGAATATGTAGATGCCGTTTCAGATACAAATGAAGGAGCTACTGTAGGATGGATTAGTTCAGGAGAATGGCTGGAATATTCGATTGATGTTGAAACAGCCGGTGTGTATGATTTGAGTTTTAGATATGCCTCCGGAAATTCAAATGGAGGTGGTCCGTTTCATTTTGAAGTTGATGGAACTAGTGTAAGTCCATCAATTGAAATGCAAACTACAGGTGATTGGGATGCATGGTCTACAAAAAATATAACTAATATAGAATTAAGACAAGGAGAACAAGTTTTAAGATTATTTATAGATGAAGGAGAGTTTAATATAGGTAAGATGATTTTTACTTATGCAGGTCCTCTACCCTATGCTCCACCAATAGCAGATGCAGGTGATAATATTACTGTTATTTTACCTGAAACTTCAACTACACTAGATGGTTCTCTAAGTAATGATCCTGAAGGAGAATCTATAACTTATACTTGGGAACAAATTTACGGTCCTTCCAATATTAGTTTTTCAGATAACTCAATAGCCTCACCTGAAATAAGTAATTTAACTGAAGGTGTATATAATATAGAATTAACGGTAAGTGACGGATTATACAATGCAACTGATGATGTATTGGTCATTGTTTCAGAAACTGGAAATTCAGCCCCATCAATATCCATTACATCACCCAATGATGGCGCCTCTTTTGAGGAAGGGACAGCCATAAACATAACGACTGCTGTTACAGATTTAGATGGAACAATAACACTTGTAGAATTTTTTGATGGTTCAGAAAAAATAGGAGAGGATACCACTGAACCTTTTGATTTCGAATGGTCTAATGCAGCAATAGGTGAACATCAAATTACTGCTGTTGCCACAGATGATGCCTCGGATCAAGGAACATCTCAATCTGTAACTATTTCTGTTGAAGAAGTACAATCTTGTTCTGAAATATCAAATGAAGCGCAACAAGGATCATTTTCAATAGGCTATGAAGCACTATTTGAAACCGTTGGCTCAAATGTAACCATTTCATTCACTCTATTGGATACAGATAGAACAGGTGTTGTTGCTTATTTGTGGAGAGAATCTCCTTTTGAAGAAACTCAAATGGATCAAGTATCTGGATTAACATTCTCAAAAACCATTTCAGGTTTCTCTCAAGGTGAAACGATTAGTTACGCTTGTAAATTTGCTTTTGCTGGAGGTTTAGCGGTCACAAAGTACATTAGTTATGTAGTTGGAAATGATTGTTCTAATGAGAATGACACTGAAGCTCCCACAAACTTTACAGCAACTAGTGGTGCGGTTACAGCGAGAACTATTGAATTACTTTTAAATGCAACTGATGATTCAGGAACTATATCATATGAGGTAAGTTATGGTACTGAAACCTCAACAATAACTGGAAGCTCAGGTAACGAGGAATCTCTAATAATTAATAATTTAACACCAGATACCCTTTACGAATTTAGTGTAACAGCCTCTGATTTGACTGGTAATGAAGCTGAAAATAATCCAATTGTTATTCAGGTGAGTACAACAGAAGATGAAAATACCGAATGTTCTGGTACTGATTCTGAGGCATCACAAGGAGAATTCAGCACAGGATACAACTATAGTTTTGAAACCTCAGGAACAGATGTAATTTTTACTTTTGAACTATTAGACACAGATCGAACAGGAGTTATTGCGTATTTATGGCAAGAAAACCCATTTACAGAAACTCCTATGACTAATACAACAGGTTTGGTTTTCACTAAAACATTAAGTGGGTTTACTGAAGGACAAATGATCAGTTATGCCTGTAAATTTGCCTTTGCTGGTGGTTTAGCAGTCACTAAATATTTTTCTTACGAAGTTGGAAGTAATTGTAGTTCTCTAGGCACCATTGAAATGACATTGGCTAAAGGATTAAAACTCTTCCCTAATCCTAGTTCAACCAAGTTTTCTATTTATAATTCATCACAAATTGAATTGAATAAAGTTGAAATCTATTCACTCCTAGGAAAAAAACTAAAAGAATTCAATACAAATTCCATACAATACAATATAGAAGATTTATCAAGTGGATTGTATTTGGTGAAAATATATGCTATCGAAGGGATGTTCACTATGAAAAAATTAATTATAGACTAAAAACTTCAAGTAAAAGAGGTTTTTTTACTAAAAAAAACTTGAATCAAAATTTTATTCAAGCCCTTTCATATTCTACATGAAAGGGCTTTTCTATTTGGCTCTATTTTATTACTTTTGCCGAGCAAATTATTAAAACAAAAAATAATATGGAATCAATGATGATTTACATGCCAATAGCTTTGGCGCTTTTAGGACTAATCTATATGATAGTCAAGCAGAAATGGGTAATGAAACAAGATGCTGGTGATGGAAAGATGAAAGAAATTTCAGATCACATTTATGAAGGAGCCCTAGCATTTCTCAATGCAGAATATAAACTTTTATCAATCTTTGTGTTAATTGTTAGTGTTTTACTAGCGATAGTTTCTTTTGTTGTACCAACAACGCATTGGTTAATCGTAATTGCTTTTATTTTTGGAGCTATATTTTCAGCTTATGCTGGGAATATTGGAATGAAAATAGCAACAAAAACAAATGTAAGAACAACACAAGCCGCTCGTACTAGTTTACCAAATGCACTTAAGATTTCTTTTGGTGGAGGTACGGTAATGGGATTAGGTGTAGCTGGTTTGGCTGTTTTAGGATTAACATCATTCTTTATATTTTTCTTTTGGTTCTTTATGGGAAGCGAATGGACAAATACAATGGACATGACCATTGTTTTAGAAACACTTGCCGGATTCTCTTTAGGAGCCGAATCTATTGCATTGTTTGCTCGTGTAGGTGGAGGAATTTATACAAAAGCTGCTGATGTTGGTGCTGACCTTGTTGGTAAAGTTGAAGCAGGAATTCCTGAAGATGATCCTCGTAATCCAGCAACTATTGCAGATAATGTAGGTGATAATGTAGGTGATGTTGCAGGAATGGGAGCTGATTTATTTGGTTCTTATGTAGCCACAGTATTAGCTGCAATGGTATTAGGTAACTATGTGATTAAAGATATGGGGGGAAGCATTTCAGATGCTTTTGGAGGAATAGGACCTATCTTATTACCAATGGCTATTGCGGGTGCAGGTATTATCATTTCTATCATAGGAACAATGCTTGTAAAAATTAGTGATAATGACGCAAAAGAAGCTCAAGTAATGGGCGCTTTAAACATAGGAAACTGGACTTCAATTGGACTTGTTGCTGCCTCATGTTATGCATTGTGTATGTATATGCTACCTGAGACTATGAATATGGAATTTTTTGGGGAAGGTTTAAAAGAAGTTTCTAGAACAAGTGTATTCTTTGCCACTTTAGTTGGTTTGGTTGTTGGTGCTGTCATTTCTTCGGTAACCGAATATTATACAGGATTAGGGAAATCTCCAATTTTAAAAATAGTACAACAATCTAGTACTGGAGCTGGTACAAATATCATTGCTGGTTTAGCTACCGGTATGATTTCTACCTTTCCTTCAGTAATCTTATTTGCAGGTGCCATTTGGGCGTCTTATTTCTTTGCAGGATTTTATGGTGTAGCTCTTGCAGCTTCTGCCATGATGGCTACAACGGCTATGCAATTAGCAATCGATGCTTTTGGTCCTATTTCGGATAATGCAGGTGGTATTGCAGAAATGAGTGAACAAGAACCAATTGTTAGAGAGCGTACAGACATATTAGATTCAGTAGGTAATACAACAGCTGCAACAGGTAAAGGATTTGCTATTGCTTCTGCTGCATTGACATCATTGGCTCTATTTGCTGCTTATGTTACATTTACTGGAATTGACGGAATTAATATATTTAAAGCCCCTGTATTAGCCATGTTATTTGTGGGGGGTATGGTACCCGTAGTATTCTCTGCATTGGCAATGAATGCTGTAGGTAAAGCTGCAATGGAAATGGTACATGAAGTTCGTCGTCAGTTTAAAGATATTCCAGGAATTATGGAAGGTACTGGAAAGCCAGAATATGATAAATGTGTTGCTATTTCTACACAAGCTTCTCTAAAAGAAATGATGTTGCCTGGATTATTAACGATTGGTTTCCCTCTAGTTATTGCTTTTGTTCCCATGCTTTTTGGGATGGACAATTTAGCAATTGCTGAAATGTTAGGAGGATATATGGCCGGTGTTACCGTTAGTGGTGTATTATGGGCAATCTTCCAAAACAATGCCGGTGGTGCTTGGGACAATGCTAAAAAGTCTTTTGAAGCAGGTGTTGAAATTAATGGAGAAATGACGTATAAAGGGTCTGAAGCACACAAAGCTGCAGTAACTGGAGATACAGTTGGTGACCCATTTAAAGATACTTCTGGACCATCTATGAATATTCTAATTAAACTCACTTGTTTAATTGGATTAGTTGTAGCTCCTATCTTAGGTGGACATGGTTCAGAAAATAATCTTCATTCGGATACTAATATAGAGGTTACAGTAAATGCAACTAGTGATCAAGATTCTAAAGCTGTTAAAGATGTGAGAGTGAACATGACAAAAAATGATGATGGGTCATTTAGTGCTGTGGTTACATACTCAGTAACAGAAAATGGAAAAACTACTTCAAAAGAAGAGAGTTTTAATGGAACTGAAGAAGAGGTAGATAATGCTGTTGACATATTTCTAGATGAAAATGTTGACGTTCCTCCTCCACCAAAAACACCTAAAACACCATCAACTCCAGAAAATTCTTAAAAAGTTGATACTCAATAAAAAAACACCTCTTTTGAGGTGTTTTTTTATATAGTTTATTTTTATTATTTTAGTTGTGTGTAATTATTAACCCCTCATTCTATCAACTATTTAATACCTCATTTACCTAATACATTACCCTTTCACTTGTCAATTGTATTGATATAGTAAACCGAGGTCTTATTTAATTGATAGTATAATAAACATCAATTAAAAATGAATACAATTACCCTCCCAGATGAATTAGCTATTAATTCTGCGCTATCTCTTAAAATATACAATTATAAGACGACCGAAGAAATATCTAAACAACAAGTTTTACTTAACAAAAATACATTTAGCTTTTTACAAGAAGGAACGAAAAAAGTTTTCTTCGACGATTCAACTTTTACCATAAACAATGACCAATTTCTGTTAATGAAGTCTGGAAATTGCCTGATGACAGAAAAACTTTCCCATGTGAAAGAATATTACAGAAGTATTCTTTTATTTTTTTCAAATGAAGATGTATTAAAATTCATTAGAAAACATGAATTAACTCCTCCAAAATCAAAAACCTACTACTCAACATATTCATTTAATTATGATTCATTTATTAAAAAATTTGCAGAGAGTCTCTTAGACCTTTCTGAACACCCTAAAGAATTTCAGTCTCGAATATTATATGCAAAATTTGAAGAAATAATGCTATACTTGATTGAAATTAGAGGGGTAGATTTTTTATATTCAATTATAAACAGTAATATAAATCATAACCAAAAATTTATTCAAACTATTAAAAGTAATCATCTAAATAAATTAACGATTAAAGAACTTTCTTTTTTATGTAATATGAGTGAGTCTAAGTTTAAGCGAGAATTTAAAAAATATTTTAAAAGTTCACCTAGTAAGTGGTTTCAAGAAAAAAGATTAAAACATGCTGCTTTTCTCCTTCAAAACAAAGCCACACGACCTTCAGATATTTTTTTAGAGGTGGGATATGAAACTCTTTCAAATTTTATTCAAGCATTTAAAACGAAATTCGGTCAAACTCCAAAACAATACCAATCAAATTGACCTTTTATCAATACTTTTTGAAACAAATTAAATACAATTCAAAAGTAATGAGTACCTAAATTTGCTTTCGAATTAAAATTAATAATCAAGCTATCGCTGTTGTCTTTCTATAGAAAAATACATTCTTTATAGTCAATATTTCTAATTATATGATAAAAGATTTAGTTTAAACTATTGAAATTTTATCCCCTGAGATTAATTTTCAAAAAGCATAAGAATACATTCTTGTGCTTTTTTTTTATGAATTAATTTATTTTCAATTTAATTCGAATTGAGAGTTTATTATTTTTATTAAATTTGATAGGCTATTACTTTAATTTATTTAATCTCAACTTACATGAAAAAAACAAGTTTTTCCTTTCTATTTATTCTTATAATCTCAACAACTTTTGCGCAATCTATTGATTCTATATTTTCCTCAGTAAAATATAGAAATATTGGTCCTTTCAGAGGTGGAAGATCAGTTGCTGCCTCAGGTGTGGTAGGAGATCCAATGACTTACTATATGGGTAATACAGGTGGAGGATTATGGAAAACCGAAGATGGAGGTCAACTTTGGAAAAATATTTCTGATGGTTATTTTAAGACGAGTTCAATTGGTGCAATTGCTGTCTCAGAAAGTGATCCAAATATTGTATATGTGGGAATGGGTGAACATGCACCTAGAGCTGTGATGACCTCATATGGAAATGGTGTATACAAATCTACTGATGCTGGTAAAACTTGGAGAAATATAGGTTTAAAAAATACTCAGCATATCTCTAGAGTAGTCATTCATCCAAAAAACCCAAATATTGTTTTTGTAGCTGCTCAAGGAGCACTGTATGGTCCAAATAAAGAACGAGGAATTTTTAAATCAATTGATGGAGGTGAAACCTGGAATAATGTACTCTATGTAAATGATTTAACAGGTTGTTCAGAATTGTCGATGGATTACAACAACCCACTAGTGATGTATGCTGCCATGTGGGAGCATCAAAGATTACCATGGAAAGTTATTAGTGGAGGCCCCGGAAGTGGTCTCTATAAAACAACAGATGGAGGAATCTCATGGAATCAAATTCACAATGGTTTACCTAAAGAAAAGGGTAAAATGGCTATAGCCGTTAGCCGTTCAAATTCAGAAAAAGTATATGCTTTGGTTGAGAGTGATTCCAACAAGGAATTGGGAGGATTATTTGCCTCTAGTAATGGAGGAAAAAAATGGTCAAGAATATCATCTGATCATAGTTTAATTCAAAGAGCATGGTATTATATTGAATTATTTATAGACCCAACAGATGAAGAAAAATTGTATGTATTGAACGCAAGTGCACAACGCTCCATTGATGGTGGTAAAACTTGGTCAAGAATTAGTGGTACACATGGAGATTACCACGATCTGTGGATCAATCCAGCGAATAATAAAAATATGATTATTGCCAATGATGGAGGTGCTGCAGTATCTTACAATTACGGAAAGTCATGGTCTCCACAAAATCGAATGGCTACAGCCCAATTTTACAGAATTAATACAGATAATCTATTTCCTTACAATATTTATGGTGGACAACAAGATAATTCTTCAGTAAAAATAAGCAGTTTGGCATTGGGAAGTAGAGGTATAAGTGAACAAAACTGGTCAGCATCTGCAGGAGGTGAAAGTGCTTTTTTAGCTTTTAACCCTGACAATCCAAGGTACGTAATGGGTGGAAGTTATTTGGGAACAATTGAAATTCTGGATACAGAAGCTAAAGCAAGTACTCAAATTATGGCAGCTCCTATCCAATATTTAGGTAGAGATTCAAAAGATATGAAATACCGATACAATTGGAATGCTCCAATTATTTGGTCTCAACATGAAGAAAATACTTTTTATCATGGTGCACAATTATTACTAAAAACTACAGATAATGGTAAAAATTGGTCAGAAATCTCTCCCGATTTATCAAAAAACGAAAAAGAAAAACAAGGGAAAGGTGGTGGACCCTACACTAATGAAGCAGTTGGTGCAGAAAATTACGGTACTTTATCCTATGTAATTGAGTCTCCTCACGAACCAGGAGTTATATGGGCTGCAACAGATGATGGTGTGTTGCAAATCACCAAAAATGGTGGAAAAGAATGGATCAATGTAACACCTAAAAAATTACCTGAAACATTAATCAATTCAGTAGAAGTATCTCCACATGATAAAGGAACAGCATACATTGCAACCACTCGATATAAATTTAACGACTACACCCCTGCTATTTATAAAACCACAAATTATGGAAAAACTTGGACTAACATTTCTACGGGTATTCCATACGGTGCTTATACAAGAGTGGTAAGAGAGGATACTCAACGAAAAGACCTACTTTTTGCCGGAACTGAATTAGGGATGTATATTTCATGGAATGGAGGGGAAAAATGGGAATCCTTCCAATTAAATTTGCCGATAACACCTATTACAGATTTAAAAATAAGTCACGATGATTTAACTATAGCCACCATGGGGCGATCTTTTTGGATATTAGATGACCTAGGGCTACTTAGACAGTTTCAAGGAAGTAAAACAAATTTTAATCTACTTACACCTGAAGATGCTATTATAGGAAACTGGGGAAGTCAATTAAATTATTCGTCTGCTAACTTTTCAGGTTCTGACGATTCAGCGGGGGTAAATCCTGCAAACGGAATTGTATTTTATTATTTCATACCTGATCATCTAAAAAATAAAGAGTTGGCTTTAGAAATATTTGATAAAGATGGAAATTTGGTAAGAACCATTAGCTCTAAAGCAAACCCGAATTACCAAAGGTATCCTGGTGGTCCCTCTCCAGAACCAATCTTATCAAATAAAGCTGGTCTTAATCGATTTGTTTGGGACATGAGATATCAAAGCCTACCAGGAATACCAACTGCTTATATTGAGGGATCTTACAGAGGGCATAAAGCTATGCCTAATTTGTATTCAGCTTCATTAAAGTTGGAGAATAAAACAGCTGAAGTTTCATTCAAAATATTACCCAATCCTCTTTATGATATTACTAAAGAAGAATATTTAGAAATTCATCAATTTAAATTAATTACTGAGGCAAATCTCAGAGACATGCACAACAGAGTGAATCAATTGAAAAAAATTCAAGAACAATTGATTAAGGTTATCAAGGAATTCCCTCAGGAAGAAAAATATATGGCTCTAAAAACTAAAGGAAAGACCATAATAAAACAACTAAAATCTTGGGATGAAGATATGGTTCAGCGAAAGTCTAAGGCTTATGACGATGTGGAAAATTTTCCAAATAAATTTACTGCTGAATACATCTTTCTTATGAATCAGAATGACAGTGGTATCCCTAAATTAAATTCAGCATCAAAAAATAGACTTGATGAATTAAATAAAGAATGGATGATTTTAAAAAGTAAATCAGATGAATTGATAGAAACCATCATTCCAGATTACAACAAATTACTTTGGGATTATGGAATTGGTGCTTTGAATGTAAAATAACAACTATTTTTTATTGAATTATAAGTGCTTTAATCTAAACTGTATTTTGTCACCTGATATTTTTTGACTGACCCTAGCCATTGCTATGTCTGATAATTGAAGAATTCTTGGATAGCCTCCTGTTACCTGGCAATCTTGTAATAAAATAATACATTTTCCTGATGGAGTGAGCTGAACTGTTCCTGGCATTACTGCCGATGTAAGGATTGAAGGCAAGTTGTTTTCTAAGCATTCTTTTAAACGATACCCTACTCTGTTATTATGATCTGATACTCTGAAAGGAGAAAACAACCTACGCTGCTGTTCCTTGTTAAGTCTAGAAAACTCTGGCCCCTTTATGCATGGTAAGTACATTGTTCTAAAATGTTTTTCACTTACGCGAACTCTGGAAAAACTATTTTCTGTATTCTCTTGAATTGGAAGAATAGGTAGCATGTCTCCTTTCACTAATTTTTGCTGAGTAATCCCCTTAAAATAACTTCGGCTACTATATATTCTTTCAGTTTGAATACCTCCATATACAGACAAATAAACCCTAGCTCCATAAACTCGTTTACCAAATGATAAAACCGAATCTTTTTTAATAGGGTAAACCGATTGCATTTTAATTAATTTCTCATTTATTTTTGGAGAAAAGTCACCTCCAGTAATACAGATATAGGTATCTGAAGTAAATTTAAATTTGCCTTGTCCAAAAGTAATTTCTATGAGTGCTGCTCTCTCATGATTTTTCAATAGGGCATTTGCCATTTTTGCAGCATAAGTGTCCATATATCCTGCTTGAGGAATTCCCATCTTAGCATAACCAAAACGACCCTGATCTTGAATAGAACAATAAATTCCTGGATGTAAGACTTCTATCACAATTCGCTATTTTTAATCCTAAACTTTTGATTGGCAACCTCTTTTTCTATTTGATGAAAAGTATGAAGGTCTACAGAAACAAATTGAATGCGATCACCTGGTTTGGCAAAACAGGGATTTGATGCCTCCATATTGAAAAAATTTAGTGGTGACTTTCCTATAATATTCCATCCCCCAGAACTATTTTGAGGATAAATTCCAGTCTGAGCACCGCCAATTCCTACAGATCCCTTATCTACTCGAACCCTAGGGTTAGATTTCCTGGGAACATGAAGGTTTTGATGTAGCCCGCCTAAGTATAAAAAACCAGGTTGAAAACCAATAAAATAAACTAGATAATCTCCTTCTGTATGCAATCGGATAATTTCTGCTACACTACATTTTTTCTTGCATGCAATTTCCTCTAAATCAATTCCGAAAGAAACATCATAACACACTGGAATTTGCCATAGTTGGTGTGCTTGTTTTTTTAATAATTTAGTAGAAGCATAAAGCTCTTGAAGTTCTAGAATTGTGTTCACATAATCTGCAATGGGCACTGCATATTTTATAAGTAAAGAATGGTAAGCTACAATTGTATCTGTAACCCCACTTTTCTTTAAAATTTTATTCTCAAAAGCAACAATATCTAAAATAATATCCTCCTGTATCTTAGCAGGCCATTCTATTAAAATTGCTGACCTTCCAAAAAGTTTATATGTGAGTTGAAACTTCAATTACTTCATTTATAAATGTTTGTGTAAATACTGCAATAGTTCGATGGCATTTTTAGTATCTCCATGAACACAAAAAGTAGACGCTTTAATCTTTTTTTCATGAAAGTTTACAGTAGTTACCAATTGTTTATTTGCTATTTTTTGTACTTGTTTAAAAACCTCGTGCTTGTCTTCAATAAGTGCATTGGAAAAAGTTCTTGAAACCAAGCTCAAATCTTCATTATACCTTCTATCTGCAAAAGCTTCATAAACAATTTCTAAACCACTTTGAATAGCAACTTCTTCTATCCTTGATTGGTAGGGCACATATAATTTTACAGCTTCAAAAACATGTTGAATTGCAGCGATAACTACTGAAGCCTTTTCACGATTTACAGCAATTAAATTATACAAAGCACCATGTGGTTTTACATGGTGAATAGTTGCGTCTTGGAGCAGTGCTCTTTCTTTAAAAACAGTAAGTTGATCCTCTAAACTTTTTTGAAGTTCGCTATTGGAAATATTCAAAACTTTACGCCCAAAATTTTGTCGATCAGGAAAGGATGGATGTGCCCCTATTTTTACATTATGTTGAACAGCTAGCTGAATTACTTTATCTATAATTTCTATAGAACCTGCGTGTGCTCCACAAGAAATATTACAAGAAGAAATAAGAGGCATTATGATATGCTCATTTTGTAACCCTTCGCCCAGATCGCAGTTAATATCTATCATCAAAAAATATTAAATTCAAAAACTTTATCTAGCCCTCTTAACCCAAGAAAAAAAGTTATAATCAAAATAATAAATCCTAAAATATTTTGGAATTTAGAATTCACATAATTTCCTAAAACTACTTTTTTATTTACCATCCATAGGAGTATTCCTGCTACTACTGGAAGTAAAACACCATTAGCAACCTGTGCAAATTTAATGATCTCTATAGGCTTAAGACCCAATGATGAAAATACCACACCTAATAATAAGATTAGAAACCAGACAGCTCTAAATTGTTTTGATTTTAGGTCAGATTCCCATCCAAAACATCCTCTAGCTACATAAGCTGCAGCTAAAGGTGCAGTAATTGCTGAAGTAATTCCTGCAGCAAATAATCCAATCCCTAAAAAATAACTTGCAAAATCTCCATATAAAGGTGCTAGACTCTTCGCTAAATCTGCTGCACTTGAAATTTCTCCCAAACCTATAGGGGAGGCTGAAATAATGATAGCCATTGAAACAAGCCCTCCTATAGCAATAGAGACAATTGTATCTTTTCTTACATCTTTTAAATCTTTAGGATTGTTCCATTTTTCTTTGACTAAAGATGCATGTAAAAATAAATTATAGGGCACTACAGTAGTTCCTACTAAACCTAGTATAGTTAATAAACTTCCTTCTGGAAATGAAGGGATAAGAGCACCTTCCAAAATATTAAAAATATCAGGTTTTGTTAAAAAAGCTGTAATTAAAAATGATAAACTCATTATTAATACAAGCATTACCAATACTCTTTCCAAAAATTTATAACTCCCTATATATAATAATGTAAAGGCAATAATTCCAACTACAAAACTCAATATATTCAGAGAATAGTTTCCCAAAACAATTCTAAATTCTCCTGTAATAGTTTCTAATCCAAGTATACCTCCACTTATATTTCCTGCCTCATAAGAAGCGTTTCCTACAACAATTGCTGACAGGATTAGAAGTAGTATTAATTTATTGATTATTGGATGTTTAATTTCAGATCTAATGACCTCAGATAAGCCTTTTTGAGATATAATCCCTAGACGAGAGGCCATTTCTTGTAATACAATGGTAGCTACAATAGACAATACCATAGCCCAAAGTAAATGAAAACCAAAATTAACCCCTGCTAAAGTACACAACGTAACAGTCCCAGGACCTATAAATGCGGCAGCTACAAGAGTTCCTGGACCAGAATTTTTTAACCACTTTTTAATCATTTGAGGCAGAATTTAACGCATAAATGGCAAAACTACCTAACCAATGCCCACCCTCATACGAATCACCAATAAGATTAGGTAAAGAATAGTTAATATGTTTATAAGCGATCTTTTTTAAATGATTATAGGAGGGTATATCCTTGACAATATCAAATAAAGCCCATGCTCTAGAAAAATTTACTCCATCTAAGTGCACCAATTTTCCGTCTGTTCTATCTGATACTTCTCCAACTGCTAGTTGAAAGTCACTATCTTTTAACTGAGGTAGAAAATTATCCAACCAACCTATAAATACTTTTTGAGGTAATACTCTCTTCATAATTGCTGCTTCTTGCAAACAAGGAGATAAAAAGTCGTATCCGCTGGGTTCCCAAGAGATGGGACAATTTGAATCTTCAAAATAAAATTTCATAGCACTTTTTTTAATCATTTTAAGCATCGATTCATTACCTACGACTATAGCATAATCCCAAGCAAATGTTAAACCAAAAGCAGTATTAGGGTGTTCACCAGCTCTAACAGGATAATTTAAATTAGGGATAAAATCTAAATACTTTTGTACTATTAGATCCGTTAGCGGTTGTAAATTATGCTCTAATTCTCTTGCCGTTTTATCATCCCAAGTATGAAGTGTTTCCGCTAATTTCAAAACCCAAGCCCATCCATAGGTTCTCTCATAACTTTTATTGTGTTTTCCTAAAAAATAGTCAACCTCTTTTAATATATTTTCTTTAGATATGTGTTCCAATAACTTTCTTTTAATTTCAGCATTGTTGTCTAATTTTGGAAATTTTTTAAGCAACGAAATCATACTCCAATGACCGTGAACTGAGGAATGCCAATCAAAACAACCATAAAATGCAGGGTGAAGCTCTTTTGGAGATTTTAGATCTTCATGGCTCCCTATGGTCTGTCCAAGTTTATTTGGGTATTCTATGTCAACACAGTTTAAGGGTAAATTTATTAAGCGCTGTGCTTGATTCAAATTTAATATTGGTAACTCAATAACATCTTTTGAGGGTTCTTTTGAGGGATTTGATGTTTTTGTACAGGCTAAAAGTAATAAGATGTAAAACAGTATAAAATAATTTCTCATAATTAACTTCTGATTTATCTTCTAAAAGTAGACAAAAGAATTCAAAAAAAGTATACTTTACAGTGCTATTTACAATAGATAAATACTACTAAAAAGCGTAACGTTGAGGTCCTCCTCTTCTTATTTCTTCATTGGCAAACTCCTCAAACTGTTTGAAGTTTTTTCTAAAAGCATTGGAAAGTTTGAAAGCAGTTTTATAATAAGCTTCGTCATTATTCCAGGTTGTTCTTGGACTCAAAACAGAAGATGGAACACCTGGGCATCTTCTAGGTTGAGCGACACCAAATACAGAATGTATATGATAATCTTCATAAGTATAATTACCTAACTCTCCATTTAAAACGGCAGTAATCATGGCTCTAGTATACTTTAAAGCCATTCTTTTCCCCACTCCATATTGTCCGCCAGACCATCCGGTATTTACTAACCAAACATTCACCCCTGCCTCCTTCATTTTCTTACTCAACATTTCTGCATAACGGGTTGGATGAAGCGGCATAAAAGGAGCTCCAAAACATGCTGAAAAACTCGGTACTGGCTCAGTAACTCCTGCCTCTGTTCCAGCAACTTTTGCTGTATATCCAGATATAAAATGGTAAGCGGCTTGACTGGGGGTTAACTTTGAAATAGGAGGTAATACTCCAAAAGCATCTGCGGTTAGAAAAAAGATATTCTTCGGGTTTTTACCAATTGAAGGTTTTTGAATATTTTCTATGTGATTAATAGGATAACTAACTCTAGTGTTTTGTGTAATTGAGGTATCTGAAAAATCAATTACACCTTGATCATCCATTTTAATATTTTCTAAAATCGCTCCTTTTTTAATAGCGTGATAAATTTCTGGTTCTTTCTCCTCAGATAAATCAATGGCTTTTGCATAACAACCTCCTTCAAAGTTAAAAACAGTATTTTCATGCGTCCATCCATGTTCATCATCGCCAATTAATTTTCTCTCTGGATCTGCTGATAACGTTGTTTTTCCAGTTCCAGATAAACCGAAAAATATAGCAGCATCTCCATTTTTACCCACATTTGCCGAGCAATGCATAGGTAAGGTATTTTTGAAAATAGGAAGAATAAAGTTTAGTGCAGAAAAAATCCCTTTTTTAATTTCTCCAGTGTATCCTGTGCCCCCTATTAGAGCAACTTTTTTTGAGAAATTTAAAATTGCAAAATTATGTTGTCGAGTTCCATCTACAGAGGCATTAGCCATAAAACCAGGTGCATTAATAACTGTCCATTCTGGAAGAAAATCAACTAACTCCTCGGTTGTTGGCCTTAAAAACATATTATAAGCAAACATATTACTCCATGGATGCTCATTTATTACTCGTATATTTAGTTTATAATTGGGGTCTGCACAAGCATAGCAATCTCTTACAAAAATTTCTTTTTCTGAAAGATAGGATACTACCTTATCATATAACTTATCAAAATTATCTGGACTGAAAGGAATATTTATATCGCCCCACCAAATTTCATCTTTAGTTATATCATCTTTAACTATAAAACGATCCTTTGGTGATCTTCCTGTGAACTCTCCAGTATAAATTGCGATAGCGCCAAGATTGGATTCTTTTCCTTGATTTTTTTGAAGTATTATTGAGTGTAATTCATTGGAGGTTAGTTGATAATGGATTTTTGAACTATTTATTCCTAGACTATTTAACGAAATCGATTTCGTATTTGTATCTATCATAATACTAATTTTTGTTAGTTATAACTTAAAAGTAAAATTAAACATAATTTTAAAATATGATATCATCCGTTATTATTTTATTTATTTTTTTTAATCATTACTTTTTGAAGAAAAAAATAAATCATCAAAATCCAACCAATCATAAGCAATAGTCCTCCAATTGGAGTCACAAACCAAATACTTTTTACGGGGCAATTGAAAATATAAATCGCATAAATAGAACCAGAGAATAAGATAATACCAGAGAAAAAAACATAACTCACGGAGTTTTTTAACTTGATTGAAAACGAAGAAGATGTATTTACAATCAATAAAACGATAACATGGTACATTTGATATCGAATACCTGTTTCTAAACTACTCATTTCTTTTAAACTCAACACATCCTCTAACCCATGAGTAGCAAAAGCACCAAGAGTTATAGCCATAAGTCCAAGAATGCAAGTAATCACTAAATTTTTGTTCATATCTAATTGTGAAAAGAAGTTAACTGAGTCTATTTTTTTTTAAATTCGTTTATTATGATTAAACATTAAATATAATTCTATAATGAGAACTATCCTAGTTATTGGAGCTGGAAAATCTTGTTCATACTTAACAGACTACCTTCAAAAAAAATCAGCAGCAGAAAAGTTACACATTACCATTGCAGATATTTCTTTAGAAAATGCAAAAAGTAGTGCAAAGAATCACCCAAACACATCTGCATTACAATTTGATGTTTTTAATAAAAATCAACGAAAAGAGGAAATACAAAAAGCAGATATCGTTGTTTCTATGTTACCCGCTAGATTTCATATTGAAGTAGCAAAAGACTGTCTTCATTTCGGGAAGCACATGGTTACAGCCTCATATATTTCTCCAGAAATGAGGGCGCTTCATACCGAAGTTGAAAAAAAAGGATTGGTATTCATGAATGAAATTGGGGTAGACCCAGGTATAGATCATATGAGTGCTATGGAAGTTATTCATAAAATAAGTGATCTTGGTGCAAAAATAATACTCTTTGAATCATTTACGGGGGGATTGGTTGCACCGGAAAGTGATAACAACTTATGGAATTATAAATTTACCTGGAATCCAAGAAATGTTGTATTGGCTGGACAAGGTGGAGCTGCTATGTTTATTCAAGAGGGAACCTATAAATATATTCCTTATCATAAATTATTTAGGAGAACTGAGTTTTTAACCTTAAATGGTAATGAAAAGTTTGAGGCCTATGCAAATAGAGATTCGCTCAAATATCGAAGTATCTATGGTTTAGAGGATATTCGTACGATGTATAGAGGAACTATTAGAAAAGTAGGATTTTCTAGAGCTTGGAATATTTTTATTCAATTAGGGATGACAGATGATAGCTATACCATTGAAGGTTCTGAAAATATGACCTACAGAGATTTTGTGAATTTATTTTTAGCCTATTCTCCAAATGATTCAGTGGAATTAAAATTAAGATCTTATCTAAAAATTGACCAGGATGATATCGTTTGGGATAAACTAGTTGAGTTAGATCTTTTTAGTCAAACAAAAAAAATAGGACTAAGTAATGCAACACCAGCTCAGATGCTACAAAAAATTTTATCAGACTCTTGGACGCTTGAAGAAGATGAAAAAGATATGATTGTTATGCATCATAAATTTGGTTACGAGTTGAATGGAGAAAAACATCAAATAGAAAGTAGTTTAATGGTTAAAGGAGAAAATCAAACCTATACAGCCATGGCAAAAACAGTTGGATTACCTGTTGCTATTGCTACCCTTAAAATACTAAATAAAGAAATTACAACTCCTGGAGTTCAACTTCCAATTACCAAAGAAGTATATGGCCCAATTTTGAAAGAACTTGAAGAATATGGGATAGAATTTGAAGAAAAAAAAGTTCCCTACATGGGATATAATCCTGAAAATGTTGTTGGTTAAAACTGTTGTCTAATTTTACAACTTAAGATAAAAGTCCTTGGTTAAATCTTTATATTCATTTGTATACACATGTCGACTTTTTTCTAGAACTAATGTTGTCTCTATTATATCTTTTTTGTGAAAAGAGAATTCCAATATACTTCTCTTTATTTCTGAATTATCAGTTCCTTTAACTCTACAAATTCTTCCTAAAAATAAGTTATTTTGCTTTGCCAATTTCACGAAAGATTGTTCCTCTCTATAGGGTATAATAGTGGTGAAAACACCTAAATCTGACAGTAATTTACTAACCCCTTCCAACAAATCAATGAAGGATAGCGAAGAAGTAAATCTTGCTCTATTTCTTGATTGATCTTCAGTCTCATATGCATTGCTATAAAATGGTGGATTTGAAATAATAAGATCATATTCTTGGGCTTCACTTTTCATTTCCTCTGAAAAATCTTGAAAAGAACTATGGTAGCAAAATAACCGATCAGACCAAATAGAATTTTCAAAGTTGGCAACACTCTGCTCATAGGCACGAGAATCAATCTCTACTGCATCGATAGTTTCAGCATCACTGCGTTGAGCCATCATTAAAGACACTAATCCTGTTCCTGAACCCACATCTAAAATAGTATCTGGAAGCGCTTCTAATGAACACCAAGCTCCCAGGAGAACACCATCTGTGCCCACTTTCATGGCAGTTTTATCTTGATGAATTGTAAACTCCTTAAAATGAAATGGTTTATTCATTATAAATTATATTTTCAAAAGTAAGCTTTTGATACATTCAAAAAAGAAAAACCCGCATCTTTCGTTACGAGTTTTTTGCAGAGAGGAAGGGATTCGAACCCTCGATACCCTTTTGGAGTATACACACTTTCCAGGCGTGCGCCTTCGACCACTCGGCCACCTCTCTAATTCAAATACAAATCAATCAATCCCTCGGGTGTTTCAACGTGTATTTGTTTGTTGTCTCTGTCTATTTTTTTAATAAAATCATCAATCATTGGAATAAAGATTTCGACATCACCATTTTCAATTTCAAACATGGGCTGTGCAGCTTTATCGTTAACATGAACTATTTCCCCAATGTTCCCATGAGTTTGATCAATTACATTAAATCCGATAATTTCATGAAAATAAAATTTGTTCCCCTCTAGCTTTGGAAGTAAATCTAACGGAAGATAAATACCCGATTTAATTATAAAATCTGCTTCTTCTTCGCTATTTACGTCCTCAAAATGAACACGTAATAATGTTCCTTTACTTAGTGAACTTTTTTTAATAAAAAATGGAACCAAATTGCCTCCTAGGTCGACAAATACTGATTCCATATTCTTATACAATTCAGGTTCGTCAGTATCCAACTTGATAACTACCTCCCCCTTAAAACTGTGTTTTTTTACGATATTGCCTAAATAAAAACAGTCTTCTTTACGCATATCGATAAAAATTTCACTTATTCTTCTTTTTTCTCCTCAGTAACCTCTGGAGCAACTTCTTCAGCTGCTTCTTCAGTTGCTTCTTCAGCTACAACCTCAGCCGTAGCTTCTGGTGTTTCTTCAACTGCTTCTTCAGCTGTTTCTTCAGCCACTTCTTCAGCAACTTCTTCTGAAGTTTCCTCTTCTGTAGCTTCTTCTACAGCAGCTTCTTCTACAGCAGCAGCAACTCTGGCTTCATTTACAGCTTTTTCTGCTTCTAAGGCTTTTGCTTTTGCATCTGATTTAGCTTTAGCTACTTTTTCTTCTTTAGAGGCAACTTTTCCAGCTTTTTCTTCTAACCAAGCTTGGAATTTTTCCTCTGCCTGTTCTTCAGTTAAAGCACCTTTTCTCACACCACCAACTAAATGGTTTTTTAGCATAGCTCCTTTGTAAGACAAAATAGTTTTAGCAGTATCTGTTGGTTGTGCACCATTTTGCAACCATTTTACAGCACCATCAACATCTAAATTAATAGTTGCTGGATTGGTATTAGGGTTGTAAGTTCCTAATTTCTCTAAAAAGCGTCCATCTCTTTTTGCTCTTGCATCTGCTGCAACGATCCAATAAAATGGTTTACCTTTTTTTCCGTGTCTTTGTAATCTAATTTTTACTGACATTTTTTTAATTTTTTAAGGTTCTCGACCTTGGTTATTAATAATCCTACCATCTCGTGATAAGTGGGCGCAAATGTACGAAGTTTTTTGAAATTGATAAACTAATTTTACAATATCATAAAAAGTTAATAATTACAAAAAAAAGCCCCACAAGGGGCTTTAATTTTATTTAGTAAATTCTTCAAAGGTTTTTAACCCCATATCTTTCTTAGATTTTACTTTTTTTGACATTTTATCAAAGTCTTCTTTAGCTTTTGAAAAACGATTTTCAACAATGGATAAAAAATCTAATTCAGAATTCGAAGGCTTGTCATAACTGCCAACAATTTTACTGAACAAATCTGCTAGTTTTTCTCTTAACTCTGGTTCAGCACTCCCAACATAATTATCTCCAGTTGTAATGACCAAAGTTTTCTTGAGTTCATTTAATTTTGATTTTAGTTTACTTTTTGTTTCTGGTGCTTCAATAAAAGCATCAATTTGATAAACCATGTAAGCCAATTCTTCAGTCATTTTATACATCTTTGATATGACGTCATGTTTCATCTTTCTATCCTCAGGCGTTAAACTCGACCTCTTATCGTAAATAATTTCAAAGTCATGTTCATAAACTTCTCTACCTTTTGTTATAACTGCCGTATATGTCCCTGCCTGAACTCTTGGTGTAGCAAAACCACCAAATGCGAGAGTTTTTCCCTTAGCAACTTTGGGTTGTTTGATATTCCCTGACCAACTCACAATATTGATCCCTTTAGATTTTCCAGGAGATAATTTAGAAACAACCTCACCCTTACTATCCTTAATTTCCATAGTCATCTTACCAAAAGTATGTCGTTTTGGTAGTAAGTATTTTATTTTAGGAGATCTGCTAGCATTTTCTCCTACAAATTGAGTTTCTGCACCAAAACTACCTGCAAATCCACTTTCATCAGATAACTTCATCGGTTTAGAACTAAAGAAATACAGTTTAGACTTTAAAACCTCAGATGTGATTTCGCGTAAAGGTGAAATATCCTCAATAATAATGATCCCTCTACCATGAGTTCCAAGAACTAAATCATTGGTTTGTTTTTGAAGATCAATAAAATGAATAGCTACTGGTGGCACATTTTTAGTGAATTTTTCCCAATTTTTCCCTCCATCAGCAGTAATATAAAGTCCAAATTCTGTTCCTAGGAATAATAAATTTTCATTTTCATAGTCTTCTTGAATATTTCTTGAAGTACCTACAATATTCTCTGCAATAATATTAGTCCAAGTTGTTCCAAAATCTGTGGTTTTGAAAACGTATGGCTTCATATCACCATTGTTATGGCCATCAAAAACAGCATATGCTGTACCTTTACCATGAACACTTGCTTCTATATGGTAAGTCCAAGTATTACTTGGTAATCCTTGAATATTACCCACAACATTTTGCCAGTTTTTACCCCCATCTTTTGTTACTTGAACATTTCCATCATCTGTACCTACCCATATAATATTTTCATCAAGAGGAGATTCTGCTATTGTAAAGATTGTGGTATGGTTTTCTGCACCAGAATTATCCATTGATAATCCTCCAGAATCTGCTTGTTGCTGTTTCGTTGGATCATTGGTAGATAAATCTGGAGAAATAATTTCCCATGTATCTCCCATATCTTCAGATTTGTGAAGAAACTGACTTCCCATGTAAAAACGATCGGGTTGATGAGCGCTAATTGCCATTGGTGCATTCCAATTAAAACGCAAATCTTCATACCCTGCTTTTTCAAGAGGTTGGATTGTCTTTACTAATTTATTGTCAACATCATATCTCCAAACATTTTCTGCTCCTTGCATTTCTGAATAAATGATATTTTTAGTTGGGTGTTTTAGTACTCTAAAGCCATCTCCTGCTCCAATAGAATTCCAATCACCAGCATTTATTCCTCCACTAGATGAAGATGGACCATACCAAGAACCATTATCTTGAAGACCCCCATATATATTATAGGGCTCTGCATTATCTACACTTATATGATAAAACTGTGATAAGGGTAAGTTTTCCACAATTTCCATTGTTGTACCACCATTCCAAGAACGATATACACCTCCATCTGTTCCAGCATATATTCTGTCTGAATCATGAATATCAAAAACAATGTCATGAATATCACTATGCATATTACCTAGTGATTTAAAAGTTTTACCACCATCTTTCGAAATTGAACCCGATAAACCTCCTTTGACAACAACATCAGGATTTCTAGGATCTACAGTAATTCTTGAAAAATAAAAAGGGCGAACCGTAATTCCAAAATCATTGTTTAATTGTTTCCAGTTAGCTCCTGCGTCATCACTTCTATACAATCCTTTTCGCTTTGGATCTTCTGCTTCAATTACTGTATATAAAATATTAGCATCTGATGGAGCTACTGCAATAGCTAATCTACCTAATTGTCCATCTGGAAAACCATTATGAATTTTATTCCAAGTTTTTCCAGCATCAGAAGATTTGTACAATGCACTGTTATCTCCACCTGAGGAAAAAGACCAAGCTGTTCTTCTGAACTCCCACATTGATGCATATAGAATAGAGGGATCTTTTGGATCCATAGTCATATCTGCGGCTCCAGTTTTCTCATCTATATACAATATCTTTTCCCAAGTTTCTCCTGCATCTGAAGATTTATAAACACCACGTTCATCACTATCTGACCAAAGTGCTCCCAATACAGCCACATATACCTCATTAGAATTCTTTGGATTAACAATAATATTTGCTATTCGCTCTGATTTATCAAAACCAAGTTTTTTCCAATTAGAACCTCCATCGGTTGATTTATATAAACCGTCTCCGTATGAAACACTATTTCTTGTCCATGTTTCACCTGTTCCAACATAGATTACATTATCTGGATCGTTAGGATCTATGGCTACAGCACCGATAGACTGGCTATGATCATCAAATATTGGGTTAAAAGTAGTACCTGCATCGTTGGATTTCCATACACCTCCACCAGCAGTTCCAGCATAGATAATTTGATTATTAGTTGGGTGAACTTCCATATCATTTATTCGACCACTCATTAATGCAGGCCCTATATGTCGGGCTCTAAGGTCTCCAAATAAATTTTTTAAGTTAACAGAAGCGTTGTTTTGAGCGTCATTGCTAAATGGAAGCAATACCATACTCAAAACTAAGATTATTAGTTTTTTCATGTCTATAATTTTTTTTGATTATATGGAAAAAAAAGAGCCTAAATAAATTATGTAGACTCTTTTTTTTTGATCTGATTATTTTTTGTTTTCTTCTTCAGTAATTTCTTCTGGAAATTTGAAAGCACCGGGATCTACAGTTGGATTTAATTCAATTTTATCCATGGTAATAGGCTGGCCACCACCATCTTTTACCCCTTGTGTTAAAGAAAATGGGAAATACATTCCATCAACTTCTTGATAATCGCTAAATTTCACCTCTGATATCATTCCTTTACCAGGACCCATTCTTATTTCAGAATGAACAACAATAGGAACGAAATTTTCAGCATCGAAAAAATAAATACTTGAATTTTCCACCTCTTTACCATCAACAGTCATTGGTTTTTTTGTCAATTTAATTTTAAAGGTTTCTGTTCCTTCCAAATCTTCCTTACCTAATAACTCTACAGTATATCCTTTGTCTTTATAGTTAAAGAAAGCATCAGGAAAATCTTGAGCTTCAAGTTTCATATTATCTGTAGATTCTTGATCGCTTTTTTCTGCTTTTTGGGTCTGAAAATTAGTACTCCACAATACCTCACCATCAAAAACTCCTTGTTTGAGTTCTAATCCCTGAAAATTTATTACGGTCATTTGGTTACCATTTTTAAGCTGAGTGATTTCTATAGGAATTTCCATACCTCCTTGATTTACTTTTGCACTCATCTTAATTCCTTCTAACTTTGCCCAGTTTTCAATACCTCCCGTATTTTCAAAATAATTTGCTATAATTTCATCTGCCGTTTGAGAAGTAACAGAAAAGCTTGCTGAAATGGCAATTACAAATAATATGATTTTTTTCATTTTAATATTTTTTAGTTATTATTTATTTATGACGCCTAAAATACATATTTGTTACAATAAAATGCCACATATTATAAACTTTAATTATTTTTAATACCACTATGAATATTCTTAAAAACTTTCCTGTCAGTGGTAAGCATTACAAATCAATTGTCACAGATTTATATTTCAATAAAACATCTCATAAAAAGCCATTAGTTATTTTTTGTCACGGCTACAAAGGGTATAAAGATTGGGGAGCATTTGATTTGATGTCGTCATTTTTTGTAAACGCTGAATTAGTTTTGCTAAAATTTAATTTTTCTCACAATGGAGGAACAGAAAATGAACCTATTGATTTTCCTGATTTAGATGCCTTTGGAAATAACAATTACACTATAGAACTAGATGATTTAGACAGTATCATTAACTGGATATCCACTCATCATGAATATCAAGACGAAATAGACGTAAATAATATCACATTGATTGGCCATTCAAGAGGTGGAGCCATCACATTACTGAAAGCTTCTGAAGATTCGAGAATTAAAAAACTTGTTACATGGGCTGCCGTAAGCGATCTCAATAGCCTTATTTTTCATGAAGGTACAAAATTAGAACAATGGAAGAAAGATGGGGTAATGTATGTTATGAATGGAAGAACAAAACAAAAAATGCCTCATTACATTCAATTCTACCATAATTTTATCCATAATAAAAATCGTCTAAATGTTAAACATGCTGCAAAAAAATTGAGTGTACCTCATCTTATAATTCACGGAGATAAAGATATATCCGTACCGTTTATACATGCACAACATCTTCACGAGTGGAATACAACAAGTCAACTAATTATTGTACCAGAATCCAACCATGTTTTTGGTACTTCTCAACCCTGGATAAATAAAAAACTTCCTAAAGATTTCATCTTTGTTCTTGAAAAAACAATAGCGTTTATTACAGGGACTAACATTGTTAATAAAACCGAATAACTCTTCGGGTGTTTTCTATCTCTTTTTAGTATTTTTATTCAACTAATTTCTAGGTAAGAAATCCGCAACTATGTACTTGATTTTTGATACGGAAACCACTGGGTTACCCAAGAGCTGGAATGCTCCTATAACTGATACTGACAACTGGCCAAGATGCATTCAGATTGCATGGCAGCTTCATGACAGCATGGGTAATATAGTTGAACACAATGATTTCCTAGTTCAACCCAATGGATTTAACATACCTTTCGATGCCGAACAAATCCATGGTATTTCAACAGATTTAGCAAAAGAGCAGGGAATTTCACTAAATGAATGTTTAGAATTATTTAATGAAGTTTTGCAAAAAACAACTTTTATTGTTGGTCAAAATGTAAATTTTGATTTGAATATTATGGGCTGTGAATTTCACCGCTTGAATATTTCAAACAATTTAAATAAACTTCCTGTTCTGGACACTTGTACTGAACATACTGCACAATTATGTCAAATTCCAGGAGGTAGAGGAGGAAAATTTAAATTACCTACCTTAACTGAATTACACAACCATTTATTTGGTGTAAATTTTGATGAGGCTCACAATGCAACTGCAGATGTAGAAGCTACCTCAAGATGTTTCCTAGAATTAATTCGTTTAGGAGAATTTTCAAAAGAAAAATTAGATGTTGAGGAAGATTATTTTAAAAAGTTTTCAGCAGCTAACCCAAAACCCATAGAGGTAATAGGCTTAAAACATATTAATCTTAAGAAAGAGAGTGAAAAAATTAGAAAACGTCTAGCTTCTCTAACAGAAAATAAAAAAACATCCGATACCTCTGCTGGACTATCTCAATTAGAGAATGTACAATTTGCTCACCTTCACAACCATACACAGTTTTCAGTTTTACAATCTACCATCCAAATTGAAAATATTGTAAAAGCTGCAGCTAAAGACAACATGTCTGCAATTGCTCTAACTGATACAGGAAATATGATGGCTTCTTTTCATTTTGTGAGTGCCATCTTAAAACACAACAAGCAAGCGTTAGCTAAAAATGAGATTTCTGAAGAAAATGGAGAAACTCCAAAAGAAACCATTTTAAAGCCAATTTTAGGTTGTGAATTTAATGTATGTGAAGATCATTTAGATAAAAAAAGAAAGGATAATGGATATCAGATTGTCTTGTTAGCAAAAACAAAAAAAGGATATCATAATCTAGCAAAAATGTCTTCCATTGCTTTTATTGACGGATTCTATTATGTACCTAGAATAGATCGTAAAATTATTGAGCAATACAAAGAGGATATTATTGTATTGACAGGAAATACTTACGGAGAAGTACCAAATAAAATATTAAATGTAGGAGAAAAACAGGCTGAAGATGCATTATTATGGTGGAAACAACAATTTGGTAAAGACCTCTATATTGAATTAATGCGTCATGATCAAGAAGATGAACGCATAGTCAATGAGACCCTTCTTAAATTTGCTAAAAATCATGAAATCAAAGTTGTTGCTACCAACAATATATTTTATTTGAATAAAGAAGATGCTAATGCCCATGACATTTTATTGTGTGTGAAAGAGGGAGAAAAACAGGCAACTCCCAAAGGAAAAGGTAGAGGGTACAGATATGGTTTACCCAATGATGAATATTATTTCAAAACAAGTGATGAAATGAAAGCATTGTTTGCAGATATTCCTGAAGCCATATCTAATATTCAAGAAATTGTAGACAAGATTGAAGTTTTCTCTCTAGCTCGAGATGTTCTTTTACCTGCATTTGATATTCCTATTGAATTTCAATCTCATGAGGATATAGAAGATGGTGGAAAAAGGGGAGAAAATAATTATCTAAAACACCTCACTTACATTGGTGCAAAAAAAAGATATGGAGAAATTACAGAATCTATCAAAGAGCGTCTTGATTTTGAATTAGAAGTAATTAAAAACACTGGATATCCTGGATATTTTTTAATTGTTGAGGATTTTATAAGAGAAGCAAGAAAAATGAATGTTTCTGTTGGTCCTGGTAGAGGTTCTGCGGCTGGTTCTGTAGTTGCCTACTGTCTTTGGATTACGAATATAGACCCTATAAAATACGATTTACTTTTTGAGCGTTTCTTAAACCCAGAACGTGTATCCATGCCCGATATTGATATCGATTTTGATGATGAAGGAAGAGGAAGAGTAATGGATTATGTAATTAACAAATACGGGGCTAATCAAGTAGCACAAATCATCACTTATGGAACCATGGCAGCAAAATCCTCTATTCGTGACACAGCTAGGGTACTTGATTTACCATTATTTGAAGCCGATAGAATTGCGAAATTAATTCCAAATGTTAAACTGAAAAATATTTTTGGAACTGATGAAAAGAGCAAAAATAAAATTGCGGCTTTACGTTCAGAAGAAAAAGAAATGGTTAACGAATTAAAGGCCATGTCAGAAGGGGAAGGAATAGAATCTGAAACTATCAACAAAGCTGCTATTCTTGAGGGATCAGTTCGAAACACTGGAATCCACGCTTGTGGTGTGATTATAACTCCTTCAGACATCACCAATTTTGTTCCTGTAGCGCTTGCAAAAGATTCAGACATGTATGTTACTCAGTTTGACAATTCTGTTGTTGAAAGCGCTGGCTTGTTAAAAATGGACTTTTTAGGGTTAAAAACCTTAACCCTAATAAAAGACACTGTAAAAATTGTTAAAGCCAGGCATGGAGTCCAACTGGATCCAGAAAACTTCCCGCTTGATGATGAAAAAACGTATGAATTATTTCAACGTGGTGAAACCATTGGAATTTTTCAATATGAATCTCCAGGTATGCAAAAACATATGCGCTCTCTAAAACCTACCGTTTTTGGAGATTTAATTGCGATGAATGCATTATATAGACCCGGGCCAATGGAATATATTCCATCATTCATTAACAGAAAACACGGTAAAGAAGATATCCAATATGACCTTCCTGCAATGGAAGAATATTTAGCGGAAACGTATGGAATTACTGTATATCAGGAACAAGTAATGCTCCTTTCTCAAAAACTTGCCAACTTCACAAAGGGGGAGGCCGATGTTTTGCGAAAAGCTATGGGGAAAAAACAGGCTGCTGTCTTGGCAAAAATGAAGCCTAAATTTATCGATCAAGCAAAAGAAAATGGTCATGAACCTGATAAACTTGAAAAAATATGGAAAGATTGGGAAGCTTTTGCATCCTATGCCTTTAACAAATCTCATTCAACTTGTTATGCATGGATAGCCTATCAAACAGCCTATCTCAAAGCTCATTATCCTGCAGAATATATGGCCTCTGTTTTGTCTAATAATATGAATGATATCAAATCTGTTTCATTCTTTATGGAAGAATGTAAATCTATGGGCTTAAAAGTTCTAGGCCCTGATATTAATGAATCTTACTTAAAATTTTCTGTAAACAAACAAGGTGCGGTGCGGTTTGGAATGGGTGCAATAAAAGGTGTTGGAAGTTCAGCTGTAAAAGCAATTATTAAGGAAAGAAAAGAAAATGGCCATTTCACATCTATTTTCGATGTTACTAAAAGAATAGATTTACGTGCTGCAAACAAAAAAGCTTTTGATGGCCTAATATTAGCAGGAGGTTTTGATTCTTTTTCAAACACACACAGAGCACAATATTTTGCAGAGGATGAAAAAGGACAAACTTTTATTGAAAAAGCAATTCGTTATGGAAATAAATATCAAGATAACTTAAATTCTGCTCAAGTATCTTTATTTGGAGAAACATCAGATGTTCAATTTCCAGAACCAGCAATACCAGAATGTGAAGCCTGGGGAAACATGGAGGAACTTGCTAAAGAAAAAGAAGTAGTTGGTATTTATATTTCTGCTCATCCATTAGATGATTTTAAAAATGAATTAAAATTCTGTAATGCAAATGTGGGGAATTTTAAAAGTGACTTAAAAAAATACGTTGGCTCTAATTTAGTTTTTGCTGGGATTATCACTGAAGTTCAACACAAAGTTTCGAAGGCAGGAAAAGGATGGGCTTCCTTTTTTATTGAGGATTATTCAGATAGTTTTGAATTCAGAATATTTGGAGAAGACTACTTAAAGTTTAAGCATTTTTTAGTCTCAAATTCCTTTTTATTTGTTAGAACTACTGTTCAGAAAGGATGGACAAATAAAGAAGGGGTGGAAGGAGATGCTAGACTTAAATTTACCGAATTTAAATTACTACACGATGTAATGGATGATTTATGTAAAAAAATGACGATCAAGATATCCATCGAAGATATTCATGAAAAGTCAATTCAAAATTTTAATACCTTGTTCAGTAAACACAAAGGAAAACAATCTCTAAAATTTGTAATTTACGATGTTGAAGAAGAAATTGAGTTAGAAGTCCCTAGTAGAAATACTAAGATAAAAATTAGTAGTGAGCTATTGAAAATACTGGAGGATCAACATATTAATTTTAAATTAAATTAAGATGTTAACTTAGTGAAAAGTGTTTCCAAGCTTTGACTCTTAGAATTTAATTCTAAAATTTTTAATCCATTATCATGAGCAAAATCAAAAATTACACCTCTCATATCCTCTGATGAGTCGAAGGCTATGTACCATGTATTATCAAAATTATTCTTAAAAGATATAATGTTAGGTAATCTCTGAATGAACTGTTCTTCAATCTTATAATCAAAAGTAACTTCAATAATTTGTTCATTGTTTCCTTTTAATTTTTTGATAGATTCATCTATGAGTAACTCCCCTTTTTTTATAATAATAACCCGATCACATAAAGCTTCTACTTCTTGCATAATATGAGTAGATAATAAAATTGTTTTTTCTTTTCCAAGCTTTTTAATTAAAGTTCTAATTTCTTGTAACTGATTTGGATCTAAGCCTGTTGTAGGTTCATCTAAAATTAAAACTTCTGGATTATGAATAATAGCGGCTGCTATACCTACCCTTTGTTGATATCCTTTTGAAAGTTGACCGATTTTTTTATGCATCTCAGGGGTTAAACCTACAGTTTCAATAACAGTAATAATTGTTTTTTTGGCAACCTTGAGAATAGACGCTTGAAATTCTAAATATTCTTTAACGTACATTTCTTGATATAAAGGATTTTGTTCTGGGAGATATCCTATTTTAGCTTTTGCCTCTATTGGACTTTTTAAGATATCAATACCAGAAACATAAACAGCTCCTTTGGTGGGTAAAATATACCCTGTTATAATCTTCATTATAGTAGATTTTCCTGCACCATTTGGGCCTAAAAGTCCAATAATTTCTCCTTTATTAGCAGAGAAACTAAGTTCCTTTAACGCCAATTGAGTACCATAAGATTTAGTAACAGAGTTTACTTGTATAGACATACAACAAAAGTAATTTATTTAATATGAACTATTTAATACGAGTTAAAAAAAAGGTTGTCTGAAAAGACAACCTTTAATTCTTCAATAAAATATTATTTAATTATTAATTTTTTTGCGGTTTGTTTGTTTCCGTTTTTAATTTTAAGCACATAGACACCCTTTGCTGTATTTTCAAATGAAATACGCTCAGAAAATCTTGTAGCTGTATTTGTAAACAACAATTCTTTTACCAATCTACCAGTTAGATCAAATAACTGAAGTTCTATTCGATCGGGAGATGAAGTGTCAAATTGTAAATTGAAATTCCCATTGGAGGGATTAGGATACAAATTGAATCCGTCAAAAGTATCATTATCCAAAGAAGCGGTATCATCAATAACCTCAATAGTATAATCTTCTACCTCGGCATCTTGACCAGTCATACAAGAAGTTGGATCTGAATTATATTTCGTAGATACTCTCATCGTTGTTGAACCTAATAAAGCATCCGAAGGAATGGTTACAGACAATGGGCTTAAAGTTGTTGCTATATCAGGTGCATTATTGGCTGTTCCCAAATCATATTCTTCGTTATCATCATCAAAATCACAATCTTGATTCCAATCTATCCAAACTAAAGTATGAACAGTATAATTTCCATCTGTATTGACCTGAACAGTTAAATCATGAACTTCATCAGGTTTTACAGTCGTACTAATATCTGTGTAGTCACTGTATGCTCCTGGTTTTCCAGAAGAGTTGTCTATTGTATTAAAAATAACTCTTGTTGTACTGGTAACATAGGAAGTATTTCCTGTAGATACACAGACGGAACAGTTTTGAGTAACAAATGAATTTACAGCAGAGAAGTTTCCATCTCCACAAGTGTTTATAGCTTTTACTCTCCAATAATACGTGGTGGACTGATTTAAAGTAGCTCCAGTGTAAAAGTTTGATGTACTATTTTCACTAACCACAATAGAATTAAAGTCAGAATCTGTAGCAATTTCAATGTCGTAAGAACTTGCATTTGAAATTATATCCCAAGAAAAAGATGGAGATAAGCCTACTCCAGTTGCACTATTTCCAGGTGAGGTTAAGGTAGGAATTTCAGTTAAAGTTGAAAATACTGAGAAACTTGCATCGGCATTTTTAACAATAGTACCTGAAGTTCCTGTAATTTGAAAATTGTACGTCCCTACGCTTAAAGACCCTATATTACTTAGTGTTAATGAAATGTTTGTTCCATCTTGATCTGCTGAATCTGAACTAAAAGATGCATTTACACTTGCCGGCAGTCCACTTACAGAAAAAAGTGTAGTTCCTGTAAACCCAAGATAAGTGTTGTATACAAAGTCATAAGTTACATTGTCAGGAGAACATACTTCAACAGAAGGTTCAGCAATTGAGATTGAAAATTCTGATTGTTGCAATGATAAGTTAGTTGAATTAACAGCGTAAAAAATATTATCATTCCCCTCCACCATAATTCTTAGTTCATCTGAATCTCCATCAGCTGAAGGTACTGAGAAGGTATGACTTCCATCATTCGCCACATTACTTGCTGCTAAATAAGGAAAAGTAAGCCCTCCATCAGTAGAAAGATAAATATTGACAGTAGGAGTGTTTACACTACCTGTATCTGTACCAGCAACATCCCAGGTTACCGTTTGACTTTCACCAACATTCCAGGTTTCATTTGTAGTCTGAGATGTTACTGCAAAGGGTCCAGAACTTCCATCTACGGTAACAGTCATAAAATCAAAATCTGATTGTGGAAATTGCCCTGTTCCGTTAGCCTCTGATCTATCCCTTACGGTGAGTGCAAAATTTAAAGACCTAGCAACTGTTGATACAGTTTCCCATGAGGTATTATCTACGGTTTCTACAGGATTTGTTTCTGTTAATTGTCCAGATAAAACTCTAGACTTTATTGGCATATATCTAATAGGGTCAGTACTGGGAGGTCTAGATCTCCATACAGCGCCTGATGTTTTGGTAGGACCAAAATTACTACTGGTGGTTGTCCCTGAATCTATTTGTTCCCAAGTATATGTCAATTCATCTCCTGAATCTGCATCAGTAGCTGAACCTACTAATTTAAATGCAGTTCCTTGTGGAATTGTGTAATCGTCTCCCGCATCTGCAATTGGTGGATTATTTGAAATTTCAGTGGAGGTCCAACAGGTTCTATTATCTAAATTATTTAAAACTTGATTAATAGTTCCGTAGTGAAAATAAGGGTCACTGTGATCTTGAACGTCATTAGATCCTGTAATACCTGCATACCCCATAATAGTAGTTCCACTCCCTGGCTCATAATTTACTCCAGTACCTTCACTACTTTGTGAAAAGGTGTGATTTCCACCCATTTGGTGACCAATTTCATGGGGTACATAATCAATATCGAAAAAATCATCCATGTTTGGACCACCATCATTATCAGTAAAAGAATGTGATGAAAAACCACTTCCTTTTTGACCATCTACACAAACACATCCTATACAACCAGCGTTCCCATTATTACCACCATAATTAAATAAATGTCCTATATCATAGTTTGCTTCACCTATCACAGAGGTTAATGTTGATTGAAGCTGACTGTTGAAACTTCCAGAATAGGGATCTGTAGCCGCTATGGGATAAATAATTTCTGTTCCTGAAACTAACTGAAAGGTTACTGCCATGTCAACTTCAAAAACTTCATTTGATCTATTAAGAGTAGAAACCACAGCGGCTAATGCATCTTCCTGCGCGTCTCCATTTGTATCATCTCCATCGTCCCAGAAATTTGTATACTCACCTGTTGTTGAAATTGCAATTCTCAATGTTCTTAAAATTTGATCATTAGCATCTCTTGAATAAGAGTTGATCTCCTTAATTGGTATAAGTTCATTTTCAGTTAAACATTCAAAGTCTTTTTTTGAAGTTATTCGAACTCCTCTGTCATATGTAATGTAATCTGATGTATTTCCTTTTCCTAGAGGAACTGTAAACAGGGTAGGTTTGTTTAAATAGGAGGTCATTGTTTTTACACCCTGCGGAGTAACACTAAAACGAATTCTAGCTCCGGGATTGTCTAAACTAAAACCTATATATGTTTTAATATTCGGATATTTGATTGCAACAGCTGGAGCCAACAAAAAGGTTTCATAAACCTTAAAACGCTCCATATTTCCTTTTTCATCAGGAAAATTAACTACCACTGAATATTTAGAACTTTGATTTGTTCTTGAGGGAGCATTAACCAACTTAGCTTTTAATTTATCATAATCTAAAGAGAATATTTGGTATTTATCTTTTTGTAAATTTTTCACATAAGAGGAATACTCTGGTGAATTTAATTTAGATTTTTTCCAAAAATTAGATTGAGAAAAGCAAACAGAGGTGGCAAAAAGCACCATTAAAATAAAAATAATATTTTTCATGTTTTTAAAGATTTAAATATTAAAGGGCAAGCTCTTCAAAGATAATTAAATAATTATCTTTACATGCAATGAAAACTAATAAAAATATTTTGCTAAAAGACCTTGGGCTAAGGGATTACAAAGCTATATGGGAATACCAAACTACCTTATTAACAAGTATTATTGATGTAAAAAGACAAAACAGGAAAGAGCATACGACGCATCCCACAAAAAATTATTTTCTTTTTGTTGAACACCCTCATGTATATACTTTAGGGAAAAGTGGAAACCTTAGCAATCTATTAATTAATGAACAACAATTAGCAGAAAAAAACGCAACCTACTACAAAATAAATAGAGGTGGAGATATTACCTATCATGGACCCGGTCAAATCGTAGGCTATCCTATCCTAGACCTTGAGAACTTTTTCACAGACATACATAAATACCTAAGATTTCTTGAAGAAGTAATTATTAAAACACTCGCTGAGTATGGTATTAAAGGGGAAAGAAGTGACGGAGAAACTGGAGTTTGGATTGATACAGGTACCCCATTTGCCCGAAAAATTTGTGCTATGGGAATTCGAAGTAGTCGCTGGGTTACTATGCACGGTTTTGCTTTAAATGTAAATACTAATCTTGGATTTTTTGATCATATTATACCCTGTGGAATAAAAGGTAAAGCTGTCACGTCTTTAGAAGTTGAGCTTGGAAAAAAAATTGAACTTAATGAAGTAAAGAAAAAAATACTCATTCATTTTAAAACACTTTTTGAGGTTGAAAAATTCGAATCAAATATCAAATTTTAATTGAGAGGGTAAGAGCTTAAAGGTTTTTCTGTGATACTTTGTAATTCCATATTCTTGAATTGCTTTTCTGTGCTCTTTTGTTGGGTATCCTTTATTATTTTTCCAATTATAAAATGGAAATTCTTTGTGTATTTTTTCCATAAAATCATCTCTGTATGTCTTAGCTAACACAGATGCTGCAGCTATACTCAAGTATTTAGCATCGCCTTTAACGATGGTTTCGAAAGGGACATCCTTATAGGGTTTAAATTTATTTCCATCAACAATAATATATTCAGGTGTTATTGACATCATTGAAATAGCGCGCTGCATTCCTGTTATTGATGCCTGCAATACGTTTAATTGATCTACTTCCTTTTCATTTATAAATGAAACACCAAACGCTAAAGCATCCTTTTCTATGATGGGCCTAAGTTTTTTTCTCTTTGCTTCAGAGAGCTGTTTAGAATCGTTTAATAGTTTGTTATGATAATCTAAAGGTAGAATTACAGCGGCAGCAACAACAGGTCCAGAAAGACATCCTCTCCCTGCCTCGTCTGTACCCGCCTCAAATTGATATCCACTAAAATTATTTTTCAACATAGTGCAAATTAACATTTTTTGAAGACAATTATTTTAATTCTTCTCCTTTAAAAGTTTACTTTTGTTTTTACAATCTTCATTTTAAATGAAAAGAATTATTTACTTCGTTTTTTTAGTGTGTTTATCTACCACTTACAGCTATGGTCAAAAAGACATTCGCCTTAGTAAGCAAAGAAAAGGAAAGAATATGTCAAACTTGGTATTTAATGATAGTGTTGTACAAGACAATAGTGGAACTAAGAAAATTAATTTGAGTGCTAAAACTAAGTATACAGATTATAAAATTTTTTCATTCCTCGGAGATACTTCTTATGTAGATACAACTCTAAATATAAATAAACATTACAAATTTAATTTTTTGAGAAAGGATAATTTTGGCTTATTACCCTTTCATAATATTGGTCAAACTTTTAATCGACTTACTTATGATTTTGATGAGATTAATACTACTCCAAATATTGGTTTTACAGCCAAACAGTTTTCTTTCAATACCACAAGAGATATTAATTATTATGAAGTTCCTACCCCAACTTCAGAAATTATGTTCTTAACTACACTTGAACAAGGTAGGTTTTTAGATTCTTTTTTTACCTTAAATTTCTCTAGAAGGCTCAATGTTTCAATAGCCTATACTGGGCTGCGCTCTCTTGGAAAATACCGCTCAGCTTTGGTGAGTCAGGGAAACTTTAGAACAACATTCCACTATGAGACAAAAAATAATCAATATCACGTTAGAGGGCATATTGCTACACAGGATATTTTAAATGAAGAAAGCGGAGGACTTACTGCAGAATCTATACTTGCTTTTACAAATAATGACCCCAATTTTTCAGACAGGGCTAGACTTGATGTAAATTTAGATGATACAGAAAATTATCTGCAGGGCTCTAGAGTATATTTAGAACAAGATTATCAACTTCTTTCTTCCAAAGACTCGGCTAATCAAAAAGACTTTACAAACCTAAAGATTGGTCATATCCTTGTTAGCAGTAAAAATACATATGAATTTAGACAAAACGCTCCTAGTAATTTTATAGGTGCTACCAATTACTCTGGAAACATTAGAGATGATGTTAAAAATACGTTTTTAAAAAATCAGTTTTTTTTAGAATTTAACTCAAAATACGTCCTAGGAACCTTCAAAGCAAAGACTAGTATCATGAATTATTCTCATGGATATGACAATATCATAAATCAAACTAGCAATATAAATACCAGGAAATTGAGAGGAAGTGCCATCTCTTTTGGTGCTGACTGGAGAGCTAAAGTGAGTAAATTTCAATTAGACGCCAGTGGTGAAATTACACCAGGGGCTGCAAGGCTAGCTGGAACAAATCTTCGCGGGAATTTATCTTTCAAAAAAGATAGTCTGTTTTACATAAAGGCCGGTGTTTTGTTAAATTCTAAATCACCAAATTTTAATTATCTTCTTCACCAAAGCACTTATGATGCATACAATTGGGAAAATGATTTTGAAAATATAAGAACTCAAAATCTAGGATTTCAGATGGATTCAAGATGGTTCAATGCAGCCGTAAATTTGACAAATATTGAAAACTACACCTATTTTGATGAAAATAATAAACCTCAACAATATTCGGAAAATGTTACTTACTTAAAAGTTAAAGCATCAAGAGAATTTATATATAAAAAATTTGCACTAGATAATACCATTATGTACCAAAATGTAAGTGGAGGATCTGCTGTTTTTAGAGTCCCTGACTTCATCACTAGAAATACATTATACTATTCAGATTATTGGTTTAAAGGAAAACCTATGCAGGTTCAAATCGGTGCTACGTTTAACTACTTTACAACTTATAAAGCCAATGCTTACAATCCGGTGTTAGCAGAATTTACGCTGCAAAATTCTGAAGATATTGGTTTCCCTACTGTAGACTTATTTTTTAACGCACAAATAAGAAGAACACGAATTTTTTTCAGAGTAGACAACGCACTCTCTGACTTTGGAAAAAGAAATTATTTTTCTGCTCCTAATTACCCTTACAGAGATTTCACCATAAGATTTGGATTAGTTTGGAATTGGTTTATTTAGTGGTTAACTGTCTTATTTTAATTCTTAACGCAGCAAATAATAAGGTAGTGAATGGAGACAACCAATTAAAAATTGCATAAATAAAATACTCTCCAACACTTACTCCAAGCACACCAGAATGATAGGCCCCACAGGTATTCCAAGGAATTAATACTGATGTAACTGTTCCAGAATCTTCTAGGGTTCTACTTAAATTTTCGGGAGCCAAACCTTTTTCTTTAAATGCTTTAGAGTACATTTTACCTGGTACCACTATCGCCAAATATTGATCTGAAGCAGTAAAATTTAATCCAATACATGTAAATACTGTACTGGCAAACAAACCAAAAACAGAATCAAAAAGGTGTAACATAAAGCTACTAATCTTAGCCAAGGCTCCAATGGCATCCATAATTCCTCCAAAAACCATGGCACATAAAATAAGCCAAATAGTTCCCATCATTTTTGCCATACCTCCAGCTGTAAATAACTTTGCTAAAATTTCATTGTCTGTTGCCACAGCAGTATCTACAGTTATTGCAGTCATTAACCCTTTGTAGGCAGAGTTAAATGTTAATTCAGTTGCACCTGCAATATTTATAACAATTTGTGGTTGAAAAAATAAGGCAAAAACTGCTGCTAGAAGTGTTCCTGCTAATAAAGCTATTAAAGGTGGTGTTTTTTTTACAATAAGAACAATTACAATAACTGGCACTAAAAACAACCAAGGACTAATATTGAATGCCTTATCAATATCTAACAACATTGCTGAAGTATCAGCATTACCATTAACAGTGAGGGTAAGTCCTATGATTATAAAAATAATTAGAGTGACTAAAAATGTAGGAACTGTAGTGTAGGACATATACTTTATATGTGTAAATAAATCAGTTCCTGCCATTGCTGGGGCTAAGTTAGTAGTATCTGACATTGGTGACATTTTATCACCAAAATAAGCACCAGATAAAACTGCACCTGCTGTCATTCCTAAAGAAATATCTAAAGCTCCTGCTATTCCAATTAAAGCAATTCCTACGGTAGCTGATGTAGTCCAAGAACTTCCCGTTGCAACAGATATAACCGCACAAATAACTAAACATGCTGGTAAGAATATTGTGGGGTTCAAAATTTGTAATCCATAATAAATCATTGTGGGTATAATACCGCTAACTAGCCAGGTACCCGCTAAAGCTCCAACCATCAATAGAATAAATATAGCTCCAGAGGTAGACTTAACATTCTCTGCTACCTCATCCATCATTCTAGAAAAGGAAACCTTATTTCTAAAACCAACTATTGAAGCTACAGCACCTCCTATTAAAAGTATAAACTGATTTGAACCACTTAATGAATCATCTCCAAAAATAAAAACATTATAGGCCAACAGCCCAACTAAAATAAAAACAGGAATTATGGCCTCAAAAATTGAAAGTTCACTATTCTTAGTAATTTTTTGGTCTTGCATTTTTTTTGTTTTTGTTTTGTAATGTTACGATTTTAGATGAAGCTGTGCAAGTGAAATGAGTTAGTTACATTTGTACTGATGGATTCAATTACTCAAATTGTTTTGGGGGCCGCTTGTGGCGAAATAGCTTTAGGAAAAAAAATAGGAAATAAAGCCATTCTGTTCGGTGCTATTGGAGGTACAATTCCAGATTTAGATGTACTGATTGGAAAGCTGTTTTACACCAATGAAATAGATAGCCTCGCTTTTCATAGAGGAATCATGCATTCGATACCTTTTGCCATAGTAGGAGCCTTAATTTTTGGATTTCTATCCTATAAAGTATATGATTACGGTTACTTGAGAAGAGGAACTACTAGTCTAAAAGATTGGATCTGGTTGTTCTTTTTATCTATTTTAACTCATCCCATTTTAGATAGCTTCACTCCTTACGGGACACAATTATTTTTACCCTTCTCAGATTACAGAGTTGCTTTTAACAATATAGCTGTTGTAGATCCACTTTACACCCTTCCCTTACTACTGTGTGTGAGTATTACTATGTTTTTTAATCGAAAAAACTCTAAACGAAAAACATGGACAAAAGCTGGCCTTTATCTTAGTTCTGCATATATGATCTTGACCATTGGTAATAAATTATATGTAGATCATTTTTTTAAGACCTCCTTTAATCAGGCTAAAATAAATTACTCCAGATTTAGTACCCAACCTACAATTTTGAACAATTTTTTATGGTATGCAGTTGCAGAAACTGATAAAAACTATACAGTTAGTTTTTATTCAATTTTTGATGACACCAACACACCTATCAACTTTATATATATTCCTAAGAATCATAAGTTATTAGATGTAGATCATCCGGATATAAAAACTTTACGTTGGTTTAGTAATGAATTTTACACATTAAGTATTCTAAACAATAAAATTATTTATAAAGATTTACGCTATCCATTACTAGATCTAAGAGATTCAACTTCCTCTTTATTTAGTTTTGAATTGATCAAAGAGGGGAATAGATGGAATACCAAAAGCCTTTCAAAAGAAAGATTTAAAGATAGCAACATGAAAGAATTATCAAAAGATTTATTCTACAGAGCTTTTAGAGATTTTTAAATTGAAACGAAAGATTCACCTGTTAAAACGCCAACCTCTTTCATACACTTTTTTATAGTTTGATATGTTCTTTCGATATTGTTGTCTAAGCCTATAGAAAAACGAATTAAACCGTTAGATAATCCCATTTCCGCTTGTTCATCCTCAGGAATTTCTGAAGAAGTTGATGTTCCTGGAGCAGAAAATAATGTTTTATAAAAACCTAAACTTACCGCTAAATAGCCAACATTGTTATGTTGCATGGTTTCCATGAGTGCATTGGCCTTTTCTAAAGAACCAGCATCTATAGTTAACATACCTCCATACCCGTACTCAATATTCATCATAGCAGTAAATAATTCATGAGATGGATGTGATTTTAAACCTGGATACACGGTTTTAATTCCATCAGCTTCAAACTTATTGGCCAAATAAGAAGCATTATAACTATGCTGCTTCATACGAATGTGAAGCGTTCTTAAATTTTTCAGAATTGAAGAGGCACGAAAGCTATCCATGGTAGACCCCAAAAGCATACTAGCACCATCGATAACACTTCTTAGTTGGTCTATAAATTCTTGACTTCCACAAACCACACCACCAACTGCATCTGAAGAACCATTTATAAATTTTGTTAAACTGTGCACCACAACATCTGCTCCTAGTTGAATAGGAGAAATAGACAATGGTGAAAAGGTATTATCTACGACCAACGTTAAAGAATACTTTTTTGCCAAAGCAGCTAATCCTTTGATATCGGCTACCTCTAATAAAGGGTTACTTACAGATTCACAGTATAAAACCTTAGTATTCTCAGTAATTGAAGCCTCCACTATTTCTAAATTTGTAATGTCTACAAATGAAGTTTGAATGGCTAACCTAGGTGTAAAGTTCTTTAAAAATGCATAGGTTCCTCCGTAAATAGTTCTGCTAGAAACAATATGATCACCTGCACCACACAATTGCAATAATACAGGAGTAATAGCACCCATTCCAGAGGCAGATACATTAGCTGTTTCTGTTCCTTCCATAGCGGCAAGTGCTTCACCTAAACATAAATTACTTGGTGTCGTATGACGAGAGTATAAATGACATCCATCTGTGTTCCCTTCAAAGGTGTCAGCCATGGTTTTGGCTGCCATAAAAGTATAGGTTGATGAATCTGAAATAGAAGGGTTTACACCTCCAAACTCTCCAAAGTTTTGAAGATCTTGAATATTGTCTGCTGGATTGAAACTCATATCTGAAGTATTTTTATCAAATTTAATTATAAATAGATAATTTATCAATTAAAATACACAATAACAGAATATTTTTAATTAAAAAACATTAATAATAAATAAAAAATCTTTAATTTTATATTTTAATTGAATTATTTAGAAAATTTTTCGGTTACTTATTTTTAAAATAAATACCTCATTAAATCATATTTATGAAATTGGATTACATTGATAAAAAGTTAATTAGTCTACTTCAAAATGACAGTAAACAAACCAGCAAACAACTTTCTTTACAATTAAATTTATCAGTAACAGCTGTATATGAACGAATAAAAAAACTGGAAAAAGAAGGTGTGATAAAAAAATACGTAGCTATTATAGATAAAGAAAAAATCAATAAATCTTTTCTTATTTTTTGCCATGTAAAACTACTCCAACACTCTAAAGAGTTTTTGTCAAATTTTGAAAAAGAAATTCTAAAACTAGATGAGGTTTCTGAGTGTTTTCACGTCAGTGGAGATTATGATTACATCATAAAAATTCATGTTTCTGACATGAAAGAGTATCGTGAATTTATGGTTACTAAACTTACTACCATTAAGCATATTGGGAGTACGCATAGTACCTTTAGCATAGAACAGGTTAAGAGTACAACTGAAATTCAAGTATAATAAAAAAGCCCAAAACTATGTTTTGGGCTTTTGGTTACTTGTTTGAATGTGATCCGTCACAAAATCCTTGTGAGTCTGATGTGTTTCCACATCCACATTTTGGTCTGTCGATTTTTAAAGTTTTCATATGTGTTAATTTTGATATTATTTAGTTACTACTGTGAAAGACATCTCTACTAAATCATCAATAAATTTATCTTTTAAGCCTTCAATCCATCTTTTTGAACCGTATTTTACATTAAAGTCTGCACGATCTATATTAAACAATTCACTTTTAAAAGTGGTTATACCATCTACAGTTGAAACAGATGCAGGAATGGTGATACTTTTAGTTACATCTTTAATCGTTAAGTTTCCTGTTACTGCTAGACTCCCTTCAACCTCTAATACTGAAGTGATTACAAACTTGGAGGTTGGATATACTTCAACATCAAAAAAATCTGGAGATTTCAAATGTTTTTCAATATTTGCTGCACCATCACTTCCTACCATGTCTAAATTTTTTATGGTATTCATATCTATTACAAACTCTCCTCCTTTTAAAACATCATTTTCTAATAGCATTCCTCCACTTTTAAAGGCTACGGTTCCGTCATGAGAACCTGTGGGTTTGGTTCCTTTCCATGTCATAACAGAAGCCGTTAAATCTACATTGTTTACCATACTAGTTTCTTCAACTTTAACCTCCTCTTTTGCAACAATTTTTTCTTTTTTTTCTCCTTTACAAGAAAATAAAACAGTAGAAACAACTACTACCGCAATCATTATTTTTTTCATTTTTTAATTAATTTAAATTAGTTTCCATGGCAAATATATATTAATTATTTTCCATGGAAACTAAAAAAATGTTAAAATTTATTTTTTGTGTCTATGATAATGGTTACGGGACCATCATTATGAATCTCCAACTCCATATGAGAACCAAACTTTCCAGTTTGAATATTTTTACCAAGCTTAGATTCTAAAGTATCTATAAACTTAGTGTACAAAGGAATGGCTATTGCAGGTTTGGCAGCTTTAGTGTAACTGGGTCTATTCCCTTTTTTGGTAGAAGCATATAAAGTAAATTGACTCACTACAATTATATCTCCATTACAATCGAGTAAAGAATCATTCATGATCCCTTCTTTATCATTAAAAATTCTAAGATTTATAATTTTATTGGAAAGCCAATCGATGTCTTCCTGAGTATCTGATTCTTCAATTCCGAGCAAAACAAGGACACCATGATCAATAGTTGCAACTTTATTATCTTCTATAGTCACACTTGCTTTAGATACTCTCTGAATAACTGCTTTCATTAAATTTTATGATTTTAAAACCCAACTAACTAGTCCCAAATATCGGTTCTATAATTTTCTTCTTCACCTTCTATAATTTGGAGGTAACTTTTATAACGAGACCATGAAACCTTTCCTTCCTCTAAAGCATCTTTTACAGCACATTGAGGTTCATTAACGTGTATACAATTATGAAACTTACACCTATTTTTTAGGGCAAAAAACTCAGGAAAATAATCCCCTAGTTCTTCTTTTTCTATAGCGACCACACCAAAACCTTTAATGCCCGGTGTATCAATAATTTTAGCATCAAAACTTAGATCAAACATTTCTGCAAAAGTAGTAGTATGTTGTCCCTGCTGATGTTGATCTGATATTTGTTTTGTTTTTAAGTTTAATCCAGGCTCTAAAGAATTTAATAATGTTGTTTTACCTACTCCTGAATGTCCAGAAAATAAACTAGTCTTTCCTTTCATTAGGTCTTTTATCCTATTTAGGTTTATATTTTTAATGGCAGAGACCTCCACACAGGTATACCCGATAGCTTCATAAATACCTTTTAAGTATAAAATTTCACCTTTTTCTTCTGCTTTGTAACTATCTATCTTATTGAATACTAAAACTACTTGTATAGAATACGCTTGAGCAGTAACTAAAAATCGATCTATAAATGTGGTTAGGGTTGGTGGATTATTAATGGTAATTAACAGAAAAGCTAGGTCTATATTTGAAGCAATAATTTGGGTTTGCTTAGACAAATTCACAGATTTACGAACTATATAATTTTTTCTCTCATGAATAAACTTAATTACTCCAATTTCCTCATCACCTTTACTTTCAACATCAAATTCTACAGTATCACCAACTGCAATAGGATTGGTACTTTTTATCCCTTTTATTCTAAATTTACCCTTTATTCTACATTGATAAAGGTCTCCTTGTTCAGACTTTACAAAATACCAACTTCCAGTAGATTTATAAATAGTTCCTGTCATTTAGCAAAGTAAATCAATTCTTGATAAAAATATTGTACATTTGAAGTGTAATTTAATAAAACCAATTATTATGAAAAAAATTTATTTAATCATTGCTTTGTTAGCAAGTGCCCTCACCTCTGAAGCTCAAGTTTATGAATATCAAGTAATCACAAGTGTAGAATCTATTATACCAAGTGGTCTTGGTAGATCAAGATTGATCTCTTCTAATGAAAACCGAAATTACAAAGACTTTACTACTACAAGAACAGATGGAAAAAAAGTAAAAGATAAGAGAAATAAATCTGATCGATCTGACATTAGAGTTAAAAATTTTGATGAAACTAAATTATTAAACTTCTTTAATATTGCTGGTATTCGTTTTCAAAATATTGCAGCTAATGACGCAGTAATTAGCTCAAAAATAAACACCATGTCAGAGAATGGATGGGAACTAGCTTTTGTTTCGAGTGCTGTTGAGAGTGATGCAGGTGATAAAGATGGTAATGGTATATTTGTTACTAGATATATCTTTAAAAGAGTAAAAGAATAAAAAAAAGCGGCTTATAAGCCGCTTTTTTTATTATCCATTCATTATTTTTTCTTGATGGTTTATAGACTCTTGGTGAATGGCTTTAAATACCCTTAAGATAAATTCTTCACTAAGTTTATTCTGCTCTCCTTCTAAAATCATTTTTCCTAATATCTCATTCCATCTCTTAGATTGAAGCACCGCAACATTCTTATCTTTTTTAAGCGCTCCTATGGCATCAGCTATTTTCATACGTTTCCCTAAAATATCTATCAATTGATGATCTATCACATCAATCTGAGTTCTCAAGGTATTTAATGAATTTCTGTATTCTGCCTCTGTATCTGTTTCTTTTCTAATTTTTAAATCCTCCATCATTTGAATAAGCGTATTTGGAGTTACTTGTTGCGCAGCATCACTCCATGCATTGTCTGGATCTACATGAGACTCGATCATTAAGCCATTAAAATTTAAATCTAAAGCCGTTTGTGATACTTCAAAAATCATATCTCTTTTTCCTGTGATGTGAGAGGGATCACATATTAATGGTAAATCTGGAAAACGATTTTGTAATTCAATAGCAATTTGCCATTCTGGATTGTTACGATATCTAGTTTTTTCGTAGGTCGAAAAACCTCTGTGAATGACCCCCAAATTTTTAATATTAGCAGAATACAATCTTTCTATTCCACCTAACCAAAGGGCCAAATCAGGATTTACTGGGTTTTTAACCAGTACAATTTTATCTGTTCCCTCCAATGCATCTGCAATTTCTTGAACAATAAATGGACTTACAGTAGACCTAGCGCCTATCCATAACAAATCAATATCATGCTCTAAGGCTAACTTAACATGGGCAGCATTCGCAACTTCGGTTGCCGTCTTCATTCCAGTTTCTGCTTTCACCTTTTGAAGCCACTTTAACCCTAAGGCTCCTACGCCTTCAAAATTTCCTGGACGTGTTCTTGGTTTCCAAATTCCAGCCCTAAAATAACTTACATCAGAATCTTTTAATTCGTGCGCGATCTTTAATACTTGATCTTCTGTTTCTGCACTACAAGGCCCTGCTACTACGAGTGGGTGATCTAAACCTAAATCATCCAACCATGTTTTTAATTCTTTTGTATTTTTCATCTTTACTTATTAATTTTTGCTACTTCTTTTACTTAATTATTTATTATATATATCTTTTTATTTGATCCCTTTTAGAATTGTTGAAATGTGATTAGTTTTTTGCATCTCTTCAAAAACTTGATCAAACTTATGTGCTTCCATTAATTTTTTAAACTGCTTTAAATTTCCAATATACTCATCAAGCGTTTCTACAATATTCTCTTTATTTTGTTCAAAAATAGGAGTCCACATGGCAGGAGAGCTTTTGGCTAATCTTACGGTAGATTCAAATCCACTCCCAGCCATATCAAAAATATCTCGCTCATTTTTTTCTTTATCTATAACGGTTTTCCCCAACATAAAGGAACTAATGTGAGATAAATGCGATACATAAGCAATATGCTTATCATGTGAAACTGCATCCATATATCGAATCCTCATCCCTATTTTAGAGAAAATTTCTAGTGCTTTTTCTTGTAGTTTAAACGCTGTTTTTTCTACTTCACAGATGATATTGGTTTTTTGTTTATACAAACCTTTTAATGCTGCTTTAGGTCCTGAAAACTCTGTTCCTGCTATTGGATGAGCCGCTAAAAAATTTCTTCTTTTTGGATGGTCTTTTATTACCTCACATATACGTTGTTTGGTAGATCCTACATCTATAACTAAGGTGTTGTCATGAATAATATCTAAAACTTTTGGCAATACACTTAAAGCAACATCTACAGGTATAGTTAAAAAGACTACATCTGCTTTATGAACATCTTCAAAACTAGCTTCTCTATGAATGACCCCAAATTCTAAAGCCTCTTTGAGATGTTGAGCATTCTTATCTATGCCATAAATAACAGCTTCAGGATATTCTTGTTGAATATCTAGTGCAAAACTCCCACCAATTAAACCTGTTCCAATGATAAAAACTTTCATGTTATAATCTTTCTAATGCTTCCTTAATTTTATCCTCTGGCACACACAATGAAAATCGAATATACCCTTCTCCATTACTTCCAAAAATTGACCCTGGGGCTATAAAAATAGATTTGTTGTACAACAAATCATCTACCATACTTTCCGCTTCCACATCTTTGGGAGTTTTTGCCCAAACAAACATACCTGTAGTATCTTTATTGTAACTGCATCCTAGAGCATCCGCTATTTTCCAAACAAGCTTTCTTCTTTTCTCATAGACAGTATTCATTGCTGTAAACCAGGTTGAACTCACATTTAAAGCAGCAATAGCACCTTGCTGTATTCCATAAAACATTCCAGAATCCATTTGTGTTTTCACCTTTAAAACCTCTTTCAAAAAAGAGCTTGCGCCCAACATCATACCTACTCTCCATCCTGCCATATTAAAAGATTTACTTAATGAGTTTAACTCTAAAGCCGTTTCTTTTGCACCTCTTAGTTTTAAAATACTTTGAGGATTATTGTTTAACACAAAACTATAGGGATTATCGTTTATAATTAAAATCTGATGTTTTTTACCAAAAGCTATTAATTTTTCAAATAAGGCTTCAGTAGCTTTTGCTCCTGTTGGCATATGTGGATAATTTACCCACATCATTTTTATATTGGATACATCCTCTTTTTCCAGTTGCTCAAAATCTGGCTCCCAATTGTTTTCTGAAGTCAACTCATAAAAGACAGGAGTAGCCTCTACCAAATTAGTAACAGAGGTATAGGTTGGGTATCCTGGATTTGGAATTAATACCTGATCTCCTTTATTTAAAAAAGCCATAGATATGTGTAAAATTCCTTCCTTGCTACCCATTAATGGTAGGATTTCATCATTTAGGCTTACCTCAACTTCATAATTTGCTTTATAAAAATCTGCCACAGCTTCTCTAAATTCAGGCAGTCCCTGATAGCTCTGATATTTATGAGCTCCTTCAATATCAACAGCTTTTTTAATGGCTTCAATTACTTCATTAGGAGGCTGTAAATCTGGACTTCCTATTCCCATATTTATAATGGGTTTTCCCTCAGATGCCAGTGCCCTAACCTCTCTTAATTTCTTAGAGAAATAATATTCCTGAACCGTATTTAATCTATTGGCTACTTTCATCATTATCTACCATTTTTATAGGTTCCTAAAATTTTGAATTCTTCAGCCATAATTTTTATGATTTTCACTAGCTTTTGATAATCTGAATACTTTTCAAAGGTTACATCCACAAAAAAGGAATATTTCCATGGAGTTTCTATGACAGGCAAAGATTGAATTTTTGTTAAATTCATTTTACAATCACTCAACACGTTTAAAACTGCTGCTAGACTTCCTCTTTTATGATTTAATTGAAATTTTAATGACGCTTTGTTTATTTGACTTGGAATAAGTTTTGGCTTTTCTGTTTGAACAATCACAAATCTTGTAGCATTGTCTTTCATGGTCTGTATATCATCCTCTAGTACCTGCAACCCAAATATCTCAGCAGCAATTTTTGGAGCAATTGCGGCTATCCCTTTTAAATTTTCATTAGCAATTCTTTTGGCAACTTCTGCTGTATCTACATCTTCAACCAATTTAATATGTGGATGTTTTTTAAAAAACTCTTTACATTGCAATAGGGCCATAGGATGAGACCAAACCTCATTTATACTATTTATAGTTTGATTAGGTAATGCCATTAAATGATGGTGAATGTTTAAATATTCTTCCCCTACAATATGTAAATTATTTGAATCTATAAGTGCGTAATTTGGTATTATGGAACCTGCAATTGTATTCTCAATAGCCATAACTCCATCAGTAGCAGAACCCTCCAACAAATGGGCAACTAGGGCATCAAAAGACATACACTCTTTGAGTTGAATGTTTTCACCATAAAAGTCTCTAGCAACTTTATGATGATTTGAACCCTCTGCTCCTTGTATGGCAATAATTTTATTCATTTATATCAAAAAAAAATCTCGAATTAGATTCGAGACTTTCTGTTATATAGTTTTTTTTACAATATACATGGAGTCTCAACTCTTACTAAAAAAGTAGAAGTAGAAAAAGAAACTGTTCCAAACGTATTGCATAGTTGTTTTTATTTTATATTGGACAAATCTAAGTATTAAATTTACATAAACAAATAATAGTGTCCTGATTTTAAAATAAATATGAAATTAACAAATTAGTAGGCCTTATTTTGACATTTTAATAATTTAGAGATAAAACAAGGGTACTAAAGCCCTAATAATATTATGAATTTGTTAGGTAATATATTGCTGATTTTTAACTTTATTTGCGCTTATGAAAAGGTATGCATTATTACTTATTTTTATACTGGTTTGTAAAGCAAACGCCCAAAAGCTAGAAAAATATAAAAAACTATATCCATCAGAGGATGTGGTGAGACTTCAACAAGAGATTATCATTAACATAAAACTTAATGATGGAAAGATTACGATAAACAAATCAATTTTTGAAGAAGATCTTTATTTAAACAACACTGCTCATTTAAATTCTAAGAGAAATCTCAGTTATTCCACATTCTTTTCTCTTGATAACATAGAAGCATCAACATTTAACTACAATGGTAAAGCTTATGAGGAAACAATTGTGTCTAATTTTAATGAAAAGAACAATTTAGAAGATTCATTTTATGATGATTCTAAAGAAGTGAGTTTTATTTACCCCAACCTTTCTCAAGGAAGTAAAACACAACTAAAAGTTGTATATGATATAAAAAATCCTAGATTTTTAAGTGCCTTTTATTTTGGTGATTTTTTTCCTATTGTTCAGAATAAAGTTACCATCATTGCCCATAAAGACATTCAACTTTTATTTAAACCTTTTCATACAGAAAACACTCAAATCTCTTTCAGCAAGAAAAGAAAAGGTGACAACACTATTTATACCTGGAAAAAATTAAATAGTAAAAAGTTTGAATTTGAGAAAAATGCACCTAGTTTTAGGGCAGTATTACCTCATATAGTTCCTATCATAACTTCTTTCAAAGTCAATAAAAAAACTGAAAAATTATTAGGCAGTGTTAAGGGCCTTTACCAATGGTATTTCTCTTTGGTAGAAAATATTAATACGGAGGAAACAGATCCAGCACTTATAAAATTAGTTGAAGAACTTACCCAGGGGAAAACAACTGATTTAGAAAAGGTGAAAGCTATATATTATTGGACTCAACAAAATATAAAATACATTGACTTTGAGTATGCTTTGGGTGGGTTTATCCCTAGAGAAGCCAATGAGGTTTTTAAAAAAAAATATGGAGATTGTAAAGACAATTCAAGTATTCTTTTTAAAATGTTAGAAATAGCAGGATTGCATGGTAATCTTACTTGGATTGGAACGCGAAAAATACCATACACCTATGAAGATGTTCCTACTCCTGCAGCAGACAATCACATGATTTTATCCTATCAAAATGAAGGAAAGACCTATTATCTTGATGCTACTGGAAGATATATTCAAATAGAATATCCATCATCTTTTATTCAAGGGAAAGAAGCCTTGATAGGTGATGGAAATAGTTTTAATATTAAACGTGTTCCTGTAGTTCCTGCCCAAATGAATAGTGTTGTGGATACCACTTACATTAAAATATCTGGAAAAGATATTCTTGGAAGATCTAACACCACATTATCGGGTTACCTCAAAAATAATTTATTTTACAATCTAGAAAATACCAGAAAAGAGGCTGATGTTAAAGAAGTATACAACAAGCGTTTTTTAAAAGGCAGCAATAAGTTTTTAATTACTTCATTTACAGAAAAGCATAAGTTTAGTTATGAAAAAGACTTTTCGGTATCCTATGACTTTAGTATTCAAGATTATGTTCAAAATATTGGCTCAGAAATTTTTATAAACCCTCATTTCAATAAAATTGTATCTTCTGTAAAAACAAAGGAAGACAGACAATATGACATTGAATTTGATTATAAGAAACAGTTCTCCTATACTAACATTATAGAAATTCCTGAAGGTTATTCTGCATCTTATATTCCAAAATCTGTATCTTTTTCAGACGATTTAATATCAATTCGTCTTTCCTATTCAAGGATTAATAATACGGTTGTATGTCAACAAGATGTTGTTTTGAATTTTATTAAGTTAAATAAAGAACAACAGAAAAAAGTAAATACATTTGTAAACAAAGTTGAAAAAGCTTCAAAAGAAATTATCATTTTAAAGAAAAAATAACCACTTTCATGACTTCCATAAAAAGTTTCCTTTTATTTCTATGCATCACCTGTAACAGCATTGCTCAAACAGCACCTTTTTACAAAAGCTATGACTGGGAAAAAAGTCCAAACTATGCTATTGAAGCAATCGATACAGATATGATTGCCCTAAAAGAAAAAGTAGTTACTGAGTTTTACTTTGAAGATCAAGACTTAACAGAGTATTATTTAGAACATAAAGTTTTGTTATTAAATTCAGATGATAGAATTGAAGAATACAATAAAATCTATTTACCCTTTTCTAGCAGTGCTTCGCTTCAAGTAAATAAAGCCCGAGTTATCCAAAAAACAGGAGAAGTTATTGAATTAGATGAATCAAAAATTCTCTCTGCAGAAAACGAAGAAACGGGAAGAAAATACAAATATTTTGCCCTTGAAGGGATTGAAAAAGGAAGTATTGTAGAGTATTATTATGTGGTTAAAAGAAGACCAAAATACCAAGGTGCAAGACTCGATATTCAAACCGATTATGATAAACAAATCGTAGAATTTGATTTGTATGCCCCATCCAATTTACTCTTTACTTTTAAAAGTTTTAATCTTGAGACAACAGTTACTAAAGATGAGACCTCCTTAGATAAAATGCATTGGCAATTTTCTGCCAAAAATATAGAAGGTTTAGATAGTGAAGAACAAGCACCTTACTATGCCTCATTAGGGTATCTAATGTACAAACTTTATAAAAACACCTACAACAATACCATTATTACCTCATACAATGAAGTAGCTCAAAATTTATATGCATTTTATTATCCAGCCTACAATGAAGAGGAAACTAAACTCATTCATAAATTTGCTAAAAACATTAAACTAAATGAAGACGAAGATGAAGAGAACAAGGCAAGAACTATAGACCTATACATTAAAGAAAATATTTACATTACAGATAACGATTCTGAAAATTTAAAAAATCTTACCAACGTTCTAAACACCAAAACTGCTAATGAAACAGGCATTGTAAAATTATACGTTGCCTTATTTAAAAAGTTTAATATTACCCATGAAATGGTATTGACTTCTGACCGAACAAAATTAAAATTTGACAAAGAATTTGAGGCCACAAATTTTTTACAAGAATTTTTATTTTATTTTCCAGCATCTAAAAAATACCTGTCGCCTACTAAATTTGGAACTCGATTTGGATTTCCACCTCCCTTCTATATGAACAATTACGGGCTCTTTGTAACGGGGTATGATATTAATGGTAAAAGAAAGGCTTTTTCTGAGGTTAAATACATAGAGGGTGTTTCAGCCAGTTCCTCAACTGATGAAATGTTTATAGAAGTTTATTTTAACGAGGAAGACTTTACCCAAAACACCATTTCATTAAAAAGAAAATTATACGGGTATTATGCCATGAATATTCAACCTTTTATGAATCTTATTCCGGCCAACCGAAAAAATGAAGTACTTGATGAATCTTTTGCTCAAAATACAGACAAAGATGCAAAAGTGTTAAAAAGAGAGTTCATTAATGAAGACCCTAGTCTTTTTGGGGTACAACCCTTTGAAGTAAAATTTGACATTAGCTCAGAATATTTTGTAGAAAAAGCAGGGAATAAATATTTATTTAAACTCGGAGATCTTATTGGCCCACAAATGGAAATGTATCAAGAGAAAAAAAGAATTTTACCTTTAGAAGCAGAATTTAACAGGAGCTATTATAGAACTATAAAAATACACATTCCTGAAGGCTATCAAATTTCAAATTTAGAGGATATTACCATTAAAAATAGCTATGCTGCAAAAGGCAAAGAACTCTTTATTTTTGACTCTTATTATACTTTAGATGGCAATGTATTAACGGTTACTGCAGATGAGCACTACAGAGAAAGTATTGTAGCTCCAGAAATATTTGAAGCCTACAGAACCGTAATTAATAGCGCAGCAGATTTTAATAAAGTGACTCTTATTTTAGAACCTAAATAAATTATACTATTTTTAGCTGGTACTCTGTTTTAGGAGTCTAGCTCAATTATAGTAATATGCATATCCTCTTTATTATCTTATTGGTATTGGTGTTTATTATAGTAGCCATTGCTAAGTTTAAAATTCATCCCTTTCTTATACTATTGCTAGCCGCTGTACTGGTTGGTTTTTTAATGGGTTTAGAAGGCCAATTCATCCTTAAGACTATCAGTCAAGGATTTGGCAATACATTGTCTTCAATAGGTATTATTATTGCCTTTGGAGCCATAATTGGTGCCTTTTTAGAAAAATCTGGAGGCACAAAAAAGATTGCCACTACGCTGTTGCGTAGAGTTGGCCAAAAAAAATCTCCACTGGCTATGAATATTACCGGGATGATAGTATCTATACCTGTATTTTGCGACTCTGCTTTCATTATTTTATCTTCATTAAACAAAGCCTTAAGTAAAAAAACAGGGATCTCGTTGGTGGTTTTTGCTGTAGCCCTCTCTACAGGACTTTACGTATCTCATGTATTTATACCGCCAACGCCAGGACCACTTGCCGCAGCAGCAGCCCTAGAAGCAGATTTGGGCTTGGTGATACTCTTAGGAAGTATCCTAGCTATTCCTACTGCATTGGTAGGGTATTTTTGGGCATTACGTTGCAATACACCCTTGCCTACAACCGAAGACATTACCCCAGACATCACAGCAGAACCCAGTGAAGAACTTCCCTCTTTACTAGCCGTTGTTGCTCCAATTCTTATTCCTATTTTACTCATTGCTTTGCGGTCTATTGCTAGCTATCCAACTGCTCCTTTTGGAACTGGAACACTTGTAGATGTATTGGCATTTATAGGCCACCCAATACCTGCTCTTTTTATAGGAATTTTATTTGCAGTTGCCTTGGTGGATAAAACTACAAAGGGTCAAGAACGTTTAACATGGATCAGTAGTTCATTGCAAGATGCAGGTGTTATTATTTTAATAACCGGAGCTGGAGGTGCACTAGGAAATATCTTGAGAGCTGCAGAATTAGGAAGCCTTATAGAAACTCATTTTTCAGAAATACAACTAGGTCTTTTTTTACCATTTATTTTGGCAGCCATTTTAAAAACAGCCCAAGGATCATCTACCGTAGCCATTATTACTACAGCTACCATTATTGCCCCATTAACGCCTTCATTAGGCTTAGATACAGAAATAGCTAAAGCACTAGCTGTGCTTGCTATTGGAGCGGGTTCTTTGACCGTATCTCATATTAATGACAGCTATTTTTGGGTGGTCTCTCAGTTTTCTGGGATGACAACCAAAACCACATTAAAAAGTCATACCCTAGCTACTTTTTTTCAAGGCATTGTAGCCATTGTTTTATTGTACATTTTGCAACTCGTTTTTACATGATATTCATATGAACATTTTAGTAGCTCCAGATTCATTTAAAGACAGCCTCCCCGCACATGAGGTCTCTCGCATCATTTCAAAGGCGATTTCTGAGGTAATCCCTGATGCAACAATTCGTCAAATCCCCATTTCTGATGGTGGAGAGGGCTTGTTAAAAGCGTTGGTAACTCCTTTGCAAGGAACTCTAGTTTCATTAACTGTAAAAGATCCATTGCATAGAACGATTGAAGCTAGCTATGGTCTTGTAGACCAAGGACAAACTGCCATTATTGAAATGGCTAAAGCCTCTGGGCTAGAACTGTTATCAACAGAGGAAAGAAACCCACTTATGACCTCTACCTATGGTACTGGTCAACTCATAAAAGATGCGTTAGACAAAGGATGTACAAAACTAATTATTGGCCTTGGCGGTAGTGCTACCAATGATGGTGGAATGGGAATGATAAAAGCCCTAGGCGGTTTGTTTTTAGACCAGCACCAACAAGAAATTGGAGAAGGCGGAGGAGCCTTAGATACCCTGTACAGTATAGATCTTAGGGGTTTAGATAAAAGATTACAAGAGGTAGAAATTTGCTGTGCCTGTGATGTATCTAACCCACTTACAGGAACCTCAGGAGCTTCCTATGTGTATGCCAAACAAAAAGGAGCTTCTGACACCATGTTACCAATCTTAGATCGTAATCTTAGCAACTATGCTGCTGTTATAAAGGCCTCCTTAAATAAAGACCTAAAACATGAACCTGGAACCGGTGCAGCAGGAGGCACAGCTATGGGTTTACTAGCCTGTTTAGACGCAAAACTTACCCCGGGCATTACACTCATTACAGACCTGTTACAATTAGAAAAACACATAAAAGAAGCGCAAATGGTGGTAACAGGAGAAGGAAAAATAGATGCACAAACACTCCATGGTAAAACCATTATGGGCATAGCTTCCCTTGCCAAAAAACATAGCGTACCCGTACTGGTTTTTACAGGGGGTATTGGCCATGGTATTTCTGAGATCTATGACCAAGGGGTTACCAGTATTTTTTCTATTGTTAATGCCCCTATGAGTTTAGAAGCAGCCATTAAAAATGCAGCTCAATTGCTTGAAGCTTCTGTAACTCATGTTTTTTCTAGCTTAAACACGCAACGCTAAAATCTTCTCTTCTCGTTAAAAATAGGGAGCTACACATTTCCCTAATTATGGGGATTGTATGGATGCTATATTTTTTAGATTTTTATTAAAAAATTGCAATTCATCTCTACCAAAATACAACTCTAACTTTTTTTACCTAAAAACTTAATAATTAGGTATTTAGCAGAGGTTGTATAAGAAGGATATAAACCGCACTGGTGTTTAGCCAGTGTTGTAGATAATTTGAAAAACCAAAAAGGGTTGGCAACCCACCATGATAGTGTGAACAAGCTGAAAAAACACTTTAAATATGGAGTAAGCATTTATTTAAAAGTAAAATATTATGTCTAACAAAAATGTAGAAGAAGTAAAAAAACTAACAATGGAACACTTTGGAATAAGTGACCCTAAAGAAGTAGAGTTCATAACAGAAGAATACTTGAATCATGATTATCAAGAAGACGTTGAAGATGAAAGCAGATACGAATGGGACGAATCATTACAAAAATTCCTGACAACCTACTACGTTCACAACACATCATTTGATGGTAACTATTACAATTACCATAGGGGTGATGGAAGCCTATCTCAAGCATGTAGCCATGCAAATTACAGAAGAGTTCCATTTAATGGATGGACACATAGAAACACTGGAAGGAGATGTTCTCATGGTGGGAGTGCTCATAGTCAAATTGCAGTTATTAGAAGTACATAAAAACTGCATAGAACAACGCATATAGCTTATGGCGGGTGAACGGCTACCAGCAAGGTTTTCGCTTCGTTGCCAGCTTTAATCCTAGGGACAAGAAAGTGCTTCGAAACCGCCACAAGCCATATGAAAACCGTTATCCAGTGTTAGCATTCATTGAAAAAACGTACTCAAGTATTAAAAATATGAACAAAAAAACCAAATCCATAATAATGGGAGGAGTAGTTGGAGGAGTTGTTTACGCCAGCATGATGGTTGGATTTGATTATTCAGACGGACAAGATTTCAAAATTTGGAAATTTATATTCCACACTTCATTTTTTGGAATATTTATGGGAGTATTGACTCGATATAATTTGAGAAAACAAGCAAAAAAAGAAAATAATAAAACTCAATAAAACAACAAAATGGCAACACCCAATATAATCTATTGCTAGCCCTCACCTGCCTAATTAAAAAAATCTTTACCCATTTTCTATTAGGTTTGTATTTACTAAATTAGTAACAAAATTATAAGCTAGACTCTACGAAGTATTTGTAAAAATTGAACCCCTATGCGATCCTTAGTAATTATCCTATCCATAAACTTATTTTTTATAGTAAGCTGTAAAGACGCTGAACATAAAAAAAGTGAAAAACTTGTAGATTCGTCTTTAAATCAGGAAGAAATAAAGCAGATTGCCAAAGAGACCTACATTGCCTTATTCCCCTTAGTATACAACTATGGCACCATGTACAAGCAAGCAATTAATAAGAACGCAGCAGAATACATTGGTGGCTTTGGAGTGTACAAACATTATGGCTTATCATCTCCAAAAAACAGAGACATTCCAACACCAAACAATAATACGCCTTATTCTTGGGCATGGGTTGATTTACGTGCTGAACCCTGGGTATTAACAATGCCCCCATCTGATGGAAACCGTTATTATGTATGTCAATGGGATGACATGTGGGGTTATGTAATAGATGCCCCAGGTTCTATCATCGACGGACAAAACGGAGGTAATTATTTATTGGCAACTAAAGATTATGACCAAAAAATGCCTCAAGGAATAAAACGCATTATTTATTCTGAATCTCAATTTGTTGGAACCTTAACAAGAACTGGAGTAAATGGTTTAGCAGACCTTCAAGCCATGAAAGAAATTCAAAACGGATATGTTTTACAGCCCTTGAGTAGCTTTATTGGAGCTGAACCTAAAAAAGAAATAGAAAAAATTAATTGGATACATTACGTCGATTCTGATCTTAAAAACATCAACTTCTTTAGGTATGCCAATTTTATGCTCAACTATACCCTACCCAACGAAGCAGACAAAACCATGTTACTAAACGCTATGAAAATTGGAGTAGAAGCTGGCAAAGTATGGCCTCCAAATGAAGTAGATAGTGTATTTGTAAAGGCGATTAACAATGGAATAGTTGAGGCACTTCAAGAAATTGAGCAGCAGGTAGCAAAGACCTCAGACGGAAAGAAATTATTTAATACCAGAGAAGTTATTGGTGAAGATTATCTGAATAGGACCGTGGGTGTAATTGTTGGTCAATTTGGCAATTATCCATCTCAAGCCATGTACCCAGGATTTCAAAAAGATAGTGAGGGAAATTTGCTCGATGGTAGCCAATACAATTATGCCTTAACCTTTCCTCCTGGAGCATTGCCGCAAGCAGATTACTTTTGGTCCTTTACCATGTATGATCTTCCTGATCGATTCTTGATAGAAAATCCAATAAATCGATACAGTATTGGGAGTCTGTCTACATCACTAAAAAAAGGAAAAGAGGGTGCTGTAACTATCTATTTTCAAACAGATTCTCCCGGTAAAGAAAAGGAAGGAAATTGGTTACCTACTCCTAACGGGCCTTTCTATACTGTTTTGCGTATTTATGGGCCTGGTGAAAATGAGTTAAATGGTACTTACCAACTCCCAAAAATTAATAAATTTGAAAAACAATAATCATCCTTAATGTAAAAAAATGAAAAACGTTGAAAAAGAAAAAAGAAACTCCATTTTTAAAATAATAACGTTCACAATTCTTATGTGTTTGTGTATGAATACCTCTGCGCAAACCAATTCAGACCTGATCTCTATACCCACAAAAAACAATGTTTATTTTGATACAGGAATTTTTCCTGGTGCTCATGTTCTTATGAATTATGAACGAAAAATTCATGAATCATATGCTGTTTCTTTGTATGGTAGAGTTGGTTTTGGCTACGCCGGAATGATTTTAGGAGATGGAGGTGGTGGCGTATTAGGTGCGGCTACCCTACTTACTGGAAAAGGAAATTCTCATATGGAATTTAACCTAGGGATTTTTTCTGGAAAAGATAATAACGATCCTTTTATACTGCCTTTATTAGATGTGGGATACCGATACCAAAAACCTGAGGGAGGGCTAATTTTTAAGCTTAAAGCTGGTGTTTTGGGCATCTTTAGTGTTGGTCTCGGATATGCTTTTTAATTCGTAAATTTATTACCCTAGAGAGGGTATAAAATTTATAATATGGAGCTTAATATTTTTGGAAAACCACTTATTCCGTGTTGCACCAATCCAATGACCGGATATTTTAGAGATGGTTTTTGTAGAACCGTTTCAGAAGACACCGGAACACATACGGTTTGTGCTGTAGTAACTAAAGCGTTTTTGGCCTACTCTGCATCAAGAGGGAATGATTTAATGACACCCATACCGCATTGGAACTTTCCGGGCTTACAACCCGGAGACAAATGGTGCTTGTGTATTTCTAGATGGTTAGAAGCCGAAAAAGTAGGGAAAGCGCCGCCTATTGTTTTAGAGGCTACCCATCAAAAATCATTACAGTATGCTTCATTAGAATTGTTGCAACAATATGCCTATGTGTAGAAAGCCTTTTTTATTTGAGAGAGGCTATTACTTGTAAAGCAGCTTTTTCTCCGGCAATCATTGCCGCATTTAAAGAGCCATTTAAGTGTACATCACCTGCTAAAAAAATACCAGATGATAGCTGTGTTTCTGAGGGTAAAACTTCATATTTAATATCTTTTAAATCTGGCAATGCTCTTTTTATGTTATAAATAGCCAAGAAAGTAAGGTGGTCTATAGCGCACTCTTCTTTTAATTGCTTCGTAACAGCAGCTATTAATTGTTTTTCAGACAACTGATGTGTTTTAACTACGGTTACAGACAATAATTCTTCAGTATTATTGGTATCGGTAGCTACACTCGTATGATAAAAAATATTATTAACTAGACCATGTGCATTAGACAATAAACCAATCATAGGTTTATTTATCATCCTTTGTTTGGCCGTAAAATAAAGGGTTTGACAAGATTTCCAGATAAGATTTTTTGGAGGCGCATTGCTTAGTAGTTTACTGGCATCTGTAGCAATAATTGTTGCAGTACTTGCCAACTTTTCTCCTGTATGCAGTAAAATTTCATCATCAGACACCGAACTTACTTGGGTGTTATATTGAAAAGTTGTGTGCTTTAAATTTGACACTAACTGTTTCGAGATTTCTTCCATTCCTCCTTTAGGAAGAACCGCCAAACCTTCTCCAAACATTTTAAACACAAATTCAAACATTCTACTAGAGGTTGTTAGCTCATTTTCTAAAAATATCCCTGTGAAAAATGGAGTAAAAAACTGAGCTATAATTTGGGAAGAAAACCCAAACTCTTGTAAATACGCTTTGGTACTTATTTCATCAGATGAAAAAATAGCCTCAATAGACTTTGTTTTCAATTTCATATTCAATTGAAAAATTTTAAACTTATCAGAAAAGGTTCCCACTCCTGAAAAGAGTGTAGAAAAAAGTGTAGAAATATCTCTTAAAGGGTCTCCAATAATTTGTTGTTTCCCATTGTTAAAAATAACGGCACCAGGTTTTAATTCTTGAAGTTTTAGCGCTTTAAAATCTAAATATTTTTGAGCTGCTGGATACGAAGATAGTAACACTTGAAACCCATGATCTAATTGAAAACCTTCTGTAACATCTGTTTTCACTCTTCCTCCTGCTCTCTCTGATGTTTCAAGAATAATTGGATGATAGCCTTTGTTTTCCATAACCTGGGCTGCTACCAAACCACTGACTCCTGCTCCAATAATGTAAATTTTAAAATCTTTTTTATCCAACAGTCTACAATTAAAAAGTTATTTGTAAAATTACTATTTAAATTCTAAAATAAATTTTTAATTTACAGACTTCACATGATTGAAATTACGCGTTTACTTCTAGACTTTGGCTTGTGTATTCTGATATGGATGGTGCAATTAATCGTCTATCCAAGCTTTGCTTTTTATAATAATACCCAACTGCTTAAGTGGCATAAAACCTATACCAAAGCTATTGCTCTTATTGTGATTCCTCTTATGCTTGGGCAGTTAGGTATAGTCATATATCAGGTGTTTCTTGCACAAAATATCTATACTTTAGTTAGCATTGTATTTGTGGTTTTTCTATGGGGCATTACTTTATTAAAATTTGCACCTATGCATCAGCAAATTTCTAAAGGGAATACGCAAATTCAACTCCTAAAAACATTAGTCCAAATGAATTGGATCAGAACCATCATTTGGACTTTATTGTTTTTGTTGAGTAGTGCCTCAGTTTTATTTTTATAGGATTCCTTATATTCGAATTACTCTAGTTCAAGTAAAACCTACTATGATTAAAAAATTAGAACATAATAATGTTGCAATTGCTACAAAAATGCGTATTGTTTTTCAAGAATCATATGCAATTGAAGCTAAATTACTCAATGCTATCAATTTTCCACCTTTACAAAGACCTCTGGAAAATTATATGAAAAGTACTACTACTTTTTTTGGATATCACAATAATGATGAAATCGTTGGAATTATTGAAGTTAGTTCTAATGAAAACACTACACACGTTAATAGTTTGGTAGTAAGTCCTCATTTTTTTAGACAAGGTATAGGAAGACAACTCATACAACATGTCTTGCAATACTTTTCTTCAAAAGTTTTTACCGTTGAAACTGGCCTAGAAAATATACCTGCATCAACCTTGTATAAAAATTTTGGTTTCAAAGAGGTTAGACAATGGGATACAGATCACGGTGTTCGAAAAATCAGATTTGAATTGAACCTATAAACATGACTAATTAAACTAAAAAGAGCCACCAAAAAAGGTGACTCTTTAAAGCTATTAAACCTATAAATTATTATTTAATAATACGAGTATAAGTAACTGTTTTAGGTTGGTTTTTTCCATAAGCAACTCCAACATCTCTTGCTGCTTGAATCATGGCAGCTGCATTGTCTAATTTTCTGTTCTTGATCGCTTGACTATCTTTATATTTTTCATAATTTAAGTCCCACTCTCGTTGCTCTCTCTCATCTAATAAACTAGATATTTCTTGAGCTATTTGACGGCTTTCTTCATAACATGGTGAGCTAGCATTAATTTTTGCTAGTGCACTTGCTGCAGAAGAAGAATTTCTATTTGCCCAATGCCCTCTTGCCTCTCCTAAATATTTAGAACAAAGACCAACATTAATTTCTTTTAACAGTGCTGCTACATCACTGTAACAATCCATATCTTGAGTGAAAAAATTCAAAATTTGAGAGGCTCCAGAAAAATCTCCATTGGCAATTAAGGCTCTGGCCTCAGCAATTTTTGATTGACATTCAAATTCAAACTTTCTCTTGGTAATTTCTACCGCTAAATCCATAGATTTATCATAACACTCTTTTGTTACCTCAGGTACCTGATTTAGTAAAAAAACAGCTTCATCAAACTTCCTAGAATCAGCCAAAGCAGAAGCTTCTTTTAAAATAAAATCACACTTAGAATTGTAGTATTCAATGATCTTCTCTTTTCCTTCCTTTATGGCTTGTTTAATTAATTTGTGCCTTGGATTAATTTTTCTGATGGCAGAAATAAAAGCTTTGTCTTCTGAATTACCAATTCCTTTAAATTCGACAAATTCTGAACTAAATGCTTTCCCGTCTATTCCATCACCAACTGCTAAAGTAGTTTCTATGGTAACTAAATATTTAGGTGGTGCAGTAGCAGTAATATCTTTGGTTAAAATATTAATATCTCCAGAAATAATAAATCTATTATTCCCTGAGGCTCCACCTCCACCCATACCGTTTCTACTTGCAATTTGCCCTAGTTTAGTAACAAATAATTTTCGAGCACTTGGTGCATTTTCAAGAATGTCATCTGGAACAAATGTATTTAACACTATTCTTGCTTCGTCATCACTCTTTCCTAAGTCATTTTGCGATTGAATGGAAAGTGATAATGATAATAAAAAAACTATTATTAAACTTTTTCTCATAATATTTATTTTTCTCCTATTGTTATTCTTGCTTTACCTAATCCTAAAGTGGTTACCTTAGAAGGATACCCAAATTGCTTTTTTATAAAACTAGAGATTTTCTTTGCAAACTTCGTGGCATCCATAGGTTCAATTACTGGATCTCCTCCACCAAATAAATCCTCAACTTCTTCATTCATTTCTATTCTTAATTGCGTAATTCCAATTTTATTTTCACCAGGATTGAAAGAGAAATTTCTGTCTTTTGCAATTGAACCTACGAAACCTCTAATTAATGAAGAAAACTCCATTTCTCTACCTTTAAACTCAACATCGTCATTGAAATAATATTCAAAACTATCAAATCTTCTAAAGTCTAAAGCAATTTCCCTACCATTTTCAGCTATATTTTTGAAATGATCTTGATGTCTGGCTAAGAAACCATCCATTTTATCTGTCACTGCTTGTCTAAGCAATGCGCCTACAGATGCACTCATAGACTTTGGACCATCATCATTGGCAACACCAATAGATTTATTGGTATAGGAATCTAAAGCGTCTATTCCGTAAGATACCCATGTTTGAATACCATTGGTCTCAACAGACCAAGTTACTTTCCATGTAATATCAGCTTTTGCAACATTTAATAATTCATCTAAGATACTGGTCTCTTGAGCTCCGCCATCTCTACCTTCAACTGCATTATCCATGGCATCTCCTTGACTTATACTTTTCATAGTTTCAGCTAACCTCACTGTAGGGTACCCTCTTTCAGATACCATCTTGTCTAAAGTACTAATGGCTATGTTTAAGTTTTTGTCTAACAGGGCTGAAGCATAATCTGGTACTAAAGTTTTCACACCTTGATTGTCTACAAACTTAGCATATCCATTATCTTTCAACCAACCATCACTTGGAAAAATCATAATCGTAGGCTTCATTCCACTGCCTCCACCTAATGCAGCACCCATCGGTTCTATAATTTTATCATACTCTAATTTTTTTCTTAACTCGTCTACATTTACAGAAATGATGAATGTTACTTTATTCATTTTTCTTTTTAACTTTTCTGAAGATTCAGCAGTACCAGAGGGCGCAGTTGCGTACTGATTGTATTGTCTGGTATTGTAAAAGAAATCCTCAAAGTATTCAAAGTTGTCATTATAGACTCCATTTTTAATTAATGGTTCTTTGGCAGTACATCCTAAATTATTTCCGGCAACTCCCTTAAATAAAACAGCATGGATGGCATTTTTTTTAGCTTGATTGAGTGCCAATCGTACATCACCAACATAAGAAGTAACTTGAATTAGGTAGGAACTTCCTGTTCCTCCAGACTCGCTACATATAGATTCATATTGCCAGTTTCTTGTTCTTTCCTCAGTTACTCTTCTATTGCTATTTGTTTGAGAAAATAGAGAATTAATAGGAACTATTAATAGAGCTATTATACAGATTTTTAAAAATTTCATATGTTATTATTTAATTAGTCTTACAAAGTGAATTCCAGGTACGAATTTTTTACTACCCTTCTTGAAATAAGTTAGACCAGGTTCAATGTCTTCTCCAGTCCAAGTATTGTCCCAAACTCTTTTTTTGTCAACTTTCATTGTACCTATCCTTTTGTATTTTCCATTTTTTGTTTCTAATACTTCAAAGGTTTCTCCACCCTCAATACCTTCTTTTTTACCAGCAGCTAAAGAAAAATTATCTCTTAAAGGAAAAATTGGTTTAAATATATCATTTTTCTTTTGTAATTTAACTAGAACCTTATCCATATTTCTTATGGTAGACAAGTCAAAAACATCTTGTTCAGTTCTGCCCTTATCTTCTTTTTTTAATGAAAAAGTTACAAGTGATGTTGCTTTTTCTTGACTTATAAATTCCAATTCAAAATTAGCTGCAGCAAATTTTTCTAAATCAATTTTTTTCTTCTCTTGATCAATTGTAGTTAAAAATAAATTAAATACATCTTGGTCCCATTTTAATCTATACAACCAAGCTGTAGTCCAAACAGAAAACCCTTCAGAAGTTTTTTCATATATTTTATCAGCTACTTTGTAAGCTTTAGCCTGTAACATTGCAGGTAATTTAGTAACCTGCTGATATTCAACCTGTCTTATCGCTTCAGCGGCTATAGCGTTACTTACATAATTTAATCGAGTGTATACTACAAACGTATTGTTAATTAACGAATTCATTTGGTCAATACCTCCTGTTCCAGATGCGCCAGCTATTGCCGCCATTTCCATAGTTTTAGTTTGCAATGCTCTTAAAGTGACTGTAGCCATATTATAAGAACCATCTTCTTCTATGTTGAACCACTTTTTAATGATTTCATGAGCCATCTTATTGGATGTGTTGTACTTGTTAAGTTGTAACTTAACCATAGAATTGTCCTGAACTTTTACTAATCCACCTGTACTTCCCTCAACAGCCCCTTTAGCTGCATCAGCAATAGCATCACCTAATAAACTTTTTTTCTTACCAGAAGCTGCTTTTTCTTCATCTGTTAGTTCATATTCAGATAATTTAATTTTGTTTAGGTCTATGCGATGGTCATTATAATTTTGAGGAAATTGAAATTTATTATAAGAATTCAATACTTTGTCTCCATTGTCAAAACTAAAATCATCAACTAAATGCATGTGAAGTGAACTTCGCACAAAATCTTTTTTTTGTTGAGATAATAGTAAATTAGGAATAACCAATAATAAAATTAGTACTGTTTTTTTCATGATGTTTGTTTTTGGTTTTTAATTAATTAGTTGATAAATATTCATACTACATGAATTTAAAAAAATAAAAAATTTTTAGTGGGGTACTGATATTACTGGGGTAAAAACCCTTATTTAGGAGGCAGTAAATACTATTGGGGTAATAAATTTATAGGGGTAATATACTCTAATCTATTGATATAGATACATATAAAAATAAATTAAAGTTATTTGTGTTTTAGTACATATTTAGTACATTTTAAAAAATATATAAATTATTTAAAACAAACGTGCATATTGAAGAAACAATAAAACAAAAACAGAGACGAAAAAAACTAGAGAAAAATTGATTAAAAAGATTTTAAACTTTCGTATAGCACTTTTGTTGTTAATTTTATCTAAAACATTGTATTCATAGTTGTAGTTAAAATTATAATTATAATAACCACTATTCTTTCGGTTTGAATAAGATTTCCTTTTACGTCTAGTTACTTTATTTTTAATGGTATTGTTAAGGTACTTTTTGTAAAGGTATTTAGCAATTTTATTTTCAGAATTTAAACCATAATCATATTTTTCTTCATTGACAAAAAATGAATAATTTTCTTCATCTTGTATTTTTATCGCAATTAAATTCTCATCAAAAAATCCATGTTTATATAAATTTTTCACACTCTTTTTTTCAACAAGAAGTGTGTTTTTTCCTAAATATCTCCAAGATCCAATATCTACTTTACCATCTTCAGAGATTAAAAGTTCTTTATTTTTTCTGAAAATATAAAGTTTCTTTTTGGAATTAATTTCATCAACTAAAACCCAATGATGGCTAATTATTAGAGAAGTATTGTCAAATTTCTGTGAAAGTTTACTTACACGAGGAATTAATACAGAAAGGTTAGTTTCCATTTAATGAGGAGATTAGGGGTTTTCTTTTTACTGTGTATGTTTCTTTTACCAAAACAACACATAACAAAAATAAATTTTTTTTTCATAAAAATGAAATGAAAAACAAATTTTGTATAAAGTTAGCTCTGTTTTTTTAAACATAAAGCATACAATAAAACAGATTTTTAGTAATAATGTAGAAAAAGTTAATTATTATTTTAAAAAAGTTAATCCTCCAAATTGAGTTAATTCTTCTTTAGTTAACAAGAGCGTTCTTACTTTAATAGAAACTCTGTTTTTTGGATTATCCAATGAATCTGTTGGTAGTGTTGCAATTTTATTTAAAACATCAAAGCCCTTAAACAATTGACCAAAAACAGTGTAATTATTGTCTAGTCTAGGAATACCCTCAGCATCATGAACTATGTAAAATTGACATCCTGCTGAGAGTTTCTCAGGATTATCGTCTCTTCCCATACCAACAGCTCCGTACTGATGTTTAATTTTAGTTATAAATTCGGGCTCAATAAGATAAGGAGAGTTTGAAAACCCCTCAGGAACATCTGGGCATCCACCTTGAATAACAAAGTCCTCAATTACTCTGTTGAAACTCAAACTATCCCAATACTTATCATTGGATAACTCTATAAAACTCGCTTTATGCAATGGAGTTTCATCATAGAGCCAAAAATACATATCTCCGTATGAAGTGTTTATATGACCTACTTCATACTTCTTCGTACTCATATCTTTACATGAAATGATAACAAATAAAAAAACTAGAAAAACTTTTCTCATGATGAATAAAAATAAAAAGCTTAAGGTAATAAAAATAAAAAAAGCATCTCATTTGAGATGCTTTCGCGGTCTGGACGGGACTCGAACCCGCGACCCCCTGCGTGACAGGCAGGTATTCTAACCAGCTGAACTACCAGACCGTTGCTTAAAGCGGTTGCAAATATAAGTCAGTTTTTTATATATCCAAACAGAAAGAGTGAAAATTACAGCATTTTTTGTCTACTTAAAAAATAGCTAGTTAATACTTGATAAAACCCTTGTTTAACATCTACAGGAACATAATCTATCTTATATTGTAGGCATTTATTCTTTAATTCCTTAAAATAAGAATTTACCATCTCTTTGTACTTTTCTTGAATATTTTGAGCAAATAAATTAATCTCTTCACCGGTTTCAATATCAATAAATTTTTTTGGAGTATTATCAAAATCAAAATTCAATTCTGTTTCCATATCATAGGTATGAAACAGAACAACTTCATGTTTGTTATGTTTTAAATGACGTAGAGCTTCAAACATTTCCTCCTTACCTATATGGTTTTGAAACATATCAGTAAACAAAAAAATTAAAGAACGTCTATGAATTTTTTTAGCAATTTCATGTAAGTACTTATGGGTTTGAGTTTTGGCATTAGACACGCTTGTCAGAAGATTTTCTAATTGATGAAAAAGCATTTTTCTGTGTCGATCACTTCCTTTTTCTGGAGCATAGTATTGATAAGAGTCTGCAAAAATACTAAGGCCTACAGCATCACGCTGTCTTTTTAATACTTCCATCAAAGCAGCCGAGGCTACTGCCGAAAAACCAACTTTATTTAATCGATTTAAGTGTTGCTCTTTTACAATAGGATAATGCATAGAGGCTGAGTTATCTATGATAATATGACAGCGTAAATTGGTTTCCTCTTCATATTTCTTGGTGTATAACTTTTCAGTTTTTGCAAAGAGTTTCCAGTCTATATGGCGCGTGCTTTCTCCCTTATTGTACAACTTGTGCTCAGAAAACTCTACAGAAAAGCCATAAAAAGGACTTTTATGCATTCCTGTAATAAATCCCTCTACAACTTGTCTAGCTAATAACTCTAGATTTTTAATCTTTGAATTCTGTATGTTTGAAAGCTCAATCATTGATACCTAAAATAAAAAAAGGTTTGACATTTGCCAAACCTTTTAACTCTGATTATTTTTTTAAATTTTATAAGTTGGCGTCAATTTTGTCTGTGTACACATTTTTTTGAGCAACTCCTACTTGTTTGTCTACAACTTCTCCATTTTTGAATAATAACACAGTAGGAATATTTCTAACACCATATTTAGCTGCAAATTCTTGATTTGAGTCAACATCTACTTTTCCAACAACGGCTCTTCCATCATATTCTCCGTGAATTTCATCGATAATAGGTCCTACCATTCTACAAGGTCCACACCAAGCAGCCCAAAAATCAACTAATACTGGCTTATCTGATTTTAATACTACTTCTTCAAAATTTGCATCCGTAATTTCTAATGCCATGTTTTTATATTTTTAAAAATTTTTACTAACACAAAAGTAATTAAATAATTCTCTTTACTAGGGTCTTAAAATTACTTTTTGCTATGAGTCTATCGAAGAAGTTTATTTTAGTAATGGTTTTAATTTATAAATTAAATACTGTTATTTATCCGTATTATTTGTCAAACTAAAAATTGGTCTCAAAATATTATCCAATTGATCAAATTCTATTAAAAAAGCATCGTGCCCATGAATAGATTTTATTTCATTATAAAATACTTCAACAGATGTTTTTGATAATTCCTTGTAGGTTTCTTTATTTTCCGCCGCTAAAAAAAATAAGTCAGAATCTATGGCTACAATATGAATTTGTGCCCTTATTTTACTCAAATTATTCAAGTAATTTTCAGAATCAGTTGCTTCAATTGTTCTTAACAAATGATTCATCATTTTGTATGCACTTAACTGAAATCTTTTCTGTAGTTTTTTTCCATGATGAAATAACCAACTTTCTATATTAAAAATGTTGAGGTCTTTATGAATAGATCTATTGAATTTTGACTTATAAGATGCTGGTGTTCTATAACACATCATGGCGTGCATTCTAGCGTCATGAACTGGATTGCTTGAGTTTAATAAAAACTGTTCTTGAATACAACAATTGGCAATTAACCAATCTGTAGATCTCCAGTCTGAAGCTATCGGTATAATGTGTGAGGCAATAACTGGATCTAAAACCGCCATTTCCCATGCAATACCTCCTCCTAGAGAACCTCCAATAATAGCATGTAATTTATAAATGCTCATTTTTTTTAGAGCTAGCAAGAATACATTTGCGATATCTTTAGCAACAAAATCTTTGTAATTATCTATCAAAAAACCGTCATATCCATTTCCTGGAATATTAAATGCTAAGACGGTAAATTTTGTTGTATCTATTGTTTTTCCACTTCCAATAATGTCTTTCCACCAACCAGTCTCACCAACCACATTACTATTTGCAGTTAAGGCATGATTTACTAATACTACAGGAGCGGTTCCCAGTTCTAACCCAAACAATTCATAGCTTAATTGAAGGGTAGAGATGTGAAAACCACTCTGAGTTGTAAAATCTTTGACTTGTATGTATGAGAGTCCTTGATTCAAATTTTTACACTAAAACTTCTTTAGGAATTTTAGAAAATGCTTCTTTTAAATCAAGCTTTAAATCATCAATATTTTCTAATCCAACAGATAGTCTTATCAAATCACTTGAAACTCCTGCTGCAAGTTGTTGCTCTTCAGTTAATTGCTGATGAGTGGTACTAGCTGGGTGAATTATCAAAGATTTTGTATCACCAATATTAGCTAAAAGAGAAAATATTTTAGCATTGTCTACAATAGTTTTTGCAGCTTCATAGCCACCTTTTGCTCCAAAAGTAACAAGTCCACTTTGTCCGTTCGGCAAGTATTTATCTGCCAATTCCTTGTACTTACTCGACTGTAATCCAGGATAATTTACCCAAGCAACTTCATCCTGTGCTTCTAACCAAGTGGCTAATGCTAATGCATTTTTTGAATGTTGATCAATTCTCAGTTCTAAGGTTTCTAAACCTTGAAGAATTTGAAATGCATTTGTTGGGCTTAAAGCACCACCAAAATCACGCAGCCCTTCTAAAATTAACTTAAAAGTAAAGGAAGCCGCGCCCAAAACATCATGGTAAACTAAACCGTGATATCCTGCAGATGGCTCTGTGAATTCCGGAAACTTTCCACTAGACCAATCAAAAGTACCCGCATCTATAATAGCTCCTCCAAGAGAGGTTCCATGTCCTCCAATATATTTTGTAAGCGAATGAATTACAATATTAGCTCCATGCTTAATAGGATTTAACAACGCTGGTGTTGCTACTGTATTGTCTACAATAAATGGAACTCTAGCCACTTTAGCATGTTCAGAAATTGCCTCTAGGTCTAGAATATCTAATTTTGGATTTCCAAGAGATTCTACAAAGAAAGCTCTTGTGTTTTCTTGAACTGCTTCAGCAAAACTATCAGGATCAGAAGCATCTACAAAAGTTGTTGTAATGCCTAACCTAGGTAGAGTTACATTTAATAAATTGAAGGTTCCACCATACAAACTACTTGAAGCTACGATGTGGTCACCAGATTTTAGTAAGGTTAATAAGCCTGTAGCTATTGCTGCAGAACCTGAAGCAAAAACAACAGCTCCTGTGCCCCCCTCTAAAGTAGCCAAACGTTCCTGTAAAATTTGATTGGTTGGATTGTTTAAACGGGTATAAATGAACCCTAATTCTTTTAATGAAAAAAGATTAGCTGCATGCTCTGCATTGTTAAAAACATACGAGGATGTTTGATAAATTGGAACGGCTCTAGTTCCTGAGGTTTGTGTAACGTCATGCCCTGCATGTAATGCGTTTGTTGAAAATTTTTGTGTACTCATTTTTCTAGTTTGAATGATTAAATAATTATATTTAAAAGACAAAAAAACCAACCCTAAAAGAGTTGCTTATAAGAAAAATGTTAAAAAGAAATCATAGAAAAAGTTACTGGATGTAATTTTTCTTGAGTTATCTATCTTAAATATCATTTAACTACAATAGCAAATGGTATGAAGTAGAATTTAGCACCTTCTTTATTTTTAAGTACGTTTAAAAAACAAAGGGTTGCTAAGGCGTCACTGGGTCTAATCCCTCAACCTTTCTTGATAACAATATTCAGTAAGTATTTGAACTTTTGATGTACAAATATTCAGTCAGAAAAATTTAATTTCCAACTATTACCTTGTTTTTTTTTAATTTTTATGCATTTCATAATTATAGTGCTGTTAAATTAAATTATCTTTAAAAGAGTTCTCTATTTAAATGACTTATCTGTGAAATAAATTTATAATTAAGTGCACATTTTATATATAAAGTGTAAATTTGCGACTTAATTGGAGGAAAAATTTGACTGATTGCAACCTCTTTGTACTGAAGATTTCAGGAAACAAAAAATGCTAAAGCAGTAATTCACTACTACTTTTATGGCCCAATCAGACCAAATTTCTCAATAATTTAAAAGAGAAACTATGTCATATTTATTTACTTCAGAATCTGTATCAGAAGGACATCCTGATAAGGTTGCAGATCAAATTTCTGACGCTTTAATTGATAATTTTTTAGCCTTTGATCCTGAATCTAAAGTAGCTTGCGAAACTATGGTTACCACCGGACAAGTTATCTTGGCTGGTGAAGTAAAATCTAAAACCTATTTAGACGTACAGAAAATAGCTAGAGATGTGATTAATAAGATTGGATATACTAAAAGCGAATACATGTTTGATGGAAGTTCTTGTGGGGTACTTTCAGCTATCCATGAACAATCACCAGATATTAATCGAGGAGTAGATAGAGCTTCAAAAGAAGAACAAGGTGCTGGTGATCAAGGGATGATGTTTGGGTATGCTACCGATGAAACTGAAAACTTCATGCCATTAGCTTTGGAATTATCGCACAGATTACTAATTGAATTGGCTGAGTTAAGAAGAGAAAATAACGAAATTAAATATCTACGCCCAGACGCAAAATCTCAAGTGACTATTGAATATTCTGATGATAATAAACCTCAAAGAATTGATGCCGTAGTGCTCTCTACACAACATGATCCTTTTGATAAAAGTGATGTAGTTATGTTAGCTAAAATTGAATCTGACATCAAAACTATTTTAATCCCAAGGGTAATTGCTAAATTACCAACGCATTTGCAACAATTATTTACAGAGAGTATTACCTATCATATTAATCCAACAGGAACATTCGTTATAGGTGGACCTCATGGTGATACGGGCTTAACTGGAAGGAAGATTATTGTAGACACTTATGGAGGAAAAGGAGCTCATGGTGGTGGAGCATTTTCTGGAAAAGACCCTTCTAAAGTAGATAGATCTGGGGCCTATGCTACTAGACATATTGCAAAAAACTTGGTAGCTGCTGGCCTATGTAAGGAAGTATTGGTTCAAGTTTCTTATGCTATTGGTGTCGCAGAACCTACGAGTATTAATGTTGAAACTTATGGAACAGCTACTATAGATTTGACCGACGGTGAAATAAGTAAAATAGTAGAAACTATTTTTGATATGCGCCCATACTTTATAGAACAACGACTTAAATTAAGAACACCCATTTACTCAGAAACTGCTGCTTATGGTCATATGGGAAGAACCTCAGAAATTAAAACAGTGACATTTTCTAACCCTATGGGAGAAATAGTTTCTCAAAAGGTAGAAACATTTACTTGGGAAAAATTAGATTATGTAGATAAAATAAAAGAGGCATTTAAACTCTAGTTTTTTCTATTTCAGTCTCAATAATCGCTGATTTTTCATGCGTTTCCATGCCATTTTATGACGTTTTTTATACAACCAAAGACACCCCAAATCTAATCCAAAGTAAAAAAAGCTAATTCCACTTGGGGGATTGGCACTTGGTAAAAAAGAAAAAAAGTCAAAGGCTGTAATTGGCCATTCCCAACATAAAAAATTGGTTCCAATAATCTCTAAGTAGGCTACTGTTAGGTACATGCTTAAGTAAAACAAACGCTCCCTTGGCCTGTTTCTTAAAATAAAGACTATTAATAGGGTCATTAAAAAACCAAAAACATCATTTTCAAAAATTAAAAATACCGCAGCGTAAGCAATTATGATGATTGTTAAAATTTTTTCTAACAAATGCTTTTGAAGTTTAGCATAAGCTGTTTTTGTAAAATATAAAACTCCTACATATACCAAAGCATGACCAGGTGGAACATAATGGGGCACATTTTCTAAACGATAAGTATACATCCCTAATGCTATTGAAAAAAAGTACTCACCAATCACAGCTATAATAACTGCTGTAACCATTTGTTCTTTAATTCTGGGAGTAACGCTCTTAAAACACAGAAAGAAACCTACCAACATTACAATATTTGCTATCCATTGAGGTTCAGCTATCCATTGTTGAATAAAATAACTATCTAGAAAAAGCCCTGTCAAAATAAAACTCCAGAGTATGCCTAAAGTTTTCAAAAAAGCTGGTAGAAATGTATTTGAGGTAGCCACAGACATGGAGCTAAAATACAAATCAAACTAAAAAGCCCCTCTAAAAAGAGGGGCTTTTTTAAAAATATTTTTATCTAAATTACAACTGGTAACGTAATCTAAGGCTAACAAATCTTGGTAAAATAAACGTTTCATTTATAGAACGTGAAATATTTCCTGCATTAACAGTTGTTCTGGAATCTGTTCCTAATAAATTACTTCCTATGAGTTCATATTCCCATTTTGCATCCTTATTTTTTCTGTAAGCAAGGGTCATATCCCAAATTTTAAAAGAGTTGGTAACATTACCATCTTGTTTTACTTCATTGAAAGAAAAATCACTTTTAAAAGTTAAAGAATCCCAAATGTAAGCATCAAAATTTAAGGAAGGAACATGAGTAACTGTGTTAAAATCATCTCGATTACCACTAATTTGGTCTGTAAAAGATACCCGATACCTCAACCTTACGTTGGGTGCTTTTGTGAAATTAGTTCCTACACTAGTGTTGTAGGAATGGTTGTATAATAAGTTTTCATTCACATTTCCTTGTAAAAATTGAAAGCTTTTAGAGTATGTAAAATTACCACCAATGGAAGTCCTTATTTTTTTAAATGTTTTTCCAATACGACCAAAAGCTGTAAGGGTTTCATTATCAAAAGGTGAATTTAAGTTGGTTCTAAATGATACAACAGACCCAGGTACAAAATTAAAATCTGTACTTATCTGATCTATTGTTTTGGTATAAGCTACTCTTGCAAAAACATTACTTGCATTGTATAAATTATAACTCCTGTAAAATAGACTTACATTATGAATACTAGCATTCATAATATCTGAATTTCCTGCAAAAAATGCATTGTAACCATTTGCTACCAACCCTTTAGCCAATTGATTTACATCAGTAAAATTAACCTGTTGTCTGTAGTCAAGAGTTAAACTCTCACTACGTTTAAATTGCATGATCATCTTAAACTCAGGTAAGATTTTCTGAAAAGTATCTTTAAAGAAATCTGTCCCATATTGTGAATTATTAGTATTGAAAGCATGTGCTGTAAATCCAGGACTAAAAGTAAAAATACCTGACTTTACCCTATATCTTAATCCAAGATATAAATCTGTGAATTTATATTCAATATCATTAGAAGTTAGTGGGTCTGCTCCAAAAATGGGTGTTGGGTCTAAGGTTGTACCTTGACTATCTAATACTTGAAAAAATCTAGAATCAAAATTTTGTTTGCTTAATATTGTACCTCCAACAAAATTCAAATTACTCTTTTCGTTGAGAATATAATAGTAGTCTAACTTAGCATCTAATTGATTAGATTTTACACGCCTGTTCTGGTTTAATTCATATACATCTAGGCCTGTATCTAAGCCTAGCACATTTGCTGTACTATCAAAACCATCAGCTTCAGGTGTATTATTGTTTGTGGGATCATTTTCTAATAAAGCCACATAAAAAGGATCTTCATCTTGTAATAGATGCTTTAGTTCTAATGCGAAAATATTCTTTTCATCTAGAGTGTAAAAATAACTTAAGTTTTGATCAATTTTATAAGGTGTAGATTTTTCCAATTCTGAAATATCACTTAAAACTTGTGAGTTTACATCATCTGTTCTTCGTTCATTAGAAAATCTTCCTGTTACACCATAATCTAATTGACTGTTAAAATTCTTTTTGTAAGAACTCTTAAAATTAAATAGACCTGTATTGCTAAATTGATCTGTAAGGCTCTGAACAAAATCATTTCTATCAGGGTTGTCATTAAAACTTTGTGTAACATTATTTTTTTGACCATTGCTATTACTAGACCATATTAAAAAACCACTTAAATCTAGTTTCTTCGTTGGTGAATAACTATAATTTATGGCACTTAATTTGGTTTCTATACGATTGGCATTTCTTGAATTCGCATTTAAAAAGCCTAAGCCTGCACTTCCTAAACTTAAATTTGTTCCATTTGATGGGCTTTGACTTCTAAAACCGCCACCAAAACCTCTAATATCATTTCTATCCAATACAACTTCACCAAGGTTGTTTAAATCACCTATAATATTAATGGTGTATTTGGGCGTGTAATAAAATAATTTAGGTTGAAAGAGATATAAATCATCATTTGTGGCATTTCCTAATCCTGCGGTAACATCACCAAACCAGAAATTTTTCTTTCCCTCTTTAAGCTTTATATTAATGGCTACCCTATCTTGATTGTCTTGCACTCCTCTAAGTTGGCTAACATCTCCATAATTTCTTAACACTTGAATTTTGTCTACTGCATTAGAAGGAATATTCTTTGTGGCTAGTTTAGTATCGCCACTAAAAAACTCTTTTCCATCTACCATTATTTTTTCTACAACTTTACCTTCAACTTCAATTTCTCCTGCGTCATTGAGCTCTACACCTGGCAACTTTTTTAAAACATCTTCAAGTTTTCGTTCTGTTCCATTCTTAAAGGAATCTGCATTATAAATTATAGTATCACCCTCAATTCGAACAGGCATTTTAGATACTATCGTAATTTCATCTAGCATGTTATCATTAGACATTTTATAGTTTTTAACCACATCTACGGTTGATGTTTTTACGAAATCATCAACAGATTTCAAACCTATATAACTAATCTTAATATTATATACAGTGTTTTTTTGTAAATCTAATTTATATTGTCCATTGGCATCTGTAAATCCGTAGGAAACAATTTTTTTTGAAACTGTATCTAAGGCAATAACATTTGCCATTTCTAGAGGTCCAATACTGTCTTTAACAACACCCGTTAATTTAATTTGGGCATTAACTATTAGGGTAGTCATGAAAATGACTAGTGTAAGTATCTTTTTAATGTTCATTTTTGATTTTTTAATTTAGAATTTTCTTCCTCCGCCTCTTCTATTTTGGAAGCGTTCTCTTAATTCTTCTGATTTTTGTTTCATCATCACATCATATTCGTCACGTGAAACCTCTTTACCCTTGGAAGGTTTTTTAATTTCTACAACCTCTTCAGGATTTATGGCAATTTCTGTACAAAGCATGGTCGTTCTACCTGCATTAATTTCTAGAATTAAACCTGGTAAACCCCAATACTTTTCTGGTCCTGCACTTACAGGAATTTGAGGTGTATACCATGCAGTAACCAATTGAGTTTTTACAGGAGGTTTGGCTTGATTTGTTTGGGTTAAATCTTTCTTTTTTGCACCTCTACCTCTTCTTCCAAAAATACTTCCCCAATCTATTTCCTTATCTATCTTTGTCATGGTTGCTTTGTAACAAGTATATTGTCCTATTTGTCTGGTCTCTCCTGTCATTTCCCATTGAGGAAATTCCATCGCTTCTATGACTCTAAAACGTTTGCCAAATTGTTCTACATCCTCAATCATTTCCTTAGACTTTAAATCTTTATAAATAGAACCTTGTCCATTGCTTCTACCCCAGCTTGGGCCAGAAGTACCCGGAGCATCAAGAGTTACGTTTTCTTTGAAGGAGGATTCAGATTTATTAAAACTAAGCGTGTAAGTTTTCTCTAAAAAATTTTTAAAACGCGCTTTTATTTGTTTCTTTTGCTGCTCACTCATTTTATCAAAACGGGACATATCCATAGTTCTTTTAGACATATACGTTGCTTTTCCTTCAAACTTTTTTTGAGAAAAAGTAAGGATAGTGAATAAAAGTAATACTAGAGTAGTTAGTTGTTTCATAATTTTTCTGAGTTAATTTGACAGAGTAAAAGTAATTTTATTAACAGACTATATGACTTAAAAAAAACTTAAAAGTTTAATGGAGTCCTAAAATAACTTGGTTATCCTCCTATCCTGATTTCAATTCCTTTACCATCTCTACTCCTGTATCGATTCATCATCTCTTTTGTTTTCTCAAAAGAAATCTTACTAAATTCATCTCTAGTAACTACCTTCCCTTTAGTTGGCTCTTTTATTTCTTTAACTTCTTTTGGGTTTAACACGATTTCAGAACATACAATGGTTTGATTTCCATCATTAACTTCTAATATTAACCCAGGTAAACCTCCATAATTACTTGGTCCATTACTAATTGGAACCTCGGGAGTATACCAGGCAACTAAGGTTCTTTTTTTTGTTACTTTTTCCTCTTTTACTTCACCATCAATCATATTTATTTGAATATCCTCTTCCTCGATTTCAAATTTTGCTTTATAGCAAGTGTAGTTCCCAATATTTTTTGTTTCTCCCATCAATTCCCAATCATAAGCAACAAGATTATCTCTTATCAAAAAAACTTTTCCCATCAGTTCTTTTTTATTCGCCATTCTATTTTCTGAAATATTCTTGTACAATACATCATTACTTCCATTTGAACCTTGAACCATAATCATAACTCCATTAGAAGAGGGTGCATTTGGAGCATCTAATTCTTGTACTTCTTTGTATACAGATTTCGATTTTGTAAAATCTAAAGAATAGGTTTTTTGGAACATTTTTCTCATTTGAGCCTCCAATTGTTCTTGAATGCCTGGAGATGAAGCCATGGTAGTACTGTCTAACTTAATTGATGATTTTCTGTGTGTTCTGTAGATAGCTCTTCCTGAAAAGTCTTGAGCAAAAATAGATACTGTCATTAGAAAAGACAGTAATAAAAATCTAATTCTCATTTTTTTTCTGCTAAAATGAAATAAACAATAATACTAATTAGTTAATAGTCTGTTAAGATTTTACGAGAAGGTAATTTTAATAATTTTTAAATAAAAACTAATAATTTACAATATCAGAATTTTTTGATAACAAACTAATCATTTAGTTAGGTCAAGTTTCTAAATTTTAATTATCTTTAACGTCCCCATTTTAATTTTTTGAAACTAACCCTATGCATATAGCAATTGCCGGAAATATTGGCGCCGGAAAAACTACCTTAACCAAATTATTAGCAAGACATTACAGTTGGAAACCACACTATGAATCGGTTGATGAAAATCCTTACTTAGACGATTTTTATGGAGAAATGGAACGCTGGTCTTTTAACCTTCAAGTCTATTTTTTAAATAGTCGTTTTGGTCAAATTTTAGAGTTGAGAAAAAGTGGTAAAAACATCATTCAAGATAGAACCATTTATGAAGATGCCCATATTTTTGCTCCTAACCTCCATGCTATGGGACTTATGACCAATAGAGATTATCATAATTACAGTTCCCTTTTTGAATTAATGGAAAAATTAGTAACACCCCCAGATTTACTCATCTATTTAAGGGCAGACATTTCTACCTTAGTTAGCCAAATTCACAAAAGAGGAAGAGATTATGAAAATTCTATTAGTATAGATTACCTAAGTAGATTAAATGAACGATACGAAGCTTGGATTTCTACTTACCAAAAAGGTAAACTTTTAATTATAGATGTAGATCATCTTGATTTTGTCGAAAAACAAGAAGATTTGGGATACATAATAGATAGAATTGATTCACAGATTAACGGTTTATTTTAATTTTTAAAAAAAATTGTAACATTTTTACAATTCGATGCGTATAATAAGTATATCCTCAAAAAACACAATCTAATCCCAGTATAGAGATGAGACAACTTAAAATTACAAAACAAGTAACCAATAGAGAAACTGCCTCACTTGATAAATATCTTCAAGAAATAGGAAAAGTAGATTTAATTACTGCTGATGAAGAAGTAGAATTAGCTCAACGCATCAAAGCTGGTGATCAGACTGCGCTTGAGAAATTAACAAAAGCAAACTTACGTTTTGTGGTTTCTGTTGCTAAACAATACCAAAATCAAGGATTAACCTTACCCGATTTAATTAATGAAGGTAATTTAGGGCTTATTAAAGCGGCAAAACGTTTTGATGAAACTAGGGGGTTTAAATTTATCTCTTATGCAGTATGGTGGATACGTCAATCTATATTACAGGCATTAGCAGAGCAATCTCGTATCGTTCGTTTGCCTTTAAATAAAATTGGATCTATCAATAAGATTAATAAAATGTTTGCTTTTTTAGAACAAGAAAACGAACGCCCTCCAAGTGCAGAAGAAATTGCAAAAAAGTTAGATATGACTGTTAATGACGTAAAAGAGTCTATGAAAAACTCTGGTCGTCATGTATCTATGGATGCTCCTTTAATTGAAGGAGAAGACTCAAATTTATATGATGTTTTAAATTCTGGAGAATCTCCAAACCCAGATAAAAAGTTATTACATGAATCTTTACGCATAGAAATTAACAGAGCTCTTGAAACCTTAACGCCAAGAGAAGCAGATGTCGTAAAGTTATATTTTGGATTGGGAGAACACCAACCCATGACTCTTGAAGAAATTGGTGAAACATTCGATTTAACTCGCGAACGTGTTCGTCAAATTAAAGAAAAAGCCATTAGACGACTAAAACATACTTCTAGAAGCAAAATCTTAATGACCTACCTAGGATAATAAGATGTTGTCAACAAAAGATTTAAAACTCTCGAAAATTCTTCGAGAGTTTTCTTTTTTATATCCTTATTTTTACTTCAGAAATTTAAATTTTTAAAAAATGAGTAAACTAATTGCACCTTCAATATTAGCCGCTGACTTTGCTAATCTGCAAAGAGACATAGAAATGGTAAATGCAAGTGATGCCGATTGGTTTCATATCGATATCATGGATGGTGTTTTTGTTCCTAACATATCTTTTGGTATGCCGGTTCTAAAAGCGATTACAACATATGCCACTAAAACAATTGATGTTCACTTAATGATTGTTGATCCTGATAGATATATCAAAACTTTTGCAGATTTAGGAGCTACTATTTTAACAGTTCATTACGAAGCTTGTACGCATCTTCACAGAACTGTTCAAGCCATTAAAGCTGCTGGAATGAAAGCTGGTGTAGCTTTAAACCCTCATACACCGGTTGCTGTTTTAGAAGATGTAATAGCAGATTTAGATTTGGTTTGTATTATGAGTGTTAATCCGGGTTTTGGAGGACAGTCATTTATAGAAAATACTTACAAAAAAGTATCTCAATTAAAACATTTGATTGAATTTTCTGATTCTAATTGCCAAATAGAGATAGATGGAGGAGTTACGAACAAAAACGCCACAGAACTTATAGAGGCTGGTGCTGATATTCTGGTGGCAGGTAGTTATGTTTTTAAAAGTGAGAACCCAACTGAAACCATAGCTAATCTTAAAAATCAAATTGGATAAGCTTGTATTCAGTTGTTGATATAGAAACCACTGGAAATGGGTTCAAAGGTCAAAAAATCACAGAAATATCAATCTTCATTTTTGATGGTGAAAAAATAATTGATGAATTTACTTCTTTAGTAAATCCAGAGCAAAAAATACCTCATTTTATAACTAATCTTACAGGCATCACAGAGGCCATGGTAAGAACTGCTCCAAAATTTTATGAGATTGCAAAAAAAGTAGCAGAAATCACTAAAGACACCATTTTTGTAGCTCATAATGTGAACTTTGATTACAATATCATTAGAGATGAGTTTAAAAGTTTAGGATTTGATTTTAAACGAAAAAAACTATGTACCGTAAGACTTTCACGTAAAATAATTCCTGGGTTAGCATCCTATAGTTTAGGAAACATCTGTTCAGCTGAAGGCATAGAAATTTCAGCCAGACACAGAGCAAAAGGTGATGCAGAAGCTACAGTAGAGCTGTTTAGAAGATTACTAAAAAGAGATGACTCGTTTACTATTAATAGTTTTTTAAATGTCAAGTCTAGAGAAGCCACACTCCCCCCTTTATTAGATAAACAGGTGGTAGATACCTTACCGGAAAGACACGGTGTTTATTATTTTAAAAATCAACAAAAGGAAGTGATTTATGTTGGAAAAGCTAATAACATAAAGCAGCGAGTTATCAGTCATTTTTATGATAAGAAGAAAAAAGAAAGAAAGATGTGTCTTGAAATCGCTGATATTTCATATACAGAAACTGGAAATGAACTCATTGCACTTTTACATGAATCATCAGAAATAAAACACTTATATCCAAAATTTAATAGGGCACAACGAAAAGCTGGTGAAGCTGTTGGGCTTTTTTCCTATGAAGATCAAAAAGGGATACTACATTTAGCCTTCAATAGATTAAAGCTAATTCCTAATCCAATCATGAAATTTTATTCAATGGCTACTTGTAGAAGTACGCTGGAGAAAATATGTTCAGCTTTTGAACTCTGTCCAAAATATTGTCATTTACAAACCAATGTAAATGCATGTTTTCATTTTCAATTACAGCAATGTAAGGGAATTTGCTCTGACAAAGAAGCAATAGAAAACTACAATAAACGCGTTAAGGAAGCAATAAAATCATTGGGCTTACACACAGACAACCTTGTGATAACAGAAAATGGAAGAAATGATAAAGAGCTTGGATTTGTTTTAATTCTAAATGGTATATATCAGGGTTTTGGTTATGTAGATAAAAACTTAGAATTCAACAGTTTAGAAGATTATTTAACTCATATAAACCCTCAAAAAGACAATAGAGATGTACAACGAATTTTAAACGCTTATTTGTCTAAAAATAAAAAAAACCTAAAAACATAACCTTATATATCTTCATTAACTAACAACTCCTAAAAGCATAGTATAAAAAATAGTTGCAAAATGAAATTAATAATTGTTATATTTGAAATTACTAACAATTAAATATCTATTCAATGAAGAAAATTATTTTTATGCTGTCATTTATTTTGATAGCGACAGCAATGAATGCTCAAATTATTCAATCAAGACTATTGACAGTAGACCAAGACAACATGGAAGAATTCATGAAAGGAGTTGCTGAGAAAACAAAACTTTACAACAGTAAAAAAGGACAAGCCAGATATTTAACCTTTCAAATTTTGACAGGAAAAAATGCTCAAAATTTTATAAGAATGCAAGTATCAGACTCTATTCAAGAATTAGATAATGTGGATACAGCTGGTAATAAATGGTGGTGGAAAAAAGTAGGATCATTACATAAATCTACAGGAAACTATATGTGGTCTATGAATAAAAATATGTCTTACTATAATGAAAATACAGAAAGGGTTAACCATCGAAGAGTTATCTACTATAACTATAAAGACTCTGGAGAACAAGATTTTTGGAGATTTAGAGAACGTGTAAAAAAAGCTATGGTAGCAGCAAATTATGAACAAAACATGAATGTATTGTATTGTAATTCTGGTTGTGATGGAAATGTTGTTCAAGTTAGATTTCATCATAAAAACTTTACTGGACAAAGTAATGATTATGGTAAACCACTTAGAGATATGATTGCCAAATATGATGAGCTTTTTGGAAAAGATGCGTATGAACAAGATTCTAAAAAAGTAGACGAAAGTCTTATGCCAAACGGAAGAAAGATCAGACATCAAGTACTCATACCTGAACTTAGTTCTCCAGCAAATATGAACTAAAATTATAAATTTATCTACCCTCTACTTCAAATAAAAAAACCTCCAATAAGGAGGTTTTTTTTAAAACAATTATTTAAAATTATCTACTTATTATTATTCAATAATTACTTTTTTATTAATTGTACCGGTTTCATTTTTAACTTGAACAATATATACACCATTGCTAAGAGCCGGAAGATGAATATCGTTGGAACCCGTTCCTTCAAAAGAAGTATTGAGTACTTGCTTTCCAAGAATATTAAAGAGTTTAACGTTTGCAGTACCACTTTGAACTCCTACTATACGTAAATTATCTCTTGTGGTTGTATATATACTTACAGGATTATTGTTTAAAACACTACCCGTGCTTAAGCTAGCTGAAGTTGTATGTAAATAAAAACGGCCAGTACTATTTACATCAGTTGAAAGAGTGGTTGAAAAGTTTGAAGTCGCGTCTAATCGAGTAAAGGTATTTTCTAGCTTATCCTCTAAGAATACATTAATATTGGCAGGAAAATTATTTAGCTCTGCAGAAATGGTGATTTCTGCATTGGCAAGCGCATCTACTCCAACAGGTACAACCATACTTTCATAATTGGTGTTGGGTAATGATTGTGTTTGATAGTTAACGTCCTCATTATTCTCTAAAAGCTGAGTATAGATGGCAAGAGAATTAGGGTTACCACTTCCAAATATTTGACCTTCATAGCCATAATCAAACCCTAGGGTTACATTATCTAAATAATAGACATCACAATGTCTATTGTATGAAGAACCATTATTTATGATTAATTTAATGCTTGTTAAAGGCGTAGTTCTCTCAAATGTATCTGCATTTCCGATTTCAATTTGATGATATTGATTGGCTTCTGGAAAGTTGATATTTCCTGATGCACTTGATCTCACAAAAAATCCTTGTCCCGGAGCAATAGGAAAGTTTGCATTACCAGAATCGGATATATTACTCACTCTATCCTCATAAGCCCCAGATGCGGAGTTCCATGTCCAAATGGTTGCAAGAATATTAGAAGAATTGGTAGTCAAAAATTCAGAATTCTTAATATAGGCTGGGTAAGGATTTCCAACTAAGTTCCAGTTATATCCAAGATATTGATCATTACCATCAGGTTCAGAATTTGGATCATAAATCAATGTGAAATTTACACCTCCGTTTTGAGTTTCTAAATCTCCAGCGATTTCTCCAGTAAAAGGGATTTCTCCGGCACCAGTCCCTGTAGTTCTTTTTACAGAATATCCAACACCAGAACTAAATGAAAGATTTGACTCCCCTATAGTCATATAATCCCAGGTATTAGAGGAAGTTGTGTATGGCCCTATGGCGTTGAGATTATTTGTAATGCTCTGAGCTATTCCATTAGTTGAAACATAGGTATCATCATAATCTTGGCCAGATACAGGAGGAGACACAAGAAAATAACTATCTGTGAGTAAATTTCTTTTGTAAGTAATGTTTCCTGTTTTGGACCCGTTTACAATAATTGAAGCTCCACTCTTAAGAACAACATCTGCTGTGGCTTCACTTTCAAAATCTCCAGAAACATCTATGTTAGACCCTTCTAAAACAGTTAAAGAGGTGTTGTTTTTTACCTTAAGATTTGTTTGGGCTGCTATACTAGAGTAAAAGGCTATGAGGAATATTACTAGTATTTTATTCATTTTTCTTTATTTAGGGGACATAATTTGTAACAAAAATAGTTTATTTTTTTTTAAGACAAAAAATAAGGGTTAAAATTTGAGTCACAAAGCTTAAATACTTGATTTTAATTAATGTCAAAAAAAACTTTTTATTAAAAAAAACAACTCATCATTAAAATCCTACGATACAGTATTTAACAATTTATTTTTACGAAGTTTCAAAAGACATTTGTAGTGTAATTAAAAATAAATTGTAAACATGAAAAATTCAAAAACAAATTTCACAATGCCTAAATCTTGGTTTAATTTAAATGATTTTTTAATCCTATCCTTATCCTTAAGTTTCTTACTACTCTTAAATGTTGGATAATAATAAAAGTAGCTCACTTGTAAAATTTTTATAAACCCGCTTAGTCAGCGACGTTCTTATCTTTTTTATACCAGTATATAGCTCCAAACATTAAGGCTATAATTATCAAGAATAATTTCGCATAACTAGGCATAACGTCAATATCAAAAACTTTACGAATAATTCTTCCTGATAATAATAATGCTATAGCACAAATGGAAATATATTTATATAGTTTGTTGTGGTTATTTATAAACATATTGTTTAATATTCAGATATTAAAAATGGACTAGATATTATTATTGATCGTTTCCTTTAAAAAAATTATTTTTCAAAAGAAATACGTTTATAATGATGAAGATTCCTATACAAAAACATATAAAGGCTTGTTCTACGGGTCTAAGAAAAATTTCAGATGATCCGTAGGCAACAACTCCGTAACCCAAAGAAAAAAGAGATATTATAAATAAAGACCAGGACTTTTTATCATTCATAATCCAAATATAATGATAAGATTTATGAATTTAAACAAGAATTCATTTAACCTAGTAATAAGCTTTTCTAATCATTTGCTAGAAAATTGGCTTATTGTTGAGACCTCGCTTTGAAAAAAGCACAACCCAAAAAACACTCAAGCAAGCTTGGTATCCTCTAAAACCTTTTTCAATCCCAGGATTAGCTGCGCTGATCCTTAGCGCTCCGCGCTGAAAATCAACAAAAGAAACTTCAGCATCACCCAAAATAAAAAAGCAAGCTCTTAATTTTGAGCTTGCTTCGTTTCAACTTTTTGTTGATTTATTCGTGACCCCGGTAGGATTCAAACCTACAACCGCTGGAGCCGAAATCCAGTGCGCTATTCAGTTGCGCCACGAGGCCTTTTATTGTGTTTATGCTAAATTTTTTCTGACAATTCCAGACAGGGTCTTACCATCTGCTTGACCAGCCAATTGTTTGGAAACAACACCCATTACTTTTCCCATGTCTTTCATGCCTTCCGCGCCTAGTTTTGTAATAGTCTCTAAAACAACTTTTTCAATGGCCTCTTCAGACAAAGCCTCAGGTAAGAATTTTTCCAATATAGCAACTTCCTTTAATTCGGGATCTGCAAGGTCTTGCCTCCCTTGCTCTATAAAAATAGCTGCACTATCCTTTCGTTGTTTGACTTGCTTTTGGATAATTTTTATTTCTTGTTCAGAAGTCAAATCATCACCAGCACCCGCTTCAGTTTTTGCGAGTAAAAAAGCAGATTTAACAGCTCTTAATGCTTGAAGAGCAACAGAATCTTTCGATTTCATTGCCAATTTTAATTCTTCCATTATTTGTTTTTGCAAGCTCATAGGTATATTATTTTAGCAGGTCAAAGATACAATTCTAATCCTGTTTTTTTATTTTTTTTAGATATAATACATTCTTGTTGTAATCAATAACAGCTTTCCCTTTTTGTAAAATATCAGCTCCAATAATTCCGTGTACCTCCTCTGCTTTGTGAATGGTTAATGCCTTGTTTACATGAACTAAATCAAATAGGACCAAACTAAAATTTTGATTCTTCCACTTGCCTATCTCTAAATAATTGTTTTCAGATTGTTGAGTTTCCATGTCAGTTGCGCCCGCACCAGCAGCCTTAGTTTCACTTTTTTGTGCTTCAATTTTAAAATAGTCAATCATTCCTATTCCAACACAAGAGTTTGAGGCTCCAGTATCTAAAATAAACCTTCCCGCTATACCATTAATTTTTGCGTTTAGTTCCATATGATTTGTAACCATTTTTTTCAAAGGTATTTTTATATATTTCTTTTTGTATAATAGTTTTTTTATACCACTCATTTAAATGTATTTTAGACGTGTCAAAAATACATTTAAATAAATTGATTTTTTCTAACAATACTTTTTGTTGAGTTCAATAAGCATAGGCATCATAAAATGATAACAGATACACATACTCATTTATATTCTGAGCAATTTGATCAAGATAGAGACGCTATGATTCAAAGAGCCAAAAACACTGGGGTTCAACGGTTTTTTATTCCTGCAATTGATAGTAGTTATACCGAAAGAATGTTTTCTTTAGAAAAAAATTATCCGAGTGATGTATTTTTAATGATGGGGTTACACCCAACATCAGTAAAAGAAAACTATGAAAGCGAATTGCTCCATGTTAAAGAATGGATAGATAAAAAATCATTTGTAGCCATAGGTGAAATAGGAATTGATTTATATTGGGATAAAACATACTTAAAAGAACAAAAAAAGGCTTTTCAAACACAAATTAAATGGGCTAAAGAAAAAAAATTACCTGTTGTTATTCATTGTAGAAATGCTTTTGATGAAATATTTGACATATTAGAACTAGAAAAAGGACCAGATTTATATGGTATTTTTCATTGTTTTACTGGAACTTTAAAACAAGCTGAAAAAGCCATTTCTTATAACATGAAGCTAGGCATTGGTGGAGTGGTAACTTTTAAGAACGGAAAAATAGACACCTTCCTTAGTCAGATTCCATTACAACATATTGTATTAGAAACCGATGCTCCTTACCTATCACCAACTCCCTTCAGAGGTAAGAGAAATGAAAGTAGCTATATCAAATTTGTAATTGAAAAGTTGACCTCTATTTATGAGCTACCCTTCAGTGAAATTATTAATATAACCACGGAAAATTCTAAGGAAGTATTTGGAATTTAAAATTACATATTGTAAAACTCCTATTGGAACTGCAAAAATTACCGGAGATAATAATGGAATTCAATCCATTACACTCATAACTGATTCTTTACATGATAGAAATGATGAATTCATTGACATGCAAACAGATATGCCTGAATGCTTGAGAGAATGTGTTCTTCAACTAAAAGAATACTTTAAAGGACTACGAACAAATTTTAATCTACTGTTAAACCCTCAAGGTACCAAATTTCAAAAAATAGTTTGGAAGCATCTTTGTACTATCCCATTCGGAGAAACAAGTTCTTACCTAGCTCAAAGTAAACAAATTGGAGATCCAAAAGCCGTGAGAGCTGTAGCCTCTGCCAATGGAAAAAATCCTATTTGGATTGTAATTCCATGCCACAGAGTAATCGGCTCAGATGGCTCTTTATCTGGTTATGCTGGGGGTATTTGGCGAAAAAAATGGCTATTAAATCATGAGAGTCCTTCAAAACAACTTTCCCTTTTTTAAACTATTTCTAAGTTTTAGACGTTTATAATACTATGACAAAAAAAGGCTTGTATTTACTCCTATTCTTGGTTGGTTTTTATGCCAATTCTCAAAATATGTCATCAGATTTTAGATCAAAAACAATTAAAATTGTAAAGGATACTATAAGCTTTGATTCTGTCCCTATAAACCCTCAAAATTTTAGAGTTCTTTCTGCTGAAAAAAAAATACTGTATCCCTCAGAATATGAAATTTTATATAACGACGCCGTTTTAATTATCGACTCAAATAAATACCCAGAAATTACTATTGAATATTTTCATTTCCCTTCTTTTATTACTAAAACTTACAGCCCGTTTGATAAACGGTTTATTATATCCAATAGTAGTAATACAGGACAATTATATAGCTTAACCAGCAATAAAAAACCTTCTGAATTAAAATTGTTTGATGGCTTAAAGACCAGTGGATATATAAATAGAGGAATAACCTCAGGCAACAATCAAAACACTGTTGCAAATTCTTCTATGGATATAAATATAGAAGGAAAACTCTCAGATAAAGTCGCTATTCGAGCAAATATCTTTGACACTAATATTCCATTACAAGAAAACGGGTATTCACAAAGCATAACAGATTTTGATCGAATTTTTATTGAACTCTACAGTACTGATTGGCGAGTAAAAGCTGGAGATGTAAGTTTAACCAATAAAAAAAGTTTTTTTTTAGCTTTTGAAAAACAGGTATCTGGGCTTGAAGTTGAAGCTTCGATAAACGACAATACAAAAGCTGCTGCCTCTGGAGCCATAGTTAGAGGGCAATTTAGTTCCTATAATTTTATTGGAAATGAAGGAAATCAAGGACCTTATAAAATATTTGGTCCTAACAACGAACCAAACTTTGTAATCATTTCTGGCAGTGAAAAAGTATTTGTAAATGGTTCTGAAATTACCAAAGGAATAAATGAAGATTATCTTATAGATTATAATATTGGAGAAATACGGTTCAATACCACATTCCCAATAACCAACGATATGCGTATTCGGGTAGAATTTCAATATTCAAATAGAAATTACACCCGTTTTATTAGCTATGAAAAAGCAGAGTATAAAACTGATAAGCTTGAATTATCAGGTTATTTTTACAATGAAAATGATGTTAAAAACCAACCCATACAAGCAAATTTAACAGACGAACAAAAGCTAATTTTAGCTAATGCTGGAAACAATACTGATTTAATGGTGGGTGAAAGTGCTTATCCTGATGTATATGATCCTAATAGAATTCTATACAAAAAAGTACAAGCTGGAAATGAGGAATATTTTGAATATTCTACCAATCAAAATGATGACTTATTTAATGTAACCTTTACTAATGTTGGGAGTAATCAAGGAGATTACTCATTAGCTGAAACCTATGCCAACGGAAATGTATTTGTTTATGTGGGAACTAATCTGGGAAATTATAGACCGATTACTCAATTAACCGCACCTACTAAATTACAAATAGCTGTCCTTAATTCTGCCTATAACCCAACTGAGAAAACCTCTATTTCAACAGAGGTAGCGTTTAGTAATAGTGATCAAAATTTATTTTCGACTATCGATAATGATCAAAACAAGGGAATAGCAACAAAGTTTTCTTGGGTACAAACTTTAATAGATAAGAATTGGAAACTTAGTAGTGATGTAAATTATCTTTTTATTCATAAAAATTTTAACACAATTCAACGTTTTCAGTCTGTAGAATTTAACAGAGATTGGAATCTAAACAACCCTACTGGTAATCAGAAACAAATAGGCATTGACTTGAATTTAAAGAAAAATAAAGATAATTACTTTACCTACGCTTTTCAACAACTCAAATTTTCAAATAATTTTACAGGGAATAAACATATTATTAGTTCTAAATTAAATTTTGGCAATACCCTATTTTACACCAACAGTAGCTATCTAACAAATAATTCTGACCTACAAGAAAACTCATTCTTAAGAATTAAATCAGGGATAGAACAACGTTTTAATACCGTATGGTTAGGAGGGTTATTAAATCTTGAATCAAATAATGGAATTGAAATACCTTCAAGAGCAGCCATTCTTACCAACCACCAATTTAAAGAATATGAGGGTTATATGGGTATTGGAGATACCACTAAAGTTTATGCAAAAATTGGTTATAATTTCAGAGACAATGATAGTATAAGAGGGAACTCTTTTACTCAAATTAATAATAGGAAAACATACTATTTGAATACTAAACTTATTCAAAACAAACAAACTAATTTATCAGTATATGCAAATTATAGGGAAACAGAAAATAGATTTTATGAGAATCAGAAGGCTTTAAATTCTAGAATTTTATTTAACCAACGCTTATTTAAAAATTTTATCACTTTAGGAACTCGTTATGAAACCTCCTCTGGTAATGTAGCGCAACAAGATTTTATTTACGTTGAGGTAGAGCCAGGACAGGGTTATTATACATGGATTGATTATAATGACAATGGAATTCAAGAATTTGATGAATTTGAAATTGCCGAATTTCAAGATCAGGCAAACTTCCTGCGTGTACCATTACCAAATCTTCAGTTTATACCAACACAAAGTGCTAAGATCAATCAATCAATTACCATAAATGCAAGTCAATGGGGCACAAAAAAAGGTCTTAAAAAAATATTATCACACTTCTATAATCAGTTTTATTTGAACAGTAGTAATGAGGAAGAACGAACCCGTAACACATTTAATTTTAATCCGTTTAATGTAAATAGAGCGCAACAAATAAGTATCAATTTTAACATTAAAAATAGTCTTTATTTCAATCGTGGATTAGAGCATTTTAGCACAACCTATACTTTTGCAAATGCAAAAAACAAACAACAATATATCATAGGAAGCCAAGCTACAGAAACCAGTTATAAACAAATAGATTTTCAACATAAACTTGGAAAATTTTGGCTGATTGATGTACAGGGAAAAGTTTCTAAAAATAATTTAGAAACAGAGAATTTTACCAATCGAAATTATAAAATAAAAACGCATGCATTCCAACCAAAAATCAGTTATCTTGTAAGTAATTATAATAGATTTTCAGCTTTCTATGACCTAAAAGTCAAAAAAAACAATCTTGAAGAATTTGAAACATTAAATCAGCAAAAAATAGGAATAGAATACTTTTATAGTGGAAAGTCAACTTCTCAACTTAATGCAAATTTTACAACATTTTTTAACAATTTTGAAGGAAATCCCAACTCACCTGTTGGATATCAAATGTTAGAAGGGCTTCAAGAAGGAACTAACTATACCTGGGCTATTTTATGGAGTAAAAAAATAAATTCTTACTTAAACTTAAGTCTAAATTATAGGGGAAGAAAAAGTTTAAATTCTAAAACGATTCATATAGGAACAATCAATTTAAAAGCAGTATTCTAAATGGCATAATTATTGACTTTTTAAAACAGTTAAAATAAACTATTTAAAATTAATTTGTAAAGAGTGAACCTTTATTAATTATATTTACAAAAAAATTAAACTCATGAAAAATCTCGCTTTAGTATTGTTATGTTTTTGTTCAATTATCTCAAATGCACAAGAAGATTCAATACCACAAGATTCCAATAAAAAAAATGAAATTACATTAAATGCATTAACCCTTGTAGCATCCGGATGGATCGATGTATCCTATGAGTATTTAATAAATGAAGAATCCTCTTTTGGGGTTGATCTACAATTTGGATTTGATGAAAATTCTGACTTTGACTCCTATAGAAATTTTTCTATTACCCCTAATTACAGGGTTTATTTTTCCAATACATATGCAAAGGGGTTTTTTATAGAAGGTTTTGGGATGCTTCATCGTTATAAAGACTTTTACTATGATTATGACTATAGTACGGGTTATGGTAATGAAAAAAATATTATGGAATTCTCTCTTGGAGTTGCAGTTGGAGGAAAATGGGTCACAAAAAGTGGCTTTGTTACTGAAATTTTTGGAGGAATTGGGAGAAATATTCTAAAAAATGATAACGATTCTTATGATCCAATTAAAATAGCTGGTAGAGTTGGGGTGTCAATTGGAAAGCGTTTTTAAAACCTAAAATGAATATTGCCTCACTTTTGGGAAAAATCATTAAATTCCCCTACAATTTAATTTTTAAAAATTTAATCACAATGAATAGAATTACCTTCATCTTATCACTTACTGTTTGTTTTTTAATAAGTTCTTGTTCAGAACAACCAAAAAATAAATCATTAGATAAATTTCAATTTGCAACACCCGAGGAAGTAGGAATGATTTCTGACAGTCTTGTAAAAATAGAAAAAATGGTAATGGATTTTGTAGATGCTAAAAAGTATCCGGGTGCTGTTACTTTAGTGGCTAAAAATGGTAAAATTATCTATGAATCTGAAGTAGGCTGGTCAGACTCATTAAGAACAGAACCCTATAGAAAAGACCATTTGTTTAGAATGGCATCAATGACTAAACCTATTGTTTCTGTTGCTGCAATGCAATTAATTGAACAAGGAAAAATTAATTTGGATGACCCTGTTGGAAAATACATTACTTCTTTCAATGAAACTGAAATTTTAACTAATTTTAATCCTGCAGACAGTACTTATACTTCTAAGCCTTCAGAATCGACTCCAACCATTCGACAACTGCTTACTCACACTGCCGGGGTTCCATATGGTTTTATGAATCCACCAGTAAATGGGGCTATTTATGATAAAAACGATATCCCAGACTTAAGTACAAATCTTAATATGGATATTAAAGAGGTGGCCTCTAAATTGGGTGATTTACCATTAATGCATGAACCCGGAAAAAAATGGATGTATGGTTTAAACACAGATGTGTTAGGTCGTGTTGTTGAGGTAGCCTCTGGTGAAAGACTCGACGATTATATCCGAGCTAATATTACAAACCCTTTAGGAATAGAAAAATTAGATTTTTATTTTGATGCTTCAGAAAAAAAGAATTTAACTAAGGTCTACATACCCATGAAGGACAGTACGAATATGCAAGTTAGTCAAATGGGCAAAATGTATATCGCAGATTATCCCACTGATGGTGCCAAAACCTATATGTCAGGAGGAAGTGGAATGACCGGTACTGCAAGAGATTATCTTTTATTCTGTCTAGCCATGTTAAATGACGGTGAATTAAACGGTGCACAAATCTTGAAAAAAGAAACTGCAAAATCTATGCATCAAGATCAACTTGATTCTATCCCTTACCCTTGGGGTCCAATGACTTTTGGTTTCGGCTTTGATGTTGCAAAAAGTCATCCAAGAAGACCAATAGGGACCTACAGTTGGGGAGGAGCTTTTAGCACTGTATTTTGGATTGATCCCATGAACGAATTAATTGTTATTCAATTAAGACAAGTGTTATCGTCACCATTCAACAATGATATTAATGCTAAACTTGAGAAGATTGTATATAGTGCAATAGCGGATAATAACTAGCTGTATCAAAAAAATATAAAAAGAGCCTCATTAATGAGGCTCTTTTTATATTTAAGAATTTAAATTCGTTACATATTTTTTAACCAATTTTTTGCATCAACTTCCTGATTAATAATCTCTTTTAATTGGGAAATTTCTACACGCTGTTGGTTCATAGTATCTCTGTGACGAATGGTAACTGTATTATTATCTAAAGTCTCATGATCTACAGTGATACAAAAGGGTGTTCCGGCGGCATCTTGTCTTCTATAGCGTTTACCTACAGCATCTTTCTCATCATAAAATACATTGAAATCCCATTTTAAGTCTTCTATAATTTGTTTGGCTACCTCGGGTAATCCGTCTTTCTTTAATAAAGGAAATACAGCAGCTTTAATAGGTGCTAAAACAGCCGGAAGTTTTAATACAGTTCTAGATGTATTGTTATCCAATTCTTCTTCAACCAATGCATTAGAAAATACCGCCAAAAACATTCTATCTAACCCTATAGAGGTTTCTACTACATATGGAGTGTAACTTGAATTATCTTCATGATCAAAATATTGTAATTTTTTTCCTGAATATTCCTCATGAGCTTTTAAGTCAAAATCTGTTCTTGAGTGAATGCCTTCCAATTCTTTAAATCCAAATGGGAAGTTAAACTCAATATCTGAGGCTGCATCTGCATAATGAGCTAATTTATCATGATCATGAAATCGATAATTATCATCACCCATTCCTAATGATTTATGCCATTTTAAACGGGTCTGTTTCCAATGCTCATACCATTCTTTTTGAGTACCTGGTTTTACAAAAAACTGCATTTCCATTTGTTCAAACTCACGCATTCTAAAAATAAATTGCCTTGCAACAATTTCATTTCTGAAAGCTTTTCCAGTTTGAGCAATTCCAAATGGAATTTTCATTCTTCCTGTTTTTTGAACATTTAAGAAATTAACAAAAATTCCTTGAGCGGTTTCTGGACGTAAATATACTTTCATTGAACTTTCTGCAGAAGCACCCAACTGAGTACCAAACATTAAGTTAAACTGTTTTACATCTGTCCAATTTTTTGAACCTGTTAAGGGATCTGATATTCCTAATTCTTCAATTAGATTTTTTACATCTGAAAGATCTTCTTTTTCTAAAGAAGCTCCCATTCTTGAAAGAATTGTTTTTATCTTTTCTTGATATCCTAAAACTCTTCCATTGGTAGATAAAAACTCTTCTTTATTAAAAGCTTCTCCAAAACGTTTTGAAGCTTTCGCTACTTCCTTATTGATTTTACCCTCAATTTTAGCACAATAATCCTCGATTAGTACATCTGCTCTATATCTTTTTTTAGAATCTTTATTATCGATTAGAGGGTCATTAAAAGCATCTACATGACCCGATGCTTTCCATGTGGTTGGGTGCATTAATATAGAAGCATCTAGACCCACTATATTTTGATGCATATGTACCATTGATTTCCACCAATAATCTCTAATATTCTTTTTTAATTCCACTCCATTTTGAGCATAATCATATACCGCACTTAAACCATCATATATTTCACTAGATTGAAAAATATATCCGTATTCTTTTGCGTGTGATAATACCTTTTTAAACTGATCTTCTTTTTGTGCCATAATCTTCGCAAAGATAACGGAATAAAGAAATTTTTCAAGAAAAATCATTGCTACTTTAAGTAATTAAATTTGAAATTCTTGTTTTTTACTATCTTCACGGAAAACGCTATGAAAATGAAAGGATTACAACATCTTTTTAATCTCTTCTATCCGGATACATGTGTTTGTTGTGATCAGTATTTACTAGATCAAGAAAAAATAATTTGTATTGAATGTAGATTGGATCTCCCTTTTATCGAAACTAGTAATTCTACATATAACCCATTATTAGAAACTTTAAAGGGAAAGGTTATTGTTGAAGAAGGCACTTCTTTTTTATATTATCATCCTGTAGGAAAAGTAAAAAAACTAATTCATCAGTTGAAATATAAGAACAATCAAAAAGTTGGTGTTTTTTTAGGGGAATGGCTTGGTCTAAAACTATTGGAAACGAAAGCCTACAATAACATTGATTATATCATTCCTGTTCCACTTCATAAAGATAAGTTGAGGCTAAGAGGTTATAATCAACTAACGAAATTTGGAGAAACTTTAAGCTCTATTTTAAATATTGAATATTTAGAAGGTATTTTGATTAGAAACACCATGGCAAAAACACAAACTTTAAAAAAAAGATTAGACCGTTTTAAGAGTCTAGTAAACAACTTTAGCCTTATAAACGCTGACCTTCTTAAAAATAAACATGTGCTCTTGATAGATGACGTTGTAACTACAGGCGCTACACTTGAAGCCTGCTGTAACGAATTATTAAAAGTAGAGGGGATGAAAATAAGTATAGTCACCTTAGCTTTAACTGAATAAAAATTAACAATTTTCTGACATTTGATTCCAAAAAATATATTGTTTATTTGTATAAATTATTTTGAGTTGAAAAGAATACAGCATTTATTTTTAATCTTTCTCGTTTTATCTTTTTCACAATGTGCAAAGAAAGGAAGACCTGATGGAGGACCTATAGATGAGGATGCACCTTTATTTGTGACTGCTGACCCTCCTTATGAAACCATTAACTTTGATAAAAAAGAAATCAACATCTATTTTAATGAATACATTAAATTAAAAGATCTTACGAAACAACTTATCATTTCTCCTCCTTTAAATCCTGAGAATCCTTCACTCATTTCACCCCAAGGAACCCCCAGTAAATTCATCAGTATCAAAATTTTAGACACACTTAAAGAAAACTCAACCTATATTTTTGATTTTGGGAATAGTGTTCAAGACAATAATGAATCAAATATTCTTGAGCGTTTTAAATATGTGTTTTCTACAGGAAGCTATATTGATTCACTAACCTTGTCTGGGAATGCAAAAAACTCCTTCTCATCTGAAAGTGTTGAAGATATAAAGCTTTTATTATATAGATTAGATAGCTCTTATACAGATTCTGCTGTTTACAAAAGAAAGCCAGATTATGTAACAAGTTCTTTAGATTCCTCAAATTATCAATTCACAAATTTAAAAAAAGGTAACTATCTGTTGGTTGCTCTAAAAGATTTACGGAGTGATTATATTTTTAATCCTAAAACTGATGAAATTGGTTTTCTAAATGATACCATTACTTTACCTAGAGATAGTATTGTTACTGATGTGCTTTCAATATTTAAAGAAGAATTACCCTACCTCTTTAGACGCGGTAAAGAAATCAGGAAAGGACAATTAATTTTTGGTTATCAAGGAAATCCAAAAGATCTTAAAATAGAAACCCTATCTGCTGTTCCTGACAACTTTCAAACAATTACCTATCCTGAAAAAGGAAAAGACACTTTAAATCTTTGGCACACATTAGTTGAAAAAGATTCATTAATTTTTAAAATAAGTAATAATACCATTTCTGATACAGTAACAATTAAGTTGAGAAAGAAAGAACTAGATTCACTCAAAGTTACTGATAATACTGGAGGTGTGTTAAATTTAAAAGACACTTTATTTTTTGTTACTAACAATCCTATTATAAAGATAGATACTTCCAGAATCAATTTTAAACATACCGATAGTATTAATTTTCCATACAAGGCATTTATCTCAAAAAAAGAGAGTAAGATTGGCTTTCTTTTTGAAAAAAAATATAACAAACCCTACAAAATAAATCTTTATCCAAAGGCACTTACAGATATTTTTAACACTACCAATGATTCTATTAGTTCAATCTTTAGAACACGAGGAACTGAAGATTATGGTGAAATATCATTAACGATTCAAAATCCAAAAAAAATACCTGTTATTATACAATTAACTGATATTAATGATGTCACAATTGCTCAAAAAGCTTCTTTTGAAAATGAAGAAATCTTATTTAATTTATTAATTCCTAAAAAATATAAAATCAGAATTATATATGATACAAACCGAAATGGAATATGGGATACAGGAAATTATTTAGATAAAAAGCAACCTGAACATGTAGAATATTTTCCTGAAATACAAGAAGTAAGAGCTAATTGGCTATTGCCTATTGTTTTAAACATCAAAGATTTGTAGGGCTTACTGTCTAAAAACTTAAAAAAATTAAACTAGTTTTTTAAGTGACATAATAACGCCTAAATGAAGAGATTCATGAAAATTATTAAAAACAATCGCCTTTTCCATAGAATCAATAACAAAACCGGTACTTGTTTTATATGCTGAATATTCATTAAAAACACCAGCCTCAAAATCTTCTTCTAAAGTGTCTGGCAACCCTTGAAATAATTCTAAAACTTCATTAAAAGCCTCTTGAGAGAATTGACCCGTTGGTATTGTTCCTTTTTGATAAGTAGTAATCAACTCGTCAGAAACAAGACAATCTTTATTAGACAGTTTATAATGTAATAATTGTTGAGTAACAACTAGATGAGCAATATTCCAAGCAATATTATTTTTAAAACCCTCTGGAATTACATGGAGTTGATCTAAGCTCAATCCTTTTATATAATGTAAAACTATCGCTCTTGTTTTTCTTAAAATATCAAATTGTACCTTCATGTTTTTTAATGTAATTTTATCAAAGATAATTTTTATAAATGAAGAAAGTATATTTTTTACAAACTTGTGACACCTGCCGAAGAATTTTAAAAGAATTAAATTTAATTGGATTTGAGAAACAAGAGATTAAAAGTAATCCAATAACCGTAGCTCAATTAGAAGAAATGTATTCATTATCAAGAAGCTATGAAGCCCTTTTTAACAAACGAGCTAAAAAATATAAAGCAATGGGATTAAAAAATGAAATGATTAATGAAAATGATTACCGTCAATTGATTTTAGATGAATATACTTTTTTAAAACGCCCTGTATTTGTAATCGATGAACAGATTTTTATTGGAAATAGTAAAAAAGAAATTGAGCGATTGAAAACAAAACTATTTGGCTTGCTCTAAATAAGTTTTTAATCTTAACATAGCGTTTTCTCTAATATCTTGCCAAAATAAATTTATATCCCCTGAATGATAATTTTTAATTAATGACATAAAAAATCGCATTGAAAACTTTGGATTACTAGACCAGACCAATCCGTCGGTGATTTCAATTTTAAGTGCTTTTTCATATATTTTTTTGTTGGTATATAAAAATCCCTTGTGCTCCTCTAAAGTTGTTGATTTTGCATTGTCCCAAGTAACCGGATTACTAGTGACACCTCCCTTGTACCAATTTTTATTCAGTTTGGGATAATGCCCCTTTTTAAATGTATTCCAAGAAACAAAGCCCCCAATTTGATCGGGTTTTGTCATGGGTTGAATTGAATTAAACTGATCTGGTTTTATTCTCATTCCAGGAATATAGGCAGCAACTAGTTTTTTTTGCAATTCTTTTCCATCAAAAAAATCGGCTAGTAATCTTGAAGTATGCGTAGATCCTTGACTATGACTTAGTATAATAATTGGCCTTCCTTTGTTATATTTTTTTAAATAAATTTCAAAAGATTTTTTTACATCTTGATATGCCAGTTCTAAAGCTTCTTTCCCACCTTCATTAAACATTTTATAAGATCTTATATGTGCCTGCCTGTAAAAGGGAGTGTAAACTTTACCTATAATGGCTAGAGCAGAAGCTTGCATTAAAACTGCTTTTTCTAAAACTTTTTTATTTTGTGTAACATCATCAATAGGAACATTCCATCGAAGGTCTTCTTTATCCAAATTTAAAGTTGGGTAGACATAAAAAACATCTGCTTGGAGAGTATCTTGCACATTAGAGGCAAAGTTCTGAAATTCTTGAGAATATTTAGATGGTAGAACGGCCCATGAACTCCTTAGGTTATAATCTGGTGTCTCAGGTGAATTTTCTGAGGTAAAATTCTGAGTTTCGTATGTAGTTTTACAACTGTTTAATAAAATAAAAAAAACTATAAATGAAAGCCTTAACTTCATCTTATTTCTTTTTGTATTCTTCATAAGATTTTTCTTCAACCAAATCTGATCCAGTAAACATATTAATCTCCTTTTTGACATCAGATCGGTCATCATTTACATAATAAACTGCACGTGCCAAATCTATAAACGTTTGTCCAAAATCATTAGCTCTTTCACACTCTCTGATATCATCCTCAATTTTCCATAACTTCTTGTTGACTTCTAATAAATTATTATGCAGTTTTTTTAATTGATTAGGGTCTTTACAAGCCTCATAAATATATTCAACATCTGGAGTTAATGTATTGTACTCATGTTGAATATTTGAGATTTTACTTGCATCTTTGATTTTAGAAAGTTTTATTTCTAATATAGTGTACTTGTCAATAATTTCTCCGTTTGAAACTTCTATTTTCATATTTTACAATCAATTAAAGAACTATGTGTTAGTAATATTTTGACACTGAATAACAAAGTTATTTTTAATGCCAAATGCTAAGTTTATAAAAATTTACGTTCTACAATAGACATAAATCGTTGTTCAATTTCTTCATTATCTGCCCAATTATAATCTGGTTTTACCATTTTATTAATGAACTTTTTTGCTTCTTTTTCAGTTTTGAATGAGTTTAATTGAGAAACAACTCGGTTAAAATCTTCTTGACTTCCACCAAATAAATTTTTTACAAAAGCAATACGATCATTCAACCCAATTTGAATATCATTCCGTATTTTATCATTTAATGATTTTTTAGGAGCATTTTCAAATAAATCGGCAACTACATCAACAGCAATTGTATCTTTTAATTCATCTTCAAGTGAAATTGGAGTTTCCTCCTCACTAGGCTCGACAATCTCTGAATCACCCTCAGAGCTATCGTTTGTATTTTCCTCAGACTGAGAAAATAGATCCTCTACTTCCTCATGAACTTCAGAGTTAACTGAGGAGTCCTCTAATGTTAATTCTATACCTTCACTAACAGCATCGTCTTTAACAGCCTCAACGTCTTCATCTTGAGAATCGTTCAATTCTTGTTCTTCGGATTTTTCTTGATCATATTCTTCAGTTGCTTCTAAAGAAACAACAGTTTCCTCAAGACTTTGCGAAGTAGATTCGTTCTTTGCTTTTATTTCTGCTTTCTCAACTAAATCTAAAAGCTCTTCTTTGGTATATTCTGGATTGGGAGTATTTATAAGATATTCCTCTACATAGGCCAACACAGCTAATTTCTCATAAACTTCATGCGCTTTAGATTTCAAAGCAAAAACATCTTCTTTGTTTTTCATTTGTAAAATACTGTGTGCTAAACTGGTGAGGTCTGCTTCAAGTTTTTTGTGCATAAGTTGTATTGTTTAATTATTTTTTAATCTCATTTCTTAATAAATTTGCCTAAATTCACACCGAATAAGTACAAACCAATCTGACGCCTTAAAACTACAAAATGTTTCTCGAAAATACAGTAAATCACACAGAACAATTTGGTTGGATTGAAGTTATTTGTGGTTCAATGTTTTCTGGAAAAACTGAAGAGCTAATTAGAAGACTTAAAAGAGCCCAATTTGCAAAACAACGAATTGAAATTTTTAAACCAATCGTAGATACAAGATACGATGATGAAATGGTTGTTTCTCACGATTCGAATAAAATTCGGTCAACTCCTGTACCTGTAGCCTCAAATATTAGATTACTAGCTAACGATGTGGATGTAATTGGTATAGATGAAGCTCAATTTTTTGATGATGAAATTGTAGCAGTTTGCAATGACTTAGCAAACCGAGGAATTCGGGTAATCGTTGCAGGATTAGACATGGATTTTAAAGGAAATCCTTTTGGTCCTATGCCAGCATTAATGGCCACAGCAGAATACGTTACAAAGGTTCATGCAGTTTGTGCTAAAACTGGAAATCTAGCCAATTATAGCTTCAGAAAAACAACAAATGATGATATTGTCTTTTTGGGAGAAACTCAAGAATATGAACCTTTAAGCAGAGCCGCATATTACAAAGCACTTCTTTCTCAAAGAGAGGAAATGAAAAAAGAGAATAATTCTAAAAATTAGTTTCAACTAATACTATGAATAATCACGTATCTGTCCTTGAAATTAGTGGAAAGGCAATTGAGCATAATCTTCAATACTTTAAAAACAAACTTCATAAAAAAACAAAGGTTTTAGCAGTAGTAAAAGCTTTTGGCTATGGAAGTGATGCTAACAAAGTAGCTTATTTTTTAAAAGATAAGGTAGATTATTTTGCTGTTGCATATGCTCATGAGGGAACTTCTTTGCGTAAAACCAAGATATCAACCCCTATTTTGGTATTACATCCTCAAATTCAAAATTTTGATGAAATTATACGAAATCAACTTGAACCTAGTATCTATAATTTAAAATCACTTAATGCATTCTTAGCGTATGCCAAGGAAAAAAGAATTAATTCTTATCCTATTCATTTAAAATTTAATACTGGATTAAATAGACTTGGTTTTTCGAAGGAAAATATTCCAAGCATAATGAAGATGATCCTTAACAGCAAACATGTCAAAATCAGATCTATTCTATCCCATTTAGCCGCAAGTGAAGACAATAATGAACGACAATTTACTTTAAATCAACTTCAACATTTTAGAGAAATCATTACACAGGTTTACAGTCATTTAGATTATATACCCATGGCACATACCCTCAATACATCTGGTGTCATAAACTATCCTGAGGGTCAATTTGACATGGTTAGAATTGGAATTGGCTTATATGGTTTTGGAAATAATGAGGAAATTACTTCTCAATTAAAAAATTCACATATTTTAAAATCTATCATTTCACAAATTCATAGAGTGAAAAAAGGAGAAACTGTAGGATACAATAGAGCTTTTAAAGCTTTTAAAAATACTACAATTGCTACAATTCCAATTGGACATGCGGATGGATTGTCTAGAAGATTAGGCAAAGAAAAGGGTCATGTAACCATTCATAACCAGAAAGCTCCAATAGTTGGAAATGTTTGTATGGATATGATTATGGTAGACATTACCAACATAGAGTGTAGTGAGGGTGATGATGTTTTTATTTTTAAAACCCAGGAAGATATCTTGAATATTTCTTCAATATCTGAGACGATTTCCTATGAAATCTTAACCCTAATCTCTCAACGCATAAAAAGATCACTTATTTACTGATAGTATTAAACTCGGGATATTAATTTTTTATCTCAAAAATTTCATAACTAATTTATAAAACAGCTCCGGAGATTCCGCATGTAACCAATGGCCAACATTTGCTATGGTTTGTATACTAGAATTTGGGAAATGTAATTTTATTAACGCATGGTCATCATTTAATATGTACCCTGAGTTTCCAGCGGCAATAAATAAAACTTTTCCTTCAAACAAAGTATGAACAGGAAGTGCTTTTCCTACCTCAGCATTATTGTCTGTGAGTGATTTTAAATTAAATCTATAATCTAAAATCCCTTTTTCTTTCCAATAGACATTTTTTAATAAAAAAGAGCGAACACCAACATCAGATATTATTTCAGCTATTTTTTCATCAACTAGTTTTCTGGTATTATGGATTTTAAAATCTACTGAATTTAGTGCTTTTAAAATATCATTATGGTGAGGTTGGTAATACTTTGGAGAAATATCTGCTATAATTACCTTATCAACAAAACTTGGGTATTTAACCGCAAATAGCATAGCTGTTTTTCCTCCCATAGAATGTCCTAGAACTATAATTTTATCGAGCTTGTAATAGTTTACATATGCAAATAAATCGTCTGCTAAATGAGCATAATTAAATTCATCTTGATGAAAACTTCTTCCATGATTTCGCTGATCAATTAAATGGATTTCAAAACTTTCAGCAAACTTTTTTCCTAAAGTCTTCCAGTTATCACTCATACCAAAATACCCGTGAAGAATGAGAAGAGGAGTCCCTTTACCACTAATTTTAGAATGTAATATTTGCATGTTACTGAAGTCTATGAAGATACATATTGACTACGTTTTGAAGTCCTAAATACAAACTTTCAGAAATCAAAGCGTGACCTATTGAAACCTCTGCTAAATTTGGAATATTTTGTTTAAAAAATGCGATGTTATGTAAACTTAAATCATGTCCTGCATTAATTCCTAAACCTAATTCATGAGCTAAATTTGCTGCATCTGTATAGCTTTTTATCGCTTGTTTGTCCCCTTTATCAAATGCTTTAGCGAAATACTCTGTATATAATTCAATTCTATCTGTTCCGGTTTTCGCCGCAGCTTCAATTAATTTAAGATCAGTATCTATAAAAATAGAAGTTCTAATTCCTGCATTTTTAAACTCACTAATTACATCCTTTAAGTAAGATTGGTTAACGATAGTATCCCAACCTGCATTTGAAGTAATCTGATTGACATCATCTGGGACTAAGGTTACTTGTGTGGGTTTAATTTTCAAAACTAAATCCATGAATTTACGAATTGGATTTCCTTCAATATTATATTCAGTAGTAACTATGGGTTTAAGATCAAATGCGTCTTGATAGCGTATATGCCTTTCATCTGGTCTTGGGTGTATGGTAATCCCTTGAGCTCCAAATTCCTGAATATCTTTAGCAACTTCTATAAGATTTGGAACATCTCCACCTCTAGAATTTCTCAATGTTGCAATTTTATTAATATTTACACTTAACTTTGTCATTGTTTTTAAATAAAACACAAAAGTACATCATTAAATGATTTTAAACTATCTTCGTATAGCGTGAATATAAAAGAATACATACTAAACGATTTAGAAGTTTTAACTCCAGAAAGTTTGGTGAAAAAAGCTCAACAAATCTTTGAATCACTTCCAATAACTCATTTACCCATTGTTAAAAACGAGGAATTACTTGGAAGCATCTCTGAGAGCGATCTCCAAACTATAGATGATAAATCATCAAAAATCTCAGAACATTCTCATTTGATAGACTTCTTTTTTACAGATGTAACTATTCCGTTACTTAATACTGTTAAATTATTTTCAGATAACGATACTAATATCCTGCCTGTTCTTAATCATGAAAAAAAGTATATGGGTTATTACGAATTAAACGATGTTATAGAGCTTTTTTGCTCAAATTCCTCCCTTTTTAGTGATGGAATTATGATTGTGATAGAAAAAAACAAAAAAGATTTTTCTGTAAGTGAGGTAAGTCAAATTGTAGAAAGCAATAACGCAAACATACTTGGTATATATATTTCGAATCAAACTGCAGATGTTATTCAAGTGACTGTCAAAATTAATTCAGAGGATATAAACAAAGTCATCCAAACGTTTAGAAGGTATAATTATGACCTGATATCGGAACACAAAGATGATTTTTATTTACAAGATCTAAAAGACAGATCAGATTATTTACAGAAATACCTAGAAATGTAATGATAAAAAAGGTAGCTATTTTTGGTCAGACATATTCTGTCAATGCTGAAAAGGAAATTAAAATCCTACTATTAGCATTGGAAGAGCACGATGTACTCGTGTTTTTTGAAGAAAATTTCTACAGTGCACTAAAAGAATCCTGTCATTTAACAAAAGAATATTCGACTTTTGGCAGTTTTTATGATCTAAATAGTTCTTTTGATGTGTTTTTTAGTCTTGGTGGTGATGGAACAATTCTCAGGGCGATCTCCTATATCAGAGATTTAAATATTCCTATCTTAGGAATTAATACAGGTAGACTCGGATTCTTGGCAAATATTCAAAAAAATGCAATCAAAGAATCTATTGATTTATTGATCGCTGAAGAATACAGCATTCAAGAAAGAACACTATTAAGTATAAAAACTAGTCCTAAAATAGATTCTTTAGATGAACTTTCATTTGCTTTAAATGAAATTACTATTTCAAGAGAAAATACAACGTCTATGATCGGTGTAAAAACCTTTTTAGACAAGGAATACCTTACGAATTACTGGTCTGACGGTTTAATTATAGCTACACCAACTGGCTCTACAGGCTATTCATTAAGTTGTAATGGACCCGTAGTATCACCAAATTCTAAAAATCTTATTATAACCCCAATAGCTCCTCACAATTTCAATGCAAGACCTATGGTAATTCCTGATGAAATCAAAATTGAATTAGAGGTTGACTCAAGAGAGAAAAGTTTTTTAATTTCTCTTGATTCTAGAATTATATCCGTTCCTAAGAATACTAAAATTTTTATAGAGAAATCACCCTTCACAATCAAAAGTATGATCCCCTCTAACCACTCTTTTTTAACAACACTAAGAACAAAACTTTTATGGGGAGAAGACACTCGAAATGGTGCTAATAACTAGAGGTGTAAAAACAATAAAAAACTAAAATTATTGTTATTCAAAAAGACTCACGTTTTAACTTTATAAAGCAAATAGATTTTTTTATATTTGCACGCTATATTTTATGATGAAAACACATTTAATTTTGTTATTATTTATTTGTATTTCAAGCAATTGTTTATCTCAAATAAATGAAGTTGGATTCATTGCTGGCGGTGTTAATTATGTTGGAGATGTTGGTCGAACAAATTACATTTATCCAAAAAATACTGGGTATAGTTTCATGTATAAATATAATTTGAATCCAAGAATAGCAATAAGAGCAAATTATAGCTCATTTTCTATCTCAGGAGATGACACAGATTCAGAAAATAGAATAAGACAAGAGAGAGGAATTAAGTTTAAGAATCCATTAAATGAATTTGCTGTTGGTATTGAATATAATTTTTATGAATATGATTTATCATCTAAAGATAAAACAAGTACACCCTACATATTATTTCAACTTGCAGCAGTGGATTATAAGACCCCAAGAATCCTAAATGCCGATAGAACTTTCAATTTCACAAGAAACACATCTGTTTCTATACCCCTTGGAATTGGATACAAAACAAAAATAATTGAAAAGATAGCTTTTGCAGTGGAAACTACAATACGATATACTTTTACTGATGAATTAGACTATACGACTAATAGATTTCCTCAATTAAATTTTGGAGGCACATCTAATGATTGGTATATGTTTTCGGGAGTTTCACTAGTATACACTTTTGGTAGGCCAGCATGTTTTACTGATTAAGCACAAGATTTATGAATAAACGATTACTCATTAACTCAGATAATATTCCTAAGCATGTTGCCGTGATTATGGACGGTAATGGAAGATGGGCAAAAGGAAAGGGTATGAATCGTATATTTGGTCATAAAAATGCGCTAACAGCAGTAAGAGAAACTATTGAAGCTGCTGCAGAATTAGGAACAGAAGCAATTACATTATATGCCTTCTCAACTGAAAATTGGAATAGACCAAAAATCGAAGTTAATGCTTTAATGAGCTTATTGATAAGTTCACTCAATAAAGAATCTATTACTTTTAAAGAAAATGATGTAAAAGTTAATGCAATTGGAAACATTAAAAGTCTTCCAGATAGCGCTCAAAAAACATTAAAAGAAGTAATTCAGGAAACTCAAAATAACAAAAAAATAGTTTTATCATTGGCTTTGAGTTATGGAGCAAGAGAGGAAATTATTAATACAATCAAAAACATATCTAAAAAAGTTGTTAATAACGACCTTACCATAGAAGAAATAGACGAAAAAATTATAAATAATCATTTATATACGTTTAATTTGCCCGACGTTGATTTAATGATAAGAACCAGCGGAGAACAAAGAATAAGTAATTTCCTTTTATGGCAAATGGCTTATGCCGAATTATATTTTACAAATATCCTTTGGCCAGATTTTAGAAAAGAGCATTTTTATGATGCAATTATAGAATATCAGAATAGAGAAAGAAGATTTGGAAAAACTAGCGAGCAAACTATACAAGCAGAATAGCATTAATTTTAGTGCTTTAATTCTCATTTTTTTATTTTCAACGTTTAATTTTACTACCAATGCACAAGTAGTGAAAGACTCAACGATTACTGTTGAAAAAGATAGTATTACAGTACAAAAAAATATCGTCTATGAAAAAGGTAAAGAATATATTTTGGGCGGTATTTCAATTTCTGGTCTTCAAAAATTTTCAGAATCTACAGTAAAAGTATTTACAGGGCTTAAAATTGGTCAACCTTTAAAATTACCTGGAGACAAACTTACAAGTGCAATTAAAAAGTTATATCAAAGTAAACAATTTAGTACTGTAGAAGTCTATTTGATTAGAGTAGATGGAAACACCATATATTTAGAGTTTGATGTAAAAGAACTCCCTCAACTTAATGAGGTAAGTATTGCGGGAATTAAGAAAAATAAGTCAAAAGCACTTAAAACTGAGGCCGAACTTAAAACTGGCGCCATGGTCACAGATAACCTTCTGGTTACTACAAAAAACTACTTTAAAAAGAAATATACCGATAAAGGGTTTTTAAAGACAAAGGTTAGTATTGATACTAAAAAAGATTCCTCAGACACCAATGCTGTTAATATGAATATATTCATAGATAAAGGCTCTAAAATAAAAATAAAAAATATAAACTTTACTGGTAACAAAGCGCTTTCGGAAAGTAAGTTAAGAGCAGCCATGGGTAATACCAAAAGAAAATTTACTGGTAGATTTTGGAAGGGATCTAAATACATTGATGAAAAATTTAAAGAAGATCTTATTAGTATTCTAGATACTTATAGTAGACTTGGTTATAGAGATTCTAGGATTCTATCTGATACCATAACTTGGAATGAAGACAATACAATAAATATTGACATTTCACTTGAAGAAGGAAGACAATATATATTTGGAGACATTTTATACGTTGGTAATAAAAGCTATACTGATCAACAATTAAATTCAATTCTAAAAATTGAAAAAGGAGATGTATATAATGGTGCTGTATTAAAAGAAAGGATTTCTGGTGATGGAAGTCCAACCTCTGAGGATATTCAGACACTATATCAAAATAGTGGGTTTTTATTTTCATCTGTTAATGCTGTAGAAACAAAAGTTGTAAATGATTCTATAACTGTAGAAGTTAGAATTAGAGAAGATGAAAAAGCAACCATCAATAAGGTAAGCATCGTTGGTAATGACAAAACTAATGATTTTGTAATTTTTAGAGAATTAAGAGTAAAACCAGGTTCGTTATTCAGTAGAGATGCTATTATTCGTTCTATACGAGAGCTTGGTCAGCTTGGTTTTTTTGATACAAATGTTACACCAGATGTAAGACCAAACTACCAAGACAAAACAGCTGATGTAGAGTTTACTGTTATTGAAAAAGGAGGAAGTCAAATTGAACTTCAAGGTGGATACGGAGGAGGTTCTTTTATAGGTACTTTAGGGCTATCCTTTAATAATTTCTCAATACGTAATATATTTAATAAAGAAGCTTATAAACCACTTCCAATGGGTGATGGGCAGTCACTTTCCCTAAGATTGCAAACCAGTAGAACTTTCAATACCTATAGTTTTTCTTTTACTGAACCGTGGTTTGGGGGTAAAAAACCTCAATCTTTATCATTCTCTATCTACTCCTCTAAGCAATTTCAACTCAACAGACAAACCTTTGATGTTGACAGAGATAGAAGTTTAGGAATTGCTGGTGCTTCCATTGGTATAGCAAAAAGACTTACATGGCCAAGTGACTTTTTTACACTATCGCAAACATTAAGCTATCAAAGTTTTAACTTAAATGATTATCAATTTAGAGTTGGTAATGATATTTTAAGTCAAGGAGACCTTAATAATCTTGCTTACAATATCAGTTTAAGTCGAAACTCAGCGGGTCCAAGTTTAATTTTTCCAACGTACGGGTCTACTTTTAGTATTAGTGCTAAAGCTACAGTACCATACTCTCTTTTTAATGATAGAGATTATCAAAGTTTAGATCCAGCAGAAAGGTTCAAATGGCTTGAATATTACAAATTGATTTTTAAAGGAAAATGGTACAATAGTCTTGCAAAGAAGCTGGTATTAATGGCCAATACAGAAATTGGATATTTAGGATTTTATAATGATGAATTGGGAAGTACTCCTTTCGAGCGTTTCTTTGTTGGTGGAGACGGAATTGCTCAATTTCAATTGGATGGTAGAGAAAGCATTGGTTTAAGAGGTTATGAAAATAATAGATTATCGTCCATTGAAGGTGGAACGATTTATAATAAATTTCAGTTAGAAATGAGATATTCTATTACTGATAAACCTTCAGCATCAATTTATACTGTTGGGTTTTTGGAAGCTGGAAATTCTTATGACAATTTTGACAGCTTTAATCCGTTTAACTTAAAAAGGTCTGCTGGAGTAGGTATTCGTATATTTATGCCAGCGTTTGGTTTGCTTGGAATAGATTTTGCTCACGGTTTTGATCCTTTACCAGGTTCAAATATTAAATCTGGTTGGCAAACTCATTTTATTATAGGTCAACAATTTTAATTTAAAAAATGAAACTTAATTTATCTAACTTGAGGTTTACAAAACAACATAAGATGTTATTAAACATTACTCTATGTTTATTTTTAACCTCTAGCGTTCTTGTTAGTGCCCAAAAAGCACAAAGAATCGCTTACATAGATATGGAATACATTTTAGAAAATGTACCTGAATATTTGGAAGCTCAAAATACGCTAAATGCCAAAGTAACTAAATGGCGCAGTAAATTGGATGAATTAAGTAGATACATTGAAAAAATTAAAACTGATTTAGCTAATGAGAGAGCTATATTAACAAATGACTTAATTCTTGATAAAGAAGATGAAATTACCCTGAAACAAGAGGAGCTTAGAAGGCTAGAGTCTTTATATTTTGGACCTAAAGGAGATATGTTTTTATTAAGAAAACAATTAGTTAAACCCATTCAGGATCAAGTATTCAATTCTATCGAAGGCATTGTTAAAAAAAAGAAGTATGATTTTGTTTTTGACAAATCTAGTGACTTAGTAATGTTATATTCCAATAAAAAATACGATATTAGCGAATTAATTTTAAATGAAATTGTAAGAGAGAGAAAAATAAAAGCTAACGAAGAAAAAAGAAAGCAAAAATCTGCTTCTAGTAAAGAAAGAACAGAAAAACAAAAAAAGGTATTAAGAGACAGAGAGGCTTTAAGAAAAAAGAAAGAAGAAGAGAGAAAAGCCAGACAAAAAAGGAGTGAGGAAATACGAAAGAAAAGAATTGCTGAAATTGAAGAGAAAAGAAGAATTTTAAGAGAAAAAAAAGAATCTATTAAAAAGAAAAATAACACAGAACAAGATAATAATTAAATTAAATTAAATGAGAAAATTGAAGAGTTTACTATTAGTAGTAATTTTAACTTTAGGGATGAGTGGTGTAGTAAATGCTCAAAAAGTTGGGCATATAGTTTACGAAAGAGTAATTGCTAATATGCCTGAGACTAGAGCTCTACAAGTAGAATTAGCTAAAATTACCAAGACATACAAAGACGATATCGATGGTATGAAGAAAAAGCTAGAGGATAAAATTAAAAAATACACAGCTGAACAATCTCAACAAACTGAAGAAACTAATATTCAAAGAGGACAAGAGGTAAAGGCTGATAATTCTAGAGTTCAACAAGCTGAACAAGCTGCATATCAAGACATTCAAGAAAAACAGAATAACAAGTTAGTGCCTATCATTAGTAAGGCTAGAGATGCTATTAATGAAGTAGCTAAAGAAAAACAAATCCTGTATGTATTTGATGCATCAGCAGGTAGAGGTTTACTTGTAGCAGAAGGTGAAGATTTATATGAGGCTGTGAAAGCTAAACTAGGGCTTTTACCAGACCAAAAGCAACCAACTGTACCCGGTCAAAATTAAAAAAATATTTACACAGTTATTTCAAAAATCCTACTTCTGAAGTAGGATTTTTTTATTTTTACTTTTATGAATACTACTACTAATAATCCTATTGGTTTTTTTGATTCAGGTATTGGAGGAACTTCTATTTGGCAAGAAGTAACTAATTTATTACCAAAAGAGAATACAATTTATTTAGCAGATAGTAAAAATGCTCCTTATGGAGAAAAATCAAAAGAAAAGATACTTGAATATTGTATTAAAAATACCGAATTTCTCTTAAACAATAATGCTAAAATGATTGTTGTTGCCTGTAATACTGCGACTACAAATGCAATAGCTTATCTAAGAGAAAATTATGATATCCCTTTTATTGGTATAGAGCCTGCTATAAAAAAAGCTGGAGTAGTCACCAAGAACAATAAGATTGGGGTTTTAGCAACAAAAGGAACTATAAATAGTAAACTTTTTGAAAAAACTTCGACAAAAATCGACCGTTCAATCAAAATAATTGAACAAATTGGTTATGGATTAGTAGAACTAATTGAGGCGGGTGAGATTAACTCTTTAAAAATGGAAAAGCTTATTTATAAGTGCTTAGATCCTATGCTTAAAGAAAATATTGATGCATTAGTTTTAGGGTGTACTCATTACGCTTACTTGATCCCTCAAATAAAAAAAATCATTGGAAAGAATATTCAGATAATTGATTCAGGACTAGCTGTAGCAAAACAAACTCAAAGAATTTTACATGCGTATGACTTGGTAAATTCAACTGTTGAGAATGATAACTTTCATCATTTTTACATCAATAAAGACAGTGAAATACTGGTTAAATTCTTGAAAAATTTCAACAATGTAAAAATAATGGAAAAAGAATTTTAGAACGATGAGTTAATATTTGGACATGCAGAAGCTCTAGGCTTTCTTGTAAATAAATTCACCCCAACAGAAACTTGATGAAATCCACTATTGGTAAGAACTACATCATTCAATTGATTGGTATAGGTATAGGAGAACATCCATTTATTATAATTAACTCCTATGATAGGTGTTATGTATGTTAAATCTTCTATAGGATTAATATCAAAGCTTTTTCTATATGATATTGCTGCCCATAATTGAGCTTTATTAAAGTCTTTATAAGCTTTTAAGTTGAAGTCAGCTATTCTTTCACCTGTTGATTCTCTTAATTGAACCATGATTGAGGGTTCAAGTTGAATTGCTTTGCTTTGACCAAAATAGTATCCTAAGGATACAACATAATTCCTAATGTCTAAAGGCTCTAAATTATTGTTGAGATTATTTTTTGCAGACAATAAAAGGTTTTTAACTGTAAAATAGGAAGAAAAACCTGATTTGTGATAGGCAACACTAAAGTCAGCATTGTAATAGGCTGAACTTTGAATAATTTGCGCTACTGTTGGATCTCCAAAAAACTGTGTTTGATCTACTTGATTTTGAACAGCTGAAAGAGATAAACCAAAAGAAATTTGATTAAAAACCGAGCTTCTATTAATATCTAAATGATAGGCAAAAGTACCTTGAATCCCTTTTTGAGAATGAAAACCATTACTGTCATTAAACAGAATAAAACCAAATGCTGCTTTATCAGTAAAACGATTATGAAAACTTAAGGTTTGGAGTGTTGGAGCATCTTTGACTCCAGCCCATTGTTGTCTTGCAGTAAATCGAAGTTTTCCCGTATTTCCAATACCGGCTGCAGAAGGATGAACTAGATATACATTGTCAGATAAATAATCTGAATAAATAGGTAGGGTTTCTTGAGCATTACTTTTTAAAATAAAAAAAATAGATGCAATTAATAGAGTTGTACTTTTAAATAGCTTCATAAAATTCACTAAACTTGTGATTGGTAAATATATTATTTTTATATGAAACGGTAGTGAAGTATAAAAAATTTTAACAATATCATATGAAAATCATTCCTCTAAGAGAGAAATGAAAAAAGTTAAAAAATTAATGTAATAAATATGAGTATTGATCTCGTTTTACCTCACCAGATTCTTCTCTAATTCTTCTAATGATTTTCCTTTAGTTTCTGGCACTACTCTTATCATAAATAAAAAACCAATTACTGCTATCATACCAAAAATTAGGAACGTTAGTGAATTTCCTAAAGTTGATAATTCCCAAGGAAATACTAATTGAACTAGAGAGCTAATTAATGAGTTTACAAAAGCAATAACACCAATGGCCAGTCCTCTATATTTTAGAGGATATAGTTCAGATAATAACACCCACATTACTGGACCTAATGAAAATGCAAAACAGGCAATAAAGCCTAATATACCTATCAATATTAGTGGTGCATTAATTGAGGTAGCTACCTCTAATATTGCTCCATCATTTTTACTGTAAATCTTATTGCCTAAAGTTTTCTTTAAATCATTTTTAAAAGCAACATCACTATCATACACTTTATCTGTTAGTGAGAGTAATTGCTTAGATTCTGAAAATTCAAGTTTATTAATATTTTCTGAAGTTAGTTGATAGGTTGCTTGATTGAACCCATAAGCACACAACAATAAACTCAATGCAATTCCTGCTGTACCAAAGAGTAATAGAGGTCTTCTTCCCATTCTATCTATTAAATAAATGGCGACAAAAGTGAAAATTACTGAGGTAGAACTTAATAAAACTCCCGAGGAAAATGCAGCATCTGTTCCAATACCTGTTTGCTCAAAGATTGATGTTGCATAAAAATAGACTGCATTTATTCCCGTAATTTGTTGAAGGACACCAACTACTAAACCAACACCTAATATAAAACGTAGAGAGGGTTTTAATAAATCTATAAGTTTTAATGATTCTTTGTTTTTTTCTGCATGTACACTTGTTTCAATTGCTGTATTTTCTCTTTCACCTCTATCATTTCCATGAATTTTAACTAAAACTTTTTTTGCTTCTAAAAAATTTTTATTTAGGTACAACCATCTTGGACTCTTAGGGACAAAAAATAATAGTATAAAATAAATTAGCGCTGGAAAAAACTCTACTCCTAGCATCCATCTCCAAACATTTTGATCGGTAAGAAAAGTACTTTCAGGTGTATTGTATTTATTAAAAAAATAATTGCTTAAAAAAGCAGCAAAAAAACCAAAAACAATGTTTAATTGCTGAAGAGAAACAAGTTTACCTCTATTTTCTGCCGTTGAAATTTCAGCAATATACATGGGCGCTAATACTAATGCTGCTCCAAAAGCTATTCCACCTATAATTCTTGCTATATATAGCATTTCATATGATGACGCTAAAGCAGATAAAACTGCAGAAATTGCATATAAGAAAGCAACAAAAATTAACATTTTTTTTCTTCCATATAGATCACTAAGTCTTCCTGAAAATAACATCGCAAACATCGCTGCAAAAGATGGAGCACTTACAACCCAACCCGATTGAATTTCATTTAGGTTAAATTCAGGACCAGCAAATGACATTACTCCAGAAATAATTCCTGCATCAAAACCAAATAAAAAGCCGCCAAGGGCAACTATAAAACTTATAAAAATTGTGTATACCTTATTATTCATTGTAGTTTTTTTATAAATTTAATAAATTAAAGTTTGCATGGCATGTGGTCTAATATTTATTAGTGTTTCATCTGAACCAACAATAAATTTATAACTAATATTGTTATCAGTTTTATTCATCACTATGGTTATCATTTTTCCATCTTTATTTTTAAAAGATGTACTTTCCAGAGATGATCGACTAGAAGTAGTGCTTACACGTAATGCACCAGGTTTTATAAATTTAGAAAAGTGACCAATATAATAATACGTTGGGGTGAAAGTTAATTCACCTGTCTTTGTATCAGCATGGATTGGTGCAAAACAAAAATTTTGGACATGATTTGGACCTCCTCTTTCATCCAATAAAATATTCCAGTCTGTCCAACCAACTACACCACTATTAAAATCATTTATCATAGAATTCCCATATCGCTCTGCATTTGGCCAAAAATGCATTCTTTCCGAATTAAACCCTTCTTGACATCCCTCAGTAAACAACATTTTTTTAGAAGGAAAAGATTCATTTATATTTTTTAAATTGTCATATTTTGGTAAACCTCCTGTCCAAGTTTCATACCAATGAAAACCTATTCCCCAGGCATATTTGGAAGCCTCTAAGTCTTCAAAGATAGTATTAGCCCTGTCAGAAATTAAATCTCTATTGTGATCCCAAACAACAATTTTCTTATCACCTAATCCAGCTTTTTCTAAGGTTGGCCCTAAAAAATTTTTCAAAAAATCTCGCTCTTCACTAGCCGTGTATATACAAGACTCCCATCTTTGAACAGCCATGGGTTCATTTTGAATTGTTAGACCCCATACAGGAATCCCCTCATTTTCATAAGCTTTGATAAATTTGACGTAATAATCTGCCCACGACTGTCTATATTCTGGGAGTAATTTTCCACCATACAACATGTTATTGTTAGTTTTCATAAATGCAGGTGGACTCCAAGGACTAGCATAAAAAACTAAATCATCTTTTATTAAGTCTATAGCTCTTTTTATAAAAGGAATTCTTTTTTTCATGTCTTTTTCTATTGAAAAAGTCTTTAAATCTGCGTCTCCCTCTTCAATATAGGTATGACTTCCTAATCCAAAATCACTACTATGAATACTTGTTCTTATGATGTTGTACCCAATACCGTCTTTACCATATAAAGAGTTAAGTAATTTATCTTGTTGAATTTTATTAAGATTTGAAAAAACCTCAGATGAGGCATCGGTGATAGCTCCTCCTATTCCCAAATACTCTTGAAATGTTTTATTAGGATTTACAAAAACAGCTATTTCAGTCTCTAAGGGTTGAATTTTATTTGTAAATGTCTTTTCACTAATTTTTGTTAATCTCAATTCTGTGTCTTTTGCTGTTGCAAATACCTGAAGTGTTTTATTATTATTTTTTTGAATTGAAATTGAAGACTTCGTTTGTAAAGCTGATTCCACTGTATTTGAATCTTTACAAGCCGCTACAAGTAAAAAAAGAAATACCAATTTAAAATTCTTTAGTCTCATGTATGATTTTTAGTTATTATCTAATCTATATTCATGTTTTACCCAATCTACTTCCATAACCCATTCACCTTCCATTGGTGAATCTGTGATTTTTGCATAATTTAAAATAGCAAACATTGGCTCGTTGTATCTGTCACCTTCTCCTATATTTCGATATATTTCTTTTTGATCCACACGATAAACAAGATCTGAACCTTCCCATTCAACAGAATACTCGTGATAATCATTAAGTTTGGCGTCAAAACCTTTACGCAAACTCCACCAATCTCCTTTATCACAATTATCTAAACTTTTAATAGCTCCTGTTGTAAAGTGGTCTTTATGATGATCTCCATGATGTTCAAAGATGTCAATCTCACCAGAACCAGCTAATGGCCAGCAAATATTTTCATCAGGTTCTTGAACAGGAGGCTCATTGTTTTGAGCACCTAATATCCACCAAGCTGGAAACATACTTGGTTCTCCATTACTACTAAGTCTTAATCTGGCTGTCCATTTGCCTTTAATAAATTCTTTTCTATTCTTAGATGCAATTCTACCAGATACATATTCAGTTTCTGGGTGTTGTTTCCCATATTTATCAAAATTATCACAAGGACGTTTTTCATCAATTCTAACAACTTTCAATTTTAAAGTACCATCACTTACCTCTCTTGTCCCAAACTCATTATCTGGAACATAACAATGCGTTTCATTATTTACCCAAATACGTTGATCTTGCCAATTGTCTGAATTGAAGTTGTCAAAATTATCAAGAAAATCTATTTCCCACGAATTGGAAGATATCATCAATTTTGCATGATCCTTGTTGATGTATTGAAATGCAGTTGAAACAACAATTATTAAAAGAATTCCTGATAATAAAAGTAAACTTGATTTTTTCATGATATATTTTTTTACTTATGCTAAATATTTAATTCTCATTCCCTAAAAATCAAAAATTTGATTAAATGGCATTTAACATAAATTATAATTAGTTTTTAATTAATTTCTTTTGATATTGTAATTCGTTTGTTTCAATAATTAATATGTATATCCCTGATTTTAAATCAGAAATATTATACTGGTTTATTACATTAGGATTTAGTTGTTTAACTAAGCGCCCATTGATATCAATAATTTTTAAAACTTTTACTTCTTGATGATCACTAAATTGAATCTTAAAGTTTTGATCGACAGGATTAGGGTAAATTGAAGTATTCGTTTTAATCTGACTATCAACACTCAAAGAATTTAAGAACTCAAATTCAAACCAATTAATATTAAAACCAGATTCCAAAACTTTCATTTTTAATGAATATACTCCAGCGTTTAATGTTGTCTCTGTTGTGGTTGTTTGCCATGATTGCCAACCTCCAGTAATTGGTAGGTCTACAGTTGCAATACTTGCTGTTGAATTGTTATTTAGGAGTAAAAACTGAATTTTACCGGTATTATATGGTGCTGCAGTTCTTAGGTTTAAATTATAATTACCACTTTCTGATATATAAACGAAGTAATCTGCATAGTCACCTACATCGGTATATCCAATATTTAAGCCCCCTCCAACATCTGAAGTATTTTCGGTTTGTAACCCATATTGATCGTCAAAATCTTCAGCTTGAATTTTACCAGGGATTAAAAATCTAGTTTGAAGATTATTATCAACTAATAAATTTTCAAATCCATTAAGCACATTATCATATATTGAGGTTATAACTGTACCATCATAACTAACTTCTATTTGATCTTGATAAAATAAATACTCTGTTAAATTAATGATAACTGATCTGTTATTTTCAGAACTAACTTCTACAGATTCTAGTGTTCTAAGATCACTATTAACTGTAACCTCAAATAAATCATTTGATAATGATTGGTTTGTTATAGGATGGTTAAAAATAATTTTTAATGATTTCTCATCATCATTCGTGCTGGCACTTAAAACATCGAAATCTGGAATTTGATCTGTAGAATTAGTAAATTCTATACTGCTCATATTAAACTCAGAATTTCCATCTACTTTAACTTTTAAAACATGGGTTCCAGCCTCTATATATGAATTGAAAATAAAATGATTTACAAAGTTTGTCCACCCGCCTGTGTTACCCAAAGAAACATTTCCAGCAATATCAACATCATCTATGTAAAACTTTATTTTTGATCCAGACTGAGGTGTTGCATATCTGAGTTTTAAATTATAAAAACCTGTTTCAGAAACTTCTACGGTATATTTCATCCATTCGTTATTATTAACATAACCAATATGATAGCCGTTACTATTAGAGGTGTCAGAATTGGTTTGAATATCCACTCCATCATTTCTATAGGTCCAACCAGAATTCCAGGGTTGAAAATTTTCACCTGTAGATAATGTGTAGTTTGCGTAGTCTACATCATAATAAGCAATTCCGTTGGTTCCAAGATCATAATCAGAAAGATAGACTATTCCTGGTATGGTATGGTTTGCATAAGGAATGTGAGTCTCATCTTGAGGCTGTCTTAAAACCGCATCTATAACATCCTTGTAAAAAACATTATTCTCTATAAGTATATCGGTAGTTAATTGACTCAATCCTTGTATAGCATTTTCCACAGAGGGTTGAGGACCTTCGTTTTTCCAATAATTTATAATAGACTCATAATTTGCATTGGAGTTTATGGAGTAAGGACATACTATAGTTGAAATCCTCTTCCAAGGCCACCAAGCCCAACCCATATTATTGTCTTCAAATAAATTAATTGCTTCAGTAAACCATGCATTAGAATTTTCACCAGATTCTCCTAACCAAAGAGGAGTGTTATGCTGATCTCTAATGTCTAAAACCCATTGAATTGACGAAATATCATTATAGGTCCAATACTTATGAGGACTATAAACCATATTAGAATCCCAAGGTGGAGTTAAACCACTAAAATCATTGGCAAAACCATTTCCTTCAATAAATATGATATGATCAGAATCTACAGCTCTTATTTCATTAGTAACTCTTATGTAAAAATTTCGTAGAACATTAGTTCCAAGAGGCCAATTAACTTCATTTAGTAAATCATATCCACCAATCCATTCTTTGTCTTTATATCTGTCTGCAAGTTTCCCCCATAAAGCGACTGTTTTGTCTTGATTAAGTGTGCTTTCCCACAAAGAGGGTTTAGAATCATCATAATCACTAATTGCAGCATCCATACCTTGTCCACCAGGTGCAGCATGTAAATCTAAGATGAGGTATAATTGGTTGGCTTCACACCAAGTTAAGAGTTCATCTACCATATCAAAACCTGTATCTAACCACGTATTTTCTCCTTCTACAGGCTCTTCCTCTATTGGTAATGTGAACAAATTATAATGCATTGGTAATCGAATGCTATTGTAACCGTGATTTGCTATACTGTTAACATCTTGCTCTGTTATAAAATTTTGACGCCAATTATCATAGAAAATTTCGGTTTCCTCTTCACCAATTAAAAGAGTTAATTTCTCTATGAATTCGTGTTGTGTGTCTGCTGCTCCAGAAGAATTCATCATGTATCCTTCCTGAAGCATCCAACCTCCAAGGCCAACTCCCCTGAGGAGAACTTCATCACCATTTGAATTAATAATATTTTTACCCAAAGTTCTCAGGCCCTGAGAATGTGATAAAATTGAAGAGAAAATAAAAAGAAAAACAAGGTGTTTTTTTATTAAATTCATTTGTTTCTTAGTTATTATAAATTATCTAAACCATAAAGAGTAATCTCAGATCCAACAGTTATTATTGTACTTCCATAATTTGAAGTGATTGAGAATTTTAAATATCTAAATTGCTCTGAAGTATTATCTAAAGTGAAATCATGCCCATCGATGGCTTCTTGAAATGCAGATGCAGGAATATTACCTGCACTATCTCTTGGATCTCCAATGTCAAATTCTCCTAATAAATCCCATGATTGAGCATCATTACTGGCGTAAAGATTAAATGATTTTAAATTCTC